>Ga0308163_10000326_pt1 | contig 103071 bp, 82 predicted proteins | sample PhyTR1_FD_201037 | JGI IMG/M metagenome (GOLD analysis project Ga0308163, IMG submission 201037) | Phyllosphere microbial communities from UC Gill Tract Community Farm, Albany, California, United States - DLSLT.R1 | ecosystem: Host-associated > Plants > Phyllosphere > Unclassified | place... | reverse complement strand
TACTTTCGTAGCGCCTATTTCATTATTTCTTGTGAACATTTGATATTTTAAGTTTTACGTCAATCCGAAGATCAACGCTGCACTTCATCAAATGCCCACACTTATCGACTGTTAATTGTTAAAGAACTGTATTCGGTGCTACGTTTCGCGCTATCGACAAAGCGTTGTGTTTGTCAGCTGCGAAGAAGGAAGAGTATGAAGCGTTTCAGCCACCTTGTCAACCTTCGTTTTTCAGCGCATTGCGCTTAAAAACTCACTCTGCTTTACTCTGCATTTGCATGCGTCGTTCAGCGAGGGGGCGAATTATAGCCAAGCAAAAGCAGCTGCGCAAGAGCCATTTAGCGACATTCAAGGCAGCACGAACGATTTCACCAACGTCAGCTCGCCGGCGGCGCGCATCGGCACCTGGAAACTCTGCAGCTTTTCACGCGGCGTGCCTTCGTTGGTAATCACCGACAGGCGGGCCACGGTCAGCACCGAGGTATTCTCGCCGCTGCCGTAGTAATTGACATAGACGTGGTAGTTGCCCTTGACGGGGGCCGAACTGGAAAAGATCTCCGGGCCATAGCCGGTGGTCACGTCCACGTCCAGCGCGCCGCCATCTTTCAATACGCGATTGCCATACCAGGCGTGGCCACCGTCGGGCGTGACCACGTGCAGATCGAGGTCGGTGCCGGCGCTGTCCCACGACAGCACGACGCGCAAACGGGCCTGGGTCTTGCCCTGGTAGCTGTCGACAAACTGGGTGCGCGCGCGGCTCTTGCCGTCCGGCGAGCGCACTTCCACGCTGTTCGAACCGCTGCCGAAACCATACGGGCGTGCGTAGCTGCCGTTCTCGCCCACTTCCATCGGCATGGCCACGCCGTTGACCACCAAGGTGGCGGGTTTGCCCTTGACGGCGCCGGCGATGCGCCCGCGTATCTGCGCCGTTTCGGCCTGGCCCGGCTGCAGATTGACCGACGCCGCAGGGTAGTTGACCTCCTGCGTATATTCCTCTTGCGCGCCGGCCGAATTGCGCCAGCCGCTCTTGGGCGCGTCGATGGTGACCTGGGCCTGCGCCCACAGTGGCAGCGACAGCAAAGAAATCAGCAGTGTTTTCATCATCTCAGTACTTGAAAGTCTTGACCAGCGTAAGCTCGCCGATACCGCGCAAGGGCACGACAAACTCCTCGCGCCGCTCGCGCGCCGTGTTTTCGTTGAACACCAGCGTGATGCGGCTGGTAATGACGGGCCGCTGGCGCGTGTTTTCGTCGAAGTGATAGCCATCGCCACTGAAATTGCCCCAGTAATTGATCCACACCTGGTACAGCCCGCGCATCGGCGAGGTCATCATGAAGTTCTCCGGCCCCGGCCCGTCGACCGTGTCGGCATCGAGCCCACCGCCGTTGGTCAAGGTCGGATGCGACCAGAACGCATGCTGGCCATCGGGCGTGACCACATGCAGGTCGACCTCGGCCTGGCTGTCGTCCCATGCGGCGATAATCCGTATCATGGGCTGCGGCCGGCTGCGGTCCGCCTCGTAAAACTGCACCCGCTTGACCGGCTTGCCGTCCGGCGAGCGGATCTCGATACTGTTCGAGCCCGAGCCGAAGGAATAGGCGCGCGCATAGCGGCCGTCATCGTCGGTGTACAGCGGGGTCGGATTGCCATTGACCACCAGCTTGTGGACAGGCCGGTTTTTGCCCGCTTTTTCCAGCTCGCCCCGTATCATGCGCCGGCCACTTTGCGCGCCGCGATCGATCAGGGAATAAGGGTAGTTGACCGCCAGCTCATCGGACTTGTCCGTGAATCCCGCGCGGTTCCAGCCGCCGATGGGCGTGGTCATGCTCTTGTCGGCGGCCTGCACGCAAGGCCAGGCCAGTACCATCGCGGCAGCGATCAGCATGCAGCGCTTCATATCGCCTCCAGGTTCAGGTCGACCAGCCGGCGCGCCAGCTGTTCCACATAATCTTCATCCTGGCCGCGCGGATGATTGCGCAGGCCGAGGTGCAGGTATTCATGGGCCAGGGTGATGCGGTCTTCGCGCGTGGCCAGTGGCCGCATATAGATGCGGTTGCGCGACTGCTCGGAATATGGCGCGCCGCTTTGCAGGGCGCACACCAGCGGCGCTTGCGCCGGCGCCTCGTAGCCGGCCTCGCGCTGCAGCTCCCGCCGCCAGCGCGGCATGGAGCGCGCCAGCCAGTCCTCGTTTTGCGACAGGCGCTGGCAGCGCGCGCCGGTATTACCAAAGGTGCTCAGCGCGCCGCCCGGGTAGGCCGCCGCCAGCAATTCGTCATAGTGCTTGCCCTTTTTGGCCTGGCGCACCGCCTCGCTCCACGCCATCGTGCCCTCGGATTGGGCGGTGCTGTGATAGCGCACGGTGACGCCATCGACGATCAATTGATCGGTCCAGCGCGCAATCGCCAGCGCCGCCGGCGTGGCCGGGCTGGGGCTGACGCGCTGGGTCGCGCTGCTGTCGGCGATCTGCTGGCAGCCCGCCACGGTCACCGCGTTCTGCTGCAGATAGGTGCGCGCGGCAATCGCCAAAGCCTTGGCCGCCTCGGGTTCGTTGGCATTGGCTTCGCGGTCGAGCACGCGCGCCACGTATTCATTGACGCCGAAGCGGCCGCGCAATTGCGGACGGCCACCATTGTCCTGTACCAGCATCAGTTCGCCGTTGCTGCGCAAGGCCAGGTTCTGGCCATTTTCAAAGCGCACGTGGTAGCGGCCATTCAGAGGGCCGGGGGCGGCAATACCGCGCTCGCCACGCACGGCGCGGATCGGATAGCGCTGGAAGTAATCGACCACCACGCAGCCGCCATCGTCGGCCGCGCCCACCGGCGGCAAGCTGGCGGCCAGTTTTGGCGCCCACTGTTCGAACACATTGCTGCTGCCGCCCGCGCCACCAAACCAGATCGGCGTGCCGTCGGCCAGCCAGCCGGCCGCGCCGCCGATACGTTCTTCAGCGCCGCCTTTTTTCTGCTCGTGCCAAGAATACGTCTTGACCCGCAACTGGCTGCCGAACCAGCGCGCCGTACCTGCGCCGCGGCCTACACGTCCATCAAGCACCACCCGCAGCAGCGCCGCTTCGGCGTCCTGGCGGCTGGCGGCCGGGATGCTGGCCAGCGCGCGCAGCAGGCTGTCCAGCCGCACCGTGCGCTTTGGCACCAGCTGCGCGGGATCCGCCAGCCAGGCAAAGTCGCCCGCTGGCGCGCGACCCAGGCGGCCGGTCCAGTATGTGCGCCACGGCGCTGCCGTGATCATCAGGCGCTTGGGCGAGAAAAACAGGCCGCAGGATTGCGCCAGCGCCGCGTCGTGGCCGATGCTCTGGCCGGCATCGCAGCAATACACTTCTTCCGGATCGCGGCCGCCGCAGCGGTAGTCGGGCATCGCCACCTTGCTGTCGCTGGCGTAGACATACACGAACAGCTTCCACAGGCTGGCCAGCGGCACCTGGCGCGCGCCGTCGAACGAGGGTGGTGGCGGCCCGCCCTGGAGCAGCTGGCGCACCTCCACTTTGCCGTCGCGCCACCAGGCCACGTCCAGAGAAGCCGCCCACGCAGGCGCGGCCAGCAAGGTGGCAAGCATCAGGGCTGGACGGGCAAAGCGCATCACTCGACCTTCAGCGCGCGCGTGCTCTTGCCGCCGCCCTCGAAGGCCTTCTGCTCCGGCTGGTACATGCGGTAGAAGCGCGCCGGCGGCAGCACATAACTGCCTTTCTGCGCAAAGCGGATCAGATGGCGCACGGTCACGTCTCCTTCCAACGGCTCGATCGGCACGGCGTAGCCGTCGCGGCGTTCGGTATGGCGCGCACGTTCCAGTGCCACCGGCTTGTCGCCCGCCATCACCATGCCCCAGGTGGTCGATTCGACCATCGCGCCCGGCGGCAGCGCCACTTCCAGCAGGCCAAAACGGTGCTTCGTACCCGGCGCCGCTTTCAGCGTGACTTCATCGAGATACAGCGCGTCCGTGCTCAGTGCTTCGCCCGGCTTGACCAGTTCCGTCGTGTAGCCGCCCTTGCCCGCTTTCATGCGCAAAATGCGCCGTTCGACGGTGACCGGCAGCGTCTGCGTTTCGGCGGCATGGCTGTCGTACTGCACCACCGCCACCGTGCCCGCCGGCGCACCGGCGGCAGCGATGCGCAAGCGATCGGGTACAACTTTGGCGTCAAGCCAGCGCCACACCGGCTGGCCACTGCGGCTGTCGCGTTTTTGCCATGCGCCGTCCAGCGTGATGGCCGGCCCTTTGCCAAACGCCACGCCACCCAGTTTTTTCTGCACCCACATCAAGGTCATCGCGCGGTCCAGGGTCGGCATCTCGGCGCGCACGCTGGCCAGCACCGCTTCGGCCTGCGTGGCCGGCACTTCGCCGGCCAGCATCAGCAGGGCCTGCGCCACCGGCGCTTTCGATTCACGCAAGACCTGCACCGCGCTGGCCACTTGCAGTTGCAGCCCATGCGGCAAGGCCACGCCATTCTGTGCCGCGACCAGCGCCACCAGGCCAAAACTCATCGCCTGCGCCTCACGGTCAGTGCTGCCGCCCAGCAGCAGGCTGCCGCTGTCGCCCGTCGTGCGCGGCTTGCCGCCCAGGGTGGCAATCGCGCTGTCGTCGACCAGGCCCGAGGCCAGCGTCTGCGTCGGCAGGCCCATCTCGTGCGCCATCCACAGCACCAGCGCGCGGTCGCCGATAGGATCCTTCAAGCCGCTTTCGCTGTAGACGGCCAGCAGCTTGTTCCAGTGCTCGGGCGGCAGTTCGATGCGCAGCGCGCGCGAGGCGTACCAGTCGGCGTAATAGGCATACGCCGTCATCAACGCATTGCCGGCGGTGGCGTTGCCCCACCAGCCGAAGACGGCTTTCGGGCCGGCCATCGACACCAGCCGCAAACGCTGCGCGGTCAATGTGGCCTGCAAGCGTTCGTACGGCGCGCCCGCGTCCGGCCCCAGGCTTTGGGTGGCCAGCGCCAGCGGAATCAAGCGGCTGGCCGTCTGCTCGACGCAGCCATACGGGTAGTCGATCAGGTCGTCGGCGATGCGCGCGAACTGGCTGGCTGCGCCTTGCGCGAACGCCACGCGGATATTGCGCGCGTCGGCCGGCAGCTTGAGGGGAATTTCACCAGTGGCGCCATCCAGAGGCAGCACCAGCGAGCGCGGGCTGCTCCAGGCTGCCGGCAGGGTTTGCATGGCGGTGTCCAGCGCATCGACTACCTTGCCGTTCTGTTTCAGCTCCAGGCGCAGCGGACCGCTGCCTGCTGCGAGCGGGAATTCAACATAGTTCACACCCGGCTTGGCCGACAGTTTTTCCGTCTTCGGCTGCGCGCCACCGCTCAAAGTCACATCCAGCGCCTGTTCCTTGCCGGTCTGGTTGAACACCGCTACCGAGGCGCGCGGCGCGTCGCCGGCGCGCATCCAGTCGGGCGCGGTCCACTTGGCATAGAAGTTTTTATCGGACCGCAGATAGCCGGTGCGCTGGCCCACGCGCCCCTGGTCATCCATCGCGCGGCCGGTGATGCGCCAGCGGGTCAGCGCATCGGGCATGGTGAAAGTCACGCGCGCCATGCCATTGGCGTCGGTCTTCAGCGACGGCGCCCAGTAGGCGGTATCGATATTGTCGCGGCGCGGCCGTTCCAGCACCTTCACGCCACGCTCGTTGTAGTTGTGGCGGGCGGGCGCGCCGGCGGTGCGGCCCTGCGCCATGTCGTAGCTGATAAAGGACAGGCTGGCGGTGGTGCGCACATTGTTGCGGCGCGGATGGTAGAAGAAGTCGCCGATCTCCGGCGCGATTTCCGGCTGCAGCACATAGATCATTTCATCGACCACGCCCAGCGCCACCATGGTGCTCAAAGGCTTGCCGTCCAGGGTCGCCTTCACGTCCAGCGTGACTTTTTCGCCTGGCTGGTAGACCTCCTTGTCGCTCTTGAACTGCAGCGCGATGCGCGGCTCGATCACCTGCAGGCCGGCGTTCTCGAACACGAAGTCGCCATTGCGCGTGTAGGCCACCGAAAAGGTCATGTTCGGGCCATGCTCTTCTTTTACCGGAATGCGCACGCGCCACTGGCGCGGCGCCACGCGCTTTGCCTGGTACCAGTCGGCGGCGCCGGCCATCAAACCATATTGTTCCACCTTGTCGCGCTCGAGCGTGAACAGCGCCTGGTCGACCTTGTCGGAAAACGTGATCAGGGCTTCGGCGGTGTCGCCGGGACGATAACGGGCGCGGTCCAGCACGATCTCGATGCTGCCCGGCGTGGCCTGCACGCCGTCACCCGAAACCCAGTGGCTGGCAGCCGCCAGCAGGTTGCCGCGCTCGTCGCGCAGCGCCAGCTGATACGAACCCGAGGCGGGGAATGTCACGTCCCAGCCCTTGGCGTTCGGATCGAAAGCGCCCTCGGTCTTGCTCTGTTTTTCCAGCTGCACCATCTCCCAGCGTACCGGCTTGGCCGCGCCCTGGCCATCGGCCAGCAGATCAAAATGCACGGCTTGCCCCGGATCGGAAAACTGGCGCGTAGATTTCAACTGATAAGTGGTGATCGAGCGTTCGATCATCAGCTCGCGCGTCGCCTTGACGCGATAGGCCGCGCCGTCGGTCGCCAGCACCGTCAATATATAGCGCGACGGATCGGTGGCGGCCGGCAAAGTAAAATCCAGATTGCCGCTGCCGTCGCTGACCGCTTCCTCGGTCTTCAAGGCCACCGGGAACAGGCCGCTGTAACGCAGTTCGCCCTCGACCATGGTGTTTTGCTGGCTGCGCAGCGACAGGGTCATCTTCGCGTTTTTCACCGGCTTGCCATCAGGGTAGCGCAGCGCGATGCTGCCCTTGACCGCCTCGCCCGTCTTGAATTCGGGCTTCGCCGGCTGGACATTGATTTCAAAGTGCGGCTTGACATATTCGGCCACGCGGAAGGCGGCGCCATACACGCCGTCCTTGTAATTGAAGCGCAGTTCATAGCCGCCGGCGGTGGCTTCCTTGGGCAGGCGGAAGCGTGTTTCGGCGCCGGTGTCGCTGGATAATTGCAGCGTTTGCGTCAGCAGCGGCGTGCCGTTCGGATTGAGCACGCTCAAGCTGATGGGCGCGGCGGCGGCTGCCTGCGAGTTGCGCGCGGAGGTGAATTCGCGGCCCAAAAACTTCACGTTGACTTCGTCGCCGGGGCGGTACAGGGGCCGGTCGGTCACCGCATAGAGCTTGGTGTTGTAGATCTCGCTGTCATAGTAAAAATTCTCGGACACGAACACGCCGCCGGCACGGTCCTGGCCCAGCACATACGTGTGTTCCGGGCTGCCGCGCTCGAGCGAGGCGACGCCATCCGCGCCAGTGACTGCCGACTGCAGCACGCCGGTGCCGTCGGTCCACGCCACGCTGGTGCCGGCCACGGCGGCGCTGTTGTCGCGCCGCGCGGTCCAGACCAGCATCTGGCCGGACGACACCTTGGTCACCGCCACCGTGTCCGACACGAACACCAGCGTGGTGGCGCGGTGCTCGCCGATAATCGCTTCGATCAGATACAGGCCAGGCTTGCGTTTGCCCAGCGGGATCATCACATTGCCGGCGCCGGCGACGATGAATTCGCTGCTGGAGCCATCGAGTTTCACGCCTTTTGGCGGCTCGATCGCTTTCGCCTGCCACAGCGGATAGCGGAAGCTGTCGACCAGTTCCATGCCCTTGATCGGCTTGTACTGCGGATGGTTGGCGAACACGGTGCGCCGGCGGATCGCGTCACTGGTCGCCAGTTGCGGCTGTTCCTTCGTGACCGCCAGGCGCGCGTCGCCAGAAAACAGCTTGCGCCACGCCAGGCGCGACTGCTTCCACCAGCTGTCCCACAAAAAGCTCAAGGTATTGGCCAGGCCCTCGCCCTGGTAATTGCCTTCGACCTGGATGCGGTGCAGATTGCGCTGCTTTTTCAAGAACTCCATCGGCTCGGGCACGCGGTAGACGACGATGTCGGCGCCCGAATATGCTTCCAGATTCATGCGCCCCATGTCGCGGCCCGGCACTTCCAGGCGCACGCGCGCCTCGTCGGCGCTGCCGTAGCTGGCGTCCGACAGCAAAAAGAAGGGCTCGCCCTTGAAGGTGGTGTAGTTGCTCGGTTCGCGTTCCTGCGCCGAGGCGGTGCCGATCAACATCAGCGCCAGCAAAGTGGCCAGGATCATTTTCATGACAGAAACGCCAGCCGGAATACCCCGGCGAAATTCGGATTGTTGGGCACAGGTTGCCACCGGGTGTCCTTCCAGGTCGTGAGTTGTTTGATATCGACGGTCCGCAGACCATTGTCGTCGGGGGTGACGGTGCCGGTATGGTAGGCGATGCGCGCCCCCATCCAGACCATCAGATGTTGTTCGTCGCCCTGGTCGAAAAACAGCAGGTCGCCGGGCAGCGCCTGGCTGATCTCGCGGGCGATAAAGCGGCTGTTGTGCTGCACCAGCGCCAGCGCCGTGACGAAGTGGCCGACGGTGCCGCCCGTCTGCACCCAGCGGTTGCGCAGGGCGGCCTGGTTCGCGTCCAGCTCCAGCTCGGGCGGCAAGCGCCGGTCGCTGGCGATGCCGTTCGCGTGCAGCCATTTCGCATCGTGTACGGTGAGCGCTTCATTGACGGCAAAGCGCACCAGGCCGGCGCAATCGCGGTGGGTCCAGCGCGGCGACGGTCCACGTTCGATCTGGGCATTCACAATGCGCAGCATCCAGGCCTGGAAAGCGCGGCTTTGCGCCTGCGACAGCTGCACTTGCGGCTCGGCGACCGCGCGCAGAGCCCAGGCCCCGGGCGTGGCCACCATGGCGCCGCAGCCCACCAGCGCGCGCAAGGCGGCACGGCGCGCAAATACCACACTCATCGCGCCGCCTCCTGCCATTCCAGCGCTTGCCACGATGTGCCACTGGCTGGTGACTGCTTGAGCACCATGCGCAGCGGCGGGTATTTTTTCAAGGCGTCCAGGCGCGGCACCAGGTGTTCGTTGGCGGCCGCGCGCAAGACCGGCTCGTTATTCGCCGGCAGGGTGTCAAACGCTTCGAACTGGATCAGTTTGGCCAGCGAGGCCGGCGCGATCAGGCCGACCGTGCGGGCGCCATCGGGCAGCAGGTCGCTGGCCGCCGGCGCCTGCTTGCGGCGCACCGCCAGTACCTGGTCGACCAGCTTGGCGTCGGCGGAAAACACGACGGTATTGCCGGCCACGGCCAGCGCCGCGGTGGTGGGACCCAGGCCCGTGGCAATCGTGCGTTCCCAGCGGATGGCGCCATCCTTGCCCGCAGTCTTGCGCACCGGGTCCTTGCCGCCGATGGCCGCTTCGAACAGGCTGGCATACAGCGCATCATCGCCGGCCTGCGGCTTGCGGGTGGCGACAAACACGGGGGTATGCAGCCGTGAATTGCCATACCAGCAGGCGGCGGCCGGGCCTTGCAAGTGCTCGGCCAGCGGCGCCACCGGCTCCGAGGTCTTGCTGCCCAGGCGTTTCAATACGGGCTGCAGCGCGGACCAGTCCACCGGCACGCTGAAGCAGGCGCTGGGACTATGCGGCAGCACCGGCCACAGGGTGCTGCTTTCGTAGGCGTTGTTTTTCAGCTTGTCGCCATTGAGCAGCACTTTTGACTGCCATGCGCCTTGTTGAAAATCGAAACGCAGCGCCTCCAGCGCGCCAAAGAAGGGCTGGTAGCCGAACGATAAAAAGTCTGCCTTGACGGCGATGCTGTGGCCCTCGGGCGCGGCATTGTCGAGATGGAATTGCGGATGAAACACGTTCTGCTTGTCGGCATCCTTGCCCAGCAGGCTGACCACGGTTTTTTCGGCCGTGCCGTCACCCTTCTTGCCCTCGTCGCCGCCATACAGCATGCCGGGATGCGACAGGATCACCATGCGCTGGCCGTGGGCGGCGAACAGCAAGGTGCGCTGCCAGGCGTAATTGAGTGCGTACACGGGCACTGTGTCGCCATCGACGCGCAGGCTGCCGGCCACGCTCATCTGCGTATCCTTCAGGGCCACCTTGCCCGCTTCTTCCAGGATACGCGTGAGCTGGTTGCGCGAGACGGCAATCGCAAAGTGCTTGAGCGAGCCATCGGCGTCGCGCCACAAGGCCACTTCGGCCGGCTGGTCCAGCACCATGCGCAGCAGTTGGTCGCCCCAGCCCAATTGATGTTCGTAAGCGATGCGGCGCAGGCTGCCCTTGAGGCCCAGCCGGTCTTCGCTTTGCTCGTAATAGAACAGGAATTCCTCGCGCAGCACGTCGCGCGCCAGCGGCACCGTCAGCAGGTCGCGCGGCAGGGTCGACAGGCTTTTGGTGCGCACCAGCGCATCAGGCCGCGACAAGTCGAGCTTGAGGCTGTTGACCGGCCCCATCGCGCCCCAGCCAAACGCGCGATAACCGACCAGCGCGGCCGCCACCACCGCCACCCCGGCAATTGATCCGAACAGGACTTTTTTACTGAAACTTTTTTTCGCCAGCACCGTGTATCCCCTCTAACCTGCCGCAGCATTGCCAAGTTGGTAATTATTGATAAATGGTAACATGGCATTTGGCGGCGCAGCGCACCGCTGACACGACAGGTAAAATAGCGGTTTCGCCGATCCCAGCTGCCGCCATGTCCATCCTGCTCTCCACCCTGAACGCCCGCTATACCCACGCCTCGCTGGGTTTGCGCTACCTGCTGGCCAACATGGGGCCGCTGCAGGCGCAGACGCGGCTGCAGGAATTCGTGATCGGCGCGAAAACCACGGAACTGGTCGAACGCATCCTCGTCAACAAGCCGCGCATCATCGGTTTTGGCGTGTATATCTGGAACGTCGAGGAAACCACCAAGCTGGTCGCCATGCTGAAAAAAGTGGCGCCCGAGGTGATCATCGTGCTCGGTGGGCCCGAGGTGTCGCACGAGGCGGGCGAGCAGGAAATCGTCAGGCTGGCCGACTATCTGATCACGGGCTGGGGCGACGTAACCTTCCCCAAGCTGTGCGGCGAGATCCTCAATGGCCCGAAACCGCTGATGAAGATCCACGCCGGCGTGCAGGCGCCGCTGGCGGAACTGCAAACGCCCTACTCCTTGTATACAGACGACGACATCCGCCACCGCACCCTGTACGTGGAAGCGTCGCGCGGTTGTCCGTTCAAGTGCGAGTTCTGCCTGTCCGCGCTGGACAAGACGGCCTGGCCGTTCGCGCTGGAGAATTTTTTGGCCGAGATGGAGTCGCTGCATGCGCGCGGCGCGCGGCTGTTCAAATTCGTCGACCGCACCTTCAACCTGAATATCAAGACCAGCCTGAAGATCATGCAGTTCTTCCTCGATAAAATCGAGGCGAACCCGGACGATGCTATCTACGCCCACTTCGAACTGGTGCCCGACCACCTGCCCGATGCACTGAAAGAGGGCATCAGCAAGTTTCCGCCCGGTGCGCTGCAGTTCGAGATCGGCATCCAGAGCTTCAACCCCGAGGTGCAGGCCCTGGTCAGCCGCCGGCAGGACAATCAAAAGGCGGCCGACAATATCCGCTGGCTGTGCGAAGAATCGAACGCCCATCTGCACGTCGACCTGATCGCCGGCCTGCCGGGCGAGGATGAAGCCAGTTTCGCGGCCGGCTTCAACAAACTGGTAGCGTTAAAACCGCACGAGATCCAGTTCGGCATTCTGAAGCGCCTGCGCGGCACGCCCATCATCCGCCATACGCAAGAATACGGCATGGTGTTCGACCCGCATCCGCCGTACACCATCCTGGCCAACAAGCACCTGGACTTCATGAGCATGCAGCGCCTGGTGCGCTTTGCCCGCTACTGGGACCTGGTCGCCAATTCGGGCCGTTTTGCCAATACGGTGCAATGGATGCTGGGCGACGCACCGTTCGAGAACTTCATGGATTTCTCCAACTGGCTCTATGCCAATACCGATGCCACCCACCGCATCGCCATGGAAAAGCTGGCCAAGCTGGTGGCGCAATGGCTGCAAACGCGCGGCCTGAGCGCCCAGCAGGCCAACGCCCTGGTCGCCAGCGACTATGCGGGCGGCGCCAAGGCGGCGCAGCATGCCAGCCCCGCCGAACAGCCGAAAGCGCCGCCTTTGGCCGCCGCCCTGCCGCAGCGCCAGGCCCGCCATTTGGCATCCTAGAGCGCGCCAGCCCACATAGCGGGGCCGCAAGAATGGAACATCTGTGGCGGTCAGGGCCATTCTCCCTTAAACTGGCGTGATGCCCACTCTACAATCGCCCCAACTGAAGCTTGCCCAAGCCGACTCCCAGCAAGGGAGCGTGGTCACCGCCAGCGGCACCTGGCAGGTGCACGCGCTGGCGCAGGACAACGCGATCAAGGCCATCAACGCCCAGCTCAAGCCGCTCAAGGATGACAGCAATGTCAGCTGGGATTTGTCAGCCATCGACAGCATGGACCATATCGGCGCCCAGCTGTTCTGGAATGCCTGGGGCAAGCAGCGTCCGGCGAAACTGACCCTGGCCCCGGCCCAGGAAGAATTTTTCAAGCGTATCGAAGAAACCGGACCGTTGAAAACAGCGCAGTCGCGCGCCCATCGCCTGACCATGGTGATGAAGCTGGGCATGGCGATCCTGGTGTTTTTCGAGCACATGAAGGATTTTATTGCCCTGATCGGCCAGGTTACGCAGGACGTGGGCCGCTTTGCCCGCCACCCGCTGCGCGGGCCGTGGCGCGAAATCTCCGCCAATATCTTCCATGCCGGCTTTCAGGCGCTGGGCATCACGGCGCTGGTGGGCTTTCTGATCGGCGTGGTGCTGTCCTACCTGTCGGCGCAGCAGCTGCGCAATTTCGGCGGCGATATCTACCTGGTCAACCTCTTGGGCATGAGCGTGATCCGCGAACTGGGGCCGCTCCTGGCGGCGATTCTGGTGGCCGGCCGCTCCGGTTCGTCGATCACGGCCCAGCTGGGCGTGATGCGCGTGACCGAGGAACTGGACGCCATGCTGGTGATGGGCATCTCGCACGGTTTCCGCCTGATCATGCCGAAAGTGCTGGCGCTGGCCATTTCCATGCCGCTCTTGGTGATCTGGACCGATACGGCCGCGCTGATCGGCGGCATGGCGGCGGCCAAGATGGAACTGAATCTGTCGGCCCGCTACTTTATCCAGAAGCTGCCGGACGCCGTGCCGCTGGCCAACTACATGATAGGCCTGGGCAAGGGCGTGATCTTCGGCATGCTGATCGCGCTGGTGTCCTGCCATTTCGGCCTGCGCATCAAGGCCAATACGGAAAGCCTGGGGCGCGGCACCACCACCGCCGTGGTCACGGCGATTACGGTGGTGATCCTGGCCGACGCCGTGTTTGCCATCGTTTTCAATGGAGTAGGCTACTGATGAGCGAAGAAAACGCCAGCTGCGGCTTGACACAGAGCGACGACGGCGACAGCAAGCTCGACTTCCACGGCGATACGCCGGTGGTCGAGATCACCAATCTGTGGACCAAGTTCGGCCGCGCCGTGGTGCACCAGGACCTGAACCTGGAAATCGAACGCGGCGAGATTTTGTCCATCGTCGGCGGCTCCGGCACCGGCAAGACGGTGCTGCTGCGCCAGATGCTGGGGCTGGAACACCCGTCGCGCGGCTGCGTCAAAGTGTTTGGCGAAGATATCAACAAGGCCGACCGCGACCATCTGCAGCAATTGCGCAACCACTGGGGCATGCTGTTCCAGCAGGGCGCGCTGTATTCGGCGCTGACCGTGTTCGACAATGTGGCGCAGCCGATGCGCGAACTGCGCGTGCTGCCGGAAGACCTGATCCACGACGCGGTGCTGCTGAAAATGAATATGGTGGGGCTGGGGCCGGAACATGCGCTGAAGATGCCGTCGGACCTGTCGGGCGGCATGATCAAGCGCGTGGCCCTGGCGCGCGCCCTGGCGCTGGAACCGAAGTTATTATTTCTCGACGAGCCCACGGCCGGCCTGGACCCGGACTTGTCGGAAAGTTTTGTCACCCTGATCCAGTCGCTGCACCGCGAACTGGGCCTGACGGTGGTGATGGTCACGCATGATCTCGACACCCTGTTCGCCCTGTCCACGCGCATCGCCGTGCTGGCGGAAAAACATGTGATCGCGCTCGGCACCACGCGCGAAGTCATCGCGGTCGATCACCCGTTCATCAAACAATTCTTCCTGGGCGACCGCGGCAAACGCGCGCTGGCCGTCCTCGATGAAAAACAGGCCGCCGGGGCGCCGCCGGAATTCGCCCCCGGCACTGACAAGAAAGCGGAGAATTAATGGAAAACAGATCACACGCCCTGCTGACGGGCTTTTTCACGCTGACCCTGCTGGTTGCCGCGATTTTATTCGGCGTCTGGTTCAACCGCGACCGGGTCGAACGCGTGCCCTACCTGCTGGCCACCACCCTCTCGGTGCCGGGCCTGAACCCGCAGGCGGCCGTGCGCTACCGGGGCCTGGAAGTGGGCAAGGTCGACGCGATCGACTTCGATACGCAAAAAGCCGGGCAGATCCTGGTGCATATCAGCGTCGCGCCCGACACCCCGGTCACCAATACCACCTTCGCCACCCTCGGCTACCAGGGCGTGACCGGCATCGCCTATATCCAGCTCGACGATGAAAGCGTGGGCTCGAAGCTGCTCGGCACCACCAAGGAAAAACCTTCGCAGATCCCGCTGCGCGCGGGCCTGCTCGATCAACTGGAAAAACGCGGCAAGCGCATCCTCGACCAGGCAGAACAGATCACCAGCAAGGTCAACAACCTGCTCAGCCCCGACAACCAGGAAGCCATGCTGGCTGCCTTCACGGAAGTGGGCAAGACGGCCAAGGCCTTCGGCGAGATTCCGAAGCAGCTGCAGCCAACCTTGCAGCAATTGCCGCAGCTGACCGATGAAACGCGCAAGAGCATCGCCGCCATCAAGGATGCGGGCGAGAATGTGACGGAACTGTCGCAGACCTGGAAAAAACTCGGCACCGACCTGCAGGCGCCGGGCGGCATGCTCGACAACGTCAACGGCACCGTGGCGCGCGTCGGCCGCTCGGTCGAATCGGTGGCCAGCGGCGTCTCGCTGGAAGTGCTGCCGCAAGTGATCGAACTGAGCGGCGAGGCGCGTTCCTCGATGCGCGCCCTGAAAACCACCATGAGCACCCTGAACGAACAGCCGCAAAGCATCTTGTTCGGCAACCCCGACATTCCACCCGGTCCGGGCGAACCCGGCTTCTCGGCGCCAGCAAAATAAGGAAATCAGCCATGCATTTTTCCCATCCTTCGCGCAGCAGCGCCGTATTCACCGTGGCGACCCTGGCGGCGGCCCTGCTGCTGGGCGGCTGCGCCAGCCGCGGCCCGCTGCCGACCTTTTATGATTTCGGCCCGCCGGCCGCGCCGGTGGCGCAAATGACTTCCGCGCCGCTGCCGGTGCTGGTGATCGCCGACGCCAACGGCCCGTCCTGGCTCGACACCCAGCGCATGTATTACCGATTGCTGTACGCCGACGCCCAGCAATCGCGCCCGTATGCCTACAACCGCTGGAACACGCCGCCGCTGCAACTGCTGAGCCAGCGCCTGAAAACCCGCGTCGCCCAGGGCGGCGTGAAGGTGCTGTCGACCACCGACGCGGCGGCCGGCATTCCGCTGCTGCGCATCGACGTCGATGATTTTTCGCAGAACTTCGATAGCGAAAAGCAAAGCAGCGGCCAGGTCACCCTGCGCGCCTCGCTGTTCCGCGGCCACCAGTTGCTCGACCAGAAAACCTTCAGCCGCAACAGCCGCGCCGCCAGCGCCGATGCGCAAGGCGGCGCGCAGGCGCTGGCCGCGGCCTCGGACGCCGTCGCCGCCGACCTGCTGGCCTGGCTGGGCACGCTGAACATACCGAAAGAATGACGACAGACGCCACTCACGCCGGCCCGGCGCCACAGCCACAGCCACCTCTGCCTGCGCCTGCGCTTCGCCGCTCATCGCCCGTCTCGCGCGCGACGCTGCTGGCCTATGTGTTCCTGATCGTCTACGCCAGCTGGTTTCCGTTTACGGGCTGGCACAGCAATGGCCTGTCGCCGTTGCTGTTTCTTGAAAACACCAAGATGCCCCGTTACTGGACGGGCTTTGACGTCGGCGTCAATATCGTCGGCTATATCCCGCTCGGCACCCTGATCGTGTATTCGCTGTTCCCGCGCATCACCGGCTTTTTTGCCGTGCTGATCGCCACCTTGTGCGGCATGTTTGTTTCCGGCAGCATGGAAGCGGTGCAAACCTATCTGCCCAGCCGCGTCTCGTCGAACCTCGATTTCTATACCAACTCGGCCGGCTGCTTTATTGGCGCCATCATCGGCGCACTGTCGGCGCGCAAGCTGCTCGACCATAGCCATCTGCTGCGCGTGCGCCAGCGCTGGTTCGTGCAGCATGCCAGCCAGGGCCTGGTGCTGGTCGCGCTGTGGCCGCTGGCGCAAATCTATCCGCAAGGCTATCTGTTTGGCCTGGGCCAGCTGCTGCCTATCCTGTCGGACTGGCTGTCGACCCTGATGGGCATGGAGATCGACCTGGCCTCCTACCTGCGGCCCGACGCTGTGCTGACGGTGGAACAATACTGGCTGTCGGAGACCATCATCACGGCCTGCGGCATGACGGGCGCCGTGCTGGCCCTGCTGTGTTTGATGCGCCGCTCCGCGCCGCGCGCGGCAATGGTGGTGATCCTGATCGGCGCAGCGCTGGTGGTGCGTTCGCTGGCCAGCGCGCTGCTGTTCTCGCCGCAAAACGCCTTTGTGTGGATCACGCCGGGCGCCCAGGGCGGCTTCCTGATCGGCCTGATCATGCTGGGCGGGCTGGCCTTCGCGCCCCATGTGGCGCAGCGCCGCATCGCGGTCGCCACCTTGCTGCTGAGCCTGGTCATCGTGAATACCACGCCGATCAACCCGTATTTCATGTCCACCCTGCAAGGCTGGGTGCAAGGCAAGTTCCTCAACTTCAATGGCGCGGCCCAGTTCCTGGCCTTGCTGTGGCCGTTCATGGCGCTGTGGTTCCTGTGGCTGCCGTCGCACAAGCTGAACCGGCAGGAAGAACTGCAGCGACATCGGCGCGAAGACCATCCATAAGCGTTATCATGGCGCATAGCCAACCGCAGGAGTACGACAATGAGCGACGCCCCCTATTTTGAACGCCACGTTTTTTTCTGCATGAACAAACGTGAAGACGGCCGCAACAGCTGCGGCGACCATGGCGCCGAAAAAGCGCAAAAACACTGCAAGCGCCGCATCAAGGATCTGAACATGAGTGGCGCCGGCAAGATCCGCATCAACCAGGCCGGCTGCCTGGACCGCTGCGAAGAAGGACCGGTGCTGGTGATCTACCCGGAAGGCACCTGGTACACCTATGTCGACAACAGCGATATCGATGACATCATCGATAGCCACCTGGTGGGCGGCAAGGTGGTCGATCGTTTGAAGATTTGATGCCCGACTTAAGAGACAATTAAGAGAGAAGCAGCAACATGAGCCTCATGAACCGAAATTCCGAAAAATTCACCCTGGCCGGCCATGCGGGCAGCATGGAAGGCCTGCTGGACTTCCCGGCCGATACGCCGCGCGGCATCGCCTTGGTGGCCCATCCGCACCCGCTGTATGGCGGCACCATGGACAACAAGGTCACGCAAACCCTGGCGCGCGCCTTTGTCGCGCTCGGCTACGTGGTGGCGCGCATCAACTTTCGCGGCGTCGGCGCCTCGGAAGGCGTGCATGACCATGGCGCCGGCGAAACCGACGACATGCAATTGCTGTACGAACACATGCAAGGCCTGTATCCGGGCTTGCCGGTGGCCTTGTCCGGCTTTTCCTTCGGCACCTTCGTGCAGTCGAAACTGAATGAACGTTTGAGCGCCGCCGGCACGCCGGCCGAACGCCTGGCGCTGATCGGCAGCGCGGCCGGCAAGTGGCAGATGGCCGACATTCCGGCCGATACCATCCTGATCCATGGCGAACTGGACGACACGATACCGCTGTCGGCCGTGTTCGACTGGGCGCGGCCACAGGATATTCCCGTGATCGTGATCCCGGGCGCCGACCACTTTTTCCACCGCAAGCTCAATCACATCAAGCAACTGGTGATCGCGCTATGGCATGGCGACAAACCCGCCATCACGCTCGACGATGCTTGAAGTGTGGGCTTACTGCCGTTTCCGCGGCTATAATTGATCCGTTTTTTCCACGCGGCCATGTCAGCATCAGCAACATGGCCCTCAGCCTTCACTTTTTTTTCGCAGACCAGCCTCCATGAAAAAACTCCTAGCGGCACTGGCCTCCAGTGTACTTTTCCTATCCGCCGCCATGGCCCAGACCGTTCCGGCGCCGACCATCGCCGCCAAGTCCTGGCTCTTGCTCGACGCCACCAGTGGCCAGATCATTGCTTCGCAAGATCCGGACGCGCGCATCGAACCGGCTTCGCTCACCAAGATCATGACGGCCTACCTGACGTTTGCCGCCGTGCGCGAAAAGAAACTGGCGCTGGATCAAAAAGTGAATGTCTCCGTGCGCGCCTGGAAAGTGGACGCCAGCAGCTCGAAAATGTTCATCGACCCGGCCACCCCGGTATCGATCGACGACCTGCTGCATGGGCTGATGATTCAATCGGGTAACGACGCCGCCGTCGCGCTGGCCGAAGCCGTTGCCGGCGACGAAGGCACGTTCGTCGTGCTGATGAACCGCGAAGCACAGCGCATGGGCATGAAGAACACCCGTTTCGCCAATCCGCATGGCTTGCCTAGCCCTGATAACTATTCCACAGCACAGGATTTGTCGGTGCTGGCCAAGCGCGTGATCGCCGACTACCCGGAATTCTACAAAATCGATTCCGTGAAAAGTTTTACGTACAACAAGATCACCCAGCCTAACCGCAACCGCCTGCTGTGGCTGGACCCGACCGTTGACGGCATGAAAACCGGCCATACGGAAGCGGCCGGCTACTGCATGATCGCCTCGGCACGCCGCCCGGGCGGTTCCGGCGAGCGCCGTCTGATTTCCGTGGTGCTGGGCACCACCTCCGACCAGGCCCGCACGCAGGAAAGCCAGAAGCTGCTGAACTGGGGCTTCCAGAACTTCGACACCGTCAAGCTGTACTCGAAGGGCCAGGCGGTGGCCACGCCGGAAGTGTGGAAAGGCTCGAAGAGCACCGTGAAAATCGGCTTTGCCAACGACGTGCTGGTGACCGTACCGAAAGGCACGGCGGCAAAAATGAAACCTGTGCTGGAACGCAAGGACCCGCTGGTCGCACCGCTGCCGCAGAACGCGCCGGTCGGCAAGCTGAAAATGGTGGTGGACGGCAAGACTCTGCTGGAACTGCCGGTGGTGGCGCTGGAGCCGATCACCGAAGCGTCGATCTTTGGCCGCGCCTGGGATTCGATGCGCTTGTGGATGAAATAAGCTCGTCAGCATGACAATAGAGCCCGCAGCGATGCGGGCTTTTTTTTGCCTGGAGCAAGGATATAATCGCTCCGATCACCTCGCAGCCACTATCAGAAAGTCTATCGATGAACCATGTTTTCCCCGCCAGCCTGCAAGCCCCGCGCAGCCGCCTCTCGCCGCACGGCCCCGAACTGTCGCGCATCGTCGCCGGCATGTGGCGCATCGGCGAATGGAACATGACGGCGCAGCAGCGCCTGGCCTTTATCGAGCAGTGCATGGCGCTGGGCGTGACCAGTTTCGACCATGCCGATATTTATGGCGACTACAGCGCCGAAGGCCTGTTCGGCGAAGCGCTGGCGCTGCAACCGGGCTTGCGCGACAAGATGGAACTGGTCAGCAAATGCGGCATCAAGCTGCTGTCGCCGCACCGCCCCGGCCATGCCATCCAGCACTACGACACCAGCGCGGCCCATATCACCGATTCGGTCGAACAATCGCTGCGCCAGCTGCGCACCGACCGGCTCGACCTGCTGCTGATCCACCGTCCCGATCCGCTGATGGATTTCGACGAGATCGCCGGCGCGTTCACCGAATTGAAAAACGCCGGCAAGGTGCTGCACTTCGGCGTATCGAATTTCGGCCGCCACCAGTTCGAATCGTTGAACCGGCGCTTTCCACTGGCCACCAACCAGGTCGAGTTCTCGCCGCTGCACACAACGCCGGTATTCGATGAAACCTTTGATGGCTTGCAAGACCTGGGCGTGGCGCCGATGGCCTGGTCGCCATTGGCCGGCGGACGGCTGTTCCAGGGCGGCGACGCGAACGTGGAAAACTTGCGCAATGTGATCAAGGATATCGCCGACGAACTGCAGCGCCCGTTTGCCAGCGTGGTGTTCGCCTGGATCATGCAAGTGCCGTGCAAACCGCTGCCGCTGACCGGCACCGGCCGCATCGAAGCGGTGGGCGTGGCGGTGGAAGGCACGCAGTTTGCACTCAGCCGCAGCGACTGGTTTGCGATCCTGCGCGCGGCGCGCGGCCACGAGGTGGCGTAAGGCTTAATCGATCTCGTCGATATCGGTGAACACCTGCGGCAGGGCAATTCCGCGCCAGCCCAGGTGCCACGCCAGGTTCAGTGCCAGGGTAACGGCGATATACACGGCAAAGAAGAAGGCAAAGAAACTGGTCTTCAGCCACACCAGCATGCCGACAGCGATTGCCACCACCAGCAGCAGCGCCAGGCTTTTCTTTTGCTTGGAGCTGGGGAAACGCAGGGTCGACACCATCAGGCTGCCCACGCCGACCAGCAGCAGCATCAGCAGATAACTGTGCAGCTGGCTGTCGATCGGGGCCGGCCAGGCCACCACCACCGCCGCCACGCAAGCGGCGCCGGCGGTGATCGGCATGCCGACAAAATACATGGGGTCGGTCTTGCCGACGTTCACATTGAAGCGCGCCAGGCGCATGGCGCCGCAGGCCACAAAGAAGAAGCTGGCCATGCCGCCAAAGCGCAGCAGCAGCGGATCATGCACGCCCATCTGCACGAAACCATAGCAATACAGCAGCACCGCCGGCGCGCAGCCGAAATTCATCACGTCGGCAATCGAATCGAGCTGCATGCCGAAGTCGGAGCCGGTATTGGTCAGCCGCGCGACATAGCCGTCGAGCGCATCGAACACGCCCGCCAGGACCAGCAGCGCCGCGGCCAGCCGGTAGTCGGCAGGATCACCAGTGCCCGCGTTATCGACCGAAATGACGATGCTGGCAAAGCCGCATGCTATCGAAAGCAAAGTCACCATACTGGGCAAGGCGTACTTGGCGCGCTGCAGGCGCGACTTGGGCAAGGTGTTCAAATTATGGGCAATCCAAAAAATCGGTGAAAAAACAGTGGCATAGCGAACCAGCATGGCACCCATTCTACCCTGCGCGCGGGTTCGCACCCTAGCGCCGGCCAGACGCACACGGCAGTAACTTGTATGTACTCCCGGCGGCAAAAATACCTTAGAATCGATTCACAGGCGTCTGTTCAACCACCTAGCGGCAGTTTCCCTTTTATACAGGAGTCAGCTTGATCGCCTCGTTCCAACATAGCAAATCATTGATACCCGCACTGCTGATCGCGGCGCTGCTATCCGCCTGCGGCGGTGGCGGCAATGACAGCGGCAGCACGCCCACCACATCGACCTCCACTCCCGGGCCGCAACTGGTGCAGGAGGCCGGCGCGCCCGCCATGAGCGGCAATCTCGCCACCGATGGCTACAACTGGATCAATTACCGGCGCGGCCAGGTGGGCCTGGCCAGCCTGGCGCGCAACAGCCAGATCGATACCGCGGCGCAAGGCCATTCCGACTATTTGAAAGCCAATAATACGGTGTCGCACGACCAGGTCGCCGGCAAACCCGGCTTTACGGGCGCCACCCTGGCCGACCGTTTCGTCAAGGCGGGCTATAGCCTGAACCGCGCCAATTCCTATGCGTATGGCGAAGTGATCGCCGGCGCCACCAACAACTCCGGCTTTTACCTGGCGGAAGAATTAATCACCGCCATCTATCACCGCTTCGCCATCTTTGAACCGATCTTCAAGGAAGCCGGCACCGGTGCGGCCATGGGCAACGGTGGCTACGCGTATTTCACCGCCGACTTTGCCGCCAACAATGGCTATGGCCCCGGCCTGGCCGCAGGGCAAGTCGTCACCTACCCTGTCGCCAACCAGGCCAAGGTGGCCACCAGCTTTTCCAGCAACAACGAAGAGCCCGATCCGGTGCCGAACCAGGATATCGTCGGCTATCCGATCAGCGTGCACGCCAATATCAACGACGTGCTGGGCGTGACCGCCTTTACCGTGCGCCAGCGCGGCGCCGCCAGCGACCTGACGGTACTGCTGCTGCAACGCGCGACGGACCCGCAAACGCCCATGTCCGCCGCCGCCATCATTCCGCTGGCGCCGCTGACGGCCAGCACCACCTACGACGTCAGCTTCAACGGCCGGGTGAACGGCACCGCCGTCACGCGCAGCTGGTCGTTTAGCACACGCTAGCGGTGGCGCCATGAGCACACCCCACGCCACTGACGATGAGGCCGCCACCACGGCCGACGGCCCGCGCGTGCTCGACGTGGAAGGCGGGCTGGGCCGCATCATGGGCGACCGCCCGCTGTACCTGAAAATCCTGCGCCGCTTCCTGCATGACCACGGCACCACGCCGCGCCAGATCCGCATGGTATTTGCCGCCGGCGACTATGCCGGCGCGCGCCTGCGCGTGCACACCCTGAAGGGCGCGGCAGGCATGATCGGCGCGGTGCAGGTACATGCCTTGTCGAGCGCGCTGGAAATGGCGCTGCGGGCCCAGGCGCCCGGCCTGGCGCAGCAGATCGCCCACCTGGAACTGGCGCAGGATCAACTGCTGGGCGCCGTCAGCGCGATGCTGGGAACGTCGGAGGAGCGCCCTACGGCCGCGCAGGACATGGCGCCCGACCCGTCCGCGCCCGCGATCCAGCTGCTGCTGGCGCGCCTGGCCAGCCATTTGCGCGAGGGCGACGGCGCCGCCATCGATATCCTGGAAAATTCGGCCAGCCTGCTGGCCGCCAGCCTGGGCGTGCATGTGTACCAGGAAGTGGCCGCCGCCGCCCATGAATTCGATTTCGACAACGCGCTGGAAGCCCTGCTGCGCCGGCGATAGTCAACCATAGTCAGCGATATTCAGCGATCATATTGCGTCTCTTCCGCATACGCCTCGCCACAACTCTTGCAGCAAAAGCGCCGCACCGCATCGAGCGGCTTGTCGCAATACCAGCATGCGCCCTTGGGCGGCAAATGGCTTGCCGGCTGCGATGGCGCGGCCACCGCCGGCGCATCCCGCCCCTCCGTTTGCACGCTTTCCCGCTGCTTGCCATCCATGCCGGCCTCCTTTCCTAACGGAACTAAAAGTCCGTTAAGCAAGATTACGTCAGCGCGATATGGACCGCATGACAATTCTCAATGGCAACTGAGACCTGCGAGGGCAAGTTCATCAAACCCAGCGGCAAAATCTGGGGTCAGACCCCCTCGCCCGTTAGCAATGAACTCCGAGTTTGCGGCATTGAGGGTCTGACCCCGGAACTGGCATTGGGGGTTGAACTGGACAGCAATACTAGCCCTGTTTCCGGAAACTCATGACCGCATCATTGGCATGCGCGGCTATCACTTTCTTGATCGCCGGCTGCTTTGCGTATTTCACGCGCAACAGTTTCAGCTGCCGCTGCGCCGCGCCGCACGATAGCTCGATGGCCTTGGTGATTTCACGCTGGCGCGCCTTGTCGTTTTCGTCCCACTCGCCGGCAAAATGCTCACACATGTCGGCGTTCTCGACAAACTTCGCCACATCGGCCGGCAATTTTTCCTGCGCGCCGGCCAGCAGCGGCAGGCCAAACAACAAAGCGAACACCAGTTTCATCACATCTCCTTATTTGCCGATACAGAACCGGCTGAAAATCACGCCCAGCAGATCGTCGGGCGAGAATTCGCCGGTGATGCTCGACAGCTGCACCTGCGCCAGGCGCAGTTCTTCGGCGAACAGGTCGAGCGACTGGTCGTCCTGGGCCGCGTGTTCGGCGGCGATATTCAAGTGCTTGCCGGCCGATTTCAGGGCGATCAGATGGCGTTCGCGCGCCAGGTACAGCGATTCGCCCGTCTGTTGCCAGCCGGCGATACGCAGCAATTCCGCGCGCAGCAGGTCGATACCGATATGTTCGTGCGCCGACAGGTAGACGTGGGTCGCGTCCGGCAAGGTATCGACGCCGGGCTTGTGGCCCGACAGATCAATCTTGTTCCATACGCGCACCACCGGCACGCCTTCGGGGAAGGCGGCGACGATGGTTTCGTCGGCCAGGGTCGGACCGTGGTCGGCATCCAACAGGTGCAAAATCACGTCGGCCTTGCCGATTTCGCCCCAGGTGCGCTCGATGCCGATTCGCTCGACGGCGTCGATGGTGTCGCCGGCGCTGCGGATACCGGCCGTGTCGATGATGTTGAGCGGAATGCCTTCGATCTGGATCGTTTCGCTGACCTTGTCGCGCGTGGTACCGGCGATCGGCGTAACGATCGCCACGTCGGCACCCGCCAGCGCGTTCAATAGCGACGACTTGCCCACGTTCGGCTGGCCGGCCAGCACCACATTCAGGCCTTCGCGCAGCAGCGCGCCCTGCGCCGCCTGGGCAAATACTTTATTGAGCGCTTCGATCACGGCCTTCAGCTGGCCGCGGGCGTTCGATTTTTCCAGGAAGTCGATTTCTTCTTCGGGGAAATCGAGGGTCGCTTCGACCAGCATGCGCAAGCCCGTCACCTGCTCCACCAGCGCATGGATGGTGTTCGAAAACGCGCCCGACAGCGATTGCGAGGCGGACTTGGCGGCAGCTTCCGTCGACGCGTCGATCAGGTCGGCCACGGCTTCGGCCTGCGCCAGGTCCAGCTTGTCGTTCAGAAAGGCGCGGCGCGTGAATTCGCCGGGCTCGGCCAGGCGCAAGCCGCTGTCCTTGCCCGCTTCCAATACGCGCGCCAATAACAACTGAAGAACAACAGGGCCACCATGGCCCTGCAGTTCCAGCACGTCTTCGCCGGTGTACGAATGCGGGCCCTTGAAATGGATGGCGATGCCCTGGTCGATAATGGCGCCGTCCGCTTCAGTAAATGGCACATAGGTGGCGTGGCGCGGTTTCAATGCCTGGTCGCCGAACAGCGCGGCCATCAGGGGCGCCAGGTTCTTGCCGGAGGCGCGGACCACGCCAATGCCGCCGCGTCCGGGGGCGGTGGCGATGGCGGCGATAGGAGAGGAGTCGAGTTTCATGGGGTAATTGTAGTTTATTCAGAGAGAAGCTATACGCAAGGGAATACTTGCTGAAGCGCTTCGCTCCTATGACACAGCAGAGGGCTGGGGTCAGACCCACCGGGTCCGACCCCAAAAAAAAGCCCGCACTAGGCGGGCTTTTGCTTTGCCAACCCTGCTTACACAGTGGACGGCGCGTATTTCTTGGTGATCACCCATTGCTGGCCGATCGACAGGACGTTGTTGACGACCCAGTACAGTACCAGGCCCGACGGGAAGAAGAAGAACATCACCGAAAACGCCAGTGGCATGAACAGCATCATCTTCGCTTGCATCGGATCGGCAGGCGCCGGGTTCAGCTTGGTCGTGATGAACATCGAGATCGCGTACAGCACCGGCAGGATGCACCATGGGTCATGCTGGGCCAGGTCGGTGATCCAGCCGATCCATGGCGCGCCGCGGATTTCGACCGACGCGTTCAGCACCCAGTACAGGGCGATAAATACCGGCATCTGGATCAGAATCGGCAGGCAGCCGCCCAGCGGATTGATCTTCTCGGTCTTGTACAGCTCCATCGTGGCCTGGTTCATCTTTTGCGGATCGCCTTTGTAGCGTTCGCGGATGGCCTGCATCTTCGGCGTGACCAGTTTCATCTTGGCCATGCTGCGATAACCGGCGGCCGACAGCGGGAAGAAGGCCAGCTTGATCAGGATGGTGAAGGCGATAATCGTCCAGCCCCAGTTGCCCAGTACGCTGTGGATCTGTTCCATCACCCAGAAGATCGGCTTGGCGATAATCGTCAGCCAGCCATAATCCTTGACCAGTTCCAGGCCAGGCGATACCGGTTCCAGCAGATGCGCGATTTGCGGACCCGAGTACAGCTTGGCATCGATCGCGGCCGACGCGCCCGGCGCCAGCGCCGGCAAGGTCACCAGGTTGCCGATGGCGTAGGTATTGGCCGCCAGCTTCTTGGTGAAAATGTCGCGCGAGATATTCGCTGGCGGCACGAAAGCCGATACGAAGAAGTGCTGCGAGATGGCAAACCAGCCGCCGTCGGCCTTGGCCGGATGCAGGCCTTTCATGGCCGTATCCTTGCCGGTTTTTTCATCTTCGACGGCCGCTTTTTCGATCTTCTCGAACGTCATCTTCTGATACTTGTCTTGCGGCGTGTACAGGGTCGGGCCGGTGTAGCTGCTGTTGAAGAACGAGTCGCCGACCGGCTTGTTGCCGTCATGAACCAGTTGCATGTACAGCTGAGGCGTCACCGGCGCGGTGCCGACGTTCGACACGTCATGGCGCACGTCGATCACATAGTCGCCGCGCTTGAAGGTGAACGTCTTGGTCAGCTTGACGCCGCCTTGCACCGCTTCCATCACCAGCTGGATCTGCTTGCCGTCGGCCAGCGTACGCACGCCAGGCTGCACCGTGAAGCCGGTGTTGTGGGTCGGGAAAGGACCGCCGACCAGGCCGGTTTGCGCCAGGTAGGTGTGGTTTGCGCCTTCGTCGAACAGCACTTCGTTTTGCTTGCCTTCGTCAGGCTGGCACCACTTGAACAGGCCGAAGCAACCGCCAAACCAGCCCGGATTGCCCGCGCCCTTGAATTTGAGCAATTCCAGACGCTTGACCTGGCCACCCAATGTGTCGATATCGACCTTGATGACATCGGTGGTAATGGTGATGCGCTCGCTTTTGAAAGCGCCAGGATCGGCATTCACGCCAGGCAAGGATGCCGCGCCGGCGGCCGGCAGGGCGGTCGGTGCAGGAGTGGTCGGCGCCTTGGCGGTCTGGGCGGTATTAGCGGAGAACATCGACGGGCGGCCCGTCGAAATCATCCATTCATTCCAGAGAATTACCAGCGAGACGGAGAACACGATCCACAGGATGGTACGTTTATTGATATCCATTAGGGTATTGGTCAGGAGTGGTTGCAACCGCAAGCGGTCGTTGAAGATTGTTTGCCGTCGGCCGGTGGCACCGGGTCGACGCCCCCGTCATTCCAGGGGTGGCAGCGGCACACGCGTTTGGCAGCCAGCAGGCTGCCTTTGGCGGCGCCGTGCACGCGCAACGCTTCCATCGCGTAATGCGAACAACTTGGATAGAAGCGGCAATTCTGTCCCAGCATGGGGCTGATCACCAATTGATAAGCTCGCAACAGGAACAGCAGCAGGGTTTTCATGGCGCGGATGGTGGTGGCGCAGCAACAGAGCGCGCTTGCGCGGCCACTTGCGCCGCGAACAGCCGGCTCAGTTCATCACGCAGCTCGGCTTTCAGCCTGGCCGTGGTGGCCGGGCCATCCTTGCTGTTGACAGCGCGCGACAGGCGCACCACACAGTCGACCGGCGGCAGCGCGCTGTTGCGAAACAGCTCGCGCGTCACGCGCTTGATCGTGTTGCGGGTCGCCGCGCGTGGCGCGAAACGCTTGGCCACAACGACGCCCAGCCGCGCATGCGGCAAGAGATTGTGTCGGGTATACAGCACAAAATGCGCTGTTTTTTGCGAAGGGCGCAAACGAAAAACGGATGAAAATTCATCCGTTTTAACGATACGCCGAACGCGCGCGAAGTCGTGTGAACCTTCGCGTTGATTGCCGACTGGAGTACAGCTAGCCACGCGATCAGCTGTCAACGACAAGCCTAGACGGCCAGGCGTTTGCGGCCTTTTGCGCGACGTGCGTTGAGCACATCACGGCCACCACGGGTAGCCATACGAGCGCGGAAGCCGTGCGTACGCTTGCGGCGAACGACGGAAGGTTGGTAAGTACGTTTCATGTTGGTCTCGCTAAAAACAAAAAAAATGCAAAATCGGGTCTGACGTCCCGTCAGTTTTTGGTGCCAATGACAATCGCGCACTTATGCCAAGGCACAAGCTGGCCAATCTCATCGCCCGCTTAATCCACGCTTAGTCCATATTGTCGTTCCAAATGAATAAACACGGAATACGGGCGGGGAACCCTGAATTATTCAGCATATACCCCCCCGCTGTCAAGGATTGCCGTGATCGGGTGGAAATTTTCGCAGCCGTCCCCATCTGTCCTGAATGCCGCATTGCCGCTGCGCGGCAGAGGATAACTCCAGACTTGTGCACATGCCCGGCCAGGCCCCAGTCGCAAAAATAACAGTCGTGCCTGTGGATAACTTTGGCGGTCGGGAGTAGAATAGCGCGTTACGTGTGGCGAGCCCTCGCGCGACGCCGGCCTTGCAACACGGTGCACGCAGGGCTGATCGATACGCCCTCCCACACCTTTTCACATAGACGATTCATGGACAATTTCTGGCAGGCCTGTTCCGCGCAGTTGGAACTGGAGCTGACACCGCAACAATTCAGTGCGTGGATAAAACCGCTTATCCCTCTCGACTACGAAGAGGGCAAGCTGCGCATTGCTGCGCCCAATCGATTCAAGCTCGATTGGGTCAAGACCCAGTTCGCCAGCCGCATTACCGCTCTTGCAATTGACTACTTCGAAGCGCCGACCGAGGTGCAGTTCGTGCTCGACCCGCGCCTGGCCCTGCCGAAGAAACCGGTTGCCGCCAGCACCCCGGCCAGCGATCCGAACGGTGGTGCGCCCAGCGCGCGCGCCGCGGAGCCGCAGCCCAGCGTGCCGGAACTGAGCATCGGCGCGGCGCCACGGCGCGAGCAGAGCCGCATCAACACCGACCTGACCTTCGACAGTTTTGTTACGGGCAAAGCCAATCAGCTGGCGCGCGCCGCCGCGATCCAGGTGGCGAACAACCCGGGCGTGTCGTACAACCCGCTGTTCTTCTACGGCGGCGTCGGCCTCGGTAAAACCCACTTGATCCACGCGATCGGCAACCAGGTGATGGCCGACAATCCGGGCGCCAAGATCCGCTACATCCACGCCGAGCAGTATGTGCGCGACGTAGTGACCGCTTACCAGCGCAAGGGTTTTGACGACTTCAAGCACTACTATCACTCGCTCGACATGCTGCTGATCGATGATATCCAGTTCTTTGGCGGCAAGAGCCGTACGCAGGAAGAATTCTTCTATGCGTTCGAAGCCCTGATTGCGGCCAAGAAACAGATCATCATCACCTCGGATACCTATCCGAAGGAAATCACCGGCATGGATGACCGCCTGATTTCGCGCTTCGATTCCGGCCTGACGGTGGCGATCGAGCCGCCGGAACTGGAAATGCGCGTGGCGATTCTGCTGAAAAAAGCCAAGCAGGAAGGGGTCACGTTCTCGGATGACGTGGCCTTCTTTGTGGCCAAGCACCTGCGCTCGAACGTGCGCGAGCTCGAAGGCGCGCTGCGCAAAATTCTGGCGTACTCGCGTTTCCACGGCAAGGACATCACGATCGATATCGTCAAGGAAGCCCTGAAGGACTTGCTGTCGGTACAGAATCGCCAGATTTCCGTGGAAAACATCCAGAAGACCGTGGCCGACTTTTTCAATATCAAGGTCGCCGACATGTATTCGAAGCGCCGGCCCGCCAATATCGCGCGGCCGCGCCAGATCGCCATGTACCTGGCCAAGGAATTGACGCAGAAGAGCTTGCCGGAGATCGGCGAACTGTTTGGCGGGCGCGATCACACGACCGTGCTGCACGCCGTGCGCAAGATCGCCCTGGACCGCACCAAAAACCCGGAATGCAACCATGAGTTGCATGTTCTGGAGCAAACATTGAAGGGCTAAACACGGCATCTTGGCAAGGCTGGCTCAAAACGTGCTTTACCCTTATGATCTGGTAGGGCGCCCGCGGCAGCAAATCAGCGAGCCTTGCCGGTGCTCCCTTGCAATGATTGTGAATTAATACCTTCTTCAACTATATACCCAACCTGAGGATAACTATGCAATTGGTCAAAACCACCCGAGATACCCTTCTCCGGCCACTGCAGATCGTGAGCGGTATTGTCGAGCGTCGGCACACTATGCCGATTCTGGCCAATATCCTCATCCGCAAAGACGGTGAAAATGTTTCTTTCCTGTCGACCGACACCGAAGTGCAGATCACCACGCACGCCCAGATCGGTTCGGGCGCAGATGTAACCGGCACCACCGTGGCCGCGCGCAAGCTGCTCGATATTTTGCGCGCCCTGCCCGAGTCGGGCGACGTCACCATGACCCTGCTGAACAAGCGCCTGACGGTACAAACCGGCAAGTCGCGCTTCGCCCTGCAGACCCTGGCGGCGGAAGAGTTCCCGACCGTGCAACAGGCGGAAAGCTATAACGCGTCCGTCACCCTGCCCCAGAAAACCCTGAAGCACCTGTTCAACATGGTGCATTTCTCGATGGCGCAGCAAGACATCCGCTACTACCTGAACGGCCTGCTGCTGGTTCTGGATGGCAATAACGTCATCGCCGTGGCCACCGACGGCCACCGCCTGGCCTTCTGCCAGGTCGCCACCGAGCAGACCTTCGCGCGCCAGGAAGTGATTATTCCGCGCAAGACGATTATCGAACTGCAGCGCCTGCTGGAAGAAAACGACGAGCCGGTGCAGCTGGACATCGCCGCCAACCAGGTAAAACTGACCTTTGCCGACATCGAGCTGATCTCGAAGCTGGTGGAAGGCAAGTTCCCCGACTACACGCGCGTGATTCCGAAGGGCTACAAGAACGACTTCACGATCGGCCGCGATGAACTGCTACGCTCGCTGCAACGCGCCGCCATCATGACCAGCGACAAGTTCAAGGGCGTGCGCTGCATCATCACCCCGGGCAGCATGAAGATCAGCTCGACCAATGCCGACCAGGAAGAAGCGGTCGAGGAACTGGAAATCGACTACGGCGGCGACTCGGTCGACATCGGCTTCAACGTCACCTACCTGCTCGACGTGCTGAACAACCTGAAGTGCGAATACGTCAACATCGCGCTGGGCGATTCCAACTCGTCCGCGCTGATCTCCATCCCTGACAACGCCGACTTCAAGTACGTTGTCATGCCGATGCGGATTTAAAAAAAAGGGGTCGGACCCTCGGGACTAGGCGTCCCCGTCCGACCCCAGCATTCCGATGAGTGCCAGCAGCGCCGAATCCCAATGAAGAGCTGGGGTCAGACCCGACGGGTCTGACCCCGGAACAGTACTAGTTAATTGAGAAAGCAGTCCATGTCCGAGAATCCACAAGACACCCCGATCCAGGCCAAAACGGAAGAATACGGCGCCTCCTCCATCCAGATCCTGGAAGGCCTGGAAGCCGTACGCAAACGCCCGGGCATGTATATTGGCGACACCTCGGACGGCACCGGCTTGCACCACCTGGTGTTCGAAGTGCTGGACAACTCGATCGATGAATCGCTGGCCGGCCATTGCACCGAGATCCACGTCACCATCCACAGCGACAACTCGATCTCGATCACCGACAATGGCCGCGGCGTGCCGACCGGCCTGAAGATGGACGACAAGCACGATCCGAAACGCTCGGCCGCCGAAATCGTCATGACCGAACTGCATGCCGGCGGCAAGTTCGACCAGAACTCGTATAAAGTCTCGGGCGGCCTGCACGGCGTGGGCGTCTCGTGCGTCAACGGCCTGTCGAAACTGCTGAAACTGACCATCCGCCGCAACGGCAAAGTCCATTACATGGAATTCGTGCGTGGCGTGCCGCAAAACCGCATCATCGAAATGGTCGATGGCGTGGCCACCTCCCCTATCCAGGTCATCGGCGACACCGACAAGCGCGGCACCGACGTGCATTTCTGGGCCGACGAACAGATTTTCACGCACGTGGAATTCCACTACGAAATCCTGGCCAAGCGCATCCGCGAACTGTCGTTCCTGAACAATGGCGTGAACATCCGCCTGTCCGACCAGCGCACTGGCAAGGAAGAAATATTCGCCTTCGAAGGCGGCACGCGCGGCTTCGTCGAATACATCAACAAGGCCAAGTCGGTGTTGCACCCGACCATTTTCCAGGCCACCGGCGAGCGCATGTCGGACCAGAACACGAATATCTCGGTCGACGTGTCGATGCAGTGGAACGACGCCTACAACGAGCAGGTGCTGTGCTTTACCAACAACATCCCGCAACGCGACGGCGGCACCCACCTGACCGGCCTGCGCGCGGCGATGACGCGCGTGATCAACAAATACATCGATGAACACGAGTTCGCCAAGAAGGCGAAAGTGGAAATCACCGGCGACGACATGCGCGAAGGCCTGACCTGCGTGCTGTCGGTCAAAGTGCCGGAACCGAAGTTCTCGTCGCAGACGAAAGACAAGCTGGTGTCGAGCGAAGTGCGCGGCCCGGTCGAAGAGATCGTTGCCAAGACCCTGGCCGACTACCTGCAGGAAAAACCGAACGACGCCAAGATCATCTGCGGCAAGATCGTCGAAGCGGCGCGTGCGCGCGAAGCGGCCCGCAAGGCCCGCGACCTGACCCGCCGCAAAGGCATCATGGACGGCCTGGGCCTGTCGGCCAAGCTGGCCGACTGCCAGGAAAAAGACCCCGCTCTGTGCGAACTGTACATCGTCGAGGGTGACTCGGCAGGTGGCTCGGCCAAGCAAGGCCGAGACCGCAAGTTCCAGGCGATTCTGCCACTGCGCGGTAAAGTGCTGAACGTGGAAAAAGCGCGTTTCGAGAAAATGCTGTCCTCGGAGCAGATCACCACCCTGATCGCCACCCTGGGCACCTCGATCGGCCCGGACGAATTCAACGCCGACAAGCTGCGCTACCACCGCATCATCATCATGACCGATGCGGACGTCGACGGCGCCCACATTCGTACCCTGCTGCTGACCCTGTTCTACCGCCAGATGCCGCAACTGGTCGAACGCGGCCACATTTACATCGCGCAACCGCCGCTGTACAAGGTGAAATCAGGCCGCGACGAGCGCTACCTGAAAGATGACGCCGAAGAAGCCACCTACATGATGACTGTGGCGCTGAACACCGCCGTGCTGGTGCCGCGCGAAGGCGCCGAAGGCATCTCGGGCGATACCCTGGCAGAACTGGTGCGCAAGTTCAACCTGTCGAACACCATCATGACCCGCCTCACCCGCGTGATCGACCGCGCCGCCCTGACCGCCATCATGACCGGCGTGCAACTCGACCTGTCGACCCTGGACCTGGCCGAAACCTCGGCGCAAGCCCTGCAAACGGCCATCAACGACACAGCCGTCAAGGTAGTAGTGCGCTCGGACGATTTGTCCGAAAAACACCTGCTGCGCATCGAACGCATGCACCACGGTAACGTGAAAGTGAGCTCGATCGACGCCGACTTCGTGCAAGGCCCCGACTACGCCGTACTGAGCACCGGCGCCGCCACCTTCGAAGGCCTGATGGGCGAAGGCGCTTTTGTCCGCCGTGGCGAAGGCGAGCGCGTCAAGGAAATCGCCGTCACCGACTTCCACCAAGCCATGCAATGGCTGCGCGACGAAGCCGAACGCACCGTCTCCAAACAGCGCTACAAAGGACTGGGCGAAATGAACCCGGACCAACTGTGGGAAACCACCATGGACCCAACCGTGCGCCGTTTGCTGAAGGTGCAGATCGAGGACGCGATTGCCGCTGACCAGATCTTTACCACGCTGATGGGCGATGATGTGGAGCCGCGCAGGGCGTTTATTGAGAACAATGCTTTACGTGCTGGCAATATCGACGTTTAAGCAGTATTTTTGATAGAGGGGGGGCGACACGATGTGTCGCCTTTTTTTTGATCATATTGAATGGCACGATGACATCCACCCTGACTTACTACAATCAAAACGCGAACGCTTTTTTTAGCAATACCGCCAACGTCGACATGTCAGCATTGCATGATCGATTTTTGTCTGCGGTAAGCGCTGGTGGCAGCGTGTTGGATGCTGGTTGTGGCTCAGGACGAGATACCAAGGCTTTTCTCGATAAAGGCTATCGTGTTACCGCCTTTGACGCGTCGCACGAGCTTGTACAGTTAGCCAAAGAGCATACAGGCCTTGATGTTCAATTGCGCACTTTTGCCGATGTCAAAGAACACGCTTGCTATGACGGTATTTGGGCCTGCGCTAGCTTGCTGCATGTCCCACAAGTAGAGTTGCCAACGGCGCTTTCCGCCCTATGGAATGCGCTGAAACCAGGTGGCGCGTTTTATCTCAGTTTTAAGCTGGGGACCAGCGAGCGCGTTCAAGATGGGCGTCATTTTACGGACGTTGAAGAGCCGCAGTTGCGCGAGTGGTTTGCTGGCTTGCCAGATGTTGACCGGGTCGAGTGTTGGCAGTCCAGCGATCAGCGCCCAGAGCGCACGGAGCAATGGCTCAACGCTCTGGTGCGCCGTGCTGTCGCGCCGCAGAATCATCTGATTACGGGCGGCAGCGATCCGTTTTTGCCGCACCTGAGCAGTTCCATTAACCAAGCGTCCGAAGTGGATTTAGCTGTCGCTTTCGTGAAGACGACTGGACTGCGCTTGCTGCTGCCAGACCTGCAAAGTGCGCTCAAAGGCGACAAGGAATTGAAACGCGACCCGGCGCGTGTACGTGTGCTGACGAGCGACTATTTAGACGTGACCGATACCGAGGCGCTGCGCTTATTGATGCTGCTTAAAGCGCAAGGTGCGCAGGTCAAAGTGTATGAATCGGCAGGTAGCAGTTTTCACCTCAAAGCTTATCTGTTCGCGCAACTAAATGACCAAAGTGTTCTAAGTGGCACGGCATTTATTGGCTCCAGCAATATCAGCAGGCAAGCGCTCACGAATGGCTTAGAGTGGAACTACCGTATCGATTATCCGGGCGACAATGGCTATCTTGAAGCGCGCTCCAGATTCGAAGAATTGTTCGTGCATCCTCGCTGCATTCCCCTAACGGATGAGTGGATCGCGCAGTACGATGCACGCCGCGTTCCTTCGCCGATGGCGGTAGCGCCAGGCAGTTTGGAACAAGATGCCCCGCCGACGCCATCAACTGTGCAAATCGAGGCTTTGTTCGCTCTACGAGATACACGCGATGAAGGATTTCGGCGCGGTTTAGTGGTGCTTGCAACTGGTCTCGGAAAAACGTGGTTGGCTGCTTTCGATGCGAGGCAGCTTGGTGCGCGCCGCGTATTATTTGTCGCCCATCGAGAAGAAATTTTAAACCAAGCGGCCGAGACTTTTCTAAGAATTCGCCCCGATGCGCGCGTAGGGTTTTATGCGGGTCAGACCAAAGATATGGAAGCGGAAATACTCTGCGCCTCCATTCAGACGCTGGGGCAAGAAAAGCATTTGGAGCGCTACGCGCCAGACCATTTTGACTATATCGTCGTCGACGAATTTCATCACGCTGCTGCGCCAACTTACCGCCGCCTACTTTCTTATTTTTCGCCGAAGTTTTTACTAGGTCTCACGGCGACGCCGGATCGTTCAGACCAATCCGATATTTTGTCACTCTGTGATGACAATCTCGTCTTTACGCGTGGGCTATTCGACGGCATCACGGCCAAGCTCTTGGTGCCGTTTCACTACTACGGCATCTTCGATAGCTCGGTGGATTACGCTGAACTGCCATGGCGTAGCGGTCGATTCGATCTCGACCAACTGAGTAATAAGCTGGCGACGCTGGCTCGCGCCAAGCATGCGCTGACAGAATGGCAGCGCTACAAACAGCAGCGCACACTGGCATTCTGTGTCTCGGTGGTCCATGCCGAGTTTATGGCCGCACAGTTTGCCAAGGCGGGCATCGATTGCGCTGCGGTGTATGCCGGTTCGCCCATGAGCCGCGCCGATGCGTTGGAACGCTTGCGCGATGGACGCCTTGCGGTGATTTTTTCTGTCGACCTGTTTAATGAAGGCGTCGATTTGCCAGCCATTGATACGGTCATGATGCTGCGCCCTACCGAATCTAAAATTCTGTTTCTGCAGCAGCTGGGCCGAGGCTTGCGTAAAAGCGAAGGCAAGGAGCGCTTGGTTATTTTGGACTTTATCGGTAATCACAAGAGCTTCCTGCATAAGCCGGAGGCTTTGTTTGAGATCGACGCCAGCTACAAAAAATTGGCGGATTTTGCGCGTAAGGCAGAGGCACATCAGCTTGAACTGCCGGAGGGATGCTTCGTCAATTACGATTTGGAATTGATCGATTTTCTCAAATCGTTAGATAGCGAAGGCACAAAGAACGAGTACATCGCGTTGCGTGACAGCTTCGGTCGACGCCCCGCCTTGGCCGAGTTTTACCGGGCCGGCGCGAGCATGCCAGCCATGCGCAAGGAGTACGGCGATTGGTACGCGCTTGTCAACGCCATGGAAGATCTCGACGCAGACGAGCAAGTTATCGCTACGAAGCATCGCGGCTTCTTACGCGAATTGGAAATTACCAATATGAACAAGAGCTTCAAGATGGTCTTGCTTGAGGCATTTCAGGAAATCGACGGTTGGGATACGCCACCAACAGTCGCCGCGCTCTCCGAGCGTTCGTGGCAAGTACTGCAACGGCGGCGTGCACTTCTGGCAGATCTTCCGGAAGCACTTCGCTCAGGAAATGGTCATAGCGAGGCATGGCTACGCTACTGGTCCAGCAATCCGATCAACGCTTGGACAGGCGGTAATAGCACAAGTAAAAATAGCGATTTCCGAATCAAAGATGGGCGATTTGAAGCTGTCTTTACACTCGCTGATGGCCACCGACAAAAATTCGAACTGATGGTGCAAGAGATTATCGATTACCGCTTAGCCACCTATGAAATCCGCCGCATCCAAGCGGAGTTACCAAGTAATGTGATTCCGTTTGTCCGCAGCGACAAGGCGAACAATCTGACAGCGCTACCCTATTTTCCGAATTTAAAAATCGCCTGCGGTCACTTTAAGACTGGCACTGTGGATGCTGAAGAGTACCGCAGCCTGCCGATCAGCTACGGACATGTCGATCCACATCGGCACTTTATCGCCCGAGCTTCGGGCAACTCCATGAACGGTGGCAAACACCCGATTCAGGATGGCGATTACCTGCTACTGGAACATATCACGCCTACCAATGCCGGCTCGATTACCGGCTCGGTGATGGCGATCGAGCGTCAAGACGAATCCGGTGATGGCTTCCAGTATTTGCTGCGCCATATCGTCAAAACACCTGGCGGCAGCTATGTGCTGCGCGCAACGAATCCAGACTATCAGGACATGGATGCGACCGAGGACATGCACACCTTGGCGCGCTTTAGAGCCGTTGTTAATCCGCTCGATCTGGCGGTGGGACAGTCGTTCAAACGCGAGGATATTGCGCCGCTATTTGGCGAGACCTACAGCATCGGCAATTGGAATGTCGGGCATGTGACGCTCGCTAGCAAGAATGCAATGGTGTTGCTGGTAACGCTCAATAAGCAAGGCAAGGCAGCAGATCATCGGTATCACGACCATTGGATCGATGACAGTACCTTCCACTGGCAAAGCCAAAATTCCACCTCGCCGACCAATAAAAAAGGACGCGACATTATCGATCACGAGCAAAAAGGACTGACGATCCACCTGTTTGTACGCGAATCCAAGCTCGATAACGGCAAAGGTGCGCCCTTCGTTTATCGCGGTCCGGTACGATACGTGAGCCACGAAGGCAGTAGTCCGATGAACGTCGTATTTAGCCTGGTTACGCCATAAGCATCTGATCTATCGCAGCGTGGACGCTAACAGTGAAAGGAACAACAATGACCACGACCAAAGACGAGGGTGCACTGCATGTCACTGATGCTCTCGAAGACGTCATCACGATGCAGCAAAGCGACGCCGCCGCCTTCCAGCGCATGCGTGAAGAATATGACGCCAGCCTCCCCGCTTACGAAGAAAAGAAGAAGCAGCGCAACCTCGAACGGGCAGGCATGAGCGAAGAGCAACGCAAGCGCCATGAGGCGCTCGACTTTGCGCGAGCAAACGTCGAGCTGTCAGGTGGCAAGATCAGCGAAGAAGCTTCCCAGCGCGGCCTGCGCTGGGCAAACGGTGAAATCACCATGGATGAATATCTGGACGTTTCGCTGCCACGATGATGGCGTAACAGTCCGGGCCGGCATTGATTCCCGATGATTCAATAGCCACGCTTGTCAAAAGAAAATTGTTCCTCAAATGCTAAGATGTCGCCCCGCGCATGCCGGCACATGGCCCGGCGTGGCGTCTCGACCAGGAACATCATTGAACTCTCCAGCAAAAACTACTCTCCTCATGCTGTCGCTGTGCGCGGCTCTGTCCGCACCACTGTCGGCGGTGGCGCAAGATGTGCCGTTGGATGACGCCGCTTTCGTGGCCGCGACCAAGACTGTGGAGTCGGCGCCGGGGCGTCTGAGCGAGGAGCCGATGCTGCGGGCTGACGTGATCAAGATGGTGGGCTATGCGCGCGGCAATTACACGGATGGCGGCACGCTGATCGCACGCCAGGTGCTCGACAGTCTACGGTCGCAGTTTGATATCACGCACACTGCCTTGCCAGACGGGCGCATGGTGCTGGCGTCAATTAATCCGGAACGGCGCGGTGCGCAGCGCGCCGCCGTGCTGTTCGATGCGCAGCGCAAGATGCAGGCGCTGGGTCTGGTCAACGGGCATTGCCAGCCGACCGTTGGCGATGCCGTGCCGGTTTGCCTGCCGGATACGCAAGCGGTGCTGACGGTGTTTTTGCCCGCCGGCGTACAGCAAAGCGTGGCGGCGCCGCTGCTGGTGTGGGCGCGGCAGCTGCCGTCTTCGCTGGACCTGGCCGAGCCGCAAGAGCGGCAGAAAATTGCGACGGTGGAGTACTTCGTGGGCGAACCAGGCAAGCCGGGCTGGCAAGTGCGTGATGTGCCGTTGCGTTTTCCTGCCATCCTGAAGCCATTGCTGCTGCCGGAAAGCGAATTTAACGGCAGTTCCAGCGGCGGCAAGATCATCGCGCCGGCCGGCCTGGCGGGCATGCCGGTGCGCACGGCCTCGGAAGCGGCGGCCGCCGGTGGCGCGCCCGTGCCGGACGCCGACATGACGCTGCGCAGCTATGCCACCTTGGCGTCTTTGGTGGCGACCTATACCGAACTGGCCAAGGGCGCGCAAGTGGAGGAGCAAGGCAACAAGGTGATCTTCAGCGGCAACTATGCGGGCGGGCGCTACAAGGTGACCTTGCGCGAACAGGGCAAGGAAGACGGCGTGTTCATCAATATCGCCAGCTGGCGCGGCAAATAAGCTCTCAGCTTGATGGCCGGCGACGCCATCGCGCGGCCCACGCGGCTGTGACGATGGCGAAGCCCAGCCACGCTGCACAGAAAATCTCGGCAGCATACGGCCTGCGATCCCAGTAGCTGTCGCCTTGCTCCAGAAAGATCGCGCCCCAGCAAAGCAGCCCGCCCCAGACGATGATGCTGGCGATGGCAAAACCGGCGATGGCGTAGAAAAAGGTTTTCATCACGGGATCGTACGCGAATATGGAAGTTTCCAGGACCGCCCGAGAATACGCAACTGCGCGCAGCACTCATGGCAGACCACCCAGCCGCAAAGCCGTTGCCAGCTAAAATTGCCCTGACGTAAATGAAAGTGGCATTTTGGCATTTTGCGGTATGATTTATTGCCGTGCCGCCACGCCCTGCCCCCGCCTTGCGCACCTCGTCGTATCCAGGCCCAGCAAAGCCTGGGTAGCTCTCTCTCCAAGGACCTTCTATGTTCGGTTTTAATTTACGCGTCGCCAAGATGGTGTGGACGGCGTTTATCGTCGCATTTTTACTGTTCATTATCTACAAGGTGTCGTCGACCTTGATCGTGGTGGTGTTTGCGGTGTTCTTCAGCTACCTGGTGTATCCGCTGATCGGGCTGCTGGAACGCTACGGGCCGAAGCGCTTGCCGCGCACGGCCAATATCGGCATCGTGTTCCTGGTGGTGATCTTGCTGGTGGCCGTACTGGGTTCGATTTTCGGGGCGCGCATCGAGGATGAGGCGATCAAGCTCAGCGACCAGTTGCCGACCCTGCTCAAGGGGAATAACTTTGCCGAGCGGATTCCGCTGCCGGAATTCATGGAGCCGCTGCGTGCGCGCCTGCTGTCGTTCATGCAGACGCAGCTGAGCGGCGAGAACGGGCAGGCGATGCCGCTGGCCAAGGAACTGGGGCTGACGGTGATGCATGCGGCCAGCAACCTGATCTACCTGGTGCTGGTGCCGGTGCTGAGCTTTTTGCTGATCAAGGAAGGGCCGGACATGCGCGACGGCTTGCTGTCCTTGCTGAACCGTCCGAACAAAAAATTGTGGGGCGCCATTATCGATGACCTCGACATTTTGCTGTCGCGCTATGTGCGCGCCCTGCTGCTCCTGTCGATCGCCACCTTCATTTCGTACAGTGTGGCGTTTTCGCTGATGGGCGTGCCGTATGGCTTGCTGCTGGCAGGCGCTGCTGCCTTGCTGGAATTCATTCCGTTTGCGGGCCCGCTGGGCGCTGCCGTGATCGCGGTGGTGGTGGCCGGCTTCAGCGGCTTCGAGCACGTGTTCTGGCTGATCGGCTTTATTGCCGCCTACCGTTTGTTCCAGGATTACGTGGTCAATCCTTACCTGATGAGCGAAGGCGTGGAAGTGTCGCCGCTGATGGTGATCGTCGGTTTGCTGGCCGGTGATCAGTTGGGTGGCGTGGTGGGGATTTTCCTGTCGGTGCCGGTGATGGCGGCGATCAAGATTGTGTTCGTGCGCGCCAGGGCGGCCTTGCAAGCACGCCACGATGCGCATGAGAAAGCGGAGCTGGCGGCCGAGGCGGCGCGCGCCAAGGCGGCGGCAGAAGCTGCGCTGCTGCTGGAGCAGCGCAACACCACCGCGCTCGATCTCTAACTAATTAAAACTCTTCCCACTCGCCGCTGCTGTCGGCCGCAGGTTTTGATGGACGCGGCTTGGCGGCAGCGGTCGCCACCACAGGCTTGGCCAGTTTCAACGCCGGCTTGACAGCCGCCGGCCTGGCCGCGGCCACCACCGGTTTGCGCAGCACGGGCTGGGCGGCTGGTGCGCTGTGGTTGGCGTCGAGCTTGAAGCGGCTGACCATTTCGGCCAGCGCCGCCGCCTGTTCCTGCATCGATTCGGAGGCGGCGGCGGCTTCTTCCACCAGCGCGGCGTTTTGCTGCGTGACGGTGTCCATTTCGGCCACGGCCTGGTTGATCTGGTTGATGCCCAGTTCCTGCTCGCGGCCGGCGGCACTGATCTCGCCCATGATGTCGGTCACGCGGCGGATGCTCGAGACGATTTCTTCCATGGTGGTGCCGGTCTGGCTGACCAAGTCGCTGCCGGTACCCACGTTTTGCACCGACGCTTCGATCAGTTGCTTGATGTCTTTTGCGGCACTGGCCGAGCGGTGCGCCAGGTTGCGCACTTCGGTGGCGACCACGGCAAAGCCACGGCCCTGCTCGCCCGCCCGCGCCGCTTCCACGGCCGCGTTCAATGCCAGGATATTCGTCTGGAAGGCGATGCCGTCGATCACGCCGATAATGTCGGCGATCTGTTTCGACGAGTCGCTGATGGTGCCCATGGTGGTGATCACCTGCGCCACCAGCGCGCCGCCCTTGACAGCCACGTCCGAGGCGGACACAGCCAGCTGATTGGCCTGACGCGCATTGTCGGAATTCTGTTTCACGGTCGAGGTCAGCTCTTCCAGCGAAGACGCGGTTTCTTCCAGGCTCGATGCCTGCTGCTCGGTGCGGCTCGACAGGTCCAGATTGCCCGAAGCGATTTCATTGCTGGCGGTGGCGATCGCGCCGCTGCCGTCGCGCACGCCGCGCACGGTGGTCGACAGACGTTCCTGCATCTGCTTCAGGCCACCGAGCAAGGCGCCCATTTCGTCGTGACGCTCGATCACGATATCGTTGGCCAGGTTGCCGTCGGAAATCGCGTCGAAATGGCGCAGCGCCTGGTCCAGCGGACGGAAAATGGCGCGCAGCAGCAGGATGCTGGAAACAATGATCAGCAGCACGCCGATCACCAGGCCGGCAATTGCCATGCCTACCTGGGTGTCGTACTTGGCCTGGCTGCCGGCATACATATTGGCGGCCGTGGTGATCTGGAACTGGGTCAGTTTTTCTGCCGCCGCGTCCATCGCACGGTACAGCGGCGTCATGCCGGTCATCATCAGCGCGTCGGCCTGCTCCGCCTTGCCTTCGCGCAGGGCCTTGCCCAGCGCCAGCAGGCCGTTGTTGATGTAGTCGCTGCGCTTCTTGTCCATGTCGTCGGACAAGATTTTTTCTTCCGGGCTTTGCGACAGCGCCAGATAGACCTTCCAGGACTTGTTCGACGATTCGATGAACTGCTCGGCGCGGGTGACAATATCCTTGGCATCGGGCGCTTCCGGATGCACCACGGCGCGGTCGATCGTGAAGCGCGAGCGGCCCAGGAAGATCTGCGATTCGCCGATGGCTTGCGTGGACGCCAGCTGGTTGCTGTAGACGTCGTTCAAGGTGTTGTTGGCCGATTTCAGGCCGGTGATGCTCATGATGCCCAGCACGGCGATCAGCACGCCGAGCACGGTCATGGTAGCGATCAAGCGCAGCTTGATGGTGAGTTTGGAGAACATAAATTTTCCTTGATAGATACGCGGCATGAGGGCGCTGATCCTGGCGGATCGGCCGGCTTCACGACGTAACGGTTGTATGGGTATGCAAGTGACGGAGTGTTGTGCGGCGGCAGGGGAAAGGCGGCCCACTCGTATCAGAGAGATGCGCGAAAACAGAGAGGGGTAATCGCGCGGTGTTATTTCTTGATTGCAAGACTACAGGGAAAATTTATGAGTAGCAATATATTGAGTAAAAAATCACGCTTTGTCACCAAGGCGTGATGTTTTTTTGTGCCATCACCGCACGCTTCATGCCTGTGATGCAATGGTATTGCGGGCAAACAATGGCCGCTGCACCGTCTGCGCCAGCAACACGCCCAGCAGCGACACGCCGCCGCCGATCAGGTGAAACACGTGCAGGGTATCGTGCAGCCAGACGATGGCCAGCAAGGCCGTCAGGATCGGCAGCAGGTTGACGAAAATGCTGCAGCGGTTCGGCCCCAGCAGTTTTACGCCTTCGATCCACAAATACGACAGCACGATCGACGAACCGATGCCGGCATAGGCGATCAGCGGCAAGGTGGCGCCGTTCAGGGGCGCGCTGCCGGCGGGCAGGCGCAGGAAGAACGGCAGCATGCACAGCAGCGCCGCCCAGGCCTGGCAGTAGATCGATTGCCAGGCGGGCACAGCCAGGCGCCAGCGGCGCAGCAGCACGCCGTACAGGGCAAACACCAGGCACGCCAGCAGCATCAGCGCGTCACCCGCATGCACGCCCTCATGCAGCAGCACCAGCACGTCGCCGCGCCCTACCAGGTACAGCAGGCCGCCAAACGACAGCACGCCGCCAAGCGCCATGCCCAAGGTCAATTGCTCGCCCAGCAGCAGCACGCTGAGGATCGCCGTCATCAAGGGTGCCAGCGCGGTGACGATGGCCATATTGGTGGCGGTGGTGCTTTCGGCCGCGCGATACGACAGGCTCTGGAACAGCGCCATCGCCATCAGGCCGCACAGCGCCAGCTGCCACCAGCGGCGGCGTATCGCCACGCGGTTGCGCCACAGCGGGCGCAGCATGAATGGCGTCATCACCAGCAGCACCAGCACCAGGCGGTAAAAAGTGATGGCGGTGGGGGCGATGCTGGCGGCGGCCAGTTTCGAAACCACCACATTGCCGGCCCACAAGAGCATGGCGGCCAGGGGATACAGATACGAAGTCGGGGAAACAGGTTCGCGCGCAGGCATGCAGGGCTCCAGGTGGTTGCGGGAAAACCATCATGCCGCAGGCACGCCGCGCCTTCCCGCGCTAAGATGCCTGCACCTGTCGCAAAACTGACCCTTATTCATGCAAGCTGATTACCAGGAACTGCTGCCCGTTACCGCGCGCGCCATGGCGCTGGCCATCGATTACGAACACGGCCATGTGATTTCGGTGCACCGCCATTCGCACGCGCAGCTGATTTACGCCATCGACGGCGTGATGACCATCGCCACGCAGGACGGGCGCTGGGTGGTGCCGCCCACGCGCGGCGTGTGGCTGAGGCCGGGCGTCGAGCACCAGATCCGCATGAGCGGCGCCGTCAAGATGCGCACCGTGTTCGTCAATTGCGCCAATTCGCCGCTGCTGCCGCGCCACAGCTGCGTGCTGGAGATCAGCCCGCTGTTGCGCCAGCTGATCGTGGCGGCCGTCGATATCGCGCCCGATTTTGCCGATGGCGGGCGCGACTGGCACTTGCTGCAACTGCTGCTGCATGAGCTCGACAGCCTGCCCGTGCTGCCGCTGTATTTGCCGCTGCCGGTGGATGCGCGCCTGCGCGGCATTTGCGAGCGCCTGATGCAGGAACCCGGAGAGCAGCTGACGGTGGCGCACTGGGCCGCCCAGTTGGCCATTACCGAGCGCAGCCTGCACCGTTTGTTCCAGAAACAGACCGGCATGCGCTTCGGCCACTGGCGCCAGCAGGCGCGGCTGCTGCGCGCGCTGGAACAGCTGGCGCATGGGGCCAAGGTGATCGACGTGGCAATGGACAATGGCTATACCAGCCAGAGCGCATTTGCGGCGATGTTCAAAAAACACTTCGGCACCACGCCGACCGACTTTTATCGCACGGCGCCAACAGTGCTCAAAAAAAATGCTGCTATGCATCAATAATCATGGGCGATTGCGAGCTGGCTTGTTATCATCGCAAGCCTTGAAGCCGAAGTTGTCTATACCGGCTGGCAACCTACCAACACTGACATGACCCAGAATTTCTTCCAGACTTTTATCCTGCTGTTGCTTGTGACCGACCCGTTCGGCAACGTTTCCCTGTTCGTCAATGCCCTGAAAAGCGTGCCCGTCGAGCGGCGCTGGAAGGTGGTGGTGCGCGAATGCGCGATCGCCTTCGGCATCCTGCTGCTGTTCATGTTCTTCGGCCGCCATTTCCTGAAAGCCATGCAGCTGTCGGAAATCGCGCTGCGCATCGGCGGCGGCGTGATCCTGTTTCTGATCGCCATGCGCATGGTGTTTCCGCAGCCGAGCAATGGCAATAGCGACCACGATATCGCCGGCGAACCGTTTATCGTGCCGCTGGCGATTCCCGCGCTGGCAGGCCCGTCGGCGCTGGCCACCGTGCTGCTGTTTTCGTCGCACGAAGTCGATGAAGTGATCGCCCACGTGGCGGGCCTGACTGCGGTAGCATTGGTCTGGCTGGTGGTATTCCTCTGCGCCGAACGCCTGCAGCGCGCGCTGGGGCCGAGGGTGATGACGGCCTTCGAGCGCCTGATGGGCCTGATCCTGACGGCGATGGCCATCGAGATGCTGCTGGCCGGCATCCGCGCCTTTTTGAAATCTGTTTAACCGGAGAAACCCATGAGCCGCTGCGCCCACATCTGCATGATGGCCGAATACAACCAGTGGATGAACGCCAGGCTCTACGCGGCGGCGGCCGGCCTGCCGCTGGACGAACTGCGGCACGACCGGGGCGCCTTCTTCGGCTCGCTGCTGGGCACGCTCAACCACATCATGGTGGGCGACACCCTGTGGCTGCAGCGCTTTGCGAAACACCCGGCCGGGTTTCCCCTGCTCGATCCGATCCGCGCCATCACGCCACCCACCTCATTGACCCAGCCCCTGTTTGACGATTTTGCGGCGATGCAGGCGCACCGCCACCGGCTGGACCAGGTGATCGTCGACTGGGCAGCGTCGATCACGGAAAGCGATCTCGACCATTTGCTGGACTACCGCAACAGTAAAGGCGAGAACCGGCGCCAGTTCTTTGCGCTGCTGATGCATTTCTTTAACCACCAGACGCATCACCGGGGCCAGGCGACGACCCTGCTGTCGCAGGCCGGCGTGGACATCGGCGATACGGATCTACTGGCGTGCATCCCCAGCCACCTGGAATGACGGCGCGCGGAACAACGCCACTTTCAGCCCAATGACGGCCAGCGCCAGCACCGCCAGCAATACGCCGCTGGCCAGCGCCCCCTGCATGCCATAACGGGCGATCGCCGCACCGCCCGACAGCGCGCCGACCGTCACGCCCAGGTTGATGGCGGCGACATACACGCCGATGGCAAACGCCGGCGCTTCGCGCGCTTCGGAACTGAGCCACATTTGCGTGACGATCAGGCCGCTGGTATGGGCCGCGCCCCAGAACAGCGCCAGCACCGCGATGGCCCAGCCGGCAGTAGCGGCGTAGCGGTACAGCAGCGCGTAAGACAGGCACAGCAATAGCGGCTGCAGCAGCACCGTGCGCAGCAGATGGCGCCCCAGTTGCCGTCCCGCATACAAATTGCCGGCCACGCCGCCGACGCCGAACACCACCAGCAGCAGCCCCGTCTGGCGCGCCGTCAAGCCGGCCACTTCCTGCAAATAGGCGGTCGCATACGCATACACGGAAAACATGGCGGCAAACACCAGCATGGCCGCCGCGATATTGAGCCACAGCGCCGGTTTGCGCAGGATCGCCAGCTGGCGGCCATAGGCCAGTGGCGCGCTGTGTGGCGTATCGGGCAGGAACAGATGCAAGCCCAGGGCGGCCAGCAGATTGACGGCGGCGCAGGCCAGGAACGATGCCTCGTAGCCATATTGGGCGGCGATCCAGGTGGTCAAGGGGATGCCCAGCACCATGCCCATGCTGGTGCCGGTGAACGCATGGGCGCCGGCACGGGCGGACTCGTGCGGTGGATACAGGGCAGCGGCGGCCACCATCGCCAGCGAAAAATACACGGGGTGAAACAGGGCCGGCACCACGCGCAGCGCCAGCAGCCATTCGAAGCGCGGCGCAAACGCCGACGCCACGCTGGCCAGCGCAAACACGCACAGCGACACCATCAATACCGGCTTGCGGCGCCAGCGCGTGGCCAGCAGCACCAGGAAGGGGCCGGCCGCAGCAATTACCAGCGCGAACAGCCCCACCAGCATGCCGGCGCGACTGGCGGACACCGCAAAGCGCTGCATAATCAGCGGCAAGATGCCGACCACGCCGAACTCGATGCAATACACGCCGAACAGGCCCAGCGCGAGGAAAAGGATGGGATGCGGCTGCACCCTGGACAATATCGTCATCGACACACTTTCAGAGAGGGAAAGCCTGCAGCCTAAGCCGGCCGGGATCAAAGAAAAACAGGCTATAGTTTCTGTCTGAGCGGACGTTGGCGTCCGCAATCGAAAGAGCACCATGGACAATCTGGCGGGTTTGACGGCCTTTGTGCAGGCGGCCGATACGCGCAGTTTCGTGGCGGCCGGCCGCGTGCTGGGCATTTCGGCGTCGGCCATCGGCAAGAGCATCGCGCGGCTGGAAGAACGCCTGGGCGTGCGCCTGTTTCACCGCAGCACGCGCAGCATCGCGCTGACCAGCGAAGGGTCGATTTTCCTGGAACGCTGCCGGCGCATCCTCGGCGAAATCGAGGCGGCCGAACTGGAACTGTCGAGCAGCAAGAGCGCGCCGCGCGGGCGACTGCGCGTCAGCCTGCCGCTGGTGGGCGATCTGCTCAACCCGGTGCTGGCCGCGTTTGCGCGCGCCTGGCCGCTGGTGGAACTCGATCTCGATTTCAGCAACCGCCGCGTCGACCTGGTCGAGGAGGGCTATGACGCGGTGGTGCGCGCCGGCGACAGCGCCGACAGCCGTTTGATGAGCCGGCTGCTGGGCCAGTTTCATCTGCAACTGGTGGCAGCGCCCGCCTACCTGGCCCAACATGGCACGCCGGCCCTGCCCGGCGACCTGGCGCGGCACAACTGCCTGCTGTACAAGTTTCCCAGCAGCGGCAAGATCGAAGCCTGGCCGCTGGCGGACTGGAACGCCTTGCTGGCGGCCGGCCTGCCCGCCAGCCTCAGCTGCAACAGCGTGGACACCCTGCTGCATTTTGCCGAGAGCGGCCTGGGCATTGCCGCCCTGCCCGACTTTGCCGCCCGCGCCGCGCGCGAGGCGGGCCGTTTGCAGCTGGTATTGGCCGAACACACGCAGCATGCGGCGCCGTTCCATATCTTATGGCCAGGCAGCCGGAATATGTCGCCGAAATTGCGCGTTTTTATTGATTTTCTGGTAGCAAATCTGTTTCCAAAAGGCTGAGTTCGCTTGCGAAGCGCCCCTACGTTGTTTCCACACGACAACTTGTTTCAGAAGCTGCTTTTTTTGTAACTTGATACAGTTTTTTGTATTGCCGTGTGGAATTTTGAGGAACAATTACTGCCTCGCTGCGCTAAGTACTTACCCGTAGCGACCTGAGCTGTAATTTTTCCGCACACACGAAAGCAATCAATGTCACTCACACAATTCAAAATCGGTACCCGCCTCGGCATCGGCTTTGCTGTCGTTCTCGGCTTGCTGGTGGCCGTGCTGCTGGTCGGCCTGTACTCCATGGGGCAACTGAGCGCGCGTACCCACGATATCGTCGCCGACAAGAACGTCAAGATGGCGGCCGCCAACACCATGAGCGACAACGTGCGCAGCATTACGCTGGCGATCACCAGCGTGGTGGTGGCGCCGACGGACGCGCTGATGCAGGAGCAACTGAACAAGATCGGCGAAGCGCGCAAGAAATATGGCGCGGCCAAGGAAGTGCTGCAGAAGATGGTGTCGACCGACAAGGAAGCGACCCTGATGAGTCAGCTGGACGCGGCCCTGAAAGCCGGCGCGCCGATGAACAACAAGGTGGTCGAACTGCGCAAGGCGGGCCAGACCGAAGAAGCCGTCACCTTTTTGACCCAGCAGGCGGCACCCAGCCTGAACAATGTGCTGGTCGCGCTCGACAGCCTGGTGGCGTATGAGGCGCAGCAGGCAAACCAGGCGGCCGATGACGCCGAAGCGCTGAGCGAAAAGGCGCAGGCCTCGATGCTGGGCCTGGGCTGCGTGGCCCTGCTGCTGGGCGCCTTCGTGGCGTGGATCATCACGCACTCGATCACCAGGCCGATCAATGCGGCCGTCAGCGTGGCCGAAACCGTGGCCTCGGGCGATTTGTCGTCGCAGATCATCGTCAATTCCGGCGATGAAACGGGCCGCCTGCTGGGTGCGCTGAAAGCCATGAACGACGGCTTGCTGGACGTGGTGGGACAAGTGCGCCACGGCACGGATGCGATTGCCACGGCGTCGAGCGAAATTGCCGCCGGCAACCTCGACCTGTCGTCGCGTACGGAAGAGCAGGCCAGCTCGCTGGAAGAAACCGCGTCGGCGATGGAAGAGCTGACCTCGACCGTGAAACAGAACGCCGACAACGCGCGCCAGGCCAACCAGCTGGCGAAAAGCGCGTCGGAAGTGGCTGTGCGCGGCGGCAATATCGTCTCGCAGGTAGTCGACACCATGGGTACCATCAATGACTCGTCGAAGAAAATCGTCGACATCATCGGCGTGATCGACGGCATCGCTTTCCAGACGAATATCCTGGCCTTGAATGCGGCGGTGGAAGCGGCGCGCGCCGGCGAACAGGGCCGCGGCTTTGCCGTGGTGGCCAGCGAAGTGCGCAACCTGGCCCAGCGCAGCGCCGGTGCCGCCAAGGAAATCAAGGAACTGATCGCCGCCTCGGTGGCCAACGTGGACACCGGCTCGCGCCTCGTCAATGAAGCGGGCCAGACCATGGGCGACATCGTCGACAGCATCGTGCGCGTGACCGACATCATGGGCGAGATCACCTCCGCCACGCACGAGCAGACCCTGGGCATCGAGCAGATCAACATGGCGATCGCGCAGATGGATGAAGTGACGCAGCAAAATGCGGCGCTGGTCGAAGAAGCGGCGGCCGCCTCGCAAAGCATGCAGGAGCAGGCCGGCGAACTGGCCCATGTGGTGGGTTTCTTCAAGACCGGCCATGCGGTGGCGGCGCCGAAGCTGGCCGCGGTACGCAGCCGCGCGCCGGCCAAGGCCGCGCCAATCACAGCACGTGCGCCATTGCAGCGCCCGCAGCGCAAGGCCGTGGCAAATGGCGCCAGCGCGCCAGCGCAGTCCAAAGACAGCGAGTGGGAAGAGTTTTAAGCGATTGACAATCACTGTTTCACGAAAAGCCAGGCAAGAAGTTTCTGCCTGGCTTTTTTTCGTCCAGAACAACGGTTTTTTTTGTGATCGAACGGCGCAAATGCACGAAACCGTAAAACACGCGGCGCGCATACGCTTTACAATCCCCGCTCGCTTTACAAAATATTGGTCATCATGAATCAGGCAGAACAGCAGCGCCTCCTGGCTATCCTGGAGTATTGGCACAAGATCGAATTCTTTATACCGTTTGACCTGAATCAAATCACGGAAGTTGAAGACCAGTCCACCGTGCGTCTCCTTCATCGTGAACAGCTGGCGCAATGGTCGCCGCAGTTCTTTACGCAATTGCCGGTCGCCGCCGACCGCGAGATCGACGGCTTTTCCCTGTTCCTGGGCGTATTCGACAAGGCCGAGATCAGCAAGCTGCTGCCCGCCACCGGCGCGGACACCATCGCCGAAACGGAAAAAACGGACCTCGTCGGCCGCTCGTGCTTTGCCCGCCTGACGCTCAATGCGCTGGGCGAGCCGCAATTCGACCCGGTCTCGGTTTCCACCTTGCCGTGGGCACTGGGCCGGCCGCGCACGGCCGACTGGTCACACTTGACACTGGATGCGTACAGCGACAGCCAGCTGGCGCTGCAGGACAGCCTGCGCAATTTCGCCGCCGCGCGCACGCCCGGCACCGTCACGGACGAGGCCGGCAATGTATCGACGCCCCTGTCCGGTACCGAAATCGCCGCGCTGGCGCACCTGTTCATGGACTGGGCCCATTTTCACCCCTCGTCCGCGCAGCCGCTGGCGGTGCTGGAAATTCGCACGCGCAAGAAACGCCCGCCCAAGGAGGCACTGTTGCCGGGCGTGGAAGCGGTGGAAAACCGCGTGCTCGATTTCGGCGACCCGGTCGAACCGTCGATCGATATCCTGAACAGTTTTTACCTGGACGACCTGGAACAGATCATCCGCACCCTGCGCGGCGGCAAGATTTCTCCCACCCTGGCCGCCTACCTGACGCCGCTGGCGCAGGCCGAGCGTATCGACCTGTACAGCCCGGCCGGACGCCAGGCGCTGGCGGCGATGTTGAACCCCGCCAACATGAACCGCGGCCACTGGCTGGAAGACTCGAACTATGCACTGAGCCTGATGCAGCAGTTCGCCATCCACGGCGCGCGCACGGGGCTGCTTGATCGCGGCATCTTTTCCGTCAATGGTCCACCGGGCACCGGCAAGACCACCCTGCTGCGCGAATTGTTCGCCGACAATATCGTGCGCCGCGCCAGCGTGCTGGCCTGCCTGGACCGCGCCGCCGACGCCTTTATCGGCAAGGTGGCGGTCGCCTTCGAAGGCGTGCGCGACCCGATCACGATCGCCCGCCTGCGGCCCGAACTGACGGGTTTTGAAATGGTGGTGGCCTCGTCGAACAATGCGGCGGTGGAGAATATCTCCGGCGATTTGCCGAAACCGAAACAGCTGGGCAAGGAATGGGCGCGCACCCGCTACCTCGACAGCGTGGCGCGCCGCGTGGCGGCCGACGGCAATGGCGCCAACCGCCTGCTGGCCGAGGAAGACACGCCGTGGGGCATGATTTCCTGCGCGCTGGGCAACAGCAGCAACCGCCGCCGTTTCATCAGCAATTTCTATGATGACGACTGGGACAAGATCACGCCACGCAAGACACCAAACGCACAGAATATCCGCCAGTGGCTGACCAGCTACCAGGGCGTCGGCTTTGCCCAGGCCGCGCGCGAGTTTCGCGAAACCCAGCATGTGGTGGAAAAAGCGCTGGCAGAGCAGGCGCAATATGCCGCCCTGTGGCAGGCGGTGGGCACCTGCAGCGAGCAGGAGTTTTTACACGCCAGCGTGGAGACACTGCGCGTAGCCGAAACCGAGATGGAAGCGGCCAATGCAGCGCTGGCGACCGCCATGGCCCAGCAAGACACCCTGCTGGCCAGCAAGAAGGAATTGCTGGAAGAAGAGCGCCTGGTGGCCTTGACCGAACCGGGCTTTTTTGCCCGCTTGTTCCGCACCGCGCCGGCGCGCGCCTTCAAGGAAGCGGTGCTGGCCAATGCCGAGGCGCAGCGCCAGGCCGCGCGCGACGTGTCAGCCATCAAGCTGCTGCTGAAGGGCGAACTGGAGCCGCGCTGCGAACGGGCGCGCAACAGCCTGCATGTGGCGCTGCGCACGCAGCAATCGCGCGAGCGCGAATGGGACGACAGCACGGAAATGCTGCGCCGCGCGCGCCTGCGTTTCCCCACCATCGCTTCGCCGGCCACCTTGCAGGAACTCGATGGCGACGCCTTGCAGAAAGGCGGGCTGTGGCATGAGCCGGCGCTGGCGCGCCTGCGCTCGCGCCTGTTCGCCAAGGCGCTGGCGCTGCACGAAGCGTGGCTGGCCGAAGTGGCCAGGAAAGGCGGCCCCGGCTTTGGCGGCAACTTGCTGGCGGTGTCAAAATTGCTGAAAAACAAGCGCGCCTACGACCAGTCGCATATCGCCATGGTGTGGCAGAGCCTGTTCATGGTGGTGCCGGTGGTGTCGACCACGTTTGCCTCGTTCGCGCGCCAGTTCCAGGGCATGGGCGCCGAATCGCTGGGCTGGCTGTTTATCGACGAAGCGGGCCAGGCCGTGCCGCAAGCGGCGGTCGGCAGCCTGTGGCGCGCCAAACGGGCGGTGGTGGTGGGTGACCCGCTGCAGATCGAACCGGTATTTACGGTACCGCCGCGCCTGGTGCAGACCTTGTCGGCGCTATCGGAACACACGCAGGACGGCAGCTATGCGCCCAGCAATGTTTCCGTGCAAACCCTGGCCGACAAGGCCAACCGCTACGGCGCGCTGGTCGGCGCCAGCGGCCCGCAGCCGCTGTGGATCGGCAGCCCCTTGCGCGTGCACCGCCGCTGCGTGGAACCGATGTTCTCGCTGGCCAACGCCATCGCCTATGAAGACAAGATGGTGTATGGCCTGGCTGACACGGCGCCGCCGGCCGGCAGCCGTGGCCTGACGCGCGGCCCCAGCCGCTGGATCGACGCCATCGGCCCCGTCAGCTACAAGCAGGTGGTGCCGCTGCAACTCGATTTCGTGCTGGAAGTGTTGCTCAAGCTCTACCGCCGCGACGGCAAGCTGCCCGCCATGTACTTGATCACGCCGTTCAAGGCGGTGCGCAACGAATTGCGCGCACGCATCGTCGACCTGGACTGGGATCGCCGCCTTGGCTACGGCAAGGCGCCCACGCAGCGTGAACTGCGGCAATGGGCCAGGGAAATGGTGGGCACCGTGCACACCTTCCAGGGCAAGGAGCAAAGCGTGGTGATGCTGATTTTGGGCGCCGACGACAGCACGGCTGGCGCCGCGCAATGGGCGGCCGGCACGCCGAACCTGCTGAACGTGGCGTTGACGCGCGCCCAGCACTACGTGTATATCGTCGGCAACCCGCTGCTGTGGGGACAACTGCCGCACTTCGCGCCGGCCTGCGCGCAGCTGGCGCATACGGGGATGCAGGAGTTTTTGGTGGAGATGGGGTGATTTTTTACCCAAAAGGCAAAGGCTGGGGTCAGACCCCCTCGCCCGCTAGCGCAAGCCTCCGAGTTAGCGGCATTGAGGGTCTGACCCCGGGGTTACGCAAGCGGAAACCGCAAGCTGAACGTCGTGGCCGCCGCATCCGAGGCCACGCTGGCGCTGCCGCCATGCAGCTGCATGATGGCGGTGACGATGGCCAGGCCGAGGCCGGTGGAGGCGGCCGAATCGCTGCGGGCCGGGTCGGCGCGGTAGAAGCGGTCGAACAGGTGCGGCAGGTGGCGCGCGGGGATGGCGGGGCCGAGGTTGCTGACGCTCAGTTCCATCCCTTCGGTGGTGGCGTGCGAGCGCAGCACGACGCTGGAACCGGGCGCCGCATGGCGTATCGCGTTGGACAATAAATTGCCGAGCGCGCGGCGCAGCAGCTGCGGCTCGGCCGCTACCACGCCGCTGCCGTGGCAGGCCAGCGCCAGCTCACGCTCCTCGGCCAGCCCTTCAAAGAAATCGGCCAGGCGCAGGAACTCGTCCTGCACCGGCAAGGGCTGCTTGACCAGCACCATTTCATCTTGCTGGGCGCGCGCCAGGAACAGCATGCTGTCGATCATGCGCGACAGCCGTTCCAGCTCTTCCACGTTGGACGACACCAGCTGTTCATATTCCACGCTGCTGCGCGGGCGGGCCAGCATCACCTGGCTTTGCCCCAGCAAGTTTGTCACCGGGGTGCGGAATTCGTGCGCCAGGTCAGCGGAGAACTGCGACAGGCGCGCGTAACCTTCCTGCAGGCGCGCCAGCATGGCGTTCAGCGCGCTTATCAAGGGCAACAGTTCGGTCGGCGCGCCGTGCGCATCGAGTTGCTGCTCCAGCTTGCCCGGGCGCACCAGGGCCGCGTGCGCGGCGATCGCGCGCAAGGGGCGCAGGCCGCGCAGCAGCATGGCGCTGGCCAGGAGCGCCGCCACCAGCGCGCTGACGGCCACCGAGATGACGATCTGCCAGCGGTAGGCCGCGAACATGGCGCTGCGGTCGCCATACACCCTGGCAACAGTGATATCGGCCATCTGCGCTGGCTGGCCGATGCGCGCGCTGGCCGCCACCACGCGCGCCGGATAACCGTCGCGGCTGGTCCAGCCGTGGATCGCGCTGGCGCCCACCGGCGCATCGACCGCCACCGGCACCGGCAGCGGCAAGGTCTCGCCGTGCGGATTGACGTCGATCAAACGCGTGCCGTCGTCGCGCACGATGCGCACCAGCGAGTTTTCCTGGCCGCTCATGGTGTCGCGGAAATACTGCGGCCGCTCGCGGATAATGTCCAGCGTGCCGGCATTCCCCAGCAGTTGCTGGATCTGCCGCATTTTTCCCAGCAATAAAATATCGTCGCGCCGTTCGATTTCGGCCACGAAGGAGCGGTACAGATAAACGCCCAGCCCGGCCGAGACCAGCGCGACGATCAGCACGAACACCGCCGTCACGCGCAAGGTCAAGGAATGGCTTGCCCCCGCCAGTCTCATGGCGCGCGCAATTCGCAAACGTAGCCCATGCCGCGCAAGGTATGGATCAGCTTGGGTTCGAACGGATCGTCGAGCTTGCTGCGCAGGCGGCGGATGGCCGCGTCGATCACATTCGTGTCGCTCTCGAAATTGATGTCCCACACTTGCGAGGCGATGATGGAGCGCGACAGCACTTCGCCCTGGCGCCGCGCCAGCAAGTGCAATAAACCGAATTCTTTCGCCGTCAGGGTGATGCGCTGGCCTTGCCGGCTGACCTTGCGTTTCATCACGTCGATTTCCATGTCGCCGATGCGGATCACGTCGTCTTCACGCGGCGGGCCGCGCCGCAGCAGGGTACGGATGCGCGCCACCAGTTCGGCGAACGCGAATGGTTTGACCAGGTAATCGTCGGCGCCCAGTTCCAGTCCTTTGACGCGGTCCTGCACCTCGTCGCGGGCGGTCAAAAAGATCACGGGTACGTCGGCGCCGCCTTCCTGCAGGCGCAAGGCGCGCAGCACTTGCCAGCCGTCCATGATGGGCAGCATCACGTCGAGCACCACCAGGTCAAAACCGCCCTCGCCAGCCATCTGCAGGCCGTCGCGGCCATTGCGCGCCAGGCTGACCACAAAGCCCGCTTCGCCCAGGCCGCGCAACAGGTAGTCGCCGGTCTTCGGTTCGTCTTCTATCACCAGGATACGCATGGAGGGCGGCTTTCATGAGGAGGATGGAACATTTTACGCCCGGCAGTGTTGTCTGCGGATGATAAAAATGTCATGCGCTCATCATCTTCGCGTAGGGCGGCGCTGGCCATACTGGCGCCATCTTTTGACACGGAGCACCACATGAAACACTTGATTGTTGCCGCCGGCCTGCTGGGGCTGCTGGTTGGCCCGGCCCAGGCGCAACTGCAACAAGTCAGCGACCTGAGCCTGGCGGCGGCGCAGAAACTGAGCGGCGCCGCCATGGCCGCCTGCCAGGCCAAGGGCAAGTCCATCGTCGTCACCGTACTCGACCGTGGCGGCAATACCGTCAGCGTGCAGCGCGCCGATGGCGTGGGGCCGCACAACACGGAAGCGAGCCGGCGCAAGGCCTACACCGCCCTGTCCACCAAAACCGATACGCAGCTGCTGGCCAGCAATGCGCGCAGCAACCTTGATGCCGCCAACCTGACCACCTTGCCGGAACTGTTGCTGCTGGGCGGCGGCCTGCCCTTGACGGCCAAGGGCCAAATCGTTGGCGCCATCGGCGTGGCCGGGGGCGGCGGCGCCCCGCAGGACCGCGCCTGCGCGCAGGCGGCGCTTGCCGCCGTGCCCGAACTCGACCCAGCCATTTAATTTAATAAAGGAAATACCATGAAACGACTGATCCCACTGACCCTCGTACTGGCCATCGCCAGCCTCTCCACCGCCGCGCTGGCCGCCAATCCGCTCAGCGTGCATATCCTCGACCTGCAAACCGGCCAGCCGACCGCCGGCGTGACGGTCACGCTGGAGCAAAAAACCGGCAATGACTGGCGCCAGCTGGCCAGCGGCGTGACCAATGCGCAGGGGCGCATCGCGGAAATGTATCCGGCCGACAAAACCATTGAAAAGGGCGACTACCGCATCGTGTTCAAGACGGGCGAACACTATGCGCGGCTGAAACAGGAGACGTTTTTCCCGGAAATTCCGGTACAGTTTCACGTCGAAAAGACCGACCAGCACTACCATATTCCGCTGCTGCTCAGTCCTTTCGGTTTTTCCACCTATCGCGGCAATTAAGTCGGCAACCGATCAGCCCAGCGACTTGGCGGTCTGCCCGAACAGCACGCTTTTGGCGTCGCCGCTGACGGTCGGCTGCAGATTGATTTCGGCCGCGCGGGCATAGGCGCGCACGGTCGCCGGGCGGGCGGCGATGTCGGCAAACCAGCGCGCCAGATGCGGGAAATCAGCCAAGTCCTGGCGCTGGCGCTGATGCGGCACGATCCACGGATAGATCGCCATGTCGGCGATGGTGTAGCTGTCGCCGGCAACATAGGCGCGGTCGGCCAGGCGCTTGTTCAGCACGCCATACAGGCGATTCGTTTCGTTCACATAGCGCGTGATCGCGTACTCGATCGGTTCCGGCGCATATTGCACGAAATGGTGGTTCTGGCCGGCCATCGGCCCCAGGCCACCCATCTGCCAGAACAGCCATTGCATCACCTCGGCCCGGCCACGCGTGTCACTTGGCAGGAATTGGCCGCTTTTCTCGGCCAGATACTGCAAGATGGCGCCCGACTCGAACAGCGGCAATGGCGCACCGCCATCTTCAGGCGCCTGGTCGACGATGGCCGGAATGCGGTTGTTCGGCGCGATCGCCAGGAACTCGGGCGTGAACTGCTCGCCCTTGCCGATATGCACGGGAATAATATTGTAGGGAATGCCCGCTTCTTCCAGGAACATCGTGACTTTATGCCCGTTGGGCGTGGTCCAATAGTACAGATCGATCATGGTGGTCTCTCATGTCAAGGTAGCAGGCGGCGCCGATATTGTCGCGCCGCAACTGGTATGCATGGATATAATGCCACGTAAGCGGAAAACAAGCCGGGGGCCGCAGCGTCCCCGTCCTGCCCCGAGAACCCTCACCGAAAGCCGACCATGCGCAAACTCCTGATCGTCTCGCTCTGCCTGCTGCTGTCGGGCTGCGTCAAAGATTTCGCCATCTTCATGATCGATGGCCAGGAGCATTCGCTGACCGTGCGCCGCCAGCAAAACTACTTTTGGCAAGACACGGTGGAAGTCCAGTTGATGGCGACCAATTTGCCGCAATGCCAGCGCTTGCATACCTTGTCGCTCGACACCGTGGCTGACGATGTGACCGTCGATGTATTTTCCGCCGGCGATGGGGTGTGGAATATCCGCATGGGCGACCAGCTGTGGCAGGCGGAAACGACTACCTGCAACAGCCTGGTGGAAATGGAAAACGACCCGAAAGCCGACCTGGGCCAGCCGGTCGGCAAATTCGAGGTCGTCGATGACCAGCTGACATTTACGGCGGCGCCACAGGCCGGCGCCGCACCAGCGCAGTAAAACTTACACCCGCGCCAGCTTGCGCTGCGGCGCCCGATTGATGCGCGCGGCCGGTTTCGATGCCGCCAGGCGCGGCGCGCCAGATTCATGGGTTGACAGCTTGAAACGCGACACCAGTTGCGCCAGCACGGCCGCCTGGTCCTGCATGCTGCCGGCCGCGGCCGCCGCCTGCTCGACCAGCGCCGCATTTTGCTGCGTCACCGAATCCATCTCCGAAATCGCCTGGTTCACATGGCCGATGCCGGTGCTTTGCTCGTGCGAGGCGGCCGTGATGTCGGCCATGATGTCGGTCACGCGCGAGACGCTGGCCACCACCTGATCCATCGTCGTACCCGCCTGCGCCACCAGGGTGCTGCCGGCGGCGATGCTGTCGACCGAGGCGCCGATCAGGGCCTTGATCTCCTTGGCGGCGGCCGCCGAGCGTTGCGCCAGGTTGCGCACTTCCGAAGCCACCACCGCAAAGCCGCGGCCCTGCTCGCCGGCCCTGGCCGCTTCCACGGCCGCGTTCAGCGCCAGGATATTGGTCTGGAACGCGATGCCGTCGATCACGCCGATAATGTCGACGATCTTGCGCGACGAGGCGTTGATGGTGTCCATGGTGCCGATCACCTGCGCCACCACGGCGCCGCCCTGGCGCGCCACAGCGGAGGCCGATTGAGCCAGCTCATTGGCCTGCACGGCGTTGCCCGTGTTTTGCGTCACGGTCGAGGTCAGCTCTTCCATCGAGGCGGCGGTTTCTTCCAGCGAACTGGCCTGCATTTCGGTGCGCGCCGAGAGGTCCATATTGCCGCTGGCAATCTCGCTCGACGCGGTGGCGATGGTCTCGGCGCTGTGGCGAATTTCACTGATGGCGGTGGCCAGGTTGGCCTGCATGGTTTTCATCGCATACAGCACGCTGTGGCGGTCCTTGGCATGCGTATGCACGTCGATGCTAAGGTCGTTGTCGGCGATCTTGGCCGCCACGTCGGCCGCATATTCCGGGTCGCCGCCGAGCGCATGGCGCAGGCTGCGGTTGATCATCACCACCACGCCGCCCAGGACCAGGCACACCAGCAGCAGCAGGCCCAGCGACATCAGCAGGGTTTGCCGGAAAGCGGCGTCGATATCGTCCATATAGACGCCGACCACGATATTCCAGTTCCACGGCTTGTAGGCGGCCACGCGGCTCAGCTTGGGTTCGGCGTTTTTCTGGCCAGGGCGGGGAAAGTGATAACGCACAAAGCCCTTGCCGGTGTCGCTCTTGCCGACCGCCACGATGTCGCGGTACAGATAAGTGCCGTTGGCATCCTGGAAGTCGGACATGTTCTTGCCGTCGGTCTTGGGCGCTGCCGGGTTCATCACCACCACCGCTTCATGGTTGATGACGGCCAGGTAGCCGGTCTCGCCGAAGCGCATGCTCTTGATGACGGCCAGGGCCTGCTTTTGCGCTTCCGCCGTGCTCAAGGCGCCGCTGGCGGCCAGTTCGCCGAACATCTTGACGGCGCCCAGGCCCAGATCGGCCGCGTTGGTGATGTCGGCGCTGCGCTCTTCGATGCGGATCTTGCGCACCTCGAAGGCGTTATAGACAAAGATAATCGAAATACACAGCAGGCTGCAAATCAGGGGTATCCATAATTTCTGCTTGAACGACAGTTTATTCATGCGTGTCTCCTACTTGTATTTTTGCAGCGGCATGGGCTTGCCCCGCGTCCATGGCGGGCATGGAATGCGGCGGCGCCGGCACTCTGGCGGCGCCGATCAGACGGTTCCAGCATACGCTCGAACTGGCCTTATTTACAATGCTATCTGGCAATGTTTTTTTGCCGGTGTTGTTAATGCGTTGCTGGCAGGGCGGGTAGATGGGGGGAAGGAAAACTGTGGCAGAATGCGCGTCTGAAACGCTGCTTACGAAAGAATCGCATGACCAAGAACGACGCCATGAAACGCATCAACGACCGCCTGGGCAAACCCACCCTGACGGACAAGAACACGCATTTTTCCAGCGTGACCAACTATGGCACGGACGAAGGCTGGTGGCTGAAGATTCCCTTCCTGACCTTCAAGCAGGAATTGCACTTCATCCTCAACAACGAGAAAACCAAGAGCTTCCAGCATTTGAAAGTTGGCGCGAACCAGATCCTCAGCCCCGGCATGAAATTCCGCAGCACCGACGGCGCCGCCGACGCCTTCATGTCGGCCTCGGCGCCGAAGCGCCTGATCGACTTGCTCGACGGCGGCAGCAAATACAATTTCACGAAGCACCTGGTCAGCGAATACCGCTACTAGGACTTAAACTTCCTTGGGCGGCAACCAGGCTTGCAGCAGGCTGCGGGCGATATCGAGCGCATCGTCGCCGCTGTCGCCGAAATGCAGGGGATATCCCCAGAACTTGCCGAACATCACGGCAAACGCCTTGCCTGCCAGCCGCTTGGCGGCGCTGGGCTCGATCAGCACCATGCCGCAGATATAGGCGCGCAAAGCCGCCTTGTTTTTCTTCATGCACAAGGTCATGCGTTTGCGCTCCTCCTGCGCATGTTCATGGCCCTCATCGTCGAATCCCGCATCGCTGAGCAGCACAAAAGCTTGCCGGCGCGCCAGCAATTGTTCGAACGCCGCGAACAGGGCGTCGCTGTCGGCGGCGCCGGTATCGCGCCGCAGCCAGACGAGGGGAAAAGTGGAACTGTCGATCAGCATGCTGACTCCTTCAAGGTAAATGACCGATGCCGGGGACTTCATCAAGAGCTGGCGGCGGCTGTCTGGCGTTGAAGAGGCTGCGGAAAACATCACGATACGGCAAGCGGTGCTGGACGTCATTGCACAAAATAGCCACAATATTGTTCAATCCAGCCAATCATAAGCACCATGTCCACCTCGCTTTTTTCCGCAATGCTGACCAGGCCGCTGGGCATTGCCCCAAGCGCCATCGATATCGACGTCGATGGCATCCTGCGCCCGGTGCTGGCGGTGGGCGCGGCGAATGTCAGCAGCGAATGGGAACAATCGCCGCACCGGCACCGCAAGGCGCAGCTGCTGTACGCCGTGCGCGGAGTGATTCATTGTGAAGTGGACAGCGGCGCCTGGATCGTGCCGCCCCAATGCGCCGTGTGGATACCGGGCGGCCTGCTGCATGCGGCGCGCGGCGCCGGCGAGGCGCAGTGTTATTGCCTGTTCGTCGAGACGGAACATGCGCCGCAGCTGCCCGCCGAATGCTGCACCGTGGCCGTCTCGCCGCTGCTGCGCGAGCTGATTTTCAAGGCGGCCGGCTTTCCCGCGCTATACGCCTTGCGCGGTGCGCAGGAACGGCTGGTGGCAACCCTGCTCGATGAACTGGCGGCCGCACCCGTGCAAGACTTGCACCTGCCGATGCCGCGCGACACCCGCCTGCGCCAGCTGGCGGCGATGCTGCTGGCCAGCCCCGGCGACAAGACGCCCTTGGCGGCATGGGCCAGCCGCATCGGCATGAGCGAGCGCAGCATGACGCGCCTGCTGCTGCGGGAAATCGGCATGAGCGTGGGCCAGTGGCGCCGGCAATTACATGTGATTATCGCCCTGCAGCGCCTGGCGCAAGGCCACAGCGTGAAGGCGGTGGCGCTGGAACTGGGCTATGAAAATACCAGCGGCTTTGTCACCATGTTCCGCAAGGCGGTTGGCAAGCCACCGGCGCGCTATCTGGCCGAACGCGGGCGATAGAGGCAAAAAAGTCGGCATCGCGCCGCCTTCCGCTTGCATCTGACGTAAAAATCAGCTTTCGCGCGCCAGTGCCAGGAACTCGGTGCGCATCGCCAGGTTCGGCTGCAACTCGCCCAGCATGGCCGAGGTGATGGTTTCTTCGCCGGGCGTGCGGATGCCGCGGCTTTCCATGCACAGGTGGCGGCAGCGCACGACCACGCCGACCGCTTTCGGCTCCAGCACTTCCATCAAGGCATTGGCGATCTGCATCGTCATGCGCTCCTGCACCTGCAGGCGTTTCGAGAAGCAATCGACCAGGCGCGTCAGTTTCGACAGGCCGACGATTTTGCCGTTCGGCACGTAGCCGATGGTGGCCTTGCCGAAGAACGGCGCCAAGTGGTGTTCGCAATGGCTGTAGACGGGAATGCCGCGCACGACGATCAGTTCGTTGTACTGTTCCGCGCCATCTTCAAACGCCTTCAGCAATTCGACCGGGTCCTGGCCATAGCCCGAGGTCCAGTGTTTCCAGGCTTTCGTGACGCGCGCCGGGGTTTCCAGCAAGCCGGGGCGTTGCGGGTCTTCGCCTATGCTGGCGATCAGGCGGCGCCAGTCGTCTTCGGTGAATTCTTCGTGTGCCATGCTCAAACTTCCTCAAATTTTCAATTGCCGCCAGTATATAGAAAACTGGCCCGGCTGCCTTGACCGGCCGGCTTTTACAATACTGGCGGCGGCCGGTGCGCCTGCACCAGCAGCGCCGAAATCGACACGCTCGACGTCGCTTCCGGCCAGGTATCGCCGGGGCCGAACCAGCGCGCTTCGGCGATCTCGTTTTCATCGAGGCGGATCTCGCCATCGAGGTAGTCGGCCGTAAAGGCCAGCATCAGCGAATGGGGAAACGGCCACGACTGGCTCATGAAGTAGCGCAGGTTATGCACCCGCAAGCCGACCTCTTCCATCACTTCGCGGTGCACGGCTTCTTCCACCGATTCGCCCGCTTCCAGGAAACCGGCCAGTGGGCTGTAGCGCTGTGATGGCGAATGCTTGTGCATCGCCAGCAACACTTGCTCGCCCTTGCGGATCAGCACCATCATGGCCGGCGAGATGCGCGGATAGGCCATCATGCCGCAGCCCAGGCACTTGAAGCAGCGCTCGCCCGGCAGGCGCACCATCGGCGTGGCGCAGACGCCGCAATAGCGGTGCGTGCGCGCCCATTCCGCCAACTGCACGGCGCGGCTGGCCAGGCCGACAAAACCATCGTCGAGCACATTGAACAGGCTGCGCAGGCCACGCCATTCCAGGCTGGCATCAGGCAAGGCTTCGTCGTCGACCCAGACCGTCTGGCAATAGCGGCCCTGCCACAGGCCGACCGGCTGGGCGCGCGCCAGGTCGACCCCGAGCGCGGCCACCTGGCCGGCGGACGGCAAAGCCAGGTCGGGGCTGCGCAGCAGCAAACGGCCACGATGAAAGAGAAAGGTCAGGGTCTCGGCTGGCGATGGCGCCGGCACGGGAACATCGATCAGGGGAACAAAGGCATTCGGCGTTTCCAGCATGCGGCACCAAGTGTGGAGGGAGGTTGAACATCATACTCCCGCGCAAGTTCGCGTGTGCGATAGCACCATGGAATGCGGGTCTGCAAGGGCTCAGGGAAAATAACGGCGTTTTTTTAAAGCACGCAAAAAGCGTTGCGTTAACGCGACGTAAACGAGACTGATAACGATTCTCATTTACGTAATCGTGGGCAATTATTACAATGTCACTCATTGTTTCGACGCCAGCGCCTGCATCGGCAGCAAGGCAAAGACACCTACCCTGACCCTAACGAGAGAGCAAGATGGCAATCAAGAGCCGCAAGCACGTCCAATCCCGCTTCAACCAACATGTCGGCGCCGCCCTGGCCGTCATGCTGCTGCCCGTCGCAGCACAGGCCGCAGACCCTGCCGGCCAGAGCGCACCGGCATCGCAACAGATGCTGAAAGAAGTGACCATCGTTGGCACCCAGGAAAACGACTTCAAGGCCGACAAGGCCTCTTCGCCGAAATACACGGAAGCACTGGTCAATACGCCGCAAACCATCGTCGTGATCAAGAAAGAACTGATCGAGCAGCAGGGCGCACTGACCCTGACCGACGCGCTGCGCAACACGCCAGGCGTAGGCACCTTCTTCCTCGGCGAAAACGGCAACACGAATACCGGCGACGCGGTCTACATGCGCGGCTTTGACGCCTCGAGCAGCATCTACGTCGACGGCGTGCGCGACATCGGCTCGATCTCGCGCGACGTGTTCAACATCGAACAGATCGACGTGCTGAAAGGCCCGGCCGGCACCGACGGCGGCCGTGGTTCGCCTACCGGCTCGATCAACCTGGTCAGCAAGACGCCGAACCTGGAAAACAGCATCAATTCGCTGATCACCGTCGGCAGCGGCAAGCAGAAACGCGCCACCGCCGACTGGAACCGCGTGATCGACACCGACTCGGGCACCGCTTTCCGCCTGAACCTGCTGAAACAGGACAGCGGCAACGCCGCGCGCGACGAAGTCAAGAACGAGCGCTGGGCGATCGCCCCATCGGTCACCTTTGGCCTGGGCAAACCGACCCGCGTCACCGCCAGCTTCCTGCACGTCGACCAGGACAACGTGCCCGACGGCGGCGTGCCGACCATCGGCCTGCCAGGTTATGTCGGCCCGGACAATCCGGCCAGCGTGACGGCTGCCAATCCGACTCCGGTGCGCACCTATATCAATGCCGCGCCAAAAGTCGATCCGAAGAATTTCTACGGCCTGTCGTCGGACTATGACAAGGTCAAGGCCGACATGTTCACGGTCAAGGTCGATCACGATTTTTCGCCGAACGTGAAGCTGCAGAACGTCACGCGCTGGGGCAAGACCAAGCAGGACTACCTGCTGTCGGCCTTCATGGGATCGAGCGCCAACCTGGTGACCAACAATGCGGCGCTGGGCGCGGTGCCGGGCAACCCGTCGACCTGGCTGCTGGCGCGCTCGAACCGCACCATCAAGGACCAGAAAAACACCATCCTGACCAACCAGTCGACAGTCACGGCCGCGTTCAACACGGGTGCCGTGAAGCACTCGCTGGTCGGCGGCTTCGAGTTCACCACCGAGAAACAGACCAACTACAGCTACGTCGCCTCCAGCCTGGGCGCCAGCGTTGCCGTGCCGACCGCGGCCAACCCGCGTACCATTCCGCTGGCCAATCTGTACAACCCGAATCCGAACGAAAGCACGCGTGTGTTTACGCCGGTACGCAGCGGCGCCACCACCGACGGCCAGATCGATACGCAAAGCCTGTATCTGTTCGACACGCTGAAATTCAACGATCAGTGGCAAGTCAGCGGCGGCGTGCGGGCCGACCATTTCAACACGAAATACAATGCCATCACCTTGCAAGCGGCGGCCGCCACCGGCCAGCCACAGCTGATTCCGGTCGGCACGCCGATCGGTTCAAGCCTGTCGCTGAGCGACACCGTCTACAACGGCAAGATCTCGGCCATGTACAAGCCGACCCCGGACAGCAGCGTGTATGCACTGTACTCGACCTCGAAAGCGCCGCCGGGCACCAACTTCACGCTGAGCACGGCCGCCAGCAGCGCCCAGAACCTGAGCTACGATCCGCAGGAAACCACCACCAAGGAAATCGGTACCAAGTGGGACTTGCTGAAGCAAAAACTGTCGCTGACGGCCGCCCTGTACCAGACCACGGTGACCAATGAAGTGGAGCAAGATCCGGTCATCTCCACCATCTACTATCAGACGGGCGAAAAGCGCGTGCAGGGCGTGGAACTGGGCGTGGTTGGCGAAGTCATGCATAACTGGCTGGTCAGCGCCGGCTACACCCGCATGAACACCAGCGTCAAATCGGGCCGCGTGGTGACCGCCAGCGGCATCAACAACCTGAGCTACACGCCGAAACAGGCATTCACGGCCTGGACCTCGTACACCCTGCCATTCGGCCTGAAGATCGGCGGCGGCGGTCGTTATGTCGGTGAAATGCTGCGCGGCACCGACGGCGCCTACGGCACCCCGGCCCGCATCGATTCCTACTGGGTCTTCGACGCGATGGCGACCTACACGGTCAACAAGAACCTGGACCTGCAGTTGAACGCCTACAACCTGGCCGACAAGACCTACGTTGCGGCCATCAACAAGAGCGGCTACCGCTACACGCCGGGCCAGCCACGTTCGTTCAGCCTGACGGCCAACGTCAAGTTCTAGGACGTCACTGATCCTGGCAGTACCGCAGTATCGAAAGGCCCCGCTTCGTGCGGGGCCTTTTTTATGGTCCTGATAATCTTGCTTTTCCAGCGGCGTGGCGGCTGTATGAAAACTCATACAGCCGAGCTTGGCCGCGTCCAATATTTCGCGCAACACCCGCCATGGTGCTACATCCTGACAACAAAAAAGCGCATTGAAATCAAGACCTTAATAAGTTCTGTACCAAAAGTCGTTTTCAGGCATATCCTTTGCTATGTAGTGACTTTGCAGCAAATAAACGCTAGCATGCAAGAGCTTGTTTCTCGGCAATATTCCTTCCAAGCTTAAGTTGCTCGCTATCAATAACCCGCTCACAGCGGCGATTTACTGGAGGAGTCACCAATGAAAAAGAAACGGCCATTAACCCTGTATATCCTGATTGCCATGATCCTGGGCATTCTGGTGGGCTACGCCTGCAACACCACTTTCCCGGACGAGAAGGTCAGCGCGCAAATTGCGGGCAATATTTCCATCGTCACCGATATCTTCCTGCGCCTGATCAAGATGATCATTGCGCTGCTGGTGTTCTCCACCCTGACAGTCGGCATCGCCCACATGGGCGACGGCAAGACGGCGGGCCGCATCGGCCTGAAAGCCATGTGCTGGTTCTTGGTCGCCTCGCTGGTCTCGCTGGCGCTGGGCATGGTGCTGTCGAATATCATGCAGCTCGGCACCAACCTGGGCCTGCCGCTGCCGGACGTGCATGCGTCGACCAACCTGAAAACGGCCGCCTTCACCATGAAAGACTTCTTCACCCATTTGGTGCCGAAGTCGCCGATCGAGGCGATGGCCAACAATGAAATTTTGCAAGTGCTCGTGTTTTCCATCTTCTTCGGCGGCGCGCTGGCCGGCCTGGGCGAATCGGGCAAGGCGCTGACCAACGTGATTGACCAGCTGGCGCAAGTCATGCTGCGCATTACCGGCACCATCATGAACCTGGCCCCGCTGGCCGTGTTTGCCGCCATGGCGTCGGTGGTTACCACCCACGGCCTGGGCGTGCTGGTCACGTTTGCCAAATTCATGGGCGGCTTCTATGTCGGCCTGATCTGCCTGTGGGCGCTGCTGGTCGGCGCCGGCTTTGTGGTCATCGGGCCGCGCATCTTCAAGCTGGTCGGCCTGATCCGCGAACCGTTCCTGCTGGCTTTTTCGACCGCCAGCTCGGAAGCGGCGTATCCAAAACTGCTGACGGCGCTCGACCAGTTCGGCGTGGACCGCAAGATCTCCAGCTTCGTGATGCCTTTGGGCTATTCGTTCAACCTGGACGGCTCGATGATGTACTGCACCTTTGCCGTGCTGTTCATTGCCCAGGCCTACGGCATCGATCTGTCGATCGGCACCCAGATCACCATGCTGCTGCTGCTGATGCTGACCTCGAAGGGCATCGCCGGCGTGCCGCGCGCCTCGCTGGTGGTGATTGCCGCCACCTTGACGCAATTCAATATTCCGGAAGCGGGCCTGCTGCTGCTGATGGGCGTGGATCAATTCCTCGACATGGGCCGTTCGGCCACCAACGCGGTCGGCAATGCCGTCGCCACGGCGGTCGTCGCCAAGTGGGAAGGTGGCCTGGCCACCGAAGAAGAAGCGGCGGCAGCGAATGCCGCCAACATGAATACCGAAAGCCATTGGGGCGAAGCAGACCACGCTAAGAAGGCTTAAACAGAATGGCCCGCCACAAGCGGGCCATTGTTTTAATCTCAATGTTGAGTAACAAGCAGTCGGGCAGTGCGATCAGTAGTTAACCCCTAATAGAGAGATTTTCATGAAAAAAGTCCTGTTTACCTTATTGGCTCTCGGTGCTTCCTGCACCGCACTGGCGCAATCGAGCGTCACCATCTACGGCGTGGCCGATGCCGGCCTGGTCGTCGACAAGGATGCCAGCGGCGACCGCCTGACCCGCGTCGCTTCCGGCGTCGCTTCCGGCTCGCGCATCGGCTTCAAGGGCAAGGAAGACCTGGGCAACGGCCTGTCGGCCCTGTTCGTGCTGGAAAGCGGGTTCAATATCGATACGGGCACCTCGGGCCAGGGCGGCCTGCTGTTCGGCCGCCAGGCGTATGTCGGCCTGTCCGGCAAGGGCGGCACCGTCACACTGGGCCGCCAGTACTCGCCGTACTACCTGGCCCTGCGCGACGTGGCCGACCCGTTCGTGATCGGCCTGGCCGGCACGGCCTCGAACGTCATGGCGACCAATTACCGCGTCGACAACATGGCGCAATACGCGACGCCGACCTGGAACAAGCTGTCGGCCGAACTGGCCTACGGCTTCGGCGAAGTGGCGGACGACAATGCGAAAAACCGCAGCCTGGGCGGCGCCGTGCATTACATCGACGGCCCGCTGAACCTGACCGTCACCCACCACCGCAAGGAAAACGCGCTGGCCACCGCCGACACGCGCAACACCCTGCTGGCCATGCGCTATGACTTCGGCGTGGCGCAAGGCCACCTCGGCTATGCCGACAACCGCGCCCTCGACAACAGCAAGAGCAACGACGTGCTGCTGGGCGTGACGGTGCCGTTCGGCGCGACCAAGGTGGTCGCGTCGTATATCCGCCACAACGACAAGAGCAACCTGAACCGCGACGCCCAGCAATGGGCCATCGGCGCCTACTACGCCCTGTCCAAGCGCAGCGACCTGTACACCGGTTACGGCCATATCAGCAACAAGAACGGCGCGCTCTACACCGTTGGCAACGCCACCGACAACGGCACCGGCAACTCCGGCTTCAACCTGGGCATGCGTCACTTGTTCTGATGACGCCGGTCAAAATCTACTGCGCGTCGCGCTTTGCGGCCGGCGATGCTCACCGGCTCGGCGCCCCCGTACCAAAGTACGGCTGCGCTTCTCGGCCACAAATCACTGCCGCTCGCTGCGATTTTGTCCGACGTCGAGAAGCTATGTGATTTAGAAATAAAATCACACCACGGGCCGCCGGATAAGTATCCGGCGGCTTTTTTCATTTATGCGCCGCCCTTGATGCGATACTGTGGCCTCTTGCAGTCTGACACCGAACCATGACCAACAGCAGCACAACTCCTCTTTCCTGGCGCCAGCGCCTGGCGCAACGTTCGGCCCGCAAGGCGCTGGCCTGGGGCGTGGTGCTGGCCGCCTGCCTGGCCATCGTCTGGCTGGTGTATTTCTGGACCGAGCGCCTGGCGATCGGCAAGCTGCAGGCCAGCGGTGCGCAGCGGCTGGAGGTGTATGTCAGCAGCCTGGAAAACGCTCTGGAAAAATACGATTTCCTGCCCAAGACGCTGGAACTGAACCGCGACGTTATCCGCCTGCTGCAGCACCCGGACGACCCGGTGCTGGTCGACACCGTCAACAATTACCTGGAGCAGATGAACGCCCAGGCCAAGTCGTCGACCATCTTTATCAGCAACCTCGACGGCAACACGCGCGCGGCCAGCAACTGGCAGCGGCCGGACAGTTTTATCGGCGACAATATCGCCTTTCGCCCGTATGCCCAGGATGCGCTGCGCGGCACGCCGGGCCGCTTTTACGGGGTCGGCACGACGCGCCTGGAACCCGGTTATTTCTTTGCCCACGGCATCTATCAAAATGGCCGCATGCTGGGCCTGGCCACCGTCAAGCTGAACCTGGAAAACCTGGAAAAACGCTGGGTGCAGGGCGCCGACAAGGTGATGCTGGCCGACGAGCACGGCGTGATTTTCTTGAGTTCCGTGGCGGACTGGAAATACAAGACCCTGGCGCCCCTGTCGCCGGCCGTGGTCGAAGAAATCAACCGCACCCGCCAGTACTATTCGAAGCAGCTGGAAACGATTCCGTTTGTGTCCGACCGGCAGCTGGGCAATGGCGCGCGCGTGATCAGCGTGCGCGAGCAGGAACGGGCCGATGCGCCACAGAAAACCACCTCCAGCGTGATGACGCAGATCAAGCTCAAGTCGCCCAATGGCTGGACTTTCATTTACCTGTCCGACCTGGCGCAGGCCAAGGCCAGCGCCCGCTCGGCGGCGGCGTTCTCCGGCGTGCTGCTGGGCTTTTTCATGCTGCTGTTCTTTTATGTGCGCCAGCGGCGCGCGGCGGTGGCGCAAAAACTGCGCGCCCGCGAAGACTTGCAGCACGCCTATGACAACCTGGAAACCATGGTCGAGGAACGCACCTCGGAACTGAACGCCATGACGCAAAGCCTGAGCCAGGAAATCGAGGTGCGCAGCAAGGCGGAACAAAAGCTGCACATCACGCAAAACGAGCTGTTCCAGGCCGGCAAGATGGCGGTGCTGGGGCAGATGTCGGCCAGCATCACGCATGAGCTGAACCAGCCGCTCACCGCCCTGCGTACCATGTCCGACAACGCCGTGATTTTGCTCGAGCGGGGCCGCCTCGACGATGCGCGCCGCAACCTGGCCAAAATCTCGCAGATCGCCGCTCGCATGGGGGCGATCACGGGCCAGTTGAAAGTGTTTGCGCGCAAGTCGACCACCAGCCTCACCTCGGTCTCGATCCCGACCGCGATCAGCAATGCGCTGTTCCTGGTCGAGCGGCGCTTGCAGGTGGAAAACGTGCGCTTTACCTTGCAGCTGCCGCCCGACGATATCTTCGCCATGTGCGAAAGCAACCGCCTGGAACAGGTGCTGGTGAACCTGTACGCGAACGCGCTCGACGCCATGAACGGCAGCGACGTGCGCAGCCTGCGCGTGACCGTCGAATGCAAGGCGCCGCTGGTGCTGATCCATGTGGCCGATACCGGGCCGGGCCTGTCGACGGAAGTCTACGAACACCTGTTCGAGCCGTTTTTCACCACCAAGCCGCAAGGCCTGGGACTGGGCCTGGGGCTGGCCATTTCAGAACAGATCACGCGCCAGTTCGGCGGCGTGCTGCGCGCCGACAATGCCCCTGGCGGCGGCGCCATATTCACCATCGAATTACAGATGGCAACGCAGGAGGAAAAGCATGTTTGATGGTTTGAAAGTGTTGCTGGTCGAAGACGACCCTACCGTGCGCGAAGGCAGCGAGCAGGCGCTGCAGCTGGCCGGCCTGGACGTGCTGGCGTTTCACTCGGCAGAGCTAGCCTACAAGCTGCTCGCGCCCGACTTTCCCGGCATCGTGGTGAGCGACGTGCGCCTGCCCGGCATGAGCGGCCTGGAGCTGCTGCAAGCGATCAAGCAGCTCGACCCCAACCTGCCGGTGATCCTGGTCACCGGCCACGGCGACATCACGATGGCGGTGCACGCGATGCGCACCGGCGCCTACGATTTTATCGAAAAGCCGTATTCGTCGGAGCAGCTGGTCGACGTGATTTTGCGCGCGCTGGAAACCCGGCGCTTGATGCTGGAAGTGCACAGCCTGCGGCGCCAGCTGGAAGACGGCGGCGGCATCGAATCGCGTTTGCTGGGCAATTCGCAATCGATGCGCGATATCCGCCGCCTGATCCTCGACGTGGCGGATGAGCCGGCCGACGTGCTGATCTATGGCGACACCGGCACCGGCAAGGAAATGGTGGCGCGCTGCCTGCATGACTTCAGCCACCGCCGCAAGCACAATTTTGTCGCCGTCAACTGCGGCGCGATCCCCGAAAGCATTTTCGAAAGCGAAGTCTTCGGCCATGAAACGGGCTCGTTTACGGGCGCGGCCAAGCGGCAGGTGGGCAAGATCGAACATGCCGACCACGGCACGTTTTTTCTCGACGAAATCGAAAGCCTGCCGCTGTCCTTGCAGGTGAAACTGCTGCGGGTGCTGCAGGAACGCTATATCGAACGGCTGGGCTCGAACATTCCCACGCCGGTCGACGTGCGCGTGGTGGCGGCGGCCAAGCTGGACCTGGAAGACCTGTCGCGCCAGCAGAAGTTTCGCAGCGACCTGTATTACCGCCTGAACCTGATCGTGCTGCACCTGCCGCCGCTGCGCGAGCGGCGCGAAGATATTCCGATGCTGTTCGAACATTTTGTGCTGGCCGCCGCCGCGCGCTACAACCGCGCCGCGCCGATGGTGTCGAGCGCGCAGATGCGCAACCTGATGGCGCATGGCTGGCCCGGCAATGTGCGCGAGCTGCGCAATATCGCCGACCGCTTCGTGCTGGGCATCGCCGGCGGCGCCTCGAATTTGCTGGCGACAGGCGCGCAAGCCGGTGCGCTGTCCCTGGCCGAGCAGGTCAACGGCTTCGAGCGCGCGCTGATCGAACAGGAACTGCGCGCCTATGCCGGCAACGTCAGCGAAGTGAGCAATGTGCTGGGGCTGCCGAAACAGACCCTGTATCACAAGATGCAGAAATACAACCTGGTGGCCGAAGAGTTCAGGTAGCCATTCCCACGCGGCCGCTGCGCAAGGGCACGACCCAGTCCGGCCGGCCATGGGCCAGCGCCAGCCGCGCCTGCGTTTCCCAGTCATACTCCACCTGATGAAACTGCGCATGCCAGCGCCCCTGCGCGTCGTCCTCGACGATGGCGTAGCGGGCGTGCGGCGTGCCGTTTTCCATCACGTGCGGGTACAGGTGATCGTCGTCATAGGCCTGCAGGCCGACGCTGCCGGGATTGACGATCAGCCGCCCGTCGGGCAGCGTGATTGAGCGCGGCATATGCGTATGGCCGCACAGGATCAGCGCGGCAGCCGCATCGCCGGCGCGCTGCACCACTTCATCAAGCGTGGCGGCGCGGCTGCCCTGCGGCGTGACGGTGTCCAGGAAATACACCAGGTCGCTAATCGGCGTGCCATGCACCAGCAGCACATCGTGGCGCAGGCGCAGGGTAGCCGGCAGAGCATCTATCCACGCCATTTGTTCCGGCAGCAACTGCGCCCGCGCATACGCGTCGGACACGCCCATGCGCGCCGGATCGGCCAGCAACTGGCGTTCATGGTTGCCGCGGATGGTGGGCAGCGCCAGCGCCATCAGGCGCGCCGCCGTCTCGCGCGGCTGCAAGTGGCCCGAGACGATATCGCCAAGGTTGACGGTGACGTCGACACCGCGGCGCGCGATGTCGGCCAGCACGGCGTCCAGCGCGGCAAGATTGCCGTGGATATCGGAAATGGCGGCGATACGCATGACTTACTCCTTGATCACATTAGGTAGGACAATTCTGACGCAAATTTGAGAAGTGCGGCTACATGGACAACATGGCGTAATTGTTACTATTTCCTCACTGCATTGCCGCGCCCGCGCTGCGGCGATACCAACCTATTTGAGGAGCTTTTCCATGTTTGCCACGTCCACACCCACCCGCCTGTCGCCACCACGTTTGCGCCATCTTGCCATGCGCAGCGCCATGTTGCTGGGGTTCGTGGGCGTGGGCGTTGCCGCCACCGGCACGGCGGCGCATGCCGAACCGTCCGTGGCGCTGGACCGCGCCAGCATCTCCGTCGGCGCCTTCTACGCCGATCCGCGCATCGATATCGGCGCCGACACGCAGTTCGGCCGCCTCGATGCGCCGGATTCCAATCCGAAACACACCACGATTCCGCGCGTCAAGGCCGACCTGCTGATCGGCGACCGCCATGGCCTGTCGTTCGACTACTACCGCTACGACAAGAACTATACGCCGACCCTGTCCGGCCAGACCATCATCAATGGCCAGCCCGTCACCGGCACCGCCACCGCCGATGCCGACCTGCAGCTGGACCTGGCCAAGCTGGCCTACAAATGGTGGCTCGGTGAAAACAAGGATACCTTCGGCATCGGCCTGGGCGCGGCCTACTACAGCGCCAAGCTGGAAGGTACCGCAACCGGCCTGGTCAATGGTGTCAGCGCCACCGCGCGCGACTCCGTCAGCGAACACGCGTTTGCGCCGCTGATCGAAGTGGCATGGCGCCATGCCTTCACGCCGGACCTGCGCATGTACATGGAAGCGTCCGGCATCAAGAAAAATGGCGGCACCATCAACGGCCATATCTATGGCGGCAATATCGGCGTGGAATGGTTCCCGTTCAAAAATGTCGGTTTCGTGGCCGACTACGGCATCTCGAAAATCGCCCTGCGCCGCGACAGCACCCGCGACGCCGACCTGAATATCCGCCTGACGGGTCCATCGGCCTACGTCAAGATGCGCTTCTGATCGCCCCCTTCCGCTGTCAACGTCCCCGCCTCGTGCGGGGACGTTGCCGTTTACCGCGCGTCATTCATCCCCTCCTGCCGCATTCCAGCCCTGTCTTTTGGTTCTTGGTCGCAAAAATATTATTTACTTTCCAATTGTCGATAGAGTATTGTCTTTAAGTAACATCCGCTATCGCGGAAGACCCGACAGACCGGCCGACACGAATCGGCCGGCACTTTTACCGTCAAGCCCAGGAGAGTGCCGTAATGCTATCGATCAAACAACTGAACAAAACCTATTCCAATGGCGTCAGGGCCATCCACGATGTCAGCCTCGATATTCCGAACGGCATGTTCGGTCTGCTGGGACCGAATGGCGCCGGCAAGTCGTCGCTGATGCGCACCATTGCGACCTTGCAAGACCCCGACAGCGGCAGCATCACTTTCAACGGTGTCGATGTGCTGAAAGACAAGGAAGGTCTGCGCCGCCAGCTCGGCTATTTGCCGCAGGACTTTGGCGTCTACCCGAAAGTCAGCGCGGAAACCCTGCTGAACCACTTTGCGGTACTGAAAGGCCTGACGGAAAAAGGCCCGCGCAAGGAAGCGGTGGAAGCATTGCTGCAACAGACCAATCTGTGGGAAGCAAGGAAGCGCAAGCTCGGCACCTATTCCGGCGGCATGCGCCAGCGCTTCGGCATCGCCCAGGCGCTGCTGGGGGCGCCGCGCCTGGTGATCGTCGACGAACCGACGGCCGGCCTGGACCCGGACGAACGCAACCGCTTCCTGAACCTGCTGGCGAAAATCGGCGAGCAGGTGGTGGTGATCCTGTCGACCCATATCGTGGCCGACGTGACCGACCTGTGCCCGCGCATGGCGATGATCGTCAAGGGGCAGGTGCTGGTGCAGGGCGAGCCGCAGGCGGCGATCGATACATTGAACGACAAGGTGTGGCGCCGCACCGTGTCCGCCGACGAGCTGGCGCAGTACCAGCAGAGCATGAACGTGCTGTCGACGCGCCTGGTCGGCGGCCGGCCGCAAATCAATGTCTTTGCCGACAGCCAGCCCGACAGCGGCTTCGTGCAGATTGCGCCGGACCTGGAAGACGTGTACTTCCTGCATGTGCGCAACGCCGGCCGCCATGCCGCCGCGCCTGCCGCAGCCGCCGCAGTGGCTTGAGGAGCGCGCCATGTGGAAGGAATTTTTCAAGTTTGATCTCGGCTACCAGCTGAAACAACCACTGCTGTGGGTATTTGCCGCCATCCTGGCCCTGATGGCCTTTGGCGTGACCACCAGCGACTCGATCCAGATGGGTGGCGCGATCGGCAACGTCAACCGCAATGCGCCCACCGTGGTGGCGCAGTTGCTGGGCATGTTTACCCTGCTGTCGATGTTCCTGATCACCGTCTTTATCGCCGGCGCCGTGCTGCGCGACAGCGAAGTGGGCATGGCCGACATGCTGTTCGCCACGCCGATGCGCAAATGGGACTACCTGTTCGGCCGCTTTGCCGCCGGCTTCGTCGCCTGCCTGGTGATTTTTGTCTGCATCGCGCTCGGCACCATGATCGGCCCGCTGATGCCGTGGGTCGACCCGCAGCGCGTGGGGCCGTTTTCGCTGCACACCTATGGCTGGACCTTTGCCGTGCTGGTGATCCCCAACCTGCTGTTCGTCGGCGCCCTGTTGATGCTGCTGGCCGCCACCACGCGCTCGATGCTGCTGGTGTATGTCGGCGTGCTGGCGTTTTTCGTGCTGCGCACCATCGCCAGCGTATTTACGCGCGACATCAACAACGAATGGCTGGCGGTGCTGATCGACCCCTTCGGCGTGACCGCCTTTGGCCGCATGACGCGCTATTTCACCTCGTCCGAAGCGAACGCCAGCCTGCCGCCGTTTTCCGGCTTCCTGCTGGCCAACCGCCTGCTGTGGCTGGGCATTACCACCGCCCTGTTCGCCGCCACCGTGATCCTGTTCAAGCCGCAGCGCACCGGTACCGGCAAGCGTCTGTTCGGCAAGCACAAGACGCAAGCGACAGCCCCTGCGGTGGCCGCGCCTTTGCTACTGCCGCGCATTACGCCTGCGTTTGGTGCCGCCACGGCCTGGCGCCAGTGGTGGCAGATCCTGCGCTTCGACGCCGCCGGCGTATTCAAGAGCGTGCCCTTCCTGGTGATGCTGCTGTTCGGCGTGATCAACCTGGTGGCCGGCGCCACCATGGGTTCCAAACTGTACGGCACGGCCGTCTATCCGATGACCTACCTGATGCTGCAGCAGATCAGCCAGAGCTTCAGCTTCATGCTGATCATTATCGTGACCTTCTATGCGGGCGAGCTGATCTTCAAGGAGCGGCAAGTGAAAATCGCCGATGTCAGCGACGCCATGCCGGTGGCCGACTGGACCCCGCTGCTGGCCAAGTGCACGGCGCTGGTCGGCGTGGTGGCCGGCTATATGCTGGTCGGCGTGGTTACCACCATCATCTTCCAGCTGGTCAAGGGTGGCGCGCCGGTGGAGCTGGGCCTGTATCTGAAAGGCAGCCTGCTGGGCGCGTTCTTCTTCGTGCTGATGGGCTTGTGCGCCGTGGTGCTGCAGGTGCTGTCGAACAACAAGTTCATCGGCTACCTGCTGGTGATCCTGCTGATGGTGTCGCAAGCGGTACTGGCCATGCTGCACTTCGAGCATAACCTGTACAACTTCGGCGGCCTGCCCGAGATCAAGTATTCCGACATGAATGGCTATGGCCACTTCCTGGCGGGCTGGCGCTGGTATGCGCTGTACTGGAGCCTGTTCACGGTGGCGCTGGTGATGCTGGCGCAGGCGTTCTGGGTGCGCGGCCTGTCGAACGGCTGGCGTTCACGCGTCAGCCTGGCTGGCCGCCGCCTGAAGAGCGGCACCGGCGCGGCGCTGGCGGCGGTGGTGCTGTGCTGGCTGGGCACCGGTGGCTGGATCTTCTACAACACCAACGTGCTCAACACGTATGAAACGGCGGACGAAGGCATGGACAAGCAGGCGCGCTACGAAAAACTGTACCGCCAGTACAAGGACTTGCCGCAGCTGAAGATCACCGACGTGCAGGCCAATGTCGATATCTATCCGGAACAGCGCAAGGTCCTCATCAAGGGCCACTACCTGCTGCAGAACAAGACCGCACAAGCGATCGACACCCTGCGCATCCAGCTCAATCCCGAACTGGAGACCAAATGGCTGAACTTGCCCGCGCACAGCACCCAACTGGACGACAAGGACCTGGGCTTCAGCATCCTGAAGCTCAGTACGCCACTGGCGCCGGGCGCGCAATTGCCGCTGGACTTCACGGTGGCCGTCACGCATGAAGGCTTTACCAACAGCGGCGCGCCCGATACGGTCAACCTGAACGGCACCTTCTTCAATAACGCAAGCTTCTTTCCGCACTTCGGCTACCAGGACAAGATGGAGCTGCTTGACCGCAACGAGCGCCGCAAGCGTGGCCTGGGCGAGCCGGTACGCATGGCCAAGCTGGAAGACAAGTCGGCCTACGGCAACACCGTGTTCGGCAGCGAAGCGGACTGGATCAGCTTTGACACCACCGTCTCGACCAGCGGAGACCAGACCGCGCTGGCGCCAGGCTATTTGCAGAAAAGCTGGGAAAAGGACGGCCGCCGCTATTTCCATTACAAGATGGACCAGCCAATGATGCCCTTCTTTGCCTACCTGTCGGCGCGCTGGGACGTGAAAAAAGGCGATTGGCACGGCGTGCCGATCGAAGTGTATGTCGACAAGAAACACGGCTACAACACTGAGCGCATGATCACTTCGGTGCAGAAGTCGCTCGACTATTACACGGCCGAGTTCACGCCCTACCAGCACAAGCAGGTGCGCATCCTGGAATTCCCCGGCTACGCCAGCTTTGCCCAGTCGTTCGCCAACACGATTCCGTACTCGGAAGGCATCGGCTTTATCGCAGACCTGCGCGACAAGGATGACATCGATTATGTCTACTACGTCACCGCGCATGAAATGGCGCACCAGTGGTGGGGCCACCAGGTGATCGGCGCCAATGTGCAGGGCGCAACCATGCTGATGGAGTCGCTGGCGCAATACTCGGCGCTGATGGTGATGGAAAAGGAATACGGCCGCAACAAGCTGCGCCGCTTCCTGCGCTATGAGCTGGACCGCTACCTGAGCGGACGCAGCGGCGAAGCGATCGAAGAGCTGCCACTGGCGCGTGTGGAAAACCAGCAATATATCCACTACCGCAAGGGCAGCCTGATCTTCTACCGACTGCGCGACGAGATCGGCGAGGCGGCCGTCAACCGCGCGCTGAAACGCTTCCTGCAGGACAAGGGCTACCAGCAGGCGCCATTCACCACCACCGCCGAACTGCTGACGTATATCCGCGCCGAAGCGCCGGCAGACAAGCAGGCTTTGATCACCGACCTGTTCGAGAAAATCGTCTTCTACGACAACCGCGTCACCGAAGCGACCGCCGTCAAGCGGCCGGACGGCCAGTGGGATGTCACCATGAAGCTGCACCTGGCCAAGCTGGAATCGGACGGCAAGGGCAAGGAAAGCCCGCGCGTGTATGACGAGCCGGTGGAAATCGCCATCTTTGCGCGCGCGCCGGGCGCCAAGGAAAAAGATGAAACCGTGCTGTTCACGGACAAGCGCGTGCTGAGTGGAAAAGACCCGGTGGTGACCATCACCGTCAAGGAAAAACCGTTCGAAGTCGGTGTCGATCCGTATAACAAGATGATCGACCGCGTCTCGAGCGACAACCGCAAGGAGGTCAGTTTCAACTAGCAAACTGCCGGGGTCAGACCCTCAATGCCGCGAACTCAGAGGCTTGCGCTGGCGGGAGAGCGGGTCTGACCCCAGCCTTCCGCGGCCAAGCCATCTGGCAACTTAACGGTACACCATCCCCCCATCAATCAGCGGCGCCTGCCCCGTCATGTAGTCCGAATCGGGCCCGGCCAGGAACGACACCAGGCCGGCCACGTCGTCCGGCGTTTCGGCGCGTCCCAGCGCGATGCCGTCGACAAATTTCTTGTAGGTCGCGCCCAGCTCGGCGCCCGTCACTTCGGCCATGCGCTTGTCGATCTCGACCCACATGTCGGTGCCGACGACGCCGGGGCAATACGCATTGACGGTAATGCCGTCCGAAGCCAGTTCCCTGGCGGCCGACTGCGTCAGCGCGCGCACGGCGAACTTGGTGGCGCAATACACGCCCAGCAAGGCAAAGCCGTCATGGCCGGCGATCGAGCAGGCATTGATGATCTTGCCCTTCTGCCCGCGCTTCTTGAAAGTTTTGGCGGCCGCCTGGATGCCCCACAAGGTGCCCTGCACATTGATGCGCATGATGCGGTCGACTTCTTCGGGCGTCACGTCCAGCAGCGGCGCCACCTGGGCGATGCCGGCGTTGTTGACCATGATGTCGAAACCCGCCAGTTCTTTCTCGGCAAACGCCACCGCTGCGGTGACCTGGTCCAGTTGCGACACATCGGCGATATACGTGAAGGCGCGGCGCCCCAGCGCGCGCACTTCCGCCGCAGCCGCATCGAGTTTTTCCTGGTTCAGATCGACCAGCGCGATATCGGCGCCATCCCTGGCCAGCCGCAAGGCGATCGCCTTGCCGATGCCCTGCGCGGCGCCCGTGACCAGTGCGACTTTTCCTGTGATGCTCATGTGTTTTCCTCTCAAAATCAGCGATCCTGCAACAGGCAGGTTCGCTTTCACTCCTATCAAAAACCTTTTTGACGGAGAAGGAAAGAGCGCACGGGACAGGAATCTGGCAAACGGCGAGGCAGGTCAAGGAAATGGCGATTGCGCTACTCTTTCACATACACGGCATACACGGCGAACGGCAAACCGAGCACCACGGATAGCCACGGCCAGGCCGCCACGATATGGGCAAAAGCCAGCAGCAGCAGGCACACCACCGCCAGTACCACCACGAAGACGACACGGCGGAACCACTTGCGGCCCGGTGGCGTCACCGGGTCGGTGTAGGCTGGTGCTTTCCGCTCCTGCTCCTGACGCGAAGAAGGCGCTACCGGCTTCGCCGCTGCGGGCGGCAGTGGCAAGGGCATGCCGTCATCGCTCGATGCCCGCTGGCGATATTCGTTTGCGCAGCGCATTTCTACTTCCACCACCCAGCCATCGAGCCGCCGGCCCCAGTCGTCCACCTTGGCCGCCCCCTCGGCGTCGAGGCCCTGGTAGTAGCTGCTGTCATTTTTAAAATGTGTATCGTTGGCAAACTTGGATTGTTCCCGATACAGCGAGGCCAGGATGCCATGCGCCACGACCGTCACGCTGCCGCTGGGGAACAGCGGAAACCTTGCCCACGCTGCGGGTGGCGTCGGCGGCAGGAAAATCGGCCCCGGTGGCGCCAGGCTGGATGGTATCGTGATGTCGAGATCGGTGGCGATGCTGCTGGCCAGCGCCTTCCAGTTGGTTTCGGGCACTTCCAGTTGCCCTGGCCGCTCTTCGAGGCACCAGTAGCTGTCGATCTCGCCACCCCAATGTGTCGCGTCGGGAAAGATCGGTATGCCCGGCACGTCCGGCACCAAAGGATGCTCCAGCCAGGCGGGACGCTCGACGCCGACAGCCCAGATCTGATGGTGGTCGGGGAAATGCGCCACCAGCGCGTAATCGCCATAATGGATGACGGCGGGGCGCGCGATGCCAAATTCACTCAGCAGATGCAGCGACAGCCTCACCGCACCCGACTCTTTCAGGATGCCCAGCCACCACGTGAAATCATCGGCCAGCAGGGCGTTGTCAGCCAGTTGCCGGAACTGCAGGCGGGCGCCGAAAAAAATGCCGTGCCGGTACCAGTCGTGCAGCGCCAGCTTGTCGCGCAGGAATTGCGTACCGTAGCTGACCAGGGCGATCTGGCGGTGGTTCGATGCGGATTGCAAGCCCGACTCCTGTCATGGTGGAAACACACAGCTTACCACCGGGCTTGTTTCCTTCGCGCATGGCAGGCTATGCCGCGCAACCCCGGCAATATCCGCGGCAGGCTTGTAGAATCACCGGTATCTCCGCTGCCAGGGTTCCCCCATGACCACCACCGCCGCCCCGAAGACGCTGCACATCGCCAGGAAGCTGCTGTCCCTATTGGGCAAGATCGAGATCACCGACGATGCCGGCACCATCCTGTACGAAAGCCGCGCCCGCTGGGGCTGGCTGAGCCAGCCCTGGAGCATTACGCAAGACGGACGCGAAGTGGCCACCGTCACCCGCAAGCTATGGTCGTTCACGCCGATCTGGAACGTCGCCACCAACGAAGAACCTTTCATCTTGCGCGGCAAGCTGTGGAGCTGGCGCCGGCAGATCACTGTGGTCGGCGGCCGCTTCGATGGCGCGCTGCTGCGCGGCAGCCTGCTCGACATGGATTTCGAACTGGCCCGGCATGGCCAGGTAATCGCCAGGGCGCAAGCGAAGGTACTGACTTTGCGCACGCGACACAGCATCGAACTGCTGGACAGTTCGCCGCCGGCGCAACTGCTGACGGCGATATTGATGACCCATCTGCTGGCGCAAAAAGGCGAGGACAACAAAATGGCCGCGGCGGAGCCGACGCCACCGCATTTGCAGTAGCGCTTGAAGCTAACTTGGCTAGCAGACGTCCAGCTGGATGACCTGCACCGCTGGCGCGCTCAATTTCTGTTTCATCTTGCCGAACCAGCCCTGATTGGCCTGGCGCTCGTACACGGCCGGCAACGCCGTCAGTTCCTCGACCAGCCGCCCCTCGCTGCGCAGGCCGTCAAACACCATGCAACGCCAGTTGGGCTGCAGGAACTGGCGGCTCAGCAACTCCAGGGCCGCCGCCTGCTCGCCACGACCACCATCGAGCCAGCCCATCAGCATGGGCTTGACGCCAGTCATGCTGACCAGCGACAGATGCAGGCTGGCGATCTCCGCCTGGCTGGCGCAATACGCGCGCGCCTGCGCCGCAAAGCGCTCGACCGCCTGCGCCATCTGCCGCACTTCTTCCGCCGTCACCGGCACGCCATCGGCGCCCAGCCCTTCGGCATCGCGCAGCGCCATCAGGCCGTCGTGCGCAATCGCCAGCACCTGGCCGCCATCGGTCAGCGCGACATCGAGCCGGTTCGACTCGGCAAACAGGATCAGGAAGCGGAACGGCACGGCGATGCAGTTGCCGCCGCCTTGCTCGGCAGCAGCCTCGGCTTCATTGAGGTAGGCCGGCAGCAGTGGTAGCGCGTCGCCGGTCCCGGCGGCCAGGTGCAGCGAGGTAGCCGTCTGTCCGTTCGGCATCGGCACCTGCTGGCCGGGCGCCCAGACCGGCATCGACCAGACCTCGTCGCGGAACTGGGGCAGCGCCGAGGTGTTGCGGCCGGGAGCGGCGTTCAGAAGCTGGGAGAGGATGTCGAACGAGGGATGTGCCATGCGCTGTGCCTTGTTTGATAAGAAGTGCTATTTCTGGATGATTGAGCCAGGAGGATGCAACAATACCATTTGACAACTTTCACCGTGACGCAACGGTGTGGCACCGGCGAGCGTGGGGGCGGTGTCTCCTTTTGGGAGACGAACGTCTCCCTTTGGGATACAGATATTTTGCATGAAGCGATAAAAAGAAAAGCCCGCTTTCCATGCAGAAAGCGGGCTTTGCTCAAAAGAACGACTTTTAACGGTCTTAGAACGGAATATCGTCATCCATATCCGAGAAGTTCGGTGCTGGCTTCGGTGCCGGGCGTGGGGCTGGCGCCGGGGCTGGACGCGGGGCTGGCGCCTGGCGTGGGGCCGGGGCGTCGTAGCCGCCGCTGTTGCCACCGTAGCTGTCGTCACCGCCGGCGTCGCCGCCCATGCCGGAACGGCCGCCCAGCATTTGCATGTTTTCTGCGATGATGTCGGTTGCGTACTTCTCGACGCCGTCCTTGTCCGTGTATTTACGGGTTTGCAGGCGGCCTTCGACGTAGACCGAGGAACCTTTTTTCAGGTACTGGCCGACGATTTCAGCCAGGCGGCCGAAGAACGAGATGCGATGCCATTCGGTCAACTCTTTTTGTTCGCCCGTGTTGCGGTCCTTCGATTTGTACGAAGTGGCCACGGCGATGTTGGCGATCGCGTCGCCGCTAGGCATGTAGCGGATTTCCGGGTCGCGGCCCAGATTGCCGACGATAATGACTTTGTTGACTGATGCCATGAATAACTCCTGTTGAACTGCTGCGGGAGGTGCCGCGCGTTAGATTTTTTACTAAACGACGATTATAAGCGACTCACCGGCACAAGGCGACTTGTATTGAGGCGCGTGCGACGTGCCATGCAGCGATGTGGCACGGTCCCGTTTTTTCAGCAGCGGTGAAAACAAGAAACTTGAATACTGGTATTATATACAGTATTAAAACGTCTGTACGCATCTGCATCAACCTTTGTCCGCACACGCCGGCCAGGCGGCAAAATCCGCTTGCCACCGCCTCAGGCGTGCGCAACAAAACCCGGCTATAGTAACAAGTTGACCCGCCGCATGCCCGTTTCGGGGCGGTACGGGTCCACCGCACCCCACTGAAAGCAAGGCTAATCACATGGAACAGATCCGCATTCGCGGTGCTCGCACGCATAACCTCAAGAATATCAATCTCGATTTGCCGCGCAACAAGCTGATCGTGATTACCGGCCTGTCCGGCTCCGGCAAGTCGTCGCTCGCCTTTGATACCCTGTACGCCGAAGGCCAGCGCCGCTATGTCGAATCGCTGTCGGCCTATGCGCGCCAGTTCCTGCAGCTGATGGAAAAACCGGACGTCGACCTGATCGAAGGCCTGTCGCCGGCGATTTCCATCGAACAGAAAGCGACTTCGCACAACCCGCGCTCGACCGTGGGCACGGTGACGGAAATCCACGATTACCTGCGCCTGCTGTATGCCCGCGTCGGCACGCCGTATTGCATCAACCATCCGGAACACGCGCTGGCCGCGCAGACCGTGTCGCAAATGGTCGACGCCGTGCTGGCCATGCCGGAAGACACCAAGCTGATGATCCTGGCGCCGGTGGTGGCCAACCGCAAGGGTGAACACGTCGATCTGTTCGAGCAGATGCAGGCGCAGGGCTTCGTGCGCTTTCGCGTGCAGAGCGGCACGCACGAGGCGAAGATCTATGAAGTCGACGACCTGCCGAAACTCAAAAAAACCGAAAAGCACACGATCGACGTGGTGATTGACCGGGTCAAGGTCAACCAGGACATCAAGCAGCGCCTGGCGGAAAGTTTCGAAACGGCCCTGCGTCTGGCCGATGGCCGCGCCGTGGCCTACGAAATGGATACCGCGCAGGAACAAGTATTTTCGAACAAATTCGCCTGCAACGAGTGCGGCTATTCGCTGCAGGAACTCGAACCACGGCTGTTCTCGTTCAACAATCCGATGGGCGCCTGCCCGGAATGCGACGGCCTCGGTCATATCGAATTCTTTGACCCGAAACGCATCGTCGCGTTCCCGAATCTGTCGCTGGCCTCGGGCGCCGTCAAGGGCTGGGACCGCCGTAACCAGTTTTACTTCCAGATGCTGTCGAACCTGGCCGACTTTTACGAGTTCGACCTCGACATGCCGTTCGAGCAGCTGGAACTGAACGCCCAACAAGCCGTGCTGTACGGCTCGGGCAAGCAATCGATTCCGTTCAGCTATGTGAACGAACGCGGCCGCACCGTGGTCAAGGAACACACGTTTGAAGGCGTGGTCAACAATCTGCAGCGCCGCTACCGCGAAACCGATTCGATGGCGGTCAAGGAAGAGCTGGCCAAGTTCATCAATGAAAAATGCTGCCCGTCCTGCGACGGCGCGCGCCTGCGCGTGGAAGCGCGCCATGTGAAAGTCGGTACCGGAAAGCAGCAGCGCGCGATCTATGAAGTGGCGGAAAAGCCGCTGCGCGACACGCTCGATTTCTTCGAGAAACTGAAATTGACGGGCGCCAAGAAAGAGATCGCCGACCGGGTGGTGAAAGAGATCATTTCGCGCCTGAAATTCCTCAACAACGTGGGCCTCGATTACCTGTCGCTCGACCGCAGCGCCGATACCTTGTCCGGTGGCGAGGCGCAGCGCATTCGCCTGGCCTCGCAGATCGGCTCGGGCCTGACGGGCGTGATGTATGTGCTCGATGAGCCGTCGATCGGCCTGCACCAGCGCGACAACGACCGCCTGATCGAAACGCTGAAACACCTGCGCGATATCGGCAACAGCGTGCTGGTGGTCGAGCATGACGAAGACGCGATCCGCACCGCCGACTATATCGTCGACATGGGCGTGGGCGCCGGCGTGCACGGTGGCGAGATCATCGCCGAAGGCACCTTGAAGGACATCCTGAAGAACAAGAAGTCGCTGACGGCGCAATACCTGAACGGCAAGCTGAAAATCGCCGTGCCGAAGAAACGCCATGTCAGCAATCCGGAAAAGCAGCTGGTGATCACAGGCGCGACCGGCAACAACCTGAAAAAAGTGTCGTTGAGCCTGCCGGTGGGGCTGATGACCTGCGTCACAGGCGTGTCCGGCTCGGGCAAGTCCTCGCTGGTGAACGACACCCTGTATCCGGCCCTGTCGCGCCACCTGTACGGCTCGCAAACGGAACCGGCGCCGCACGATTCGATCAGTGGCCTGGAGCATTTCGACAAGGTCATTTCAGTCGACCAGGCGCCGATCGGCCGCACCCCGCGTTCGAACCCGGCCACCTATACCGGCCTGTTTACGCCAATCCGCGATCTGTTCTCGACCGTGCCGACGGCGAAGGAACGCGGCTACAGCGCGGGCCGCTTCTCGTTCAACGTCAAGGGCGGGCGCTGCGAAGCGTGCCAGGGCGATGGCGTGATCAAGGTTGAAATGCACTTTTTGCCGGACGTGTATGTACCGTGCGATGTGTGCCATGGCAAGCGCTACAACCGCGAAACGCTGGAAGTGCAATACAAGGGCAAGAACATCACCGAAGTGCTGGGCATGACGGTGGAAGAAGCGCATGAATTCTTCAAGCCGGTGCCGCTGATCGCGCGCAAGCTGCAGACCCTGCTCGACGTGGGCCTCGGTTATATCAAGCTGGGCCAGAGCGCCACCACGCTGTCAGGTGGCGAAGCGCAGCGCGTGAAACTGTCGCTGGAATTGTCGAAGCGCGACACCGGCCGCACCCTGTATATCCTGGACGAGCCGACCACCGGCCTGCACTTCCACGATATCGACCTGCTGATGAAAGTGATCCACCGCCTGCGCGACCAGGGCAATACCCTGGTAATCATCGAGCACAACCTGGACGTGATCAAGACGGCCGACTGGATCGTCGACCTGGGCCCCGAAGGCGGCGCCGGCGGCGGGCAGATCATCGCCACCGGCACGCCGGAGGAAGTGGCCTTGAATCCGGCCAGCGTGACGGGTAAATACCTGGGGCCGTTGCTGAAGCAGTAAGTTCCGACTCCCCCCACGATCCCCCGGCCAGTTGTCTTGCCCGGGGGATTTTTCTATGGGAAACTGTTTTCTTCGGACCAGTTCCTTTTGTGTCTTCAAGCTGCCATGTATCGCACCGTCTTTTCCTTGCTCAAGCAGATGCGCTGCCACCTGGCACTGGTTTCAATGCTGTTGCCCGGCGCGGCACTGGGCTGTTTCTGTCCACCGCAGGAAGCGGGTCAATTCCTGCATCTTGCCGCAGCGACGGCCAAGCATCCTGCATCGGTCACCCTGCCGGCGAATGCCCGCGGCATCCTGTTCCTTTTTGATGATTATCCTGATGCCCTGGCTTTCGGCGACGATGGCTACAGCATCGTCAGCGTTCCGATACCGTTGTCGGCGAAACAGTTTCACATCCGCGAACACGGTTCCGGCCGCAGCCTGCCTGCGCGACTGGTGCGGCTGAGGGTGGAAAAACAAATGGGCAAACAACGGGAAGGCTACTTTCTTGGCAACGCGCAAATGCAGCAATGCAGCAAACCTGCCAACGCAGGCTTGACCGTGTGCCGTACCTTGGAGGCCTTGGGACATGACTTGCCCGGGCGCGAACAGGAAGCCCCTGATAACAAGGTCAAACGATTTGCTTTAGAGCATGGTTTGCGCGATATCAGCGAAGAAGTCGATGCGGCCTATGGCCTGTACCGCGTCGAGGCACGCGACGGCTTCAAGCCGGGCAAGATTTACCAGATTGAATACAGGGACGGCAAGCGACGATTGAAGGCCGAGCTGCGCATGGACAGGCGGTCGCTGGCAATCGATGGCAAGGCCATGTTTACCGTAGGTACCGACGGCGCAGCAACGCGTGAAAATTTGCTTGTCGCACGTGGCGGTAGTTGCGATATCCGGGCGACCCTGGCCACCCAGCCATTGCGCCTTGTGTTACCGCCGGCATATGAGCCATACCGGCCGCAACTGCTGTATTTCATGCAGCACCAATTGCTGCAGGCAGACAGGCGGATATTCACGCCGGTCGGGCGCTTTGCCTCGTTCCAATACTTGCCTGCCCTATGCGTGACCATTCCGTATGGCAGCAGCTTTCACGGCAATGGCCGGGAGCTGGCTATCGGCGACTGCCAGTCACCGGCGCCACGCCAGATCAAGGCATACGCGGGCATGCTGGAAGTGGAAGACAGCCTGCATGAAACGGCGGCGCTCGGCATCACATTTCCTGCAGAAAAGCCCGGGCAATGTCCCAAAATGATGGATGAGGTGTATCCGATCTATTTCGTGCCGGCCAAAGCCGCTTAGCCGCTATCGTAAGGACCATAAAAAACGGCGCGTATTGCTCATGCAATCCGCGCCGTTTCTCTTTGCCAGCACGCCGGTCATTGCCGGCGTGTCTTTTATCACACGCCGGTCTTTGCCAGCGTGCGTCTCCCCCTGCTACAACTATTACCCTGCCAGGCGCTGCTCGAGCGCCGCCTTGTTGTCGGCCAATTCCTGCGGCAGATGATACGCCAGCTTTTCAAACAATTCCGTATGCAATTTCAATTCTTCCATCCACGCCGCCTTGTCGATCGAGGTGATGGTGTCGAACTGCTCTTGCGTGAACGGCAGGCCGTCCCAATTCAGGTCGCCATATTCGGGCGTGGTGCCGAACAGGTTTTCCACGCCGCCCGTCTTGCCGTCGATGCGTTCCAGCATCCATTTCAGCACGCGCATATTGTCGCCGAAACCAGGCCAGACGAATTTGCCCGCTTCGTCGGTACGGAACCAGTTGACGCAATAGATCTTTGGCAGCGCGGCCGGATTGACCTTGCCCACTTTTACACCCATGTCCAGCCAGTGCTGGAAATAGTCGCTCATGTTATAGCCGATAAATGGCAACATGGCAAATGGATCGCGTCGTACCACGCCCATCTGGCCCACGGCGGCGGCGGTGGTTTCGGAACCCATGGTGGCGGCCATGTACACGCCTTCGACCCAGTTGCGCGCTTCGGTCACCAGCGGCACAGTGGTCGAGCGGCGCCCGCCAAAGATGAAGGCCGAAATCGGCACGCCGGCCGGATCGTCCCAGGCGGCGTCGATCACCGGGTTTTGCGTCGCGGCAACCGTGAAGCGGGCGTTCGGATGGGCGGCCTTGGTGCCGGACGCTGGCGTCCAGTCCTTGCCCTGCCAGTCGATCAGGTGGCTCGGCGCTTCTTTCGTCAAGCCTTCCCACCAGACGTCGCCGTCATCGGTCAGCGCGACGTTGGTGAAGATGGTGTTTTCACGCATCGAGGCCATGCAGTTGAAATTGGTTTTTTCATTGGTGCCGGGCGCCACGCCAAAGTAGCCCGCTTCCGGGTTGATGGCGTACAGGCGGCCATCGGCACCGGGCTTGATCCAGGCGATATCGTCGCCGATGGTGGTCACTTTCCAGCCCTGGAAACTGGCCGGTGGTATCAGCATGGCGAAGTTGGTCTTGCCGCAGGCCGACGGGAAGGCCGCCGCCACATAGTGCTTCTTGCCTTCCGGCGACTCGACGCCGAGGATCAGCATGTGTTCGGCCAGCCAGCCCGGCGCTTCGGCAGAGGCTTGCGCTTCCTGGTAGCCCATGTTCGAGGCGATGCGCAGGGCGAAACATTTCTTGCCCAGCAAGGCGTTGCCGCCGTAGCCGGAACCGTAGGACCAGATTTCGCGCGTTTCCGGGAAGTGCACGATGTATTTGGTGCTGTTGCACGGCCACTTGACGTCGGCCTGGCCGGCGGCCAGCGGCGCGCCCACGCTGTGCACGCACGGCACGAACTCGCCATCGGCGCCCAGCACGTCATACACGGCGCGGCCCATGCGGGTCATGATTTTCATGTTGACGGCGACGTACGGCGAGTCGGACAGTTCCACGCCGATATGCGCGATCGGCGAGCCCAGCGGGCCCATCGAGAACGGCACCACGTACATGGTGCGGCCCTGCATGCAGCCGTCGAACAGGCCGTTCAGGGTGTGGCGCATTTCACCAGGTTCGGTCCAGTTATTGGTCGGGCCGGCCGCTTCTTTCGTTGCCGAGCAGATATAGGTGCGGTCTTCGACACGGGCCACGTCGCTCGGGTCGGAGCAGGCCAGGTAGGAATTCGGGCGCTTGTCGGCGTTCAGTTTTTTCATGGTGCCGCTGGCCACCATCTCGGCACACAGGCGCTCGTACTCTTCCTGCGAGCCATCGCACCAGTAGATACGGTCGGGCTTGGTCAGCGCGGCAATCTCCGCCACCCAGTTGATCAGTTTCTGTTGTTTAATATAAGCTGGAACGTTGAGTGTGGCAACGCCACCCATGACGGGCTGATTCATATTACCTCCAATACCAATTAAGAAATTCTGGTGGTTCCGGCAGACAGCCCTGCCGCGGCGCGCTCACGCTGGCTGGTTTGGCTGGTCGTGCCGGCCGCAGCGCTTGGCGCCGGCGGCGGTGTTTGCGCCTGGTGGGCGCGTAGTGCATGCACCAGGATGTTGCAAAGTGTCGGCGATTGTACACCCGCCCAAGCGCTATTTTCGCAAAAATGTAGGAGAATAATCCGACTAATGTAGTAGGCTATTCGGCATTACTCGTATCCTGTTATTTCGCTACCAAATTCACATTAAAATCGGTCAACTTCCATGAAAATTGCCATACTCGATGATTATCAGGATGCCGTGCGCGGCCTCGATTGTTTCAAATTAACTGCAGGACACGAGATCAAAGTGTTCAGCAACACGGCGCGCGGCCTGGGCCAGCTGGCGATCCGCCTGGCACCGTTCGACGCCCTGGTATTGATACGCGAGCGCAGCAGTTTCAACCGCGCCCTGCTGGCCAAGCTGCCGAATTTGAAACTGTTGTCGCAGACGGGCAAGGTCAGCGGCCATGTGGACGTGGCCGCCGCTACCGAGCTGGGCATCGCGATTGCCGAAGGCGTCGGTTCGCCCACGGCGCCGGCCGAACTGACGTGGGCCCTGATCATGGCGGCGCAGCGCAAGATCGTGCCGTACGCACAGAATCTGAAAGAGGGCTTATGGCAGATGGCCTCGCTGGAGCCGGCGCAGAACACCCTGGGCACGGCGCTCAAGGGCCGCACCCTCGGTATCTGGGGCTATGGCAAGATCGGCCAGCTGGTGGCAGGCTTCGGCCGCGCGTTTGGCATGCGGGTGCTGGTATGGGGCAGCGAAGCGAGCCGCGCGGCGGCGGTGGCGGCCGGCGACACGGCCGCCGATTCGCGCGAGGACTTTTTTGCGCAGGCCGATGTGCTCAGCCTGCACCTGCGCCTGTCCGACAAGACGCGTGGCATCGTCACGCCGCAAGATCTGGCGCGCATGAAGCCGACCTCGCTGTTCGTCAATACCAGCCGCGCCGAACTGGTGGCGGACGGTGCACTGGAAGCGGCCCTGCCACAAGGGCGCCCGGGCGCGGCCGCGCTCGACGTGTTTACCGATGAGCCCTTGCCGCCGACCTCACCGCTGTTGCAGATGCCCAATGTGCTGGCCACGCCGCACCTGGGCTACGTGGAGCGTGACGGCTATGAACTGTATTTCAGCTACGCCCTGCAAAACATTGTCGATTATGAACAAGGGCAATGCACGCGTCTGCTGAACCCCGAGGTGCTGGCGCACGCGCGCCAGCTTGCGTTCAGGAGCGCTGGAAACCCTTGAGCAGGTCCGGCTCGCCGGTGATGCTGATGGCTGGCGCCGGCAGCACATGCGGGCGCGACCACAGGCCGGTCCAGCCCGGTGGCCAAGGCAACACCGGGCCGGCGTAAGCCGGCAAGCCGGCGCGCACGGCAATCACCGGCACCGGCGGCATCTCGGGCAAGGGCGCGCCCGGTTCGCGCGGCATGTCCAGGCTGTACATATAGTTGGGCAGCAAGGCGTCGCAGACCTGCGCGAACCAGGCCGCATGGTCTTCGTCGCGGCCCAGCGCCTGGGCCAGGCCTTGCGGATCGAAGCGCGCCAGCGCGTCGACCAGCTCGGCGGTGGTGGCGCCCGGGGTATCGCCCCAGCCCATCACGGGATTGACGTTGTAGTCGGCGCCCGAGCCATACCAGCCTTCGCGCCAGGGCCGCTGCAGCCAGTCGCGCGGCCCCGTAAACAAATGCCAGCGCCAGTGCAGGCCCGACGGTTTCGGCCAGGAATACAGATACAGTTTTTGATAACCGGCGCGGTGCAATTCGCGCACCATGGCCATCAGCCGTGCATGCGGCATGCGGTCGGGCGGGGCGCGGCGAAAGCGGATCGCTTCGCCATCGGCAAATTCGACGTCATCGGTCGACAGGTTCAGGTCCAGGGTGCGCGCTTCGCTGCCGAAACGCGCGGCGATCCAGCCGGTCAGCAAGTTGACGGACGTGATCACGCCATAACCGCGATGGCGGTGAAAAATGACGGTACCGGGAGCAAGCGCTTTCATGGGGAATCATCGAGCCGGAGCGGGAACAAAGAAGCAAGTGTACTCACAGATGGCCGAATTTTCCAGATGCGGGTCAACAAGCTTACTCGCCCAGGCATCGCCATTCACGCTATCATGCGCGTCATTCTCCACTGACATCGTGACCACATCATGACCTTGCGCATCCTCGCCACCGGCGGCACTTTCGACAAGCATTACAATGAATTGAACGGCACCCTGGGTTTTTCCGACAGTCATTTGCCGGCCGCCATCGCGCGCGCGCGCATGACGGCGCCGGTGGCGCTGGAGCAACTGCCACTGCTCGACTCGCTCGACATGCAGGATGCCGACCGCCAGCGCGTGCTGGCCTCGTGCCGCGCGGCGCATGAAAAAGCCATCGTCATCATCCACGGCACCGACACCATGCGTGAAACGGCGCAGGTGCTGGGCGCGGCGCAGTTGCAGCAAACCATTATCCTGACGGGCGCCATGATTCCGTATGAAATCGCCAACTCCGACGCCCTGTTCAACCTGGGCTTTGCCTGCGGCGTGGCGCAGGCCTTGCCGGCCGGTGTCTACGTGGCGATGAACGGGCAAATCTTTGCCTGGGACAATGTGCAGAAAAACCGCGCCGCCGGCGTGTTCCAGCCGTTGTAATGGTAAGACCAGGTTTTCAGCCATGAAAAAAGGAGCCGCGGCTCCTTTTTTTACGGCAACGGTAACGGCAACGGTAACGGCAACGCTTACGCCGTCGCTTCGCCGCCGAGCGCTTCGACCACGTCGGCCATCAGCTTGGACAGTTCGCCCGTCATCAGCATCATGTCGCCGTCGAAACGTTCTTCGTCGTTCTTGGTGCTCGATTCGGTTTCCTTGATCACGTCCAGCGGCTTGATGCTCTTGATCGCCAGCGATTCGGTCAGCACGAACGAGATCTTGTCGTTCCACGTCATGGCCAGGCGCGTGCACTGCTTGCCGGCCGCGATATGGCGGCGCACGTCGTCCGCTTCCAGCGTGTGGCGCACATAGCGCACGGTGGCCTTGCTTTCGCCGGTGGCGCGCAATTCCGTGTCCATGTCGACCGTGAAGCCGGCCGGCGCGTCGTCGGCCTGCAGCCATTCCGTCATCACCGCCACCGGCGAGCGCTGCACGCGCAGGCTTTCCAGCGGCAATTTATCGACGGCTTTCAGCAACAATTTGATCACTTCGTCGGCTTTCGCCGGGCTGGCCGCATCGACCACCAGCCAGCCGTTGACCGGGTCGATCCAGGTCCATACATTGCTGCGGATGCTGAAGGCGCGCGGCAGCAGTTCGTCGGCCACGCGCTCTTTCAGTTCTTTCATGGCTTTCTTGCCCGGTGCAAAGCCTTGCGCTTCTTCCATTTCAGCGGCGCGGGCCTTGGCCACCTGGTTGATCACGGTGGCCGGCAGCAGTTTCTTTTCCGTGCCCAGCAGGATCAGCATCTGCTTGTTGACCACGTGTACCAGGCCGCCGTTCGGGCGTGGCGTATCCCAGCCCTGGCGCATCAGGTCCATGCTGGTGGCCGGCGTAAATTTGTTCGAGGACAGCGCCTCTTCCAGTTGTTCTGGCGTGTAAGCCCACGGTGCGGGCAGGCGGTAAATCTGAAGATTCTTGAACCACATAGTTTTTGTCTTCCGGTTGTTTCGTTGGATCTGATAGGACGCCATTCTACACTTTCGACACGTTCCTGCCGTCAATAGCGCGGACTGGCGCGATGCTTGAAATAGGGTATTGAATGGCTACAGGGCGGGGAACAGCTCGGCCTGGGCTGGTGCCTGCCGCGTTATCTGGGACGGGTCGCACAGGGTGGAAATGCGCACCCCCAGCAGGCGGATTTTCTTTTCGAACGGCACCCGCCGCAGGCAGTCGCGGGTGGCGCGCAGGATCGCCGCCGCGTCCGCCGTCGCGCTGGGCAAGGTGATATCGCGCGTGACGGTACTGAAATCTTCGAAGCGCAACTTGATGCCCACCGTGCGCCCGGCCAGCGCGTGTTTGTCGAGGTCGCCCGCCACCCGCGTGCACAGGCTTTCCAGCTTTTCCGACAGCACGGCGCGGTCGCGCACCACCTGCAGGTCGCGCTCGAACGTGGTTTCGCGGCTGACCGACTTGGTTTCGCGGCTGGTCTGCACCGGGCGATCGTCGATGCCCAGCGCCGCCTGGTGCAGCCAGCCCGTATACAGGTCGCCGAACTGGGTGCGCAGCATGCCCAGGTCGGCCTGCGCCAGCTCGCCGATGGTGACTATGCCCATGGCGGCCAGCTTGGCGGTGGCTTTCGGGCCGATGCCGTTGATCTTTTTTGCCGGCAAAGGCCACACGCGCGTGGCGATGTCTTCCGGAGGCAAGATGGTCAGGCCGTCCGGCTTTTCCAGGTCGGAACAGATTTTCGCCAGCAATTTGTTCGGCGCGAGACCAATTGAACACGACAGGCCGGTGGCCTCGAACACGGCCGCCTTCAGCCTGGCCGCAAACGCCGGCGCGCCTTCGCCGTGTTCGGTCAGGTCGATATAGATTTCATCGATGCCGACGTTCTGGATCACCGGCGCCAGGTTCGCCACCGCCTGCTTGAAGCGGGTGGAATACTCGCGGTAGGCTTCGAAGTCGGCCGGCAGCAAGATGCTGTCGGGTGCCAGCTTGGCCGCCTTCATGATGCCCATCGCCGAAAACACGCCAAACGCGCGCGCCGCATAGGTGGATGTCGTGACCACGCCGCGCCCCACGTAATCGCGCATGCGGGCGAACTGGCGCGTGCCGTCCGGCTGCAACACGGGCTGCTGCAGGCGCCCGCCACCGATGACGACGGCTTCGCCGCGCAGTTCCGGATATTTCAGCAATTCCACCGAGGCGAAAAAGGCGTCCATGTCCAGATGCGCGATCCAGCGGCGCGCGGCGGGTGTTGCAGGCGATGGGGAAACGGATGCGGTCAAGGACACCTCGCGGCGGTTGGGCTTGCCGCCGCATGGTGGCGGTATGGTGGCGGCAAGATACTGGTTATGCATACAGTATTACCCGAAACGGCAATTCCCGCAAGTTGAAACAGGCCGGCAAGATCAGCGGTTGCTTTTCTGAGTAGCAAGAATAGAATCTTGCCACAACACTACAAAGGAGTTGCCTTGTCTCGCCTATCCCGATATTCACACACCGTCCGCCTGGCCATGAGCCTGCCGGCCCTGTTGCTGTCCACCCTGGCGCCACTGGCGACGGCGGCCGACGCCGTTACTTCCCCGCCTGTCGCCGCCAAGTCCGCCTGGCAGGAAACCCGCCATGGCACTGTCGTGACCGACGACTACCGCTGGCTGCAAAAGAAGACCGACCCTGCCGTGATCGATTACCTGAATGCGGAAAACGCCTATACGGCCGCCGTGACAGCGCCAATACAGCCGCTGGCCGACAAGCTGTTCGGCGAGATCAAGGGCCGCATGCAGGAAGTGGATTTATCGGTGCCTGTACGCATGGGCAATTTTTACTATTACACGCGCACCGAAGCGGGCAAGCAATACCCGATCAATTGCCGCCGCCCGGTCGGTGCCAACGGCGCCTATGACGCGCAAGCGGCAGAAGAAATCCTGCTGGACCAGAACCAGCTGGCCGAAGGCCACACCTTCTTTTCGGTGCGCGCGTTTGCCGTCAGCCCGAACGAACAGTTGCTGGCCTACACCACCGACACCACCGGCTTTCGCCAGTACGAGCTGCACATCAAGGATCTGAAAACCGGCAAGCTGCTGAGCGATACCATGCCGCGCGTGACGTCCCTGGCCTGGGCCGCCAACAACGCCACCCTGATGCTGGTGCAGGAAGACGCCACCACCAAGCGTTCGGACCGGCTGTTCCGCCTGGACCTGGGCGGCGCGCCGCAGCAGGTGTACCACGAGGCGGTCGAGCAATTTTCCATCAGCATCAGCCGCACGCAGGACAAGCAGTTTTTTGCCTTGCGCGCCGGCAGCACCGATACCAGCGATGTGCGCCTGCTGTCGACCGCCACGCCCAACGGCGAATTCCAGCCGGTATTGCCACGCGAAAAAGGCCACCGCTACAGCGTCGAGCACCGCGATGGCCAGTTGTATATCCTGACCAACAAGGACGCGAAAAACTTTCGCATCGTCAGCGCGCCGTTGAACGCGCCGCAGCCGAAGAACTGGCGCCCCTTGGTGCCGCACGACAAGAACGCCGTCATCAAGTCGCTCGATGTGTTCCAGGATTACCTGGTGGTCATCGAAAAAGCGCGCGCCCTGAACCGCGCCCGTATCTATGATTTCAACAGCAAGCAGTGGAAGACCGTGAAATTCGACGACCCGGTCTACCTGGCCAACGCCGCCGGCACGCCGGAGTTCAATGCCACGCAATTTCGCATGTCGTACCAGTCACCGATCACGCCGCCGACGGTGATTGACGTCAACATGAAGGATGGCCAGCGCACGGTGCTGAAACAGCAGGAAATCGTCGGCGGCTATGACGCCAGCCGCTACGCCACCGAGCGTTTGTGGGTCAAGGCGCGCGACGGCGTGCAAGTGCCGCTGTGGATCGTCTACAAGAAGGGCGTCAAGCGCGACGGCTCGGCGCCGCTGCTGCTGTATTCGTATGGTTCCTACGGCATCTCGACGGAAGCGAGCTTTGCCATCAGCCGCATCAGCCTGCTGGAGCGGGGCGTGATCTATGCGCAGGCGCATATCCGTGGCGGCACCGACATGGGCGAAGCCTGGCATGAAGACGGCATGCTGATGAAGAAGAAAAACACCTTCAATGACTTCATCGACAGCGCCGACTACCTGGTGCGCGAAAAATGGACCAGCCCGAATCGATTGATCATCCAGGGCGGCAGCGCCGGCGGCCTGCTGATGGGCGCGGTCGTCAATCTGCGCCCCGAACTGTTCCACGCGGTGCACGCGGCGGTGCCGTTTGTCGACGTGATGAACACCATGATGGACGCCAGCCTGCCCCTGACCACCGGCGAATATCTGGAGTGGGGCGACCCGAACCAGAAGGCGGCCTACGACTACATGCTCAGCTATTCGCCTTACGACAATATTGCCCGCAAGGCCTATCCGGCGATGCTGGTGACCACCGGCCTGAACGACAGCCAGGTGATGTACTGGGAGCCGGCCAAGTACGTGGCCAAGCTGCGTGCGCATAAAACCGACAGCAATCCGCTGCTGCTGAAAACCAATATGGGCGCCGGCCATGGCGGCGCCTCGGGCCGCTATGATGCTATTAAAGAAAACGCCTTCAACATGGCCTGGATGCTGTCCGAATGGAATATCAAGGAATAATTTGAAAAAAGCGCTTGCAACAGGATTTTTGCCATCCTATAATAGCGCCTCTTCCAGACGTGGTGACAAACGTCGGGATGGTTTTCTGAGACAAGCAAGCTTTGGGTGCTTAGCTCAGTTGGTAGAGCGGCGCCCTTACAAGGCGTAGGTCGGGAGTTCGAGCCTCTCAGCACCCACCAAATCAGAAAACTGTCCAGTGCTTCATGGATCAGCAACACAGATCATACGAGCTTGGAGTGGTAGTTCAGTTGGTTAGAATACCGGCCTGTCACGTCGGGGGTCGCGGGTTCGAGTCCCGTCCGCTCCGCCAATAAAAGAAAAGCCCTTTGGTTCTCTGAACCGAAGGGCTTTTCCCATTGTGGCGCCAGTATCCGCACACGATATTCGCTCGCAAGCCTGGCACTCGCTATGGGAATTGCGTCCACGGCATGAGGTCCCGGCCACCACCCGCCTGCTGCTCGCCTCGCTGGTGGCGATTGCCCTGGCGCTGGGCCTGATGACCTTTGTCGCCGTGTTTGGCCGAATCGACCGGCCCGGCTGGTGGTGGGCGTCGCTGCTGCCCAATATCGTCATCTGCCTGTGCATCGTAAGTATTCTCATCACTGCCGCCACTCATTCTCATAAGTCGCCGCCATCTGTTCGCGCTGACCGCCGCCGCCCAGTCGCGTAAAGCACCTCCACTCAATCGCATAAGCCGCCGCCACTCCAGCTTGAGACATTTCGCGTATTTTCCAGATGGGCAAGGTGTTATCCTCTACGGTAACCGGCAGAGTTCTGCCAAAAGCAGACGGATCTATGCCTGCATATAGAAGGCTGCAAAAGACACGGCTCTCCCCTAGAAATAATAATTATGCAAGGAAAAGCTGGATATGGCCCACCCTCGAATTTTGAACAAGACGTTCGCGCAGATTTCAGAAGTGACGCGCAGCGTATTAGAGCGTGTATATTCGCAGCCTTCGCGGTCTATTGACGATGCGCAAGGCAAGTTTGATCAAGCGCGTGGAGTGATGGACCTTTGGGCGGAGCTAACCTTCGACATGGGCACATCCGAGCATATCAATGTGGAGACACAGAACAAGCTGGAGCATTTTGTGCGAGATCTAGACATTGCAGAATTGGATCGATGGAACATGCCGCCTCGTCATTATTAATGAAGGCGCCATCAGCACACCGCATCGGGCGGTAGCCGTAAGAGAGGAAACTATGTCGTTTAAAGTAAATACTCTGGCCACTTGCATCGTGCGAAATGAGCCCGAAAGTAAAGAGAAGTGGCCAACCATTTTTGCATGCCGTCCAGTCTTGGGCGATATCGTAGTCGCAGCAAGCGGTGTCGAACTGTCGATTACCGCGATCAAGCACGCGGAAACCGTTGAAAATCGCGAGGGGGAATTGTGGCAGGTTCCAAAGTTAACCTTGGTACTCGGCTAAATAACGAAAAGCAAGTGGAGAATATATGGCTAAATGGACAGGACAATGGCGCATTGCAGGTCAAAATGGGCAACCGAATCTTGTTAGTGTAACGGATGGCGACATGACATGGGACGATGTGGATGAGGCATCCTATCGGCTCCAGTGTATCCAGCCACCGCTGGAGGATCTGCCCTGGTTTGGCGGAAAAACGCCTTCGCCAACTGCGGGAATTCCGCCATCCCAAAATCCGTAATTAGCTCTTCTCTGTGGGTTGGCGTACTTCCGCAATAGGGCGTCAACAGCTCTGGCAAAGCCGAGCACGCTCATATACGGTGACTGCTGCCGACCGGCCGCTTCCAAAAGCTGCATTCAATGCTAATCCACAGATAGTCGAATGTGGCATCTTGCCCCCCGTTTTCGGCTTCCCGACCGCAAGTTGATGCCAGCTCGCGGGGCCCATTCACACGCGACCAACTCGTTGCGTCGATAATTGATGCTGCTTTTTAAATTAATGAACGCTTAAGATTTTCTCGCCATGAAAAAAGATTTTCTAAAAGAATTCCGGAAGAATTTTAAGATTGATAAGACTGCAGATCTCCAGCATGTCGCTGTGGCAGTCAATTCAATTTACGAAGCTCAATCAATAGGTATGGAATATCTGATGGATTTCGATTCCCGGGACGGTCATGCCGGACTGAGAGTTCACACATTCATCAATCTGGCCTCTCGGATTTTCGAGCATGCTCAAGCCATGTTGGTAGCCCTAGCTACGGGATCACCCGCTAGTTCCGAAGCATTAGGACGAATAGTGGTAGAGGGGTCGATCAACCTGATGTATTTAACGGTGCTTGGTGACGCTAGCACAGTAATCGGGTTTTTTCAGGCATGGGTTGATGCCCACGAAAAAAAATTGCGAGATTGGAAGACCGAAATAAGTACTAGCGATAGCTCGGCAACAATTTGCGCAATGATCGACGCGCGCCAAGCAGCTTTAGACATTTACAAGGATTTTATTGCGTCCGTTAAGAGCGACAGTGGGATATCTCCGTCGGATAAACCATACATTTGGCCGCAAAAGCTATTTGAGCGATTTGATCGGCTTGGGCGAAGGACAGACTATTACGAAAGTTATCATAGACTGAGTGGATCCAGCCATATATCTGGAGAGGACACTATGAACTGGCTAATGTCCATCAGGGTTGACGAAGCACTCCAGCAGAAGATGAGTGCCGAGGCATGGGCGTACTCAACAATGATGACAAGGATTGTGGCGATGTTATTCGTAGAGAGTATCGCTGCTTGCCTCATCACCCACGGACGGGCCGATAACGACGATTTAACTAAGCTTCGGTATGACCTTGCTGAAGCTGTTGAGAAGATATCACTCGCTGCTGGCGTACCCAGGATCGATAGTTGACGGATGCTTCGTCGCTACCTGTTTTCATAAATCCCCGTCGCTGCGGAGTCAATTAACCGGCAGTGAAGAAGTCCACGCGTATGCCACGCCCGAACGCATGGACCGCCGCCAATAGACAACCGATGAGTCGCTTATTTCTTGGCCCTCATAGCTCGGCCTTCTTTCTTTAGTGCAGGGGCATTGTTTCGCCGCAGCGACTCGCCGGTGAGCGGCATATGATACGAGGTGTGAATTAGGCGATCCATCACTGCATCCGCTACCGTTTTGCTGTTCATGAGGTTATGCCAATGTTCCATGGGAAGCTGACTGGTGATGATGACTGACCTGGTACCGCTCCGGCTATCAATCAATTCCAAGATGTCGTTCTGCGCCATCTCCGCGAATGGCTTGATAGCCGAGGCGCTTCGAGTGTGGGTGGGGCTTGCACCGCAGTCGGAATCATTCATCCGCGCTAGCTTGCCAGCAATCGTGCTGGACAAGTATATTGCCCGTAAAGACATTTTGACATTCGATCAGTTCATGAGTTGGGCTAGGACAACGCCAACATGGGGTGATCAGATTGCAAGTAGTGCTCTTGACGGCGTCGGATTACGCAGCACTGTCGAAGGAATCATCGCTTCGATGGCCAGTATTCGTCCAAATAAATAGGGAAAAAGTATGGCTTTTCAAAAACAAGACGCTGAAGCTCTAGAGATCGCTCGTGAGCGCGGCCTCGTCCACACATGCCCCCGTTACACTGAACAAGGATGGAACGAATATGTTTTCAAAGTCGAGTTCGGTCCTCACATCAAGCCTGAACTGACTGCGGGAGAACTCAAAGCGATGCTTGAAGCGTTGTTGCGCTTCAGCCGTTCAGATTTGACAGTGATATGGCTTGATATCACAACAGATGTAGTACATGAGCTCGTCATCGAGGCGATCGAACGATTGTGGAACTTTGAGCCGAAGCTGTATGTAACCATGGGCGAGCGTGCTTCCCACGCTCCGGCCCCAGCTTTGCCTGATCGGTTGCAAGCTGCGGTGGAAAAATCGGCTTCGCGAGGTAGGATGTGGCATCCTGTGTTGTGCGTCCAAGTCTATGGAAAACCGTCAGATAGTCGTTGTACCGTAGAAGAAAGTTGACCATTGCGACGTTGCATTTTTGGCCTGGAAAACGACTAAACAATTTAGGGAAAACCAATGCAAAAAGAATTGCGAGTCACGCTGTCCAAGACGTCTGATGAGAAGCCACTTGTAGTGCTGGAAAACTTACAGGATCAAGGTGCAGAGCTGAGTCCTCATCAACTTCGTTCATTGGCGTCAGCCTTGATGCAAGCGGCAAGCGATAGCGAGTCCCTTGACATCACCAGTAACCACTACCTGCCAGAAAGCCGAGCGTACAGCCTGGATGGCCTTAGTGCAGCAGAACGGCGAGTTGTCATGTTTCCGGACGGGCATCAAGACATTGCGATTGAGCAGTACGCTCATAACGGGCACAAGATTACGGTCTACCAGAATGCGCAACTTACAAATGGTTCGCCAACGTTTTTCGTCACTGTGGGGCAATCCGTAGTTGATGCTCCGGATGCGTACAGTATTCAAGAAGCACGCGAGATTGGTAATGCTAAGGCTGCGAGACGCAAGCCCGGCAAGTATTCCGACTGATCTTCCGCGCCGAGATCATGAGACTACTAACTCTGGTTTTAGCACTGAGCGGCTTCGTTGTAGGCCTCTTAGCTTCCCTCGATTGGTTTCGTGCAAGCCAGATCAATGTCGAGCCATTATGGGGGAATCGTGAGCCTGTCGATCCAATTTTATCTCAGGCCGGGTGGATCGCGGGTATGCTGTCGGCGGCATCAGAATCTGGCCGATTGAATCGCAGCGCAGCGCTTTTGACAGGCGTTGCAGTTATCTTGACCACTGGGTCAGGGTCGACGGGCTTGTTTGCAAATTGAGTCGTAGATTTAGTTCAGAAGATACTTTGTGCGAAAGCGGCATTCACGGCCGTCTGAGCCAGGCCCCCAACTGCTACAGGACACTGAAGTAATGACACGCATTGACCTCAAAGTGCCGTTTTCCGACAAGGACGAGGCAAAGAAACTTGGTGCTCGATGGGATGCTTCCTCAAAGGTTTGGTTCGTGCCCGCTGGAGTGGGCTCAAGTGCTTTTCAGCGATGGATGCCGAGTGTCCCAGATCTGCGCGTTCGGGCAAATAGCTACAGCATTGCTCAGACCACGGAATCCTGCTGGAAATGCGGCGATTTGACGCGAGTGTATGGCTTCCTATTGCCTACAGGCCATCAGGTTTTTGAGACAGATGACGATGGTGTGGCGGATTGGAATGAACATGACTATCCGTCGATGGTTGCTTATGTTACGGACCTCCCTGCTGCCGCTGCCGCTCGTATTAAAGCGGCCACTACCCGCTACTTTTTAGACTTCAGCAAGACTACCAATAGTTCTTACTGGATGAATCATTGCGAACATTGCGGCATGAAGCAGGGCGACTTTGCAATGTACTGCGAGCCCGGAGGTGCTTTTTATCCAATGGATGAGGATGCCGTTTCAAGCATCAAGCTTGAGGCTGTTTCCGCGCCATTTAGCTGCAATGGCGAGACATCCTACGACGACCTGCTCGATGAAATGATGAGATAGTCTGGCGCCACCTCTGACATATCAGAATTCTTCAACTTTAGACTTGCCCATTTGTGCGTATAAGGCAGGCAAGACAAACAGCGTCAGCAAGGTTACCGTCAGTAAGCCGCCAATCACCACTGTTGCCAGAGGGCGTGGCACCTCAGCGCCGGCACCAGTGGCCATAGCCATCGGTATGAAGCCCAAGGAGGCCACCAGTGCCGTCATCAATACCGGACTTAAGCAGCGCTGTGGTCCGAGCCGTACTGCTTCGCGCCACGGATGGGCGTATGCGATGAGGTTGTTTGTGTTGGCTTTCCCAGTTACTTTGGGAATGATCCTGATGGTAATATAGGTTGCAACGATATCAACCTTGGAATCGATTGCCTCCCATGACCTCAACGTTTAACTTTAATGATCTCTGCGACCAGAGTATCAATGTCTTGATAGGGTCGGGGGCCTCGCTGGGTCTGTTTCCTACGTTGGAGCTTGGGATCAAGGCAGATGATGGAGCGAACACTACGGTCGAGTCTCTCGCCACTTTTTTCGCAGATCGAGCTGATCCTCGCTATTCAGCCCTTTTCATGCACTACTACAAGACCTGTATCGAACCCGTTCTCTCGTTTGACTATGTTGGCGCAATGGAAAACGCGCCTCAAGCGGCAGTCTTGGAAAATTATCGAAAACTTCTCAGTTCGGTGCTATGTAAGCGTCTTCCCACCGCCGTCTTCCTTTAAAAGTCCACATACCCCAAAGTAGTTCCCGTCACTTTTTTGATGGGAATCACTTTGGATACAGATAAAACGGCAGGCAACCGCAAGGGCCGCCCCAA
>Ga0308163_10000324_pt1 | contig 104135 bp, 104 predicted proteins | sample PhyTR1_FD_201037 | JGI IMG/M metagenome (GOLD analysis project Ga0308163, IMG submission 201037) | Phyllosphere microbial communities from UC Gill Tract Community Farm, Albany, California, United States - DLSLT.R1 | ecosystem: Host-associated > Plants > Phyllosphere > Unclassified | place... | reverse complement strand
GGCCGGATGCTCGACTTCATCGAGTTCGACGACGACTTCGTGCTCGCGAAGATGTACCCGCCGAAGCCGATCCGCGGCATGGCGCTCGCGGAGTCGTCGGTGCGGCGGCGCTACCGGATCACGGTGGTCGGCGTGAAGACGCCCGGCAAGCCGTTCACGTACGCGACCGCCGAGACCGTCGTCTCGAACCACGACCTCATCATCGTGTCGGGCACCTCAGCCGACATCGAGCGGTTCGCCTCGCTGTCCTGATCGCCGGGTCGCGGACCCCGGCCCCTCTGGTCAGCCGGCCGCGAGCTCGCGGGCCCGGGCGAGCGCGGCGTCGGTCGCGCGGTCGAACAGGCCCGACAGGTCCGCCGCCTGCAGCACATCGACGGCGCGCTCGGTCGTCCCCTTGGGGCTCGTGACCCGGCGTCGCAGCTCGGCGGGCCCGTCGTCCGACGCCGCCAGCAGCTCGACCGCGCCGCGGAAGGTCCCTTGCACGAGCACGCGCGCCTCCTCGGGGCTGAAGCCCTTGGCCTCGGCCGTCCGCGTCAGCTCCTCGATGAGGAGGAACACGTAGGCGGGGCCGGATCCGGAGATCGTGCTGAGCGCGTCGATGCGGTCCTCGGGCACCTCCACCACGTCGCCGACCGTGGCGAACACGGAACGGGCGAGCGCGAGGTCGTCGGGCGTCGACCGCGTGCCGGCGGCGAGGCCCGTGACCCCGCGCCCGACGAGCGAGGGCGTGTTGGGCATCGAGCGCACCACGGCCACGTGCTCGGGCAGCAGCGACTCGAAGGTCGCGACGGTCACGCCCGCCGCGACGCTGATCACGAGCGCGCCGGGCTCCAGGTCGTCCGCGACCTCGCGGAGCAGGTCGGGCACCAGGTGCGGCTTCACGCCGACGACCACGATGCGCGCCCCGCGCACGGCCCGCCGGTTCGCGTCGGCGTCCTCCTCGACGCTCGCGGCCGCGACGCCCTCCCGCGCCCCGAGGGCCGCGGCGCTGGCGGCCGACCGGGTGGTGACCCGCACGTCGCCGTAGACCTCGACGCCCGGCTGCAGGAGGCCGCCGAGGACGGCACCGTTCATGGATCCGGTGCCGAGCATGGCGAGCGACGGGAGGCGGACGGCCTCGGCGGGGGCGGACGGGGCGGGGCGGGAGGCGTCGGGCATGCCCCGATCCTAGGGACCGCCCGGCCGCGATCCGGCGGGTCCCGCGGCCCCGGCGCGTGGCTAGGCTGAGGCGACCGGGGCATGCGCGCCCGGGCCGGCCCACGCCCGCCCCGCCGGTCGAGGAGGTCCCGCCTTGAGCGAATCGCACGGCAGCAAGGCGATCTTCGCCGCCCTCGCCGCCAACGTCGGCATCGCCATCACGAAGTTCATCGCGGCGTTCTTCTCCGGCTCGTCCTCGATGCTCGCGGAGGGCGTCCACTCGCTCGCCGACTCCGGCAACCAGATCCTGCTGCTCATCGGCGGCAAGCGCGCCAAGCGCCTCGCGGACGAGGAGCACCCCTTCGGCTACGGCCGGGTGCGCTACGTCTACGCCTTCATCGTCTCGATCATCCTGTTCTCCGTCGGCGGCGTGTACTCGCTGTACGAGGGCATCCACAAGATCGAGCACCCGGAGCCGCTCGACGTGCCCTGGCTGCCGATCGTCGTGCTGCTCATCGCGATCGCCCTCGAGTCGTTCTCGCTGCGCACGGCCATCAAGGAGTCGAACCCGCTGCGCGGGAACCAGACCTGGGTGCAGTTCGTGCGCCGCGCCAAGAGCCCCGAGCTCCCCGTCCTGCTGCTGGAGGACACCGCGGCGCTCTCGGGCCTGGTGTTCGCCCTGCTCGGCGTCGTCGCGTCGATCCTCACGGGCGACGGGATCTACGACGGCATCGGCACCCTGCTCATCGGCGTGCTGCTCGTGGCGGTCGCGGTGGTCCTCGGCGTCGAGATGAGCAGCCTGCTGGTCGGCGAGGGCGCCTCGAAGCCGGACCTCGCGGCCATCCGCGCCGCCATCACCGCCGGCCACGAGGCCGAGTCGATCATCCACATGAAGACGCTCTACCTGGGCCCGGACGAGCTGCTCGTGGCCGCGAAGATCGCGATGCCCGCCACCAGCTCGCTGGGCGACGTGGCCGCGGGCATCGACGCCATCGAGCGCCGCGTGCGCGAGGCCGTGCCCGTCGCGCGCGTCATCTACCTCGAGCCCGACGTGCGGGTCGCCACGCGCTGACCTCCTCTCGCATCGAGCGCGTCCGACGCCGCGGCACCGTGTGCACGGACCGCTCGCGGACCGGCCCCGCGCTGCGACCATGCCGCCGGGACGGTCGTCGCGATCCGTCCACGGCAGATGCTCGAGCACACCGCTCCGAGCACGCCGCCACCGGAGGAGAGCCCCGATGACGCACGCCACGAAGACCGCAGCAGCGGCAGCCCTCGCCCTGGGGCTGGTCCTCACCGCGACCAGCACGGCCCAGGCCGGGGCGCTGCACGGACCGAGCATCACCGCCGCCCGGACCACCGCGGCGGCCACCGGCGGGGACGTCGCCTCGCAGCTGCGGGACATCGGCGTCCCTCACTCCCACGGTGCGCACCGGAACATCCAGCCGACGCCCACTTGCCCCATCTGCGGCTGACGCCGGAGTCGCGCCGGGCCCCAGATCAGGCGCCCGCGCGGCGCTCCGCGAAGAAGCCGTCGAGGAGCGCCGCGCACTCGTCCGCCGCGACGCCGGCGAACACCTCCGCGCGATGCGGCAGCCGGCGGTCCCGCAGCACGTCGTAGAGGGATCCGGCCGCGCCCGCCTTCTCGTCCCACGCGCCGAAGACGACGCGGGGCACGCGCGCCGCGAGGATCGCGCCCGCGCACATCACGCACGGCTCGAGCGTGACGACGAGCGTGGTCCCCACCAGATGCCGGTCGCCGGTCGTCGCGGCGGCCTCGCGGAGCGCCTCCACCTCGGCGTGCGCCGTGGGGTCCTGACGTGCCTCGCGGAGGTTCCGTCCGCGCCCGATGACGACGCCGGATGCGTCCACCACGACCGCGCCCACGGGCACGTCGCCGGTGGCCGCGCAGGCCCGGGCCTCGTCGAGGGCCACGGCCATCCAGCGATCGAAGTCGTCGGGCACGTGGAGGTCCAATCGCGTTCCCCCTTGCTGATTGAATGGAGCCTATGCGAGTCCACGTAGCCGACCACCCGCTCATCACGCACAAGCTGACGGCGCTGCGGGACCGCACCACCCCCTCCCCCGTGTTCCGGAGCCTCGCCGACGAGCTCGTCACGCTCCTCGCCTACGAGGCCACGCGCGACGTGCGCGTCGAGACCATCACGGTGCAGACGCCCGTGGCGCCGGCCGAGGGCCTCACGCTCAGCGACCCGAAGCCGCTCGTCGTCCCCATCCTCCGGGCGGGCCTCGGCATGCTCGACGGCCTGATGCGCCTCATGCCGAGCGCCGAGGTCGGCTTCCTCGGCATGGTCCGCAACGAGGAGACCCTGCAGCCCGACATCTACGCGGAGCGCCTGCCCACCGACCTCTCCAACCGCCAGTGCTTCGTCGTCGACCCGATGCTCGCCACGGGCGGATCCCTCATCGCGGCGATCGAGTACCTCTTCGACCGCGGCGCCGTCGACGTCACGTGCATCTGCCTCATCGCCGCGCCGGAGGGCCTCCGGGCCGTCGAGGAGGCGACCGCCGGCCGCGAGGTCACCATCGTGCTGGGCGCGCTCGACGAGAAGCTCGACGAGGTCGGCTACATCATCCCCGGGCTCGGCGACGCGGGCGACCGCCTCTACGGCACCGCCGCGCACTGATCCCCGCCCGCGCACTCCGGCGCCCGCTCCCCTCGGGGCGGGCGCCGCTGTCCGCCCACGCACGATTCCTGCGCGTCCCGCACGATTCCCGCCGCTGCTGTTGACACGGGCGCACGGATCCGTGCAAGCTCTCCCCATGACTCTGAACGCGCACGTCCTGACCTCCTCCGAGGCCTCGGGAGTCGCCGGCATGATGATGCCCGGCCGTGTCGCGATGTGCTGTCGAATGTCGGCCTGACCCGCCCCCTTCGCCTGAGCGGTCCCGCGACGAGTCCGTCGCCGACCCTCCCCGCCGTCACCGGCGCATCCGCCCCCTGAGGCGTCTCGCACTCCCCGAGGTCCCGCGCACCCACGCTGCGCCGCACCCGCATCATCACAAGGACACCGCCATGTCGCTCGCGACCATCGACCCCGCCCGCACCCCCCTCCGATCCGCTCCCGCCGCTCCCGTCCTCCGCGCGGCCGCCCCGCTCGCGCCGTCCGTCCGACGCCCGCAGCCGGCCCCCGCTCCTGCCGCCGCACCGACCGCCGCTCCCGCCGCCCGCCCCGCCCGCCTCCGCGCCGTGCCCGAGGGCACCGAGGCGCGCGGCTTCGCCCTCTACGTCGGCCTCGACGAGATCAAGGCCGCATCCGCGGGCACGGACCTCGGCACCGTCGTGGCCGCCCTCAAGCGCCTCGCCGCCGAGCTCGCCCCCGGCATCGAGACGCACGCCGCCGTCGCCCTCGCGCCCGAGGGCGCCGGCGGGCGCGACATCGACGTGGTGCGGCTCGCCCTCCAGGACCCCGCCGCCGTCGCCCAGCACCGCGAGCAGCCGGACGAGGAGGAGAGCGCCACGAGCGGCGTCGTCGTCGACCTGTCGCGCAAGCGCGTCGTGCTGGACGAGGAGGTCGCGCCGCTCACCTACAAGGAGTTCGAGCTGCTGCAGTACCTCGTCCTCCGCGAGGGCCGCACCATCGAGCGCTCGGAGCTCATCGCGTCCCTGTGGTCGGCCGCCGACGAGGACGACGTGCCGAACGAGCGCACCATCGACGTGCACATCCGCCGCCTGCGCTCGAAGCTCGGCCGCTACGAGGAGATCGTCCGCACCGTGCGCGGCGCCGGCTACCGCTTCGACCGCCACGCGGACGTGGCCGTGAACCACGCCAGCACCGCGTCGCCCGACCTCTTCTGAGGCCCGGTCGGCCGGACCCAGCCCCTCCTTGCGGAGCTGTCGGCGGACTCCCAGCGCGCAGGCCCCGATCCGGGTAGCGCGGCGTTACGGGATCGTTATACAGTCATCTCGTCCCCACCGTTTGCTGTGGCGGTGGAGACGGAATGTGATCGCAGGACACTCCTGGTGCAAGGGAGAGGGCCGGCCCCATGCCTCTGGGGTCGGCCCTCAGTCATGTCCGGGGCACGTCGACGCCGAGCGTCACCCCACCCCGCCGTCAGTAGACTCCCGATCGAGAGCGCTGCCCGATCCAGATGCGGGTGCGCACCGACGAGGAGGCCTGGTGGGCGAGACCGCGGACGCCGTACGGGCCTGGGAGTCGCTCTTCCGCGCCCAGGTCAGCGTCATGCGCCGCCTCTCCGCCGAGTTCCCCAGCCGCGACCTCTCGTTCAACGAGTACGACGTGCTGTTCAACATCTCGCGCCAGCCGGAGGGCCGCCTGCGCCTCCGCGACCTCAACCAGCACGTGCTCCTCACGCAGCCGAGCGTCAGCCGCCTCATCGACCGGCTCGTGTCGCGCGGACTCGTCGTGAAGTGCGGCGACGAGAGCGACGGACGCGCCACGATCGTCCGGCTCACGGAAGCCGGGGACGCCGCGTTCCGCGCGGTCGCGCGCGTGCACATGGAGTCGATCGCCGCGACCGTCGGCGGGGCGCTCAGCACCGAGGAGCTCGACACCCTGCGCGCCCTCACCGACAAGCTGCGCGGGGGTGTCGCCGAGGCCTAGAGCGCCGACCGGCCGCCCATGTCCGCGTCGTCGGCGCGGGCGAAGGGCCCGCCGTGCGCGACGAGCAGGCGGAGCAGCGCCATGGCCGTGTCGACGGCCGTGAGGACGAACGCCGCCCAGCCGACGAGGGACGTGACGGCGCCGCCCGCCGGTCCGCCCGCCGCCGCGAGGCCCAGCACCACCGCGACGGACGCCGCGACCACGGACGCCGCGACGGCGTCGACGACGCTCCACGGCGTCGCCGCCGATCCGGGCGCCGGCCGTCGTCCGGCGCGCGGCGACAGGCGACGGAGGCCGTCCCGGATCCGGGAGACGCCGTACGCGGCCTCGCCGAGCTCGAGCGGCACGTAGGTGGCGCCGAAGACGACGTCCGCCACGGTGCGCTCGCGGATCTTCCGCAGGGTCCGGAGGTGCAGCGGCAGCCGGACGAGGAGGGGCAGCACCCACCACCACGCCGGCTGGAGGGTGCCCTCGAGCGCCGCGGCCGCCAGGTACAGCGCCGCGAGGCCGTAGGAGAGGGCGCGGAGCACGGGCCCCACGCCGATGCGGAGGGCGGCGAGGCGCGCACGGCGCCGGTCGCCCGCGTCGACGCCGGCGCCGGCGCCGGCGCGCGTGAGGCGGCCGACGCTCGCGCTCCACCTGTCCCGGCGGATCCGGAGCGTCGCCCAGCTGACGGCCGTGTCCACCCGGGCGGTCGCGCCGGGCACCAGGGTCGTCCGGTCGGCGCCCGCGAGCAGCGCGGTGACGATGGCGTCGGCCGAGGGGCGCGGATCCGCCGACGCGGCGTCGCGGAGCGGCAGCCGGAGGAGCGTGGCGGGCGCGAGCGGCACGGGGCCGGAGAGGCCGAGGTCGGTGCCCGTCTCGACCGCGCCCATCGCCCAGTGGCGCTGCAGCAGCCGGAGCCCCGCCGCGACCGGTCCGCGGCGGCCGGTCGGACGCGGGTCCAGGCGGGCGGACGCGGTCGTCGCCCGCGGCTCGCGGTCGAGGGCGGCGGCGAGGAGCTCGAGCACGCGCGGATCCAGCTCGGCGTCGGGCGAGACGAGGAGGACGGACGCGTCGTCGCCGACGAGCCGCAGCGCGAAGTCGTAGGCGGAGCGGAGGGAGTCCTCGCGCGGGCCGCGGTCGATCACCGTCACGGCGGTGCTCGACGGCCCCGGGCCCGGCTCCCGGCGCGCGTGGCGCCCGTTGAAGGTGCGGGCGACCGCGAAGGTGTCGTCGCGGCTGCCCGCGACGACGACGAAGACGCGCTCGGGCGGGACGGTCTGGGCGAGGAGCGAGGCGAGGGAGCGCGCGATCGTGGAGCCGGCGTCGCCCGCCACCATCACCGCGGAGACCGGCGGGGCGAGCCCGCGTCCGGGGTGGGCGGAGGGGGGCAGGGCGGTGCTGTCGTTGTCCATGGGCCTCTCCACGACGATGGATCCGTGTCGGCGGTCGGACCCGGACGGACGCGCACTGCCGTGTGCAATGTTACGTGCCGCCCGGCTCCGTCCGCGCAGCGACGCCGGCCGGGTCGGCCGCCCTGGCACCGTCCTAGGCTCGACGCATGAGCGACGACGACGCCCCTGACCGCGGATCCGCCGACCGGGAGGGCGCCGCCGAGGCCCACGGGCCGACGGTCGTGTGGCTCCGCGACGACCTGCGCGTGGCCGACAACCCGGCCCTCCACGCGGCCGTCGAGCGCGGCGAGCCGATCGTGGTGCTGTACGTGCTCGACGAGGAGAGCGACGGGATCCGCCCGCTCGGCGGCGCCGCCCGCTGGTGGCTGCACATGAGCCTGTCGCGCCTCGGGGAGTCGCTGCGGGAGCTCGGCTCGCCGCTCGTGCTGCGGCGCGGGGCGGCCTCCGGGATCCTCGACGACGTCGTGGAGGAGGTCGGCGCCGGCGCCGTGCTCTGGAACCGCCGCTACGGCGGGGCCGAGATCGCCGTCGACACCTCGATCAAGAGGCGCCTCGGCGACCGCGGCCTCGACGTGCGCAGCTTCCAGGGATCACTGCTCGTCGAGCCGTGGACCATCGCCAACAAGCAGGGCGAGCCGTTCCGCGTCTACTCGCCGTTCTGGAAGACCGCGCAGGAGCGGGAGGAGCCGCGGAAGCCGTTCCCCGCGCCGCACGAGCTCGACGCGCCGCGGACGGCCCCCCGCTCGGACGACCTCGACGACTGGGAGCTGCTGCCGACGAAGCCGGACTGGGCGGCGGGCCTCCGCGAGGCGTGCGACCCCGGCGAGGCGGCGGGCCTGCAGCGCCTCGAGGACTTCGTGCACCACGAGCTCGAGGACTACGCCGCCCAGCGCGACGAGCCCGCGGCGATGACGACCTCGCGGCTCTCCGCGTACCTGCGCTGGGGCGAGGTGAGCCCGTTCCAGGTGTGGCACCGGATCCAGCGCACGCGCGGCAAGAAGGTCGGCGGCGACGAGGTGAACGCCAGCAAGTTCCTCTCCGAGCTCGGCTGGCGCGAGTTCAGCTACCACCTGCTGTACCACCAGCCCGACCTCGCGACCCGGAACTTCGCGCCGCGCTTCGACGCCTTCCCGTGGGCGGAGCCGAGCGACGACGCCCTCGGCGCGTGGCAGCGCGGCGAGACGGGCGTGCCGCTCGTGGACGCCGGCATGCGGGCGCTCTGGAAGGACGGGCACCTGCACAACCGGGTGCGGATGGTCGTCGCGTCGTTCCTCATCAAGAACCTGCTGATCGACTGGCGCCACGGCGAGCAGTGGTTCTGGGACACGCTCGTCGACGCCGACGCGGCCAACAACGCGGCGAGCTGGCAGTGGGTCGCGGGATCCGGGGCCGACGCGGCGCCCTACTTCCGCGTCTTCAACCCGGTGCTGCAGGGGCAGAAGTTCGACCCGTCGGGCGAGTACATCCGCCAGTACGTGCCGGAGCTCGCGCACGCGCCGCGGGACGTCGTGCACGAGCCGTGGAAGGCGATGGGCGACCTGGTCGCGAGCGCCGAGGACGACGCCGACGACCAGGCCGACGGCGGTCTCGCGGCCTACCCGTCGCCCATCGTCGACCTCAAGGAGTCGCGGCGCCGGGCGCTGGCCGCGTACGACGAGGTCAAGGACCGCTGACGCGGGAGGGCCCGCGCGTCGGTCGACGGGCGGGCCCTCCGGGGCGGACGAGGATCCGGATCAGGCGTCGTCGCCTTCGCCCCGCCCGAGGCGCTCCTCGCGCTCGTGCCGCTCGCGGATCCCCCGGCCCCGCTTCACGTCCTCGCGCTCGGCCGCCGCCTTCTTGTCGCTCACCTTCGTGTCGCGCGGCGGCAGCTGGAGGGTCTCCTCCGCCGCGATGCCGGCCTGGAGCTGGCGGCCCCGCTCGAGCTCGGCGTCGAACTCGGCGCCGAACAGCAGCGCGAGGTTCGCGATCCAGAGCCAGAGCAGGAACACGACCACGCCCGCGAGCGCGCCGTAGTTCTTCGCGTAGCTGGAGAAGTTCGTGACGTAGAACGCGAAACCGACGCTCGCGATGACCAGGACGAGGAGCGCGATGCCCGCGCCCATGCTCATCCACCGGAACTTCGGCTGCTTCGCGTTGGGGGTGGCGTAGTACAGGATCGCGATGAGCAGCACGATCGCGAACGCGAGCACCGGCCACTTGGCGATGGACCACACGATCTGCACGGTCGGGCCGAGGCCGAGCGCCGCGCCGATCGCCTCGGTCACGGGGCCGGAGATCGCGATGATGAGGGCGCACACCAGCAGGATCACGATGCCGACGACCGTGACGGCCAGCTGCGTGGGCTTGAGCTTGAGGAACGGGCGGCCCTCGGGGATCTCGTAGATGCGGTTCATCGCCCGGCTGAACGCGCCGACGTAGCCGGACGCCGACCAGACGGCGAGCACGATGCCGGAGACGAGGGCGAAGCCGGCGGCCGGGGAGTCGACGAAGCCCTGGATGATGGGCGCGAGGAGCTTCACGGCGTCCGGCGCGATGGGCTGGATCACCTCGGTGACGGCGTCGACGGTCTGCTGCCCCTGCCCGAACACCCCGAGCAGCGAGATGATCGCGATGAGCGCGGGGAACAGCGACAGCACCGCGTAGTACGTCAGCGAGGCCGCGATGTCGGTGCACTGGTCGGATCCGAACTCGCGCATGGTCTTGCGGAGCACGTACTTCCAGGACGGCTTCTCGATCTCCGTCGGGGAGTCGGGCTTGCGCGCGTCCTCCTCGTCGGGCCGGTCCTCGATCGTGCCGGCGGTGTCGCGTCGTGCCACTGGTGCCTCCGTGTGGTCTGCGGGTCGGGTCCCCTGTCCCAGCGTGGCCCGCCCAGGCGGGAGCGCATAGCCCGCCGGGGTCTCGTACACTCGCCCGGGGGCCTCGCGCGCCGTGGATCCGGCACCCGCCGGAACATCCGCCGGCCGCCGCGCGTTGGCCTCTCGTGATCGCCCGATCACCGTGCTCCGCCTCCGCGCGCACGGACCCGCCCGCCGAGGAGCACGCATGCTGCGCACCATGATGACCGCGAAGATCCACCGCGCCACGGTGACGCACGCCGACCTGCACTACGTGGGCTCCGTCACGGTCGACCGCGACCTGCTCGACGCCGCCGACATCCTCGTGGGCGAGCGCGTCAGCATCGTCGACGTCACCAACGGCGCTCGGCTCGACACGTACACGATCGCCGGTGAGCGGGGCAGCGGCGTGCTCGGCATCAACGGCGCGGCCGCCCACCTCGTGGACGTGGGGGACGTCGTGATCCTCATCGCGTACGGCCAGATGGACACGGCCGAGGCGCGCGCCCTCGAGCCGCGCGTCGTGCACGTGGACGCCGCGAACCGCATCCGGCTGGTGGACGCGGACCCCACCGCCCCTCCCGCGCCGGGCCTCGAGCGCTCCCCGCTGGCCGAGCCGGTCTGACCCGGGCGCCCGGATCGGGCCACGTACTGTATCGGGTCCCCCAAACGACGGACACAGGGGCGGACCCCCAGTCCGGGGTACATTCCCGTCGACGTAGGGGTGATCCCAGGATGCCGGGCTACCGTGGAGGCATCCGGTACGGCTCTTCGGGTGAGCGGTACCGCACCAGCCGGTTCGTCTGCGGGTAACAGACGTCCTCGTGCGCAGACCGGCCCGGGCCTCGAAGGTCCGGGCCGGTCTCATCTCCCCGGTCGGTACGGCCGCCGCCGCATTCCGTCGGCCGGGTCGCCGCGTCCGCTCAGCGCCCCTCCGCGCGTCGCCGCCGCTCGTCGCGCTCGGCGTCCGCCGCCGCCGCCTCCGCCGGGGTGGGCGCCGTCCCGCCCCGGTGCCGCGGCTGCCACCACTCTCCGCGGCCGTCGACCGGGTACGCGTCCTGCAGGGCGTCGACCAGCGACTGGAGCCGGAGGCGGAGGGCGTCGGTCACCGCGCGCGGATCCTCCTCCGGCGCCACGGGGATCGGCTCCCCCACCCGCACGTGGACGGGCACGCCCACGCGGTCGCGCAGCCGGATGCGCCGGTTCTTGGTCAGCAGCCGGTGCCCGCCCCAGACGGCGACGGGGATCACCGGCACCCCGGCCTCCGCGGCGAGGCGCGCGGCACCGGTCTTGAGCTCCCGCACGCGGAAGGACGCGCTGACGCCCGCCTCGGGGAACACCCCGACGAGCTCGCCGGCGCGCAGCGCCCGGACGGCGTCGTCGTACGCGGCGGCGCCCGCGCCCATGTCGACGCTGATGTGGTGCATCCGGCGCAGGACCCACCCGACCCCGGGCTGGTCGAACGCGCCCTTCTTCGCCATGAAGCGGATCCGGCGGCGGTTGTGCAGCCAGATGGCCCACTCGACGAGCGCGAACTCGAGGTAGCCGAAGTGGGTCATCGCGATGACCGCGCCGCCGGTGTCCGGGATGCTCTCGCGGCCCTCGGCGACCAGGCGGAGGCGGAGGGACCCGAAGAGCGCGCGGCCCAGGATCACGGCGGTCCCGTAGACGGGCTCGCGGGGGATGCGGCTCATGCATCGACCCTACGGGGGCGGGATCGACGGATGCCGGGGGCCGACGCTCGGCGGATCGACCGCCGGCACCCGACGCGGGCGACGGTCAGCGGCGGCGCTTGGCGGGATCCAGCCAGTAGTTGGCGAAGCCGGTGTCGGCCGGGTTCACGTTCTGCCCGGGCGGCACGATCTCGTCGATCCGGTCGAGCGTCGCGGCGTCGAGCTCCAGGGTCGCCGCGTCGAGCTGCGACTCCAGCTGCTCCATGGTGCGCGGGCCGATGATCGCGCTGGACACCGCGGGGTGCCGCAGCACGAACGCGAGCGCGAGGTGCACGAGCGGCACCCCGAGCTCGTCGGCGAGGGCGCCCAGCTGGTCGGCCGCCGCGAACTTCGGGTCGGACGGGTCGTAGCGGGACGGGTCGCGGTCGTTGCGGTGCGTCTTCGGGATGTCCTGGCCCTTCCGGTACTTGCCGGAGAGCCAACCGCCGGCGAGCGGGCTCCAGACGAGCGTGCCCATGCCGTGGCGCTGGGTGGTGGGGAGGAGGTCGGCCTCGACGCCGCGGGTGAGGAGCGAGTACGGCGGCTGCTCGGTGACGAACCGTGAGGTGCCCCGCTCACGCGCCACCCACTGGGCCTCGACGACCTGGCTCGGCTGGAACGTCGACGACCCGACGTAGCGGACCTTGCCCTGCGTGACGAGGTCGGTGAGGGCGCCGAGGGTCTCCTCGATGTCCGTGTGCTCGTCCGGCCGGTGCATCTGGTACAGGTCGATGTGGTCGGTCCCGAGGCGGCGCAGCGAGTCCTCGACGGCCCGCATGATCCAGCGGCGCGAGCCGCCGCGGTAGTTGGCCTCGGGCTTCATGCCGTTGAAGAACTTGGTGGCGAGGATCAGGTCGTCGCGACGGCCGGACTGCGCGATGGCCTTGCCGACGATCTCCTCCGACTCGCCGTACGCGTAGATGTCGGCGGTGTCGATGAAGGTGATGCCGGCGTCGATGGCGCGGTGGATCACGCGGATCGACTTCTCGTGGTCGGTCTCGCCCCAGGCGCCGAACATCATGGTGCCGAGGCAGAGGCGCGAGACCTCCACGCCGGTGCGTCCGAGGTGGGTGGTGGGCTGCTCCGTGGACTGCTCTGTCATGAGCGCCACGCTACGCGCTAGGCGGAGGGGCGGCCGTCCGCGGCGTCGGCGGGCGCGACGTCCGTCTCGGTGGAGGCGCCGGGCTCGACGGTGGCCTCGGCCTCGTCGTCCATGCTCTCCAGCGTGATGTCGGCCTCCGGGGCCTCCTGGCCGTCGGCGTCGAGCGGCACGATGTAGTCGCCGAGGCGACGGCGGGCGGCCTCCTCGCGCTGCACGCGGATCCGCTCGAGCTTCTCCTCGCGCAGGCGCAGGCGCTCGGTGTCGACCTCGACGCGGCGCACGGTGACGCCGCGCGTGGGGCCGGCGGCCTTGGCCGGGGTGGTCTTGCGGCTGGGCTCGCGCTTGGCGGCCTCGCTCGCGGGCTTGCGCGACGGGGCGGTGCCCGCCTTCGCGGCCGCCGACACGGGCTTGGTCGAGACGGCCGGCGGCTTGCCGGAACCCGGGCAGCGCTCGTGGTTGCGACCGTGGTCGAGGATGTTGCCCGTGGCCATGCCGACGGGGTTCGCCTTGCCGCAGACCGAGCACTTCGTCGCGGGGGATGCTGCCACGTTCGATACCGCTTTCCGTCACCGCGCCGTCGCCGGACCGAGGATGCCGGTCGGCCGGACGGCGCCTGACAACGGTACCCGACACGGGAGGTGCGGGGATACCGCAGCACCCCGACCCGGGCGCGTCAGGCCGCGACGCAGGTCGTGCGCATGCGCACGACGACCGCTCCGTCGGCCTCCTCCGCCTCCAGCTCGACCGTCACGGACGCGAGCGCGTCGAGGCCGTCGAGGTGCGTGCCGCCGCACGGGATCCGCGCGGTGCCGTCCGGCAGCTCGCACACCCAGGAGCGGCGCGAGGTGAGCAGGTCGCCCTCGCGCTCGATCCGCGCCGGGGCGCCGGACGCGACCCAGGCGGCGAGCGTGGCGTCGACGCGCTCGCGGACCTCGTCGAGGTGCTCGACCAGCCCGGCCGTGGGGAACCCCTTCTTCCGCAGCGACTTCCCGAGGCGGTACGCGTCGACGGACGACCACGGTCCGATGCGCGAGGTGTCGATGGCGAGCGCGTCGAAGCCGGGCGCGCCCAGCGCATCCGTCGGCACGTCCTTGGTCCACGCGTCGGCCAGCGCGCGGTCGAGGGCGAGGGAGGCGAGGTGGCAGCCCGTGTGGCCGGCGCTCAACGCCCGGCGGTGCTCGGGATCCACGGCGACCTCGACGGAGTCGCCCACGCGGACGTCGGCGTCGCCCCGCACCACGTGGACGGCGACGAACGACCAGCCCTCGGCGCCCTTCTTGACCGGGACGTCCCCGCCGACGTGCAGCGCCGCGGCCTCCGCGGGATCCGTCGACGCCGCGCCGACGACGCAGTCGAGCACCTCGATCCCGGCACCGCGCACGCGGAGGACCGCGCGGTCGGCGGGCTGGTCGGGCCAGGCCGCGTCGACCGGGTGGCAGGCGGTGACGTCGAGCACGACGGCGCGCGTGCCGTCGGCGAGGTCGTCGACGCGGAGCACCTCGCCTGCGGAGGCGACGGATCCCGCCGGGTAGGTCACGCGCGTGGGCGGCAGGGCGACGGCGCCCGCGGAGGTGGAGGTCATGGCGGCTCCCTGCTCGGTGTCCTCCGATCCTCGCAGACCGGGTGCCGCGGGCCGGCCGGCTGGATCACGCGGCGGCCGTCCCCCGGGATGGCGCGCGACCGAGGAGCCGCCGCAGCGCCGCGCGCTCGAGGAGGGTCCACGCGGCGCTCGCCAGCAGGTACAGGGCGGCGGCGAGCGGGGCGACGCCCGCGAACACGACCGTGACGAACGGCAGCACCCGCATCATCGTGTCCATGCCCGCCATGCCGGGGAGCGCCGGGTCGACGGCCGCGGGCGGTCCCGGGAACCGCAGGTCGGCGCGACGGCGGACCTCGATCACCACGGCGAGCAGCCCGAGCACCACCAGGGCGACGACGATCGGACCGAGCCCCAGCCCCGCGGACGCGAGCGCGCTCGACCCCAGCGGGATCCCGGCGAAGGGCGCGGCGAGCAGGACGTTCGCCTCGCCGCCGATCCGCGCATGCGCGAACAGGGCGTAGACGGCCGCGAGCACGGGCGCCTGCGCGAGCGTCGGCAGGCAGCCGGCGAGCGGCGACGCGCCCTCGCGGGCGTACAGCTCCTGCGTCGCCCGGGCCAGCTGCTCGGGCCTCCCGGCGTGGCGGCGCCGGAGCTCGGCGAGCGCGGGGGCGATGCGGCGGCGCTGGATCTCGGCGCGCACCTGCGCCACGCCGACCGGCACGAGCACGGCCCGAACGCCGAGGGTCAGGAGGATGACGGCCACGCCGGTCGCCGAGGCGCCGGCGAGGGGATGGATCAGGTCGGCGAGGCCGACGACGAGCTGGGACAGTCCGTCGAGCACGGCTCGGACGGGGGCGATCGATGTGGGGTCCACGGGGTTCCTTGCGACGAGGGCGGAGGGGGTCCGTCTGGTCGTCGCGTGCGGGCGCGCGCCGGGTCCTCGCCGCGCGATGGCGGCGGCGGACCCCTGCTGGTCGCGGTCAGGCGGCCGGGAGCGGCGCAGGCACGACGACCTGCGTCCGGCGGCCCGGTGCCCGGGAGCGCTCGTGCCCGTCGGCGTCCGGGTCGCTCGAGGAGACGAGCACCGGGAGGTCGACGTCCTCGTCCGGGAAGGCCGCCGGCGCGACGGATCCGAGGAGCCCGCGGGCGGCGGCGATGCGCACCAGCGCGACCGCGGCGGCCACGGACGCGACGCCGACGAGGGCCGCGAGGAGGATCGCCGGCGAGAGGCCCGCGCCGCCGAGCACGACGTCGCCCACCAGGGCGAGCACGCGGCCGAGGGCCTCCAGGACGATGGGCATGCCCGACGGTAGCACCGGGCCCACGGCGCGCACGAGGGCCGATGGCCGCCACCCGTCGTCGTCGCGGGGACGCGTCGCCGGGACGCGCCGCCATGCGCGGCACTCCGAGGTACCGCGCATCGCGTGATACCGTGCGACGCATGGGACAGGACACCTGATGGACACCACGCAGCTGCTGAAGGGCGCGCTCGACACCGCGGTGCTCGCCGTGGTGCAGCACGACGACGGGTACGGCTACGACATCGTCCGCCGCCTGCGCGACGCGGGCCTCGGCGACGTCGGCGACGCCTCGGTCTACGGCACGCTCCGCCGCCTCTACGCGGCCGGCGCGCTCTCGAGCTACGTGGTGCCGTCCGAGGGCGGACCGCACCGCAAGTACTACGCGATCAATCCCGAGGGCCGCGAGCTGCTCGCCGGGCAGCGCGCCACCTGGGCGGCCTTCGCGACCGCCATGAGCGGGCTCCTCGGCGAGCCGGCCCCCGCGCCGTCGCACCGCACCCGGAAGGCCGGCGGCACCGGCGAGGGCCCCGTGCCCGCATCCGTGAACGTCCGCACGATCGGAGAGAAGCCGTGAACACCGCAGATCCCACCCTCGACACGCGCATCCAGGCCTTCGCCGCCGCCGTGCGCGCCCGGCTCGCCGACCTCGATCCCGAGGACGTCGACGACCTCACCGGCGGCCTCGAGGCCGACCTGCAGGAGGAGGCCGCGGACCACGACGGCGCCCTCGAGCTCGGCGACCCCGTGCGCTACGCCGACGAGCTGCGCAGCTCGGCGGGGCTGCCGGAGCGCGCGGTCGACGCGACGCCGGTCTCGCCGCTGCACCAGCTCCGCAACGGCGTCCGCGCACGGGCCGGGGAGCTGCACGCGCGGATCCGCGCCAACCGCGAGCTCTCCGCGGCCCTCGACCTGCTCATCGCCTTCCGCCCGGTGTGGTGGCTGCTGCGGGCGTGGGCCGGGTACCAGTTCCTCGGGCTGACGCTCGGGAGCCTCCGCGTCCTGCCGACGGACCTCGTCGGCTGGACGATCCTCATCGTCCTGACGGTGATCAGCGTCCAATGGGGCCGCGGACGCTGGGCGCGGTCCCGGCCCGCTCGCGCCCTCCGCGTCGCCGTGAGCGCCTTCACCGCGCTCGTGCTCCTCGCGCTCTTCCCGACCCTGCTGAACGAGCTGGCGGTGCGGGAGTACAACGACCCGGGGGCGAGCGTCTCCTACGTCGAGCGGCCGGGCCTGTCGCTCGACGGCAAGCAGGTCACCAACGTCTTCGCCTACGACGCCGAGGGGAACCCCCTCGAGCGGGTGCAGCTGTTCGACCAGGACGGGGAGCCGGTCACGACCATCGGCTCCTCCGCGACCGACGGCGTCGCGAACGACCCGGCCACGGGCGCGTCCGTCACCCCGGCGGACGGCGCGTGGAACGTCTTCCCGCTCGGCGGCGGCGACGCCGGCGTGGTGTCCGGGACGATCGACGGCAGCGAGGGCGTCGTGCGCCCGCCGTTCGCGAAGGCGCTGCCGCTCGATCCCGCCTCCGACGCGCCCCCGTCGTCGCCGACGCCTGCGCCGGACGCGTCGCCGACCGCGGGCACCCCCATGCCCACGCCCACCCCGGTACCGACCCCGTGAGCGCGCTCCTCGACCACGGCCGTCCGGTGCGGGACGGCGCCGGCGGATCCCCCGACGGGCTCGCGCGGCTGACGGCGCGCGAGCGGGAGATCCTGGTGCTCGTCGCGCGCGGCCTGTCGAACGCGGAGATCGCGGGCCGGCTGTTCCTGGCACCCACGACCGTGAAGACCCACGTCAGACGCACGCTCGACAAGCTCGGCGTGCGCGACCGCCTGCACGCCACGATCTGGGCGTACGAGAACCGCGTGGTGGAGCCGCTCGGGCCCACGCGCTGAGCGGCGGGGCGGCGGCCACGCGTCCCGCCCACCAGCCGAGCCCCGGGAAAACGAGAACGGCCCGCACGAGGCGGGCCGTTCCATTCTGTCTCAACCAGAGATGCGCACCCGGAGGTGCTGTGCGCCCGGAGGGATTCGAACCCCCAACCTTCTGATCCGTAGTCAGATGCTCTATCCGTTGAGCTACGGGCGCAGTCGTACGGCGATGATCCCCGCGAGCGGCGATCAGGCCGGGAGACAGACTACATGCTCGCGGGCCGCCCCGCGAATCGGGCGGCCGGACGCGGTCCGAGGCGAGGCGATGTCCGACCCCGGCCCTCCCGCGGTCGCCCCGGTGCCCGCTGATTAGGCTGGATCGACCCGACCCGCGAGGAGCGACCCTTGGCATCCTGGACCGACCACGTCGTGTGGTGGCACGTCTACCCGCTCGGCTTCACGGGCGCGCCGCAGACCCGCGACGACCTCGCCGACGGCACCGACGACGCACCCGCCCACCGCCTCGAGCGCCTCCGCGCCTGGCTCCCCTACCTCGTCGACCTCGGCGCGAACGGCCTGCTGCTCGGCCCGGTCTTCGACTCGGAGACGCACGGCTACGACACCCGCGACCACCTGCGGGTCGACCCGCGGCTCGGCGACGACGCCGACCTCGACGCGCTGCTCGCCGACGCCTCGGCGCGCGGCGTGCGCGTGCTCCTCGACGGCGTCTTCAACCACGTCGGCCGCAGCCACCCGCGCTTCGTGCAGGCGCTGGCCGACGGGCCCGGATCCGAGGCCGCGTCCTGGTTCCGCTGGGACGCGGCCGGCGAGCCCGTCGGCTTCGAGGGCCACGGCGCCCTCGTGACGCTCGACCACGACTCCGAGGCCGTGCGCGCGCACGTGGCCGAGGTGATGATCCACTGGCTCGACCGCGGCATCGCCGGCTGGCGGCTCGACGCCGCCTACGCCGTGCCCGCGTCCTTCTGGGCGGCCGTCCTCCCGCGCGTCCGCGAGCGCCACCCCGACGCCTGGTTCGTTGGCGAGATGATCCACGGCGACTACGCCGGGTACGCCGCCGAGTCGACCATCGACTCCATCACGGCCTACGAGCTCTGGAAGTCGATCCGGAGCTCCCTCGCGGAGCGCAACCTCTTCGAGCTCGACTGGACGCTCACCCGGCACGCCGAGCTGCTGCCGTCCTTCACGCCGCAGACCTTCGTCGGCAACCACGACGTGACCCGCATCGCGTCCGCCGTGGATCCGCGCCACCTCGGCCACGCGATCGCCCTCCTGCTGCTCCTCCCCGGGATCCCGTCGATCTACGCGGGAGACGAGCGCGGCATGACCGGCGTGAAGGAGGACCGCGCGGGCGGCGACGACGCCGTGCGGCCCGAGTACCCGCCGTCGCCGGATGACCTGCCCGCCGACGCGGACGACCCGGACGCGGCCCGGAGCCGCAGCCTGCACCAGCAGCTGATCGGCCTCCGTCGCCGGCACGCCTGGCTGGTCGACGCGGGCATCCGGACCTCGGACCTGACGAACACCGCGCTCACCGTCACGCTGCGGCCGTCGGGCTCCGGTGCCGCGGGCGGCGTGGCGCCCGGATCACCCGATGCGCTGCGCCTCGTGCTCAACCTCGGCGACGAGCCGATCGCCGTCCCGGGCGGGACCGCGGCCGTCGAGGCCGGCGAGGTGCACGGCGACGGGCGCGTGCCCGCGCACGGGTGGGCGGTGCTGGCGGGCGCCTGACGCCCCGCCCCGGCGCGCGCACGCGGCGCCGCTCCCTCGCGGGGAGGTGCCGCTCCCGTCAGACGGCGCGGTGCGGCCAGCCGTAGACCTCGGCGAGGAGGGCCGCGCGCGCGGCGTAGGCGGCGGCCTCCTCGACGGCCTCGGCATCCGGATCCTCGTCCGCCGCGGCGAAGTGCCCGTCCGCGATCTCGGGCTCGTCGTCGTCGTCGAACGGGCGGTGCGTGAGCGGCCACTCGACGGCCGCGAGCGGAGGCCACGCCTCCGGGGCCGTGGCGTCGAACGCCGGCGGCTCCTCGACGGAGCCGCCGGGTGCGACGGAGGAGTGCAGCGCCTCGTCGACGGCGTGCTCCTCCACGGCGCGCAGGCCCTGTCCGTCGCCGTACGGCGCGAAGAGGAACTGCGAGAAGTGGCGGGTCACGGCGTCAGGCTAGTAGCCCGGGACTCCCAGGAACGGTCCGATCCGAGGGTTGTGGAAGGCTGCCCACTACCTGTTCGCGCACGACCTCGGATCAGGCCTGCGAGCGCCCCGGCTGGCCCAGCGGGACGGCCTCCGGACGCTCTACGGTGCTGCGGATCTCGCCCGTCGCGGCGGGGTCGAGGATCGCGTCCATGACCTCGAGCACGTGGAAGGCGAGCTCCCCCGACGCGCGGTGCGGGACCCCGCGCCGGATGGCGTCGGCCATCTCCGCGAGGCCGCATCCGCGCCCCGCGTCGACGAAGCCGGCGGCCGGCTCGACGTCCGTCCACTCGCGGTCCGCGGACGTGGCGACCTGCACCTTCCCGGAGAAGTGGTTCGGGTCCGGCACCGAGAGCGTGCCGGCGGTGCCGTACACCTCGATGTTCGGGATCCGGGTGGCCCAGATGTCGAAGCTCATGGTCACCGTCGACACGGCGCCCGACGCGTGCGTGAGCACGGCGCTCACGTGCGTGTCCACGGTGACGGGGATCTCCCGCGCCTCGGGGTCGGACGCGGCGGACCGCACCCGGTCCGACATGAGGGACGCGCCCTGCACGCGGACGACGGGCCCGAGCAGCGTCACGAGGGCCGTGAGGTAGTACGGGCCCATGTCGAACAGCGGGCCCGCGCCCGGCTGGTAGTAGAAGGCGGGAGCCGGGTGCCACAGCTCGTGGCCGGGCGCGCCCCAGAAGGCGTTCGCGGCGACGGGCTTCCCGATGGTGCCCGCGTCGAGCACGGCGCGCGCCGTCTGGATCCCGGTGCCGAGCACGGTGTCGGGCGCGGATCCGACGCGCAGGCCCTTCTCCTCGGCGAGGCGCAGGATCGGCTCGGCCTCGGCGGGGCTCAGCGCGAGCGGCTTCTCGCCGTAGACGTGCTTGCCGGCCTCGAGCACGCGGAGGTCGACCTCGGCGTGCGCGGCGGGGATCGTGAGGTTGAGCACGGCCTGGATCCGCGGGTCCGCGATGAGGTCGTCGACGCTCAGCGCGTCCACGCCCTGCGCCTCCGCGACGGTGCGCGCGCGTTCGAGGTCGAGGTCCGCGACGGCGACGAGGCGCACGCCCGGCAGGGTCTCGAACGCGGCGAAGTACTGCTCGCTGATCTTCCCGACGCCGATGATCCCGAGGGTCATCGCGTCGTCGTCGTGGTTCAGCGTGCCGCCCACAGGAGGCCCCTCTCGATGATGGTGCGGACGTTCGGGTCCTCGACGACCTCGATGCGGTGGCCGGGAGCGGAGACGAAGATGCGGCCCTCGCCCCACTGGCGGGTCCAGATCGCGGGCGCGGTCACCGGCCGGTGCCATGGATCCCACGGGCGCACGGTCTGCGTGGTCGTCGCCAGCACGTCGTTGTACTCGTCGCTCAGCACCCAGTACTGCTCGGTCACGAGGTCGAAGTCGGCGATCCCCTTCGTGATCTCGTGGGTGCGCCCGAGCTCGGTCATCTCGACCGTGTACGGGATGTAGTTGTCGGACTGCTCGCCCGTGCGCTCGGCCGGGTCCTTGCCCGCGTGGTGGGCGAACTGGCCGCCGATCATGTGCAGGTAGTCGGCCGTGTTCCGGTACGAGTCGGCGATTCCGCCATGCCAGCCGGCCATGCCGGTGCCCGCGATGACGGCGGCGCGGAGGCCGGCCATCTCCTCGGGCTCGATCGTGGTCATCGTGTTGGCCTGGACGATGAGGTCGGTGGCAGCCATGACGTCGGCGTCGGCGTAGACGGCCGAGCCCTCCTCGACGCGCACCTCGAAGCCGTTCTCCTCGAGGAACGGGATGAACAGGCCCGTGGTCTCCACGGGCATGTGGCCGTCCCAGCCGCCGCGGACGACGAGCGCCTGCCGGGCGGCGCTCACGAGCGGGCCGTCCCGGTCGGGCGACCCGGATGCGGGCGGGCGGACGTGCGGGGGATCTGCATCTGCGACTCCTTCGTCGGGCGCGACCGGGCGACTGCCGGCGCCCCTCGAACGCTACGCACCGGCGGTCGGGGCCGGCAAGCAGCGCGCGGGGGATCCGAAACGTTTCACGCGCGGGGCGACACCGCGTCGCTCGCGGGCGCGTCCGTGTCGACGCTCCCGCCCGCGGGCGCCGCCGTGCTGGCGCGCACCACGAGCGCGGTCGCGAGGTCGAGCCGGGTGGGCTCGTCGCTCCGGCCCTCGCGGATCCGCAGCACCATGCGCCCCGCCGCCTCCGCCATCTCGCGCACCGGCTGCCGCACGGTGCTCAGCGCGGGCGAGACGATGCGGGCGAACGGCAGGTCGTCATAGCCGAGCACGGAGAGGTCGTCGGGGATCCGGATCCCACGCTCGCGCGCCGCCTCGTACAGCCCGAGCGCCTGCTCGTCGTTGCCGGCGAAGATCGCGGTGGGGCGGCGGGCGTCGTCGAGCAGCTCGCCGCCGGCGCGGTGCCCGGCGGTGCGCCCGAAGTCGCCCTCGACCTCGACGAGCGAGACCCCGGATCCCGCCGCCTCGAGGGCGCTGCGGAAGCCGGACATGCGCGCCCGCGAGTAGAGGCGGTGCGGCGGGCCGCTGATCGCGCCGATCCGCCGGTGCCCGAGCCCCAGCAGGTGCTCCCCCGCGGCGTGGCCGCCCTCCCAGTTGGTGGATCCGACGGCCGGCACGTCCGCGGCCGGCGACCCCGCGGGATCCACCACCACGAACGGGATCCCGCGGCTCCGCAGCTGCCGCTTCTGCGCGGGCGCGAGGTCGGAGAAGACGAGGACGAGGCCCATCGGCCGGCGCTGCATCACGCCCGCCATCCAGTCGCCGTCGAGGGCGTTGTCGCGCCCGTGCTCCGTGACGATGACGCTCAGCGCGTGCTCGCGCGCGACGGCGGAGACGCCGCGCAGCAGGTCGACGGAGAAGCCCGTGTCGACGACCTCGAGCACGATCTCGATCAGCGCGCCGTGCGGCCGCTCGGCCCCGCGCCGGCTGTAGCCGTGCCGCTCCATGAGCTCCTCGACGCGGGCGCGGGTCGCCGGCGAGATCCCCTTCCGCCCGTTGAGGACCTTGCTGACCGTGCCGATGGACACGTTCGCCTCGCGCGCGATGAGGCCGAGGGTGGTGCCGGAGCCGTGATCGGGGTCCGGCTGCCGCGCCGCATCGGGAAACGTGTCGCTCATGGGGGTGATGCTAGGCCGGGTGGGCCGCGGCGGTGAGGCAGGGCCCGTTCCCGGCGACGCTAGGCGCTGAGCCCGGGCACCGGCACGGCCGAGTCCTCCACCGACGGCCGCCGCGGCGGGATGTTCGCCGGGTGCACCTCGACGTCGCCTGCCACCTCGACACCGACGACCCGCGGGGCGAACCGGTCCCCGTCCACGACGATCCAGTTGCCCACGAGCAGGAAGGCGTCATCGCCAGCCGAGAGCGGACCGGTGACGTGGAACGGACCGTAGGCGGGCTCGTCGAACGTCACGCGGACGGCGGCCCCGTGGGCGAGGCCGGACACCGACGAGGGCAGCTCCGGCTCGGTCGCGCTCTCGGCCTCGGCCGTCACGGAGAGTCCCTGGATCTCGCCTGCTGCACCGAGCGCGGTGTCCGCGACGGACATCTGACCGTTCGCGCCGGTGCGCACCGTGCCGTCGACGGCGTGGAGGCCGTACCGAGGCGAGCGGATGACGACGCGGACGATGTCCCCGGGCGACACCGAGGAGAGCGCGTCGCGGATGGCCTGCACGTCGCGCCGAGAACGGCCCGTCGTCAGCTGGTCGAGCGTCTGGCGGTCCATCCCAGGAGCGTATCGGTCCCGGCGGAGCTCGACATCCGCGTCGTCCATGCCCGCGAAGGCTGGACCAGGGGGACAGAGCAGATGGCGGAGACGGTGGGATTTGAACCCACGGTACCCATACGGGTACTCCACCTTAGCAGGGTGGTGCACTAGGCCGAACTATGCGACGTCTCCAGACGTACCCGTCCACTGTACCGGACGCGGCGGCCTGCTCACATCCCCGCCCACCGGGGCGCGCGCCCGAACGGGGGGTGCGGCGCGGTTGTCCCCCATTCGACGGACACGTAGTGTCTGTCTCGACGCGTGTGCCGGACCCGACCGGCTCACCCCGCGCGTGTCGATGTGTCAGCCCAGAGATGTCCCGCTCGCCCACGTGGCCGCGGTCCCGGATCCCCCGAACCGGCGCCGCTCACCCCCACGCACGCGACGACGTCGCGAGCCCCCCGTGGGCGAGATCACGAGATTCTCGTCCGGCGGAGGATTCGGGTCGAAAGCTGAACGAGATAGACGGATCCCCGCTGCATAGGGTGTGCGGCGGGATCCGTCGCCCTCCCTCGGGCGCGCGACGCTCCCCCGCCGCTGTGGCGGGACGGCTCAGCCCTTGAAGGCCTTCGAGCAGGTGACCGTGCCCGCGTCCGTTCCCGTGACGGCCTCGGGTAGCACGGTCGGCGACGACGCGGCCGGAGCGGATCCGCCGCCGGCGCCGGAGGACGCGCTGGGGGCGGGCGTGGCCGCGGGCTGCGCCGGCGTCTCGTCCACCGCGCCGAGGCCGGTGTTGCCGGCCTTGACCTCGAACGGCGCGTCGGCCTTGAGCAGCTGCATGAGCTGGTCGCCGTCCGACTTCAGCGGCTGGACCTTGCCCGAGTAGACGCCGGTGCCGTTCGTCGTGCCCGGGTACTGGAGGAAGCGCACCTGGTCGAGCGGGATGTCCTTGAGCGCCAGGGCCATGGACGCCATGGTCTGGTAGTCGAGCGACGTGGAGCGCTGCATGTTGTCGACCGCCGCCTTCGCGAGGCCGTAGACGCGCGTGGGATCCGAGAGCGTGCTCGACTCCTTCATCGTGCGCACGAGCGCGGAGAGGAACACCTGCTGGTTGCTGATGCGCGCCAGGTCGCTGCCGTCGCCGACCGCGTGCCGCGTGCGGAGGAACTGCAGCGCCTGCTTGCCCTGCAGCGGGGTGACGCCCGCGGGGAGGTCGAGGTCGGTGCGCTTGTCCTTGAGCGGGCTCGCGAGGCAGACGGGGACGCCGCCGACGGCGTTCGACATCTCGATGACGCCGTTGAACTCGATGAGCGCGGCGTACGGGATGTCGAGGCCCGTGAACTGCGCGACGGTCTTCGCGACGCACGGGAGGCCGCCGTCGGAGAGGGCCGTGTTCAGCGGCGCCGCGGACATGGCGGGGGCGGTGCCGGATCCGTCGGAGCGCTCGCACGCGGGAACGGGCACCACCATGTCGCGCGGGAGGCTGACGACGGTGGCCTGCGTGTGGTCGGCCGACACGTGCAGCACCATGTTCACGTCGTTGAGCGCGCCGTCGGTCTTGCCGTAGCCGTCCCCCTGGCCCTGGCGGGTGTCGGATCCGGCGAGCAGCACGTTGAAGCCGCCGTCGAGGGCGCCGACGCCGACCGTGGTCTGCTCCGTGCCGTCGCTGATGTCGACGGTGTTGGCCTGGACCGACTTGTCGAGCTCCCAGAGCGCGATGGTGCCGACGGAGAGGCCGCTGACCAGCAGCACCGCGATGCCCATGGCCACGCCCTTCAGCAGGGCTCCCGCCGCGGTGGGCTTGCGCAGGCGGCCGTGGCGCGCGATGCCGGGGGCCGTCGCGGATCGACGGGGGCGCAGGGGCGCGTCGCTCATGCGGGTCCTCTCCGGGCGGAGGGCGTGGGATTCGAACCCACGAGACATCTCTGCCCACCAGTTTTCAAGACTGGCTCCATCGGCCGCTCGGACAGCCCTCCCGATGCGCGCCCTCCCGCGGGGCGGGCGGGGCGATCGTGAAGGATCCTACCGGTGGCCGGTCGGCCCGCGGTGGTGCGGCCGGGTGACCGCGCGGGATGCGCCACTCTCGCACGCCGAGGATCCGAGCGGGCTGAACTCTCCCCAGGTGGGGAATCATGCGACGACCGGCGTCAGAGCCGGGCGAGGACCGTCGCGGCGCCGTTCTCGGCGATGGGACCGGTGACCTCGGTCGCGACCGCGATGACCTCGGCGGGCGCCTGGCCCATCGCCACCCCGCGACCGTGCTCGCCCGCCCACTCCAGCATCTCGATGTCGTTGCGGCCGTCGCCCATCGCCAGGACGTGGGTGCGAGCGATCCCGTGCAGCTCGCGCACGCGCTCCATGGCGGTGGCCTTGTTCACGCCGTCGGGCGCGATGTCGAGCCACGCGGTCCAGCCGATGGAGTAGCTCACGCGGTGCAGGCCCATGCGCTCGACGACGTCCTGGAAGTCCTCCACGTCGTGGCCGGGCGAGATGACGACGACGCGCGTCGCGGGCACGTGCAGCAGCTCCTCGAACTCCACGTGGCGGCCGTTGGCCTCGAGCACGCCGGCCGGGAAGTCGCCACCGGAGTAGAGGTACACGCCCTCCTCGTCCTCGACGGCGTAGCGGCCGCTCGCGAGGTGCGGGCGGATCCGCTGCAGCACGTCGGCCGGGTCGAAGGTCTCGACGAAGCGGCGGGAGTACCCGGTGGGGGCGTCCGCGTCGCGCTCGAGGGTGATCGCGCCGTTCGAGCACACCATGTACTCGGGGCGGATGCCGAGGCGGTCGACGATCGGCAGGGTGTCGGCCACCGAGCGGCCGGTGGAGGGCATGACCACGTGGCCGACCTCCTCCACGCGCCGCACCTCGCGGACGACGGACTCGTCGAGCGAGCCGTCCTCGCCGAGGAGGGTGCCGTCGATGTCGAGGGCGATGAGGAGGCGGTCGGCGTCGGCCACGCGGGGGGTCATCGGGCCGCCTTCGCCGTGGCGGGCTCCAGCACCTCGAGGCCGCCGAGGTACGGGCGGAGCGCCTCGGGGACCCGCACGGATCCGTCGGCCTGCTGGTGCGTCTCGAGGATCGCGACGATCCAGCGGGTGGTGGCGAGCGTGCCGTTGAGCGTGGCGACGGGCGAGGTGCGGCCGTCCTCGCCGCGGAAGCGCGTGCCGAGGCGGCGGGCTTGGAAGGTGGTGCAGTTCGAGGTGGAGGTGAGCTCGCGGTAGGCGTCCTGCGTGGGGACCCACGCCTCGACGTCGTACTTGCGGGCGGCGCTGGATCCGAGGTCGCCGGCCGCCGTGTCGATGACGCGGTAGGCGAGGCCCAGGTCCTGCATCATGCGCTCCTGCATGGCGAGGAGGCGCTCGTGCTCGGCCTCGGCGTCCGCCGGGTCGGCGTAGGAGAACATCTCGAGCTTCTGGAACTGGTGCACGCGGATGATGCCGCGGGTGTCCTTGCCGTAGGAGCCCGCCTCCTTGCGGTAGCAGGTCGACCAGCCGGCGTACCGGATCGGGCCGTCGGCCAGGTCGAGGATCTCGTCGGCGTGGTACCCGGCGAGCGCCACCTCGCTCGTGCCCGTGAGGTAGAGGTCGTCGTCGTCCAGGTGGTAGACCTCGTCGGCGTGGGCGCCGAGGAAGCCGGTGCCGGCCATAACCTCGGGCTTCACGAGCGTGGGCGTGATGAGCGGCACGAGGCCGGCCTCGAGCGCACGGGCGAGGCCGAAGTTCATCAGCGCGATCTCGAGCCGGGCGCCGATGCCCTTCAGGAAGTGGAACCGGGCGCCGGAGACCTTGGCGCCGCGGCCCATGTCGATGGCGTCGAGGATCTCGCCGATCTCCAGGTGGTCGCGGGGCGCGAAGTCGAAGGATGCCTTCTCGCCGACCTCGCGCACGAGCGCCCAGTCGTCCTCGCCGCCCGCGGGCACGCCCTCGATGACGATGTTCGGGATCCGCCGCATGGCCTCGTCGAGCGCGGCCTCGGCCGCCTGGGCGCGCTCCTGGGCCGCCGTGACGCGCGCCTTCAGCTCCTGCACCTCGGCGATGAGGCGCGGCTTGTCGGCCTTGTCGGCCTTCGCGACGAGCTTGCCGTGCGCGTTCTGCTCGGCGCGCAGGCCCTCGAACTCGGTGACCGCCCGGCGGCGCTCGGAGTCGGCCGCGACCGCCTGGTCGACCACCTCCACGGATGCGCCGCGCAGCTCCTGCGAGGCGATGACGAGGTCGGGATGGTCGCGGAGGGTCTGCGGATCGATCACCCCGTCACTCTAACGAAGCGGCCCGGGCGCGTCCGGGCCGCCGCGACGCCTCAGGAGCCCGCACCCGGCTCCGCCGAGAGGATGCCCCGCAGCCAGTCGCGCGCCTCGAGGAACACGTCGTCCTCGTACCGCGCGCGGTAGGTGCTCGGCGTGCCGTCGGCCCGCGGGTACGAGCCGAGGAAGGTGACGCGCGGACTGAAGCGGCGGATCCCGAGCAGCGCGTCGGCCACGCGCTCGTCGAGCACGTGCCCCTCCGCGTCGATGACGAAGCGGTAGCGCCCGAGCTCGTCGCCGATGGGACGCGACTGGATGAGCGCGAGGTTCACCCCGCGGGTCGCGAACTGCTCGAGGAGGTCGAGCAGGGATCCGGCCCGGTCGTCGGGCAGCTCCACCACCAGGCTCGTCTTGTCGGCGCCGGTGCGCGGCGGCAGCGTGGTGGCCCGGCCGACGAGCACGAAGCGCGTGACGGCGTTCGGGTTGTCGCCCACGCCGGATGCGACCGCCTCGAGCGGCCGGCCCTCGGTGATCCGCGGCGGCGCGATGGCCGCGTCCGCGGTGCCGCCGTCCAGCAGCGACAGGGCCGCCGCCACGTTCGACGTCGCCGGCACGTGCCCGTGCGCCGGCAGCTCGCGCTCGAGGAACCGGCGGCACTGGCCGTAGGCGACCGGATGCGCGGCCACCGTGCGCACGTCGGCGAGCGCCGTGCCCGGCCGCACCACGAGGTCGAAGGACACGGGCACGAGGTGCTCGCTGAGGATCCGGAGGCCCGGGATGTTCGCGAGCGCGTCCTGCGTGGCCGTCACCCCGCCCTCGACCGAGTTCTCGATGGCGATCATGGCGGCCACCGACGTGCCCGAGACGACGTCGGCGAGCGCCTCCGACGCGTTGTTGACGGACCGCCAGGTGCGCCCGCGGGCGGCCTCGACCTGCATGAGCGCGGCCTCCGTGAAGGTGCCGGCCGGGCCGAGGTAGCTGTACGTCTCGTCGGGTCGGGGGCTCTCGGGCATGCCTGCACCCTAGATGGGAATCGGATCGGCCCGGTGCCAGGATGGAGCCATGCATGACCGCGCAGGCACCGCCGCCCTCCCGTCCGACCTCATCGACATCGACGAGCTGATCCGGGCGTACCACGACCTCCACCCCGACGTGGAGGACCCGGAGCAGAAGGTGGCGTTCGGCACGAGCGGCCACCGCGGCAGCTCCCTGAAGACCGCGTTCAACGAGGACCACATCCTCGCGATCACGCAGGCGATCGTGGAGTACCGGGCCGAGCAGGGCATCACCGGCCCGCTCTTCATCGGCCGAGACACCCACGGGCTCTCGAAGCCCGCCGAGGACACCGCGCTCGAGGTGCTCGTCGCCAACGGCGTGCGCGTGCTCGCCGACTCCCGCGACTCCTGGTGCCCGACCCCCGCGCTGTCGCACGCGATCCTCCGCTGGAACCGCGACGACGAGCACGGCGACGACGACGTGGCCGACGGCATCGTCGTGACCCCCAGCCACAACCCGCCGGCCGACGGCGGCTTCAAGTACAACCCGCCGCACGGCGGCCCGGCCGACTCCGACGCCACCGGCTGGATCGCCGCGCGCGCCAACGCGATCATCGCGGGCGGCCTCGTCGACGTGAAGCGCGTGCCCCTCGCGGAGGCGCGCGGCCGCGTCGAGGGCTACGACTTCCTCGGCCACTACGTGGACGACCTCGGCTCCATCATCGACATGGAGGCCATCCGGAAGGCGGGCGTCCGCATCGGCGCGGATCCGCTCGGCGGCGCCTCCGTCGAGTACTGGGCCGCGATCGCGGAGCGCCACGGCCTCGACCTCGAGGTCGTGAACCCCGAGGTCGATCCCGCGTGGGCGTTCATGACGCTCGACTGGGACGGCAAGATCCGGATGGACCCGTCCTCCTCGTCCGCCATGGCGAGCGTGCTCGCGCGCAAGGACGACTTCGACATCCTCACGGGCAACGACGCCGACGCCGACCGGCACGGCATCGTCACGCCCGACGCGGGGCTCATGAACCCCAACCACTACCTCGCGGTCGCCATCGACTACCTCTACGCGCACCGGCCCGAGTGGGGCGCGGACGCCGCGATCGGCAAGACGCTCGTCTCCTCCAGCGTGATCGACCGCGTCGCCGAGTCGCTCGGCCGCCGCCTCTGGGAGGTGCCGGTCGGCTTCAAGTGGTTCGTGCCCGGGCTCATCGACGGATCCGTCGGCTTCGGCGGCGAGGAGTCCGCCGGCGCCAGCTTCCTGCGCATGGACGGCACGGTCTGGACCACGGACAAGGACGGGATCCTGCTGGCGCTCCTCGCCGCCGAGATCGTGGCCGTCACGGGCAAGACCCCGAGCGCGCTCTACCGCGAGCTCACGGAGCGCTTCGGCGACCCGGTCTACGAGCGCGTCGACGCCGCGGCCACCAAGGCGCAGAAGGCGACCCTCGGCAAGCTCGACGGCGACGCCATCACGGCCACCGAGGTCGCGGGCGACCCGATCACCGCCAAGCTCAGCACCGCGCCCGGCAACGGCGCGGCCGTCGGCGGCGTCAAGGTCGTCACCGCGAACGCGTGGTTCGCCGCGCGCCCGAGCGGCACGGAGGACGTCTACAAGATCTACGCCGAATCGTTCGTGGGGCTCGACCACCTGCACGCCGTGCAGGCGGAGGCCAAGCGGATCGTCGACGCGGCGCTCGGCGCCTAGCGGCCCGACGCGAGGCGTGGCCGGACGGATGCGCAGCCGCCGCACAGGGCAGCCTCGCATCGGCGATGCCTAGGCTGGGGGAATGCGCCATTCCGGGGATGTGGACGCGTTCGTCTGGGACGAGCCGTCGATGCACCCCGCCGACGGTCCGGCCGGCGCGACTCCCGTGGTCGACCGCGACGTGCGGCTCCCCGACGGCCACGCGCGCCGGCGGATCGTGGCGCTCGCGGGCCTGCTCGCCGTCGTGGTCGCCGGCATGGTCGTCACCCACAGCGACGGCCGAGGGCTGTGGCCGGACATCTTCTACGCCGCCGCGTTCCACCTCGCGCTGATCGCGGTGCTCCCCCGCGTCGACACGGTCGTGCACGGGGCCGCCGTGCTCGTGTGGTGCACCGGGATCGAGCTGCTGCAGATCACCGGGTGGCCCTCGCTCTGGGCGCTGCACGTGCCCCTCTGCCGGCTGCTGCTCGGCACCGGGTACGACCCCGTGGACCTCGGCGCCTACGCGCTCGGGGTGCTGCTCGTGCTCTCGGTCGACCGCCTGCTGGGCATCGGCCGCGGCCTCGACGACGCGGGCTAGGCCACGCTCCAGAAGTGCACCTCGGCGCCGGGGTGCTCGGTGGTGATGGTGGCGTCGAGGTCGCGGTAGTCGTTGTCGAGGTTGTGGCCGACCATCTTGACGACGTTGCCGCCCTCCTTGGGCTCGATGGCCGAGACGATCTGGGTGTGGTCGGGCGAGGAGTTGCGGTTCCAGTCGAAGATGACGATGTCGCCGACCTTCAGCTGGTCGCGGTCGGCGAGCTCCAGGCGCTTCACTCCGAGCGTGGACGCATTCGCGGCGAGCCACTTGTCGAAGGTGGGCACGTGGATCCACGCGTAGGTCCAGTCGGACCCGCCGCCGCGGTTGTGCCATTCGGTCGTCATCTCCCAGCCGCGCTGGATGAGCGACTGGCTGACGAAGTTGACGCAGTCGCCGCCGGACGGGTTGAAGTTCCCGTACTCCGCGAGGTTGTAGGAGTCCCAGTGCGCGAGCGCGTACTGCAGCTGCTTGTCGACCGGGGTCTGCGCGGCGTAGGCGGCGGTCGCCGTCGTGAGCGCGGCGTCGCCCGCCATGACCTGGATGTCGGCGGCGCGGTCCTCGTAGTCCGCGGAGCGGGGCGCGACGACCGTGACGGATCCGTCGCCGGCCACCTTCATGTCGGTGCCCGCGGTGCCCGCGAACATCACCGCGGTGGCGCCGGCGAGGCCCGCGCCCGTGAGCGTGACGGTCTGGCCGCCCGAGACGGAGAGCGTGGCGGGCTCGACGGCGGAGACGGCGGGCGAGGACCCGGACGCGGCGGGCTTCCCGTCGCCGCCGAGGGTGGCCTGCGGGGCCGGCTCCTGGCGCGTGCAGGCGGCGAGGACGGCGGTCACGGGGACCGCGAGCGCGGCGGCGAGGATGCTGCGGCGGCGGATGTCGGCGGTCACGTGCTGCCTCCGGGGTAGAGGGGGGATGTGCCCGGGGTGCCGGACCCGCTCAGGGTACCCCGCGTGCCCGTGCGCTCCCCGGACTACGCGACGGTGTCGCCGGGAGGGACGGCCCGCGCCCTCCCGCTCGTGCCCGTGCAGGTCAGACGATCGACTTGCGGAGGATCGGCGGCCTCCCCTCCGCGGAGGTCGGTCCTCATCTCAGCGGCCTCCCTGGCCGCCTGCACCGCCAACACGACCATCCATCGAGGAGGCACCGATGACCCACGTCACCGCAGACCCATCCCGCACCAGAACGCACCATGGACGGATCGGACGCGCCCACCAGCACGTCGTCGCCGTCACCACCGGCGACGGCACGAGCACCACGCTCACCCCGACCGACCCGGGAGTGACGGACCCGCATGCGCTCGGCGCGAGCGCGAAGTGGGCCGGCTGGGACAGGCACGGACCGTGGGTCGACGTCAGCGAGGACGCGTGGCCGATCATCGCCGCCAGCGGGGGCGCCGGTGCCACGGTCAGGTTCTGCGCGATCGCGAAGATCGGCCCCTTCCTCTGCTTCCTCGGCGTGATCGCGATCGCCGCCGTCACCGAGTGGGTGAAGCACCACCCGCCGTGCCCCGGCGACCAGAAGTTCACGTTCTACTTCGGTGACACGCCGAGCTACTGCCACGACTGATCCCCGACCATCGCGATGCGCGCCCCTCCCCCTCGGAGGGGCGCGCATCCGCGCTTAGGGTGGGGAGATGAGCGTCGACGTGACCCACGACCCCGACGGCTCGCGCTACACGCTGTGGCTCGACGGCGAGCGCGCGGGCTTCGCGGACTACCTGATCCAGGGCGACCGCATCGTCTTCACCCACACCGAGGTCGACCCCGCGAAGCGGCGCGGCGGCCTCGGCGGCGAGCTCGTGCGGGCCGCCCTCGACGACGTCCGGTCGGGGACGCGCACGGTCGTCGCGGCCTGCCCGTTCGTGGCCGAGTGGATCGACGAGCACCCGGACTACCGGGAGCTGCTCGAGCGCGGCTGAGGCGGATCCGCCGGGCCGGGCCGCCCGCGGGGCGCGCGACCGCGCCCCGCGAGACCGCTCCGCGATCGGATCGAGCCGTCACGGAGCCGCCCGCGGCAGTCGATCGCAGCCGCTCGGGGCGGTTCGGTCGTGCCGCTGCCGACGCTCGGCCCCGAGGGGCCGGAAGGTCGACAGCAGGACACTATGCGGCCCTCCTCCGGGGGACGGCATCGCGTCGCGGAGCGGACAGCCGCGTTTCGCGGGACGGACAGCGGGTCCCGGCGGCGGGCGTCGGCGCCGGTCAGGGGACGCGCGTCAGCCACTCCGGCGTCTGGAACTTCTCCTCCACGAGCTGGCGGGTCTTCGCCCACTCCTCGGGCGTCACCGCGCCGGGCTTCCCGCCGTAGAGGCCGGTGAAGGTGGCCTTCATCCGGTCGATGATGTCGGCGCGGCTCATGCCGGTCTGGCTGCGGAGCGGGTCCACGCGCTTGGCGGCGCTCGTGATGCCCTTGTCGCTGATCTTCTCGCGGCCGATGCGGAGCACCTGCACCATCTTCTCGCCGTCCATGTCGTAGCTCATGGTGACGTGGTGCAGCACCGCGCCGGCGCCGAGGCGCTTCTGGGCGGCGCCGCCGATCTTGCCGGTGGGGCTCGTGATGTCGTTGAGCGGCTGGTACGACGCGTCGATCCCGAGCGAGCGCAGCGCGGTGATGACCCACTCGTCGAGGTAGGCGTAGGAGTCCGCGAAGGTCATGCCCTGCACGAGGTCGACGGGCGCGTAGATCGAGTACGTGATGACGGCGCCCGCCTCCATGTACATGGCGCCGCCGCCGGAGACGCGGCGCACGACGTCGAAGCCGTGGGCCGCCGCCTGCTCGGCGTCGACCTCGTTGCGGAGCGACTGGAAGCTGCCGATGACGACGGCCGGCTGGTCCCACTCCCAGATGCGGAGCGTGGGGTTCCGGCGGCCGGCGCCGACCTCCTCGGCGAGCACCTGGTCGAGCGCCATCTGCTCGACGGGGCGGTAGGCGCGGTCGTGGATGACCTCCCACTCGTAGTCGCCCCAGTTCGTGGCGCGGGCGAGCGAGCGGCGGATCGCGACGGCGACGGCCTCGGGCGAGAAGCCGAGGAGCACGGCCTGCGGCGGGAGCGCGCGGCGGATGGCGGCGGAGATCGCGGCCGCGTCGCTGTCCTCCGGGAGGCCGTTGACCGCGCCGTCGATGGCCTCGAGCGCGTCGTCCGGCTCGAGGAAGAAGTCGCCCGCGAGGCGGAAGTCCGAGATGCGGCCGTCGGTCACGTCGAGGTCGACCACGACGAGCTTGCCGCCGGGGACCTTGTACTCACCATGCATCCGCCCAGCCTAGGCCGCGCCGGGAGCCACCGACGGTCGGCGGATCGCCGCGGGCACGCCGATGTGGGACGGTGGGACGTGCGCATCACCTGGGCGGTCGTCCGCCTCCTCACCGCCCTCGCCGTGCTGGTCGCGGTCGTCAGCCAGTACGTCGTGAGCTCCTCCTACTGGCGGAGCGTCGGCGTGGAGGGGATCTGGGGCAAGACGCTCGACTTCCTCCTCTACTTCACGATCGAGTCGAACCTGCTCGCGGGAGTCGTGATGGCGGTGGGCGCCGCGCGGCTGCTGCGTCGCGCGCCCCTGCCCGGCCGCGGCTGGACCACGCTCCGGCTCGTCGCGACGACGTGCATGGTGACCACCGGCGTCGTCTACAACCTCCTGCTGCGCGGGCTGCCGACGATCCCCGGCGCCTCCCTGCCGTGGTCGAACGAGGTGCTGCACGTGGTCGTGCCCGCGCTCGTGCTGCTCGACTGGCTGCTCGCGCCCGACCGGCGGGCGCTCGGCTACGGCGCGATCGGGCGCGTGGTCGTGTTCCCGCTGGCGTGGGTGGCGGTGACGCTCGCGCGCGGGCCCATCACGGGCAACGAGGTCACCGGGGCGGCGACGTACTACCCGTACCCGTTCCTGGATCCCGCCACGGGCGCGGGCGGCTACGGCACCGTCGCCGTCTGGGTCGTCGTGATCGCCGCCTTCATCTGCGGGTTGGCGCTGCTGCTGATCACGGCGGGCCGTCGCTCCTCCCCAGCCCGGACGGCCTGACGGGCGCTCCACCTCGACCCGCGCGTTCGAACATGCGTTCGAAGAACCGGGCTATGCTCGCGCCATGAGCATCGCGTTCCAGGCCTCCCTCTTCGACGACCTCCAGGCGGATCCGGGCCTCGGCGCGCTCGGCCGGGAGGTCGAGCGGCTCGATCTCGGGCAGGGCGCCTGGCTCGACATCCGGCCCGGCTGGGTCACCGACTCGGACGCGCTGTTCGAGCGCCTCGTGGAGGACGTCGAGTGGACGGCCGACACGCGGCTCATGCACGGCCGCGTCGTCGAGGTGCCGCGCCTGCTCTCGTGGTTCGGCCCGCGCGCGACGCTGCCCGCGCCCGTGCTGGTCGAGGCGCGCGAGGCGCTGAACGAGCACTACGGCCGCCCGCCCGGGCAGGTGCTCGAGACGGCCGGGCTCTGCTTCTACCGCACGGGCGACGACAGCGTCGCGTGGCACGGCGACCGGGTGGGGCGTGCCATCGACCGCGACACGATGGTCGCCATCGTCTCGGTCGGGGCGGCGCGCACGCTCTCGCTGCGACCCAAGGGCGGCGGCGAGGTGCGGCGGTTCCCGCTCGGGCACGGCGACCTCGTGGTCATGGGCGGGAGCGCGCAGCGCACGCACGAGCACGCCATCCTCAAGACGGCGAAGGCGGTGGGGCCGCGGATCAGCATCCAGTTCCGGCCGGTCTGGCCCGCGTGAGGGCCGCGCCGGCGAACTGACCGCCCCGACGGCAGGGAACGCTCCCGCTGTTCAGGAGGCATTCCCGCGGATGTCGCTCCACGCGACCCGCCGTTCCCCTCGGCGGGGCAGGATCGCGCTCGGCATCGACGCTCCCGCGCGCGACCCGTGCGGGATCCCCCGCGTCGAGCCGCGCACGCGTCGCCGCGCACCCCGCGGCCGGCGCGCGCGATCCGCGTCGCCGCCACGTGGACGGCGCGCGGGATCCGTCGCCCGCCGGGCGCGGCACGATCCAGGAAGAAGGACCCGTCACCGTGAGCACCTCCAAGCCCGAAGAGCACGCCCCGGACGTCGACCTCGAGGCCGGCGTCGACGCCGCTCCCCCGCTCGATCCCTCCCGCCCCTACCGCGGCGCCGTCCGCCCCGGCGTCAGCCGCCGCACCGTCCTGATGAGCGGCGCCGCCGCGATCATGGCCGGCGTCGCCGCGGGATCCGTCGCCGGCACCGGCACGGCGAGCGCCACCGCCGCGACCGCCGCGACGCGCCGCGGCCTCACCCGCAGCATCCGCGACGTCGAGCACGTCGTGATCCTCATGCAGGAGAACCGCTCCTTCGACCACTACTTCGGCACGCTGCCGGGCGTCCGCGGCTTCGGCGACAAGCAGGCCGTCGAGCTGCCGGGCGGCGGCACCGTCTTCGCGCAGCCCGACGCGACCCGCCCCGACGGCGGCCGGATGCTGCCGTTCCCGCTCGACTCGTCCCGCTTCAACGCGCAGGGCGCCGGCGGCCTCGACCACTCCTGGAAGGGCGGGCACGCGGCCTGGAACGCGGGCGCGTGGGACAACTGGGTCGTCGCGAAGAGCGAGCAGACCATGGGCTACTTCACGAAGGACGACCTCCCCTTCCACCACGCCCTCGCCTCCGCCTTCACCATCGCCGACCACTACCACTGCTCCCTCATCGGGCCGACGACGCCCAACCGCCTCTTCCAGTGGACGGGCACGGTCGACCCGCGCGGGAAGGCCGGCGGCCCCGCCATCGACAACCCGGACGACTACGCGCCCGTCTTCAGCTGGACCACGTACCCGGAGCGCCTGCAGGCGGCGGGGATCAGCTGGAAGACGTACGCGAACGACGAGGTCGGCGACGAGGGCACGCACCCCTACGTGGGCGACTACGGCGACAACCCGCTGTGGCTCTTCCACCAGTACCACGACGCTCTCGCGTCGACGGATCCCGCCACGCGCGCGCTCGCGGAGGCCGGCGGCCTGCACGACGGGTGGGAGCCGGACTCGGGCAAGGGCCTCGACGTCACGCACCTGCTCAGCGAGTTCGGGCACGACGCCGCCGCCGGCACGCTGCCGGCCGTGTCGTACGTGGTCGCGCCCTACGGCTGGAGCGAGCACCCGAAGGCGAGCCCCGACTACGGCGCGCACTACACGAACGCGGTGATCCAGGCGCTCATGAGCAACCCGGACACGTGGGCGCGCACGGTCCTGCTCATCAACTACGACGAGAACGACGGCTACTTCGACCACCAGCTGCCGCCGCTCGCCGAGCCCGGCACCGCCGACGAGTACGTCGACGGCCTGCCCATCGGCTACGGCACGCGCGTGCCGCTCACGGTCGTGTCGCCGTGGAGCCGCGGCGGCTGGGTCGACTCGCAGGTCTTCGACCACACCTCGGTGATCCGGTTCCTCGAGACGTGGACGGGCGTGCACGAGCCGAACATCTCCGACTGGCGGCGCACGATCTCGGGCGACCTCACCTCGTGCTTCGACTTCGCGCACCCCGACTTCTCGATCCCGTCGGCCGCGGAGGTGCTCCCGATGAGCGCCACGCAGGCGCTCGTCGCGGCCGCCGACGCCGACATGGCGAAGCCGCCCGTTCGCGAGCCCGCGGTGGGCGCGCAGCGGATGCCCGAGCAGGAGGACGGCACCATGCGCCACCGCCCGCTCCCCTACCACCAGGACGCCGACGTGGCGGTGGACCGGGCGAGCGGACGGGTCACGCTCACGATGCGCAACCGCGGCCGGCAGGGCGTCTCGCACCAGGTGTTCCCCAACATCGCGCTGCCGTTCGCGTCGACGCCGTTCACGGTCGCGCCGCGCGGCACGGCGACCTACACGTGGGACGGATCCGCGCACGCGGGGGCGTACGACTTCAGCCTCTACGGGCCCGACCGGTTCCTCCGCCGCTTCGCCGGCACCGTGGTCGCGGCGGGGAAGGACGACGTGCCCGTGCCGCGGGTCTCGGCCGAGACGATCCCGGGCGGCAAGCCCGTGCTGCGGCTCACGCTCGCGAACGACGGGACCCCGTCGGTGCACTACACGCTGACGGCCAACGACTTCATCACGCGCGAGCGGCACGAGACGGTGAAGCCCGGGCGCAGCACCACGGTGAACTGGCCGGTGGACGAGTGGGGCTACTACGACGTGGTGGTCACCGCGGCCGACGGCTTCCGGTACCGGTACGCGGGTCGCGTGGAGTAGCGCAGCGCCTCGAGACGACGCCGGCCGGTCCCTCGGGGGCCGGCCGGCGTCGGCGTCATCGTGTGGACGCCGCCGGCGCGGACGCGTCAGAGCCGGCGCATCAGGCGCGGGCGCGGCCCTCGGGCGCCGGGGCGGAGGCGCGTCCGGCGGCGCGCGCGGGACCGAGGTGCGCCTCGGACGGATCCGGCCGGCCCTCCTCCACGCGCGCCAGGTCGAGCGGTCGGGCGGCGCGCACCACGGCGTCGGCGTCGGCGATGCCCAGGTGGGCGAGCAGCGGGATCCAGAGGGCGCGCAGCCGCTCGGCCAGGTCCCCGTCGGCCGCCCGCGGGGACCGGTAGGAGAGCACGCCGAAGGTGGCGCTGAGCAGCACGTCGACGGTCAGGTCGAGGTCGGCCGCGGCGACGGGCACGCCCCGGAGCGCGAGCTCCGCCGCCAGGTGCTCGCGCGTGAACCCCCACACGTCGAAGCGGCGCTCGACCGCGAGGCCGAGGCGCGGCAGGTCCTGCAGGAGGCGGACGGCGCCGGCCGCGACCGGGCACACCTCCACGGTGCGCGCGGCGGTGAGGAGGAAGACGACGAGCTCGGGCAGGGCGCCCGGCTGGTCGAGCGCGGCCTCGATGCGGAGCCAGCGGTCCTCCTGGTCGTCGACGACCGCGCCCGCGAGGCTCTCCTTCGACGCGAAGAGGTGGTAGCCGATGGCGGACTTGGGCTTCCCCATCGCCTCCGCGACGCGCGAGAACGACGTGCCCTCGTAGCCGTGCGTCGCGAACTGGGCGCCGGCCGCCTCGACGATCGCGCGCCGGGCGCGGGACACCGCCGCCTGCCGCTGGTCCATGTCGCGCTCCCGTCCGGTCCCGATCGGGATCCGACGGAGGCTACGCACCCGGAGCGACGGGAAGGCGACGCCAGGGTGAACGGACGGCGCCGGGAGCGGGTCGACGAGCATCCCCGTCCCGCCCTCCACAGGCGGTGAGAACGCTTCTCAATGACGGATAGCATCCGCACGCGCCCTCGCGCACACCCCCTTGAATCGAAGACGGATCCCGCATGCCCTCACGTCCCTCGTCCCTCCCACCCGTCGAGGCCCGCGGGCCCGCCGAGCGCCCGCCCACCGGGGGCCGCATCCGCGCCCTCGCGCGCCGCCGCCCGCTGTCCGCGCACGTCCGGCCCGTCGCCCTCGGCACGGGCGTCGTCGCCCTCGCGGCCGTGGCGGCGCTCGTCGCGAGCGCGCTCGCCGGCACCGGATCCGCGTCCGCCGTGGCCGACCCGGCCGCCGCGCGCGCCGCGTCCGGCCTGCGCGCGCTCGACGGCTCCGCGCCCGCGTGGCCCGCCGCCGACCCCGCCGTCCGGGAGGGCGACGCGCCCGCGGACGCGACGGCCTCCTTCACGGTGCTGCTGGATCCGGCCCGCCCCGACGCCGCGCCGGCCGTCGCCGCCTGGCTGCGCGACCGCGGCCTCGACGTGGGCGACGCGCGCGGCGAGGTCGCCGCGCTGCCCGTCTCCGGCACGCTCGCGGTCGCCTCGCGGGCGTTCGACACCGGGTTCGCCCGGTTCCGCGTCGGCGGCCGGGAGGTCGTCGCCCCCGAGCGGACCCTCGCCGTCCCCGCGGCCCTCGACGCCGTGCGCGGCGTCGCCGGCACCGTGCAGGGCGACGTGCTGATGCCGTCGGACGCGGAGCCCGCCGACGCGCAGGCCGCCCCGGCCGCGCAGGCCGCCGCGACCGCGCAGGCCCCCTCCGACGCCGTCCCCGCGCCGATCCCCGGCCAGGCGTCCGGCGGATCCCCCGCCTCCTCCGCCGACGACGGCACGTGCGCCGCGTGGTGGGGCCAGCGCCTCACCGACGCGTGGCCCGCCTCCGTCGCCGTCGCGCACCGCTCGAACTCGCTGTGCGGCTACGGCCCGGCGCAGCTGCGGCGCGTCGACGACGTGCCCGCCGAGGACCGCGGCGCCGGCGCGACCATCGCGATCGTCGCGGCCTACGACGACCCGGACACGCAGGCCGACACCGACACCTACTCCCAGGCGGTCGGCGAGCCCGCCTTCACGGCCGGCCAGTACCGCGACCACCCGTCCGCCTCGCCGCGCACGGGCATCTGCGGCGGACCCACGGCGTGGACGGACGAACAGCACCTCGACGTGCAGGCCGTCCACGCGATGGCGCCCGACGCGGCGGTCTCCTACTGGGGCGCCGACGACTGCACGAGCACGAGCCTCTACACCCGGATCCTCGACGCGGCGGAGGACGGGCCCGACGTGATCAGCCTGTCCTTCGGCGCGATGGAGGGCCTCGACACGGCCCACGATCGCGAGCTCCTCAACCGCGTGCTCGTGGAGGCCGCGGCGCGCGACGTGTCGGTCTTCGCATCCACGGGCAACGACGGCGACTACAGCGGCGTCGGCGACCACGGCGGGAACGCCACCGTCGCGTCGCCCGCGTCGAGCCCCTACGTCACCGCGGTCGGCGCGACGAGCACCGGTCTCGCCGAGGACGGCTCCATCGCCGTGGAGGCGGGCTGGGAGACCGAGACCCGCTTCGCGCGCAACGGCGCCCTGATCCCGCCGGGCTTCGCGTTCGGCGCGGGCGGCGGCCAGTCCGCTGTCTACGCGCGGCCCACCTGGCAGGCCGACCGGCTCGCCGTCGCGGGCACCGGACGGCTGCTGCCGGACGTGGCCTCGCTCGGGGATCCGAACACGGGCTTCATCACCTACGGGCCGCACAAGGGCCGCACCGAGTACGCGGCGCACGGTGGCACGAGCCTCGCGACCCCCATGGTCGCCTCCATGGTCGCGATCTCCAAGGCCGTGACCGGCCGGCGCTTCGGGCTCGCGAGCCCCGCCCTCTACGCGCTGATGGGCACGGGCGCGCTGCGCGACGTGCAGCCCGCGTCCGCCGCCACGTGGTCCCCGACGGGTCCGTCGGCGGGGGCGCTGTGGCCCGAGACGCTCTTCCTGTGGGACACCGGGAGGCAGGGGCTCCGCTCCGCCCCCGGCTGGGACGACGTGACCGGGGCCGGCGTGCCCGCGGGTCGCGCGTTCATCCAGGGCCTCGACGCGGAGGCGGGACGATGAGCCGGGCTGCGGTCCGGGCCCAGCGCCCGACGACGCGGCGCCTCGGCGTGCGCGGATCCGCCGGGATCCTCGGCGCGACCGGCGCCACCGCCCTCGCGGCGCTCCTCGCGCTCGGCGGGCTCGCGCCCCTCGCGGCGCACGCAGCCGACGTCGTGCTCGCGCGCGCCTCGGGCGTGGAGATCGTCGACATCGACGGCGACACCCTCACCGCGCCCACGCCGCTCGCCGAGTGGTCGGCGGGGAAGGCGGTGACGCGCGAGATCGCGTCCACCGGCGACGTGATGAAGCTCAACACCACGCAGACGACCGGGCTGCGCTCCACGGCCGGCCCGACGGGCGCGTCCAGCGGCATCGCGAGCGGCACGCTGCAGCTCCGCGACCGGCCGGCCATCGTCTTCTCCGGCCTCACCGTGTCGTGCACGCCCGGCGGCACGCCCGCCGTGCACCTCGACCGGCTGACGATCGGCGGCGTCGACGTGACGGCCGACGCGGACGCGACGCCCGGCTGGTCGCGCGACCTGCCGGAATCGGTCTACGGCGCGACCCGCGTCATCGTCGGATCCACGGCGAAGGCCGACGACGGATCCGCCACCACCGTCGGCATCGACCTGGAGGCGGAGGCCGGGGCCTCGGAGATCTGGCGCGTGCGCGCGGGATCCGTGACCTGCGCGGCGGCCGCCGCGGTGCCGGTCCCGACGCCCTCGGCATCGCCGACGCCCGCGCCGACCCCGGCGCCCGACCCGGATCCGGCCCCCGCGCCCGACCCGACCCCGGCGCCCGACCCGGCTCCCGCTCCCGCCGCCGGCCGCGTCGCGACGGGCGTCACCGTCACGTCCCCCGGCGGCACGCGCGTGATCGACGGGCAGCCGCGCGTCGAGGGCCTCGACCGCAGGTCCTCCGCCGACGCGCTCGCCGCGACGGACGGATCCGCCGAGCACGCCTCCTCGGTGCGCGTCGAGACCGGCGCGGACGGCACCACCACGATCGGCGTCGGCTCCTTCGAGCAGCTGCCGGGTGCCCCCGCCGACCCGCTCGCCGAGTACCGGTGGACGGCGTTCCGCGTCTACGGGCTCACCGCCACGGTCACGCCCGCGGGCCAGGTCTCGACGGAGTTCACGGATCCCGGCAGCGCCGTCTTCGTCGACGGACGCTGGATCGACGCCACCACCGACCTCTACACGGGCGTCGACGAGAAGGGCGCGCCCCGGGTCACCGTCGCGTTCGGCGAGCACGAGACGGCGGCCGACGGCACCGTCACGGTCACCGCCGTGCACTACCGCGACCTCACGGGCCAGCATCCGGACGTGCGCCTCGGCACGGTCGTCATCCCGCCCGCGGCTGGGCAGGTCGCGGGCGCGTACGGCGTCGGCGTCACCGCGGCCGACGGCACGGTGCTCGTCGCGCCGCAGCCGGCCGCGACCGTCGCCGCGCCGCACGCCGCGGCGGATGCCGTGACCGGCACGGGCACGGATCCCGACACCGCGTCGGCCGTCGCCGTCGACCTCGGCACGGGCTCCGCCGCGGGCACCGCCACGGTCGACGTGGGCGGGTTCCGGCAGGTGCCGGGCGCCGCGACGGATCCGCTCGCCGACTACCGCTGGCCGGCCCTCCGGGTCACCGGACTGCACGCGGCCGTCTCTGCCGCGGGCGCGATGACGGTGTCCTTCGCGGACGCGGGGAACGCGGTGTTCGTGAACGGCGTCTGGATCGACACGACCACCGACCTGTACACGGGCGTCGACGAGCACGGCACCCCGCGCGTCGAGGTCCGGTTCGGCGAGCGCTCGGTCGCGTCCGACGGCACGGTGACCCTCACGGCGCTGCACTACCGCGACCTCACGGGACGCTTCCCCGAGGTGCGGCTGGGCGTCGTGACCGTGGCGGCCGGCAGCGGCGCGACGCCCGCGCCGGATCCGTCGCCGACGCCCGTCACGATCGTGCCGGACACGGCGCCCACCGGCTGGTCGGCGTACGGGATCCGCGCGACCGGGCCGAGCGCCGTGGCGGCGACGCCGGTGGCGCGGCCGGAGGACGCGGCCGCCGTGGCCCCGGCCGCGCTCAGCGCCTCGGAGGCGACCGCGACCGACCCGGGCGCCACCGCCGGGGACGGCGCAGCGGGCCAGATCCGCGCGACGGGCATCCACCTCGCCTCGAGCGGCGGATCCGGCAGCGCCTCCCTCGACGACGTCGCGCTCTACCCGGGCAGCCGGATGGCGGTCGCGATCCGGGGCCTCCGGGTGCAGGTCGACGGCGGCGCCGTGCGCGTCGCGAGCGACGGCGGCAGCATCGCCGGCGCCGCGCTCGCGGCCGGCGACATCGCCCCGGGCACGCGGTTCGCGCTGCCCGACGGCGGATCCGCGGTGCTCGCCGAGGACGTGACCACAGGCGCGTCCCGCACGGTCACGGGCCTGCACCTGGTCGACCCGTCCGGCCTCGACGCGGACGTGTCCGCGGCCGTGGTCACGACGGCCGCGGTGGCCGTGAGCCCGGGCGGCTCGGGGTCGGATCCGGGCACCGGCGGCGGATCCGAGACGGGCACGGGCACGACGCCCGGCTCCGGCGCCGCCGGCACCGCCTCCCCCGGCGCCCTGTCGGCGGACGGCTCGAGTCCGGCCGGCACCTCCGGCACGGGCGCGGGCACGAGCGCGAGCGCCGGCCTCCGCGGCTCGCTGCCGCGCACCGGGTCCTCCCCCGCGGCGACGCTCGCCCTCGCGGCGCTGCTGCTGGTCGTCGGATCCGCGGGCGCGCTCGAGGCACACCGCCGCCGCCGCGCGCGGACGGGCCGCCCGACGCGCGCCTGATCGGGTCCGGCCGGACACGCGCTCCGGCCGGACGCCGCGCGTTCCACCCCCGCTCCGCCCTCCCTCCGCCCCCGCGGAGCGGAGGGCGGAGCCGTCTCCGCACCCGCGGCACACGGTCGCCGCATTCCCCCGCCGCGCGCTGTCGCCGACAGCCGAGGAAATGCCTCCGCACATGCGCAGGGAAAGCGTAAGAAATCAGCGGTTATGTACATGGAAATGCGTTAGGAGGAAAAAGGGGAATATCTTTCCGACCGGATTCCACGCCGGTCAGATTGACGAGAGCACGCTGCCCGGCGGGGTCCACCCACCCACCCGCACATCCGGAGGCAGCGATGTCCAGCACCACCGTCCACCCGTCCACCGGGATGAACCCGTCATCCCCCCACCACCGCCCGCGGCCGATCCGTCGTGGCGTCCTGCTCACCCTCCTCGCGGTCGCGGTCGTCTCCGTGTACTCGACGGGGATCGTGCCGACCGGGATCGTCCCGGCCGATGCCGCGACGCTCGCGTCGTCGCCCACGCACCCCGTCATCGCGCCGGCGATCCCCGCAGCCGTCCGCGCCGGGACCGTCGACCAGGACGTCCGATCCGGGCGCATCACGGTCGACCAGCTCGCCGACGCCGCCGAGGTCAACTCGGGATCCGCGGCCTCGCTGCCGGCCGCCGCCCTGCCCGCGGAGCACGCCCGGCTCGTGACGGAGATCCGGGCGCAGGTCGCGCAGATCCGCCTCGAGCGCCCCGACGCCGAACCGGCGACGATCGAGCTCGGCGCCGACGCCGCCGGGAGGCTCACGATGGCCGCGGGTGGGCATGGCACCGCCACCCTCGACCCCGCGCACCCCGGCTCGGCACCCGCCGCGAACCCGCTGGTCACCTCGGACAGCTGGCGCTCCTTCTGGCACGCCGTCTCGCACCCGCACATCAAGTTCCACATCTCGGCGATCGTGATGAAGACCGCCGTCTCCACCATCGGCGCGCTGACCGCGGGCTCCCTCTGCGCCATCGCCGGACCCATCGGATGCGCCTTCGTCGGCGGGTTCATGACCGGGCTCGTCGCGTTCATCCTGGGGACGCGCTGCGGCAACGACGGCATGTGGGTCGTGTTCCCCGACACCCAGTACGACAGCTACTGCGGATGACGATCCGACGCTGATCCACGCGCGGCCGCTCGCCGGCCGCGGCACGTGGGCGACGCGGGCCGTCGGGAGCCATCTCCCGGCGGCCCGCGTCGTCACCACCGCAGCAGCAGCACGTCCGATCCGCCCTCGCGCCCCACGGGCACGAAGCCGAGGGACGCGTAGAGCGCCCGGGCGCGGTCGTTCCCGTCCTCCACGCTGAGGCTCACGGCCGGGGCGCCGGATGCGCGGACCGCCGCCACGAGCTCCCCGAGCATCCGCCGCCCGAGGCCCCGGCCCCGCGCCGACGGGACGAGCGCCATGCCGAGCTCGGGGACGTCGGTCGCGACGAAGCCGTAGCCGCGGTCGTCGTCGGAGAAGAGGCGCGCCCAAGCCGCGCCGACGGGACGGCCGGCGAGCTCCGCGACCACGCCGACGTCGCCCGCGCGCGGCCAGCCGGCCACGTAGTGCGCGAGCTCGGGGGTGGCGAGCATCCGCTCGCGCGTCATGGCCCCGTCGTCGCGCCAGTCCATCGACGCGAGCAGCATGTCCTCGAGGAACGGCAGGTCGTCGGCGCGGGCCGGGCGGATGGCCGCCTCGACCGCGGTCACGCGTTCTCGCCGTCGGCGTCCGCGACGGGCGCGGCGTCGCCGACCGGCGAGGCGTCCGCGGCGTCCCCGACCGGCGCCACCCGCGACTCCAGCCAGCTGCGCAGGTCCGCGACCACCTCGTCGCGGTTCGTCTCGTTGTAGATCTCGTGCCGCGCGCCCGGGTACACGATGAGCAGCACGTCGCTGAGGCGCGAGCGGCGGCTGTAGTCGCGGGCGAGGAGCTGCATGCCGCGGCGGCCGCCGAGCGAGTCCTCCTCGCCGCCCTGGATCAGCACGGGCAGGTCGGTCGCGAGCTTCCGCGGCGGCCGGCCCATGATCTGCACGGAGTCGCGCATCCGGTACGGCTTCAGCGCGTTCACGTCGAAGTTGCGGTCGTCGGCGCCGAACGCCCGCTGCGCCTCCGGATCCCGCGACAGCCACTCGAAGCCCGACGCCGCCGGGTGCCGCCAGCGCTTGTTGAGGTCGCCCGTGTTCACGACGCCGGGCATCGCGAGCGTCGCCCCGCTCAGCACGAGCCCCGCGTAGAGGTGCGACGCGCGCGCCACGATGCGCTGCGCGAGGAGCGCGCCCCAGCTGTGGCCGAGGAGCACGAGCGGCAGGTCGGGCAGGTCGCGCCGGAGCCGCTCGCTCACCAGCTGGATCCCGTCGAGCGCCGCCCGGTGCCGCCGGGGCCCCAGCACGCCGATGCCCAGGTGCCCGAGCCCGGTAGCGCCGTGCCCGCGGTGGTCGTCGGCCGCGACCGTGAACCCCATCGCGTTCAGCTCGCGCGCGAGCCGGGCGTAGCGCAGCGCGTGCTCGCCGACGCCGTGCGCGATGTGCACGACGGCCCGCGGATGCTCCGCCTCCCACACGTAGTAGTGGAGGGTCACGCCCTCCGCGTCCACGAGGGTGCGGTGGTCGGCTCCGCCGGTGGAGCGCTCGTCGTCGGGCATGGATCCAGACTAGGGGCGCCCGCCCCGGCCGCCGAGGGTCAGGACTCGCGCGTGATCTCCACCCGCACGAACAGCTTCGACCGGAACGGCCCCGCGTAGATGCCGCGCAGCGGCGCCACGTCGCGGTAGTCGCGTCCGCGGCCGACGAGCACGTGCCGGTCGCCGATGTCGATGAGGTTCGTCGGGTCCCAGCCGCGCCACTCGCCGCAGTACCACTCGACCCACGCGTGCGACTCGCCCGTGACGGTCTCGCCGACGGCCGCGTTCGGCTTCGGGTGCAGGTAGCCGCTCACGTAGCGCGCGGGGATCCCGACGTGCCGCAGCGCGCCGATGACGATGTGCGTGATGTCCTGGCAGACGCCGCGGCCCTGCTCCCACGCCTCGCGCGCGGTCGACTGGACGCTCGTGACGCCGGCCATGTACTCGACCCTCTCGCCGATCGCGCGGGCGATCTCCGCCGCGGCCTCGCACGGCGTGCCGGCGCCGCCCGCGATCTCCTCCGCGAGCGCGACGACCTCCTCGTGCGGCGCGGTGCGCGCGGTCTGCGCGACCTGCTCCACGTGCTCGGTGGCGCGCTCGACCTCGACCGCGAGGTCGTCCCAGCCGAGCTGGTGCGGCTCGTGCGCGCGGGGGCGCACCTCGACGAGGCTCGTGGCCGTGAGCTCGAGCGACCGGTGCGGGCTGAGGATCTCGAACGACGAGACCCGCGTGCCGAAGTAGTCGACGTAGGTGTGGTGCCCCGGCTTCGGCTGGATGTCGAGGTTCGAGTACAGGACGAACTGGTTCTCGCTCGACACGGGCAGCATCCGCGCCTCGTTGTACGACGCGGTCACCTCGCCCTCGTAGTGGAAGCCGGTCCGGTGGGTGATGCGCAGGCGGTTCACGAGTTCTCTCCGACCCAGCTGGGTGCCGCGTTGGTGGGGAAGTAGCGCTGGCGGACGGCCTCGCTGGTGGCGCTGGTGGCCTCCTGCACGGCGTCCATGAAGCGCGGGAGGTCCTCGAGGATCTCGGCGATCGGCCGGTACTCGAGGTCGCTCCGGATCTGGCCGAGCAGCCGCTGCGCCTGGTCGGACACCCCGAGGCGGTCGGTGCGCGGCTCGATGTCGTGCAGGCACTGCTCGGCGCGGCGGATCGAGTGCGTGATCGACCGCGGGAACAGCCGGTCGAGCAGCAGGAACTCGGCCGCGTTGCGCGCGCTCGGCACCCCGCGGTACGTGCGCAGGTACGCCTCGTACGCGCCGCAGGAGCGGAGGATCGTGGTCCACGACGGCCCGCTCGCCTCGGTGAGCGCGCGCGTCGCGAGGAGGCGGGCCGTCATGTCGGCGCGCTCGATGGAGCGGCCGAGCGTGAAGAACTGCCAGGCCTCGTCGCGGCTCGTGCCCGACTCGACGAGCCCGACCGCGAGGGCGGAGCGCTCGCGCACCCAGCCGAAGAACTCGTGCACGCGGTCGTTCGCGATCTTCCGCGGCATCCGGGCGCGCGTCGTGTTGAGGCACTCCCAGAGCTCGCTCGAGACGATCTCGCGGGCCCGCCGCGCGTTCTCCCGCGCGGCGCCGAGCGAGTACGCGATGGAGGCGGGCTGCGTGCGGTCCACGGCGAGGAGCGCGAGCACGTCGTCCCGGCCGAGCACGTCGTCGGAGGGGACGTCGCTGCCCATCACGCTGAGGAGCGAGCGGCAGGCGGTGTCCTCGTCGATCCACGGGTCCTCGAGCAGGAGCTGGAGGTGCACGTCGAGGATGCGGGCCGTGCCGTCGGACCGCTCGATGTAGCGGCCGATCCAGAACAGCGACTCGGCGATGCGCGACAGCATGGGCATCAGCGGTCCCCCTCGGCGGTGGTGGCGGGTGCGGTGGACGCGCGTGCGGCGGTGGTGGCGGGTGCGGTGGACGCGCGTGCGGCGGCGGTGGCGGGCGCGGTGGACGCGCGTGCGGCGGCAGCGGATGCAGCGGGCGGCGCGGCGGCCGCCTGCTGCTGCTGCTGCTCGTGCTGGTCGCGGTTGCGCGGGGCGTCGTGGGGCGACTGGTCGGGGGCCTTGTCGCCGTCGACGATCGGGATCGACGTCGTGACCGCGGCCTGGTCGGCCACGAGCGTCTGCACGCTGCGCTCGCGCGTGGCCGTGGGGAAGCCGGAGTCGCCGACGACCCAGGTGTCCTTGGATCCGCCGCCCTGGCTGCTGTTGACCACGAGCTGGCCCTCGGGGAGCGCCACGCGCGTGAGCCCGCCGGGCAGCACCCAGATGTCGCGGCCGTCGTTCACGGCGAAGGGCCGGAGGTCGGCGTGCCGCGGGCGCATGCCGTCCTCCACGAGCGTGGGGATGGTGCTGAGCTGCACGACCGGCTGCGCGATCCAGCCGCGCGGGTCCTTGAGGAGCCGCGCCCGGAGCTCGGCGAGCTCGCCCGCGGAGGCGGCGGGGCCGACCACGAGGCCCTTGCCGCCGGATCCGTCGACGGGCTTCACGACGAGCTCGGGCAGCCGGTCGAGCACCTCCTCGAGCGACTCCGGGTCCTCGAGGCGCCAGGTGTCGACGTTCGGGATGATGGCGTCCTCGGCCAGGTAGTACCGGATGAGGTCGGGCAGGTACGTGTAGACGAGCTTGTCGTCGGCGACGCCGTTGCCGACCGCGTTGGCGATGGTGACGTTGCCGAGGCGGGCCGCGAGCATGAGGCCGGGCGAGCCGAGCATGGAGTCGGCGCGGAACTGCAGCGGATCCAGGAACTCGTCGTCGACGCGGCGGTAGATGACGTCGACGCGCATGGGGCCGCCGGTGGTGCGCATCCAGACGCGGCCGCCGGAGCAGAACAGGTCGCGGCCCTCGACGAGCTCGACGCCCATGAGGCGGGCGAGCAGCGTGTGCTCGAAGTAGGCGCTGTTGTAGACGCCGGGCGTGAGGACGACGACGTTCGGGTCCTCGACGCCGTCGGGCGCGCTCGCGCGGAGGGCCTGCAGGAGCTTGTTCGGGTAGTCGCCGACGGGGCGCACGCGCATCGAGACGAAGAGCTCGGGGAGCGTCTGGGCCATGACGCGGCGGTTGGAGATGACGTAGCTGACGCCGGAGGGCACGCGCACGTTGTCCTCGAGCACGCGCATCTCGCCGGCCTCGTCGCGCACGAGGTCGATGCCGGAGACCTGGATGCGGACGCCGTTGGCCGGGTCGATCCCCGCGGCCTGGCGGTGGAAGTGGCCGGACGAGCTGATGAGGCGGGCGGGGATCACGCCGTCGCGGATCGCGCGCTGCGGCCCGTACACGTCGGCGAGGAACGCCTCGAGCGCCCGGACCCGCTGCGCGACGCCCTTCTCGAGCCGGCTCCACTCGGCCTGCTCGATGACGCGCGGCACGGCGTCGAGCGGGAACGGCCGCTCCTCGCCCGCGAAGTCGAAGGTGACGCCCTGCGCGAGGTAGCTGGTGGCGAGCGCGTCGGTGCGGTCCTTCAGCTCCTCCTTGGTCATGCGGGAGAGCGCCGCGTGGATCTCGCGGTAGGCCGCCCGCGCGACGGCGGGCTCCCCGGCGATCGGCGGATCCCGGAACATCTCGTCGAACGGCATCGCACCGCCTGTGGCCCGGCGTGTGGCCGCGAGCGTGCCGTATCCCTCGAACAGATCACCCATGGCCGCAGACTAACGGGGGCGTGTGTCGGGGGTGTTTCCTGCTCCGGTCAGGCGGGTCGCGCGTCGGCGGGGCCGACGGGACGGGCGCGGATCAGGCGTCGGTGCGCTTGAGGACGTGCGCCGGGATCGCGATGGACGCCGAGACGAGCAGGATGCCGCCGAAGAAGCTCAGCAGCTCGAAGCCCTCGATGTAGAACGCGAACGCGAACAGCGCCATGCCGCCCAGGAAGAGGGCGAACGCGATGATGAAAGCGACGATGTTCACGAGGGCACCTGAATCCGTTGACGAGACTGTGGGCGACCGCGGCGCGCGAGGCGCGAGATGCGGTCAGGGTCGAGTCTACGAGATCCGGACGCCGCCGTCGCCCGGCCGGGTCGACCCGGGACGCCCGCCTCGCGGGACGGCTCAGCGCGCGGCGTGCTCCGGCCGGACCCCGCCGGCCAGCGCCTGGTACGCGCGCTGCGGCCCGGGCGAGCGCGTGAGCGACGCCGCGATGGCGTCGAGCCCGGCGCGCTGCATCCCCGACGGGTTGAGCAGCGCCTTCGCCGCCTGCCGAAGCTCGGTGACGGTCGCGACGTTCGGCGCCAGCGCGATCCCGAGCCCGGCCTCCTCGAGGGCGGCCGCCCCCGCGAACTGGTCGGTCGAGAGCGGCAGCACGAGCATCGGGACGCCCGCGGTCGCCGCCTCGGTGACGGAGTTGTTGCCGCCGTGCGTGACCGCGAGGTCGGCGTGGGCGAGCAGCGTCACCTGCGGGAGGAAGGGGCGCACGAGCCAGTCGGACGGGACGTCGCCGAGCTCGGCCGGGTCGGTGGATCCGGTCGCGAGCGCCACGCGCACGTCGAGGTCGCGGAGGGCCGCCGCGATGCGCGCGAGCACGTCGCCGCGCACGGAGAGGAAGCTGCCGAGCGACACGTAGACGATGGGGTCGCCGCCCGCGTCGATCCAGTCGCGCACCTCCGCCTCGGGCGCCTCCCGGCGGACGGCGGAGCCGATGAAGGCGTGCGGCGGCAGCAGCTCGGAGCGGTCGGGGTCGTGCAGCTCCTCGGGGTAGTTGAGGAGGAGCACGTCGCCGGCCTCCGCGAACGCGTCGCGGCTCGGGCGCATGGCGGGCGCGAGGATCGCGAGGGCGTCGTTCCACTGCGCGGTGAAGCGGTCGCGCACCCGCACGCAGAGCGCGTGCAGCTCGTCGAGGTCCTCCTCCTCGGGCTCGAACGCCGCGGGCCAGGCGGGCGGGAAGCCGTAGACCTCGTCGCCGACGGGCAGCGCGCTCGGGTGGCCGAGCACCACGTCGGCGTGCGGCGTGCCGGAGGCGAGGAGCGCGAGGCGGGCGCTGAAGGCGAGGTGGTCGACGATCACCTGGTCGGGGCGCACCTCGTCGAGGATCCGCTGCACGGCCCGCGCGGTCTCGACCGGCTCCCACAGCAGGTCGTCGCTCCGGGCCTCGGCCTGGAAGCGGAGCGTCTCGACCATCCCGCGGCGCGTGGCGGCGAAGAAGCCGCGGAGGGCGTCGTCCTCGCCCGTCGGCTGCTCCTCGGCCTTGATGGTGCCGGGGTTGGATCCGCGGCCGAGGCGGAGGTCGACCCGCTCGAAGCCGGAGGCCTCGACGATGCCGGCGGTGGCGGATCCGGTGGCCACCACCACGCGCTCGCCGGCCTGCTGCCAGGCCGACGCGAGCGTGATGAGGGGGAAGAGGTGGGACGCGTAGTCCGGGCTGATGACGAGCAGGGTCATGAGGCGCTGAGCTCCCAGAGGGTTCGGTCGTCGGCTGCGGCGACGTCGCGGTAGACGCGGGACAGGGTGCCCGCCATGGCCTGGATGGTGAAGGTGCGGGCGACCATGTCGCGCGCGCGGTCGGCGGCGGCGTCCGCGTCGGGGCCGCCGGCGATGTCGAGCGCGCGGGCGATGCCGGTGCCGAGCGCCGCGGGATCCGACGTGTCGACGAGGAGGCCGGTCACGCCGTCCTCCACGTAGGTCGCCGGGCCTCCCGACGCGGGCGCGACGACGGGCAGGCCCATCGACATCGCCTCGAGGAGCGCGACGCCGAACTCCTCCTTGATGCTCGCGCACGCGTACGCGCCGCCCGGCGCGGTGAGCCCGGGGCGGCCGTAGCGCACGGCGGCGAGCCAGCGCGTGACGGTGTCGTTGCCGCGGTGGCCGGCGAGGAGGAGGCCGTGGCGGGCGGCGTCGGCGGGGGCGTCCGCGCCGGGCACCGCCTCCAGGATCCGCGCGAGCTGCTCGCGCTCCTCCGCGCTCGGGGCGTCGAGGTCGCCGCCCACGATCAGGAGGTTCGCGCGGGAGCGGAGCGCGGGATCCGCCGCCCAGACGTGCGCGAGCGAGGCCATGCCCTTGACGCGGGCGAGGCGGCCGACGCTGATGACGAGCGGCAGGCCGCGGCGCTCGGCGGGGAGGCCGGCGAGCAGGTCGTCGAGCTCGACGAAGGCGCGGGCCGGGGCGCCGTCCGCGTCGGCGCCGAGCATGGCGTCGTCGCGGGAGCGCTCGATGGCGGCGACGTCGATGCCCTCGGCGACGACGCTGTGGCGCTCGGGGTGCGCGTCCACGTCGATGCCGACGAGCCGGCGCATGTCGCGCTTCAGCTCCGGGCGCGGGAAGAGGACGGTGTGCGCGGCGTCGGCGGCCAGGCGCTGCACGAGGCGCACGCGGAACCAGTAGTGCTCGCGAGCGTCGACGGCGCCGAAGCCGTCGCGCGTGAGGGCGCCGGAGCGGTCGAGCGCGTCGACGACGCCGTGCGGATCCGGCGCCACCGTGAACACGACCGGGATGCCGAGCTCGCGCGCGACCGTGGAGGCGGCGAGCGTGCCGACGTCGGCCATGCGGAGGTGCACGGCGTCGACGCGGCCGGCGGCGCGGAGCACGCGGCGGATCCCGCGCTCGGCCTCGACCCGGTGCGGCCAGGCCTCGGGCAGCGAGCGCGGGCCGCCGAGCATCGGGATGTGCGCGAAGACGTGGCCGTCGTCGCCGGCGGAGACGCGGGCGAGCGAGGCGAGCGCCTGGTCGGGGGTGCCGCGGGAGAGGGTGACGACGCGGTCGACCGGGCGGTCGGCGACGGTGGTGTCGGCGACGTCGTGGGTGCCGGTCGACGTGCCCGCGGGATCCACTAAGGCGTCGCCGAGCCGCACGAGCAGCGTCGCGATGCCGCCGTTGTCGCCCGCGCCCACGTGCGTGAGGCCCGCGTCGATGTCGGCGTGCAGGAAGAGCTGGACGACCGTGAGGCCGGGCCGCTCGGGCGCGGCCGGGTGGTCGCCGTGCTGGCGCGCGATGTCGAGGACGGCGAGGCGCGCGACCGCGGCCACCTCGTCGTCGCCGTGCGCGATGTCCGAGACGATCCCGAGGGTCGCCTCGCCCGCGGGCCGGTCGCCGAGCGCGGCCACGGCGGCCGCGCGGGTGAGCGGGCCCTCGCGCGGATCCTGGGCGGTGCGGAGGAGCACGCGCTCCGGGATCCGGCCGGACACGAGGCCGATCGTCTCGACCAGCCGGGAGCGCGCGCCGTCGCCGCGCACGCCGAGCAGGGCGTTCTCGAGCGCGAGGGAGAGGTGGTCGGGGGTCGACGCGGCCCACTGCTGGAGGGTCCGCTGCGCGAGCATGCCGGGGAAGCCGCCCTCGACGACCATCGCGACGAGGCCGGAGACCGCGTCGAAGCGCGGCAGGCGCGTGCCGAAGGCCCAGGCGGCGTGCTCGCGGATCCACCGCACGTCGTGGTCGAGGAGCGCGACGAGCGCGAGGTCGGCGGCCTCGTCGAAGACCTGCGCGAGCGCGTGGATGGCGGCGACGGCGGTGAGCTGGTCGGCGGGATCCGCGGCGGCGCGGGCGAGGAGCCGCACCGCGCGTCCGCCGCCGTCGCGGCTGGCGGCGACCGTGAGCTCGTCGGCCTCCTGCATCACGTCGAGGATGCGCGCGGCCTGCGCGACCTGGTCGAGGCTCGTCTGGATCCCCATGCTCGTGTCCCCTCCCGGGTCGCGTACTCCTGCGACGGAGCCGTGAGGCGCCTCACGCGGGAGCGTTCGCTCCCGGGACAGCCTCCCGGCCCTCGCGAGTATTCCCCAGTCGGCTGCGAGAACTCCAGCCCGGAGGCCCGGGCGATGCCGCGCGTACGCTGACGGCATGCCCCACCCCGCGAAGCCGGCCCCGCAGATCCGCTTCGGCATCGTGGGGAGCGGGTGGCGCAGCGCCTTCTTCCTGCGCATCGCGCGGGCCCTCCCGGAGCGCTTCGCGGTCACCGGCCTCGTGACCCGCAGCTCGGACACCGGACGCGCGCTCGAGGAGGAGTGGGGGATCCGCACCTTCCGCACCGCGGCCGAGCTGCTCGCCGCGGAGGCGCCGTCGTTCGTCGTCGTCTCGGTGCCGCGGACGGCCGCGCCGGACGTGATCGCCGACCTCGTCGACCGCGGCGTGGCCGTGCTCACCGAGACGCCGCCCGGGGAGACCGTGGAGGACCTCGAGCGGCTCGACGCGCTCGTGCGGCAGGGCGCCCGGATCGAGGTCGCCGAGCAGTACCCGCTCTCGCCGCTGCTCGCCGCGCAGCTCGCCATCGCCGCCGGCGGCCGCCTCGGGCGCATCAGCCAGGCCCAGGTCGCGCAGTGCCACGACTACCACGGCGTCCGCGTGATGCGCCGGGCCCTCGGCATCGGCTTCGAGGACGCGACCATCACGGCGTCCCGCTTCTCCTCGCCGCTCGTCGCCGGGCCCGACCGCGACGGCGACCCCGTGCGCGAGGAGGTCGTGACCGCCGAGCAGACCACCGCGCGCTTCGACTTCGGCGACCGCCTGGGCGTCTACGACTTCGCCGACCAGCAGTACTTCTCCTGGATCCGCCGCAACCGGCTCCTCGTCCGCGGCGAGCGCGGCGAGATCGCCGACGAGCACGTGAGCTGGCTGCTCGACGCGACGACGCCGACGTGGGCCGACATCACGCGCGTCGAGACCGGGCAGGGCGGCAACCTCGAGGGGCACCACCTCCGCGGCCTGCTGCTCGGCTCCGAGTGGGTCTACGAGAACCCGTTCGCGCCCGGCCGGCTCGCGGACGACGAGATCGCGATCGCGCAGTGCCTCGTGGAGATGCACGCGCACGCGGCCGGCGGCCCCTCGACCAACTCGCTCGCGGAGGCGTCGCAGGACCACCACCTCGCGCTCCTCATGCACGAGGCGGCGACCACCGGGCGTCCCGTCCGCAGCACGCGGCGCGCCTGGGCGGACTGACCCGCTCCCGCTCCACCGCTCCTCCGCTCCACCAGGAAGGCACGTCATGCGCATCGACCTCACCGGATCCACCGCCCTCGTCACGGGCTCCACGCAGGGCATCGGCTTCGCGATCGCGGAGGGGCTCGCCGACGCGGGCGCCCGCGTCATCGTCAACGGCCGCGACGCCGAGCGGACGGCCGCCGCGCGGGACCGGCTGCTCGCCGCGCATCCCGGCGCCGCCGTCGAGGCGCTCGCGGCCGACGTCGCGACCGAGGAGGGCGCCGCCCGCGCGGTCGAGGCGTTCCCCGAGGTCGACGTGCTCGTCAACAACCTCGGGATCTTCGGCGCGGCCGACCCGTTCGAGATCAGCGACGACGAGTGGCGCCGCTACCTCGAGGTCAACGTGCTCGCGGCCGTGCGCCTCACGCGTGCGTACCTGCCGGGCATGATGGCGCGCGGCTGGGGCCGGGTGCAGTACATCGCGAGCGACTCGGCCGTCGTCACCCCGGCCGAGATGATCCACTACGGCGTCTCGAAGACCGCCCTCCTCGGGGTGTCGCGCGGCTTCGCCAAGGCCGCGGCCGGATCCGGCGTGACGGTCAACTGCGTCATGGCCGGCCCCACGCACACCGGCGGCGTCGAGGCGTTCGCGCGCGAGCTCGTGGGCGACGACCTGCCGTGGGACGAGGCGCAGCGCGCGTTCATGCGGGAGCACCGGCCGCAGTCGCTCATCCAGCGGCTGATCGAGCCGGAGGAGATCGCCAACATGTGCGTGTACCTGGCGTCGAAGCAGGCGTCGGCGACGACGGGCGGCGCGCTCCGGGTCGACGGCGGGTACGTGGACGCGATCCTGCCGTAGGCGCCGCCGGGACGCGTATCCGGGCAGCCGGCAGCCGTCCCGCGGCGGGTGGCCGGGCTGCGGCGCGCGCCTCAGCCTGCCAGGTGCCGCCGGATCGCCTCGACGCCGAGCTCCACCTCGCGGAACGACGTGGTCAGCGGGCTGAGGCCGAGGCGGAGGCCCGACGGCGCGCGGAAGTCGGGGATCACGCCCTCCTCCCACAGCGCGCCGACGATCTCGCGGAAGCGGGGGTGGTCGACGCTCACGTGGCTGCCGCGCCGCTCCTCCTCGCGGGGGCTCGCCACGCGCGCGCCGAGCGGCACGAGGTCGCGGTCGACGAGGTCGAGCGCGAAGCCCGTGAGCGCGAGGGACTTGGCGCGGATCGCCTCCATGCCCGCCTCCTCGATGAGCGCGATCATGTCCTGCATCGCGAGCATCCCGACGATGGGCGGCGTGCCGCTGAGGAAGCGGCGGATCCCGTCGGCCGGCACGTACTCGGGCCCCATCGCGAACACGTCCTGCGCGCCCATCCAGCCCTGGATCGGCTGGCGCAGCTCGGCCTGCAGGCCGCTGCGCACGTACCCGTGCGCGGGCGCTCCCGGCCCGCCGTCGAGGTACTTGTAGCTGCAGCCGACCGCGAGGTCGACGCCCCACGCGTCGAGCTCGGTGGGGATGACGCCGACCGAGTGGCAGGTGTCCCACAGCGCCAGCGCGCCGGCCTCGTGCACGATGCGCGTGATCTCCGGCACGTCCGCGAGGAACCCCGAGCGGTACGCGACTTGGCTCAGCACGACGAGCGCGGTCCGCTCCCCCACCGCCTCCGCGACGAGCTCCGGCGTGACGCCGGCGTCGGGCGCGACCTCGATCCACCGGATCGTCATGCCGCGCTCCTCCGCGACCCCCTCCAGCACGAAGCGGTCGGTCGGGAAGTTGTCGGTGTCGATCACGAGCTCGTCGCGGCCGGGGCGCGCGCGGACGGCGGCGCGCACGAGCTTGTAGAGGATCACCGTGGTCGAGTCGCCGACGAACGTCTGGCCGGGCGCGGCCCCGTAGGCGACGCGGCCGAGGTCGTCGCCGATGCGCGTGGGCATGTCGAGCCAGTCCTCGTCCCAGCCGCGGATGAGGCGGCCGCCCCACTGGTCGCGCACGAAGGACGCGACGCGGTCGACGCTCGCGATCGTCGGCCGCCCGAGCGAGTTGCCGTCGAGGTAGGCGACCACGTCGTCGGCCCGCACGAACAGGCCGCGGAAGCGGGCGAGCGGGTCGCGCGCGTCGAGCTCGGCGGCGGACGGGATCGGGCGGGCGTCGGGCGCGTCGGGGGTCACGTCCGCAGCCTACGAGCCGGGGTGCCGGGTGGGCGGATCCGGCAGGCGCCCGACAGGTCCGCGGGCTGGGCGCTGACGGCCGCGGGGACTGCCGCGTCCACCTCGTCGCGCAGGTCGCCCGGGCCGAGACCGCGGACCGTCGCGCCTACCTCGTCGCGAGGACGGCTACGTCGTCGGCCGAGTAGCGCGTGAGGACGAGCGTCCCGCCCTCGACCTCGCCCGCCGGCACCTCGTACATCAGCGTGACGGTCGTCGCCTCGCCCGGGTCGAGCGTGCCCACGCGGGCGAGGCCCGTGTCGGGCGCCCACAGGTCCGTCGTCGTCGTGTCGACGAGGTCGCCGGACGGCGTCCGGAAGTCCAGCTCGACGAGGTCGATCGTGCGGGTCAGCACGCCGTGGCTCTCGATCCGGACGGTGGCCGCCACCACCCGATCGGATGCGGCCACGATCCCCGCGGGCGCGGCGTCGCTGTCGGGGTCCACGTCCGTCACGGCGACGTCCAGCTCGGGCGCGCCGTCCGCGAACGTGCGCCAGGCCTCGCCGACGGGGACGGGATCCGCGAGCGTGCCCGCCGCGGTCGTCACGGGCGGATCCTCCGGCACGAGCGCGGCGAGCCCCGTCAGCACCGCCACGACGCCGGCCACGAGCAGCACGGCGAGCCCGCCCGCGACGGCGAGCAGGAGCCCGAGGCGGGCGGCGGTCGACGGGGCGGGCTGGTCGGGCTGGTCGGGGCATCGATCGCTGCGGCCGGGTCGGCCGGGTCGGCGTGGTCGCGCGGGTCGGCGTGGTCGCGCGGGTCGGCGTGGTCGCGCGGGTCGTCCGGTGCGAGGTCGAGCGGGCGATCGGGACCGCGACCGGGCGCGGGGCCGTACGGCGTCGCCGCGAGGGGGCCGTCCGCATCCGGTCGGGCGTCGCCGCCCTCGCCCTCACCGACCGGCACGGACCACCGCCACCGCCATCGCCATCGCCACCGCGGGCCCTAGCCGGCCCGGAAGTAGTAGGCGTCCGCGGCCAGCCCCGGCACCGTCGCCCAGAGGCCCTCGCCCGCGCCGTCGATCGGGATCTCGACGACCACGTTCCCGCTCGCGGTGCCCTGCGGCTCCAGCAGCCCCGCGCCGTCGGCGAAGGCCGGGGCCGGCGCGAGCGCGAAGGCGTCGGCGGCCGAGTACGCGGCTCCGTCGGGCGCGAGGTACCCCAGGACGAGCTCCGACAGCGGGTCGCCCTGGTCCTGGCCGAGGTACGTGACCGTGACGGGCACGACCGCGTACTGCATGCCCTCCGCGGGCGCCGGGTTGGCCGGATCCGCGGCGAGCACCGCCGCCGTCGCGTCGAGGGTCGGCTGGCCGAGCGTGACCGACCACTCCGGCCCGTCGACGCCCTCGCCCGTGACCGTCGTGCCGATCGGCAGCGGATCCTCGGGGCTCGTCCCCGGCGCGCCCGCCGCGTCGCCGCCGGCGTCGGGATCGGTGCCGTCGCCGGGGGTGGGCTCGGGGCTCGCGAAGCCACCGGGCCCGCCCGAGGACTCCACGGCATCCGACACCGCGTCCACGAAGGCGAACGTGTAGACGATCGCGAGGATCACGCCGAGCACGAACCCGACGATCCCGAGGATCAGGCCGGTGACCGCGAGCGGCTTGCCGTCCATGCGCCGTGCCAGCGAGATGATCGCGAGGATGATCGCCGCGAAGGCGGGCACGAACGCCACGTAGTTGAGGAACGGGATGAGGGCGGTGACGACCGCCGCGATGCCCACCACGAGCGCCGCGATGGCGAGGCCCTTGCCGCCGCGCGGGCGGGGCGGCGGGCCGCCGACGTAGGGCGGGGCGGCCGCGGGAGGGGCGTAGCCGGCGGGGGCGCCGTAGCCCGTGGGCGGCGCGTACGCGGCGGATCCGGCGTCGGCGGCGGGCGGCGCGTACCCGCCGGCAGCGCTGTAGCCGGCCGGCGGCGCGGGCGGCGGCGGGACCTCGCCGGCGGCGCGGGCCGGGATCGGCGCATCGACGGGGTCGGCGGCATCCGCCGGGCGGGGGCCGTCGGGTGCGACGTCCTCGAGCGGCTCCGCGTCGGACGCGACGGCCGGAGCGCCCGCAGGCCCGTACGGGCTGGCCGCCTCGGTCTCGCGCGGCCCCTCGGCGGCGTCCTCGGATCCGGCGTCCCGCGGCTCGTCGGGGTGGCGGCCGTCGGTGCGGTCCGGATCGCGCTCGTCGCTCATGAGTCGTTCCTAGCGGAGGCGGCGTCCGGACGGCACCTCGTCGGCGGAAGCGCCCCGAAGTGGGGGCGTCGCGGCGGCCGAGGGCCGTCGGCGGTCACCGCTCCGCGACGAACCAGGACGTGTCGGAGGTGGGGCCGGGGGTCACGGACCAGGTGCCGCCGCCCGCGTCGCCCGTAGGGACCTGGATGACCAGGACGACGCTCGCGCTCTCGCCCTGCGCGAGCGGTCCCGCGTGCGCGTCGGCGCCGGGTGCGGTCACGTACCTCTCCGGCGCGCAGAATGTGCCGTCCTCCGCGACGTAGTCGACGCTGATCTCGTCCACGGCCACGCCCGGATCGGCCGCCTCGCGGGTGACGGCGAGGGGGAGGACGGCGTAGTCCATGCCCGGGTCCGGCGGCGGGTTCACGGCGATGGAGTCGAGGACGGCCGCGGTCATGTGGAACGTCGGCGTGCCGACCGTCACCCGCCACTCGGGCCCGTCGTCGCCCTCGCCCGTGACGGTCGTCCCGAGGGGCGCCGGATCCTCGGGCTCGGAACCCCGGGCCTCCCCGGTGCCCGTCCCCTCCGATCCGTCCCCGGAGCCGCCGGACCCGTCGTCGCGCGATCGCGACGATCCCTCCCCTGACGGACCGTCGCCGTACCCGGTGGGTCCGAACACGGGGGCCGGGAACACGAGGGGGACGAGCACGCCGACCACCAGCGCGATCCCGGCGGCGGCGAGGCCCGCGACGGCCAGGCCGCGGCCGACCGTCCGCCGCAGGGCGCGCACCCCGAGGATCCCGGCGACGACCGCGAGGCAGAGGACGACGGCATCCCTCCCCGCGAGGAGCAGCCACGCCAGCGCGGCGAGGCCGGTCGCCAGCGCCGCGATCCCGAGCCCGCGGCCCCCGGCGGCGGGCTCGGTCGACGGGCGCGGTGCGGGGAGCGGCGGCGGCAGCGGATCCACGGGGCCGTCCGGAGCCGCCCATGTCCCGGATCCCGCTCCCGCGATCGGGATCGGGATCGGTGCCGGTGCCGGTGCCGGTGCCTGCTCCGCAGCCGACTCCTCCGATGCGGCGGGCGCGTCCTGGGCGCCCGACTCCCCCGATGCAGCAGGACCGTACGGCGAGCCCGACTCCCCCGGCCCGACCGGCCCGTACGGAGAGCCCGACCCCCGCGCCCCGACCGGCCCAGACGGAGGGCCCGGTTCCCCGGACGCGGCCGGCTCGATCGGGATGCCCAGCTCGCCCGGTTCCCCGGACACCGCCGGCCCACCCGCAGCGGCAGGATCCCCGGACCCGGCCAGCCCATCCGGCTCGCCCGGCTCCCCGGACCCAGCAGGCCCGTACGGCGACGCCCCGCGCTCGTCGGGGAGGCGGTCCCGGTCCGGATCCTCGGGATCGCGCGCGTCGGTCATGTCCCGTTCCTAACGCAGGCGACGCGCGCGCACGGCCCCGGCCCGCCGTCGGCCTCGGACTGGGGCACGGCGCGGGTCCGCCGTCGGGACCCGCCCCGCCTCCCGCCCGCCGAGGGGCGCCGGACGCGGCCGGGAGGTCCGTTAACCTCGGGGCGTGCCCCTGCCCGCGTGGACCCCCGACGGCCCCGACCTCGTGATCCATGCCGAGAACCTCGAGGCCGTCCGCGCGCTCCCCGACGGCGCCTTCCAGCTCATCTACCTCGATCCGCCGTTCAACACCGGACGCACGCAGGAGCGCCAGAACCTCACGGTGACGCGCACCCCCGACGCCGATCCGGATCCCGAGCCCGGAGACCCCGGCGCCGGCGTCGGCGTCGGCTCCGAACCGGACCCCCAGCCCGGAGCCCCCGACCCCGACCCCGACCCCGACCCCGACCCGGATCCTCAGCCCGAACACCCCGACGCCGCGCCCGCCCTCGCCCCCGCGAGCACCGCCACGCCCGAGCCCGTGCGTCCGCCCGGCGCGCGCCTCGGCTTCCACGGCCGCAGCTACGACTCCGTGAAGGGCATGCTCTACGGCTTCGACGACTCGTTCGCCGACTACTGGGACTTCCTCGAGCCGCGCCTGATCGAGGCCTGGCGCCTCCTCCACCCCACCGGCACGCTCTACCTGCACCTCGACTACCGCGAGGTGCACTACGCCAAGGTCGTGCTCGACGCGCTGTTCGGCCGCCGGTCGTTCCTCAACGAGATCGTGTGGGCCTACGACTACGGCGCGAAGTCGCGCCGGCGCTGGCCGGCCAAGCACGACACGATCCTCGTCTACGTGAAGGACCCGGTCCGCTACCGCTTCGACTCCGAGGGCGTGGACCGCGAGCCGTACATGGCGCCCGGTCTCGTGACCCCCGAGAAGCGCGAGCGCGGCAAGCTCCCGACGGACGTCTGGTGGCACACGATCGTCTCCCCCACCGGCCGGGAGAAGACCGGCTACGCCACGCAGAAGCCCCTCGGCGTGCTGCGCCGCATCGTGCAGGCCTCGAGCGGACCCGGCGACTGGGTGCTCGACTTCTTCGCCGGATCCGGCACCACGGGCGCCGCGGCCCGCGAGCTCGGCCGGCGCTTCGTGCTGGTGGACGAGAACCCGCAGGCCATCGAGGTGATGCGCGCCCGGCTCGACGGCGACGGCACGGTCTTCGTGGCGCCGGATGCGCGTCCCGCCGCCCGAAAGCAGAAGGCGCCGGCGAAGGGGAAGACGACGGTGCCGGCGACGGCGCCAGGGAAGACGACGGTGCCGGCGAAGGCGACGGCCCCCGCGAAGCCCAAGCCGAAGCCCCCACTCCCCGCCGCGCCGAAGCCGGCTCCGCCACCCGCCGCTCCGCTCTCCGACTGACCGGCGAGCCCCGCGCTACCCCTGCTGCGCGAGCGCGAACGGCAGCACGCGCGTGGCGCCCGCCTTGCGCAGCAGCCGCCCGGCGACCGTGAGGGTCCACCGGGTGTCGACCAGGTCGTCGACCAGGAGGACGGGACGCGGATCCGCCGCGAGGTCGTCCGCGAGGTGCGCCGGCACCTGGAACCGCGGATGCACACGCCCGAGCCGGTAGACGCTGTTGCCCCGGGCGGCGCCGGGAGCGCCCGGGTCCACGAGCTCCAGCGACCCGAGGAACGGCAACCGCCCCACCTCGGCGATGCGCTGGGCGAGGCTCCCGACGAGCTGCGGCCGGCTCGCCGACGGCACGTGCACGACCGCACGCGGACGCTCGGCCCAGCCCCACTCCGCCAGCACGCGGACGCAGGCGGCGACGAGCGCGTCGTCGACGGGCACGTCCTCCGCGCCGGCCGCGAAGACCGTGCGGAGGCGACCGCCCCACCCGAGGTCGGTGAGGCGCGCGAGCGCGCGCCCCTCGTCGACCTGCTCGCCGGAAGCGATGGCGCCGCTGAGCGGCACGCCGACGCTCGACGCGCCCGCGGGCCAGCGCAGCCGCGGCTCGATGGGGAGCCCGACCCTGTCGAGCGCCTGCGATGCGGTGGCCGACGCCTGCTGGTCGAGGGACGACGGATACCACGCGCCCGCGCACCGGTCGCAGCGGCCGCAGGGCGCCGCGGTGTCGTCGTCGAGCTGGCGCTGGAGGAACTCCATCCGGCAGCCGAGCGTGGTCTCGTAGTCGAGCATCGCCTGCTGCTCGCGCACGCGCGCCGCCGCGACCTGCTCGTAGCGGGCGCGGTCGTAGGTCCACGGGACCCCGGTGGCCGACCATCCGGACGTATCGCGCCGCACGGCGCCGTCGACGTCGAGCACCTTGAGCAGGAGGTCGAGCCGGCTGCGCGACAGCGAGACGCGCGACTCCAGCGCGGGCACCGACAGCGGCCGGTCGCTCTCGCCGAGCGCCTGGATGACGGACGCCGCCTGCTGCTCGTCGGGCATGGACGCCGTGGCGAAGTACTGCCAGATGTCCGGATCCTCGCGACCGGGGAGGAGCAGCACGTCGGCGTCGGCGGACCCGCGACCCGCGCGGCCGACCTGCTGGTAGTAGGAGACGGGCGACGACGGCGCCCCGAGGTGCACGACGAACCCGAGGTCGGGCTTGTCGAAGCCCATGCCGAGCGCGCTGGTGGCGACGAGCGCCTTGACCTCGTTGCGCTGCAGCTCGCCCTCCGCCTGCTCGCGGTCGGCCGGGTCGTCGCGCCCCGTGTACGCCTTGACCTCATGGCCGGCGTCGCGCAGCAGCCGTGCCGTGTCCTGCGCGGCGGAGACGGTGAGCGCGTAGATGATGCCGCTGCCGGGCAGCTCGTCGAGGTGGCTGAGCAGCCAGCCGAGCCGGTCCCTGCTGTTCTCGAGCCGCAGCACGCCGAGCCGCAGCGACCGCCGGGCGAGCGGCCCGCGGATGGTGACCACGGGCACGCGCTCCGTCTCGACGGCGCCGCCCCCGGTGGATCCGACGCTCAGCTGCTCCTCCACGTCGGCCACCACGCGCGAGTTCGCCGTGGCGGTGGTGGCGAGCACGGGCACCCGCTCGTCGACCGAGGAGATGAGGTCGCGGAGGCGGCGGTAGTCGGGCCGGAAGTCGTGGCCCCAATCGGAGATGCAGTGCGCCTCGTCGACCACGAGGAGGCCGAGCCGGGCGCGGAGGGCCGGGAGCTGCTCGTCGCGGAAGCGCGGGTTGTTGAGGCGCTCCGGCGAGACGAGCAGGAGGTCGACCTCGTCGGCGTCGAGCGCGCGCAGCAGGTCGTCCCACTCGTGGGCGTTGCTGGAGTTCATGGCGACCGCACGGACGCCGGCCCGCCGCGCGGCGGCGACCTGGTCGCGCATGAGCGCGAGGAGCGGCGAGACGAGCAGCGTGGGGCCGAGCCCCTGCTGGCGGAGGAGCAGGGTCGCGACGAAGTAGACCGCCGACTTGCCCCATCCGGTGCGCTGCACGACGAGCGCGCGGGACCGGTCCTGCACGAGCGCCTCGATGGCCTCGAACTGCCCGTCGTGGAAGTCGGCGCCCGCGACCCCGACGAGCCGCGAGAGGTGCTCCCGGGCGGCGGACCGGAGGTCGGAGGGCGCGGCGGAGGAGGGCGTGGCGGTGTCGGGCATGGGGCCATGCTCCCATCCGCCCCCGACCGAGCCCTCGCGCGGAGACCCCGCGGAGGGAGAGCGCGACGGCGCGCGACCTGGGGAGGGACTACCGCTCGGGCGCGGATCCGGGCTCGATCGCGCGCGACGGCCGCGCCGGCCCCTGGGCACGCGCCGCCTGCACCGCCTGCTCGGCCTGGATCTGCCGCATCCGCGCGATCCGGGCGTAGTGCCGCTCCTCCTCCTCGAGGTCGGCGAGCTGCTGCTCGGTGCTGCGGACGCGCCGGTCGACCGCGACGGCCGCGCGCTCGTAGGCGGCGCTCCGGTCGGGCGGGCCGACGGGTTCGCGCCGCGCGTCCCAGTCGTGGCCGACGCAGAACCACACGATGCTGCCGATGAGCGGCAGGAACACGATCAGCAGGATCCACACCAGCTTCGGCAGGTGCTTCACCTGGTCGTCCGGACGGGTGATGAGGTCGACGAGCGCGCACACGGCCACGAGGAGGGGGAGCAGCCCGAAGAGGATCACGGTCAGGGAGCCTAGGGGGCCCCGGCCGCCGGGCGGAAGGCCCTTGCGCGTTCCCGCGCACCCCACCGGCACGGCCGCCATTCGCTCAGCGGACACGGACCGCGCATCTGCCAGCCATCCAGGAGCCGCCGGTCCTACATTGCAGACGAGGGCCGCACCCGGTGGCCTCAGTGAGGAGGAGATCATGGGTCTCGACGACAAGATCAAGAACGCTGCTCAGGACATCGCCGGCAAGGCCAAGGAGGCGCTCGGCGACCACAAGGGCGACCAGGACCTCAAGGCCGAGGGCCAGAAGGACCAGGCCGCCGCGTCCGCGAAGAAGGCGGGCGAGGACGTCAAGGACGTCTTCAAGTAGACCCTCACCGGTCTCGGACCGAGGCGGCGATCCCCACGGGATCGCCGCCTCCGTCATGTCCGGGCCACCGCGTCGGCCGCCCTCCGGCGCCGCGCACGGGCACGCCGCGCAGGGGCACCCCGCGCACGGGCATGCCGGTCAGGGCCGCGCCGGCGCACCCGCCTCCGCCATGACCCGCCGCACCAGCTCCGCGTCGAGCACCGCGACCTCCTCGCCGTCGTCCGCCGCGTGCGCGCGCACCACGACCGAGACGACGCCGCCCGCGGGATCCACGTCGACCACGAGGAACCCGGATCCGCGCACGATGCGCTCCGTGCCCGGCGTGGCCGCCACGTCCGTCTCGTTCGCGACGCCCGGCGCGACGAGCACCGGCACGCCCGCGAGCGAGCCCACGATGTGGTGGTGGTAGTGCCCCGAGAGGATCACGCGCACGTCGCTCCCCCGCACGATCTCCGCCAGCCGGCCCGGATCCTGCAGCGCGAGCGACTCGTGCAGCGTCGTCGGCGCGGCCACCGGCGGGTGGTGCAGCACGAGCACCGTGCCGCGCTCGGACGGCGTGGCGAGCAGCTCGCGGAGCCCGTCGAGCTGCTGCTCGCGGAGCGCGCCGTAGCCCTTGCCGGGCACCGAGGTGTCGAGGGTCGCGATGCGCCAGCCGTCGACGATCGTCACGCCGTCGACGGGCGGGACGGCGGCGGGATCGCGCCCGTCGTCGGTGCCGGGGGCGCCGTGTCCGTCGCCGAGCACGAGGCGGAAGGCGGAGCGGACGTCGTGGTTGCCGGGCGAGAGGACGACGGCGGCGCCACGCGATGCGGCCCACGGATCCAGCCGCTCTCGCAGCAGCGCGTACGACTCCGGGGTGCCGTCCTCCGAGAGGTCGCCGGAGCCGACGAGGAGCCGCACCTCCGGGATCCGGTCGGCCTCGGCGAGCACGCGGTCGAGCGCGGCGGCCGTGTCGACGACGCCCTGGTGGAGGCCGCCGTCGCGGAGGAGGTGGGTGTCGCTGAGGTGGACGAGGCGCAGGGATCCGGTCGGCAGTGCGTGCATGCCCCGACCCTACGAGGGCGGGCCGACACCGCGGCGGACGCCGGGCGGACATCCGGTGACGCGCGCGGGGGACGCCCGCCCCGCCCGGCCGCCCGCCATCCCGCGGCGGTAGCCTCGTCCCACGACGAGAGGGAACCCCATGGCGACGCGCGACGAGATGGACTGCTGGCTCACCGACATGGACGGCGTGCTCGTGCACGAGAACCAGGCCCTGCCCGGTGCGGCGGCCCTCATCCAGCAGTGGCAGGACCAGGGCAAGCCCTTCCTCGTGCTGACGAACAACAGCATCTTCACGCCGCGCGACCTCTCCGCCCGGCTCCGCGCGTCGGGCCTGCACGTGCCCGAGTCGGCGATCTGGACCAGCGCCCTCGCGACCGCCGCGTTCCTCGAGCAGCAGATGCCCGGCGGATCCGCGTTCGTCATCGGCGAGGCCGGCCTCACGACCGCGCTGCACGAGGCGGGCTTCATCATGACCGACACCAAGCCGGACTTCGTGGTCATCGGCGAGACGCGCAACTACTCGTTCGAGGCGATCACGCGGGCCATCCGCCTCATCAACGGCGGCGCGCGCTACATCGCGACGAACCCCGACGCGACCGGTCCGAGCGCCGAGGGCGTGCTGCCCGCGACGGGCGCGGTGCTCGCGCTCATCTCGAAGGCCACGGGCAAGGAGCCGTACATCGTCGGCAAGCCCAACCCGATGATGTTCCGCTCGGCACTCAACAAGATCGGCGCGCACTCCGAGAGCACCGGCATGATCGGCGACCGGATGGACACCGACATCATCGCCGGCATCGAGGCGGGCCTCCACACCGTGCTCGTGCTCACGGGCATCAGCGACCGCGCCGAGATCGAGCGCTACCCGTTCCGACCCGACGAGGTGCTCTCGGGCGTCACCGAGCTGCTGGATCCGGAGCCGGTCGAGTCCGAGCTCTGATCCGCTGCCGTGCCGTCGGCGCTAGGGGACGACGGGCGGCTGCGGCTTGCCGATGCTGCCCGTGAAGGTGCCGCCGCCGGCGCGGGAGACGAAGCAGTAGGCGTCGCGGTCGCCGGCCGTCCACTCCTCCTGCGTGATGGGGTAGGCGGACTGGTACTGCACGTCCTCGTAGGCGCGCGCCGCGCCGTAGTCGATCACGGTGTCGGCGATGCAGAGCTCGTCGGCGGAGTCGCGCACGGCGTCCTCGCCGGGGAACGCGTCGCCGGTCTGCGGCAGCGCGACGCGGGCGACCATCTGGGCGTGGTGCTCGGATCCGCAGTCGACGACCGTGAACTCCTCCTCCCACGGCGTCGTGTACGGCTCGAGGCACTCGCCGCCCAGCAGCGCATCCCAGGCCTGGGTGCCCGCCGCGGCCGGACCCTGCACCGGATCCGTCGGGGTGGGCGACGGGGTCGGCGTCTCCTCGGCGGCGGCCGTCGCGGTCGCCACGGGGGCGGCGTCGGGCCCGGCGGAGGAGGCGAGCCGCTGGCCCAGGTAGAACAGGCCGACGAGGAGCAGCACCAGGAGGATCGCGCCGCCGACCCAGAGGGCGGTGCGGCGGGGGCCACGGGGTCCGCTCGCACGCCGAGACGGGGACGCGGGCGCGGGCGGCGCGGGGACGCGGGCGGCGTCGAGGACGGGCGCGCGGGGTGCGGGCGGGCGCGGCGCGGGCGGTGCGGCATACGGGGGCGGGACGGGCGCGGATGCGGATGCGGCGTCGGAGCGCGTCTCCCGCGGGGACCCGGCGTCGGAGCGGGTCTCCCGCGGGGACCCGGCGTCGGCACGTGGAGCGGCGGGGACGGCGACCGTCGGGGCGTCGCGATCCGGATGCGCGGCCGGGGCGGCGGCACCGGCCACGGCGGCGGCCCCGACCGCCGGGAGGACGCGCGTGCGGTCCTCACCGTCGTCGGGCGCGGGGCGGTCGGACTCGGTGGCGCGGTTGTCGTCATCCGCGTCCTCGGCGACGTCGCCGAAGAGGAGCGCGATGGCGTCGACGGGCTCGTCGTCGGACGCGACGGGATCGCGGTCGGCCCGGTCCACCCGGTCGTCCGCGACGGGCGCGTCCCGGTCCGGGGCGGTGGCGGCGCGGTCCGCGTCAGGATCAGCCGGATCCCGTCGCTCGGCAGCGGACGGCGCCTCCGGAGCGGACGGTGCAACCGGAGTGGCCTCGGCGGCCGGAGCGGCGAGCGCGGCCGTCGCGTCGTGCACGTCGGGAGTAGTCGCCTTGGACACGGTGCCCGTCGGCTCCGGCGTGACGTCGACAGGGCGGCCCTCGGCGGAGCCGTCGTCGGGCGCGGTGGGACTGGATGGAACGGCGGTGGTAACGCCAGCGGCCATGGGCGTCGGCGCGGGTGCGACCGGTGACCCGGCAGCCCAGGCCATGGCGGCGGCACGGGCGGCCGCGGCGGCAGGTGCGAGCGGGGCCGGGGCCGCGTCGGGATCCTCGTGGGCGTCCGCCGCGTGATCCGCGTGATCCTGCGTGTCCGTGTGTGCCCCGGCGTCCGCACCGGCACCGGCGTCACGTGCGCCGGCGGCATCGGCATCGGCGTCTGCGTCTGCGTCTGCGTCTGCGTCTGCGTCTGCGGCGCCAGCGCCAGGCCGGACCACCTCGGCGACCTCCTCGCGCGCCGCGAGCGCGGCCGGGGTCGACGGGCCGGCGTGCGCGGGAGCGTCCGCTGCCCCGACGGGGTCGTCGACGACCCCCGCGTCCTCGTCGAGTCCCGTGTCGACGCGGGGCGTCAGGTCCACGAGGTCGCCGGTCGGCGTCTCGGCGGGCGCCTCGGGGGCCGGATCCTCGACGAGCTCGGCGTCCACCACCGCGGAATCCACGGCGCCGTCGGCGGCGGGCTCCGGGAGGCGCATTTCGTCGTCCCCGTCCGCGATGGGCTCGAGCACCAGCTCGGCGGTCGCGTCGTCGACGGGCTCGGGATCCGCTTCGAGCTCGCCCGTCAGCACCTCCCCGGCGAGCGGGGCGTCGGACGACGGAGCGTCGGACGTCGCCGCATCCGCCGGCACGGTCCCGGCCGGGAGGTCCACGGGGGACGGCACGTACCCGGGATCCGGCTCGCCCGCGAACTCGAGCTCGTCGGCGATGCCGGACGCCGCGGCGATCTCCGGCTCGGGCACCGGGGCGGGGGCCTCGTCGGCGGGGTCGGCGTCCGCGGAGGCGTCCGCCTGGTCGAGCGGGGCGATCCGGTCGGCGTCCTCCGTCGGGTCGAGCGGCGCGATGCCCGCGAGGATGTCGTCCGCGGGGGCCGTCGGCGCGTCGGCGGGAGCGGGGTCGATGCCCTCCTCCTGCGCGGCGGCGATCTCGTCGGCCTCCGCCTGCCGCTGCCGCGCGTCGTCGCGGTCGGCGGGCTCGGGCTCGACGTCCGCGGAGCGCCCCCAGCCGATCGGCGAGAGCGGGCGGACGGGCCGCTCCCGGTCCGCGTCCGTGGCGGGACGGACCGCGAACGGGTCGTCGTCGCCGCTGCGATCGCGGTCGTCGCCGGATCCGCCGCCGGGAGGCGCCTGCCCGTCCACTAGGCGAGCCCCAGGTCCTCGAGGCCGATGGCGTACAGGTAGCGGTGGCCCGCGGCCTCGATCACCGCGCGGGCGTCGGTCGAGCGGTCGACGACCACGGCGACCGCGGCGATCTCCGCGCCCACCTTCTCGAGCGCCTCGATGGCCTTCAGCGGGGATCCGCCGGTGGTGGAGGTGTCCTCGACGACGATGACGCGCGTGCCCTGCAGGTCCGGCCCCTCGACCTGGCGGCCGCGGCCGTGGTCCTTGGGCTCCTTGCGGACGACGAACGCGTCGTAGCCGCGGCCGACCGCGGCGCCCTGATGCAGGATCGCGGCGGCGATGGGATCCGCGCCCATCGTGAGCCCGCCGACCGCGGCGACGTCGGGCACGTCCGCGATGAGGTCGAGCATGACCTGCCCGATGAGCGGCGCGACGCGGTGGTCGAGGCTCACGCGGCGGAGGTCGACGTAGTAGGTCGCCTTCTTGCCGCTCGTCAGCGTGAAGTCGCCGTGGAAGACGGCGTCCCGCTTGATGTGGTCGATGAGCTGCTGGCGCGCGTCGGAGGTCGTCACGCAGCCGATCCTACGGGCGGGGCACCGCGCCGCCCGGAGCGACGGGCGGGCGCGACGCCGACCGGATCAGGCGTCGGACGCGGCCGGCAGGCCGAACACCGTGCCCACCGCGGCCACGTCGTCGCCACCGTGACCCGCGGCGGACGCCTCCGCGTACGTCTCGCGGAGCGCCTCGAGCATCGCGGTGTCGAAGTCGTGCGCGTCGGCGCCGTCGAGCGCGGCGAGCATGAGCGTCACGTCCTTGAGCAGGCCGTCGAGCGCGAACGAGGGCGCGAGCTCGCCGGCGAGCATCGACCCGCCCTTGAGGTGCGCGTACGGGGTGTCGGCGGCGCCGCCCGCGATCGCGTCGAGGAAGAGGCGCGGCTCGACGCCGAGCAGCCGGGCGAGTCCGAGCGACTGGCCGGTCGCGGCCGTGATGGACGCGATCCACGCGTTGCAGGCGAGCTTGAGCGCGGATCCGGGACCGGCGGCGTCGCCGGCCACGACGGTGCGCGAGCCGGTCGCCTCGAGCACGGGGCGCGCGACGGCGAGGTCGTCGGCGGATCCGGAGACGAGGTGCACGAGGAGGCCCTGCTCGGCGGGGCCGCGCGTGCCGAGCACGGGCGCATCCACGAACCGGATGCCGTGCTCGGCGGCGAGCGCGGCGATCCGCCGGGTGCCCTCGACGCCCACGGTGGACGACTGGAGCACGACGGCGTCGGGGCGGAGCGCGGGCGCGACGTCGGCGAGGACCTCGAGCACGGCATCCGCGTCGAACAGCATGACGACCACGACGTCGGCGTCGCGCACGGCGTCGGCGGCCGTCTCGGCGACCGTCGCGCCGTCGTCCACGAGGGGCGCGGCGCGCTCGGCGCTGCGGTTCCAGACGGTGAGCGGGAGGCCCGCCCGGAGGATCGAGCGGCTCATGCCGGACCCCATCACGCCGGTGCCGAGCAGCGCCACGCGGGGCGGCCCGTCGGATGCGGGGGCGGAGGCGGGCGCGGCAGCGGTGTCGTCGGTCATCCCCCGACGGTACGCCCGCCGGATCCGAGACCATCGGGACGCCCGCGCGACGACGGGCCGCCGATCGCGAGGATCGACGGCCCGTCGGTGGCGCGGATGGTGCGGACAGATCAGGCCGCGGGCGCCTCGGCGTCGTCGTCGGAGCCCTCGCCCGGCAGCACGATGTCGGCGATCGTCACGTCGACCCGCGTGACCGGCCGACCGACGAGCTCGGTGACGGCGTCCGTGATGGCGGCGCGCACGTCGGCGGCCACCTCCTGGAGCGGCACGCCGTACTCGGCGACGAGCGTCACCTGGAAGGAGACGCCCGCCTCCTCGGCCTCGACCGAGATGCCCTGCGTGAGGTCCGTCTGGCCGATGCGGTCGCGGAGCTGGCCGATGACGCGGGCCGCGCCGCCGCCGAGCGCGTGGACGCCGGGGATGTCGCGGACGGCGAGGCCCGCGACCTTCGCGACGACGCCGTCGGTGACGACGGTGTCGCCCTCGGCGAGCGCCCCGGGCGCGACGGCGCCGGCGGATGCGGGCGCCACGCGCGTGACGTCGGCCGGGGTGGGGGTGCTGGGGTTCGTGTCGCTCATGGGATTCCTCGCCGTCGGGGCCCGTCGGACGGGCGTCTGCTGTGGTACTCATGGAGCAGACGGGGCTCGTCCCCGGTTCGTCACGGACCGGATCCGGATCCGCTCGTCTCCCAGCGCACACGGAGGTACGGCATGGCCCTCTCCTCCTCCCTGCAGGACGCGGGCGACGGCATCCTCGCCGAGCGCGCGGCCGACGGCGACGCCCGGGCCTTCGAGGTGCTGGTCCGCCGGCACGCCTCCTACATGCGGGCCTTCGCGATCCGGCTCACGGGATCCCGCGCCGACGCCGACGACGCCGTGCAGGAGGCGCTCATCACCGCGTGGGACCGGCTGCCGACGCTCGAGAAGCCGGACCGCGTGAAGAGCTGGCTGCTGCAGATCGTCAGCCGCAAGTCCATCGACCGGATCCGCGCCCGCCGCCCCGTCGACGACATCGACGACCACGAGATCGCCGACCGCCTCACCTCGCCGGAGCGCGACGCCGAGACGTCGTCGCAGATGCGCGCGCTCGCGGTCGTCCTCGACGCCCTGCCGCGCGAGCAGCGCGAGGTGTGGATGCTGCGCGAGGTGGGAGGCTTCTCCTACGAGGAGATCGCCGAGAAGCTGGGCGCGACGCCCTCGACCATCCGCGGCCGGCTGTCCCGGGCGCGCACCACGGTGATGACGAGCATGGAGGCGTGGCGATGAGCGGCATCGGACCGGGGGATCCCGGGGAGCGCCTGCCCGTGGGGCCCGCCGAGCCCGTGCAGCCGGGGGTGCCCGCGGGCCCCGCGCAGGCCGTGCAGCCCGTGCAGCCGGGCGTCCCCGCGGATCCGGCCGCGCCCGTGGTGCCGCCGGCCGACGCCGCGCCCGTGGTCCCTCCGGCCGACGCCGCTCCGGCTCCCGCGACGGACGCCGACGGCGACCCCGTCGACATGGTCGCCCTCGCCGACTACCTCGATCGCGGGCGCACCCCGCGCATCGCCGCCTACGAGGACGACCCCGACACCCGCAACGCGCTCCGCGCCCTCGAGCACATGCGCGACCTCGGCCGCGAGCTCGTGGAGGCCGAGGCCGAGGAGGCCGAGGCCCCGGGCGACGACTTCTTCCGCGGCGTGCTCGCGCACATCAGCCGCGAGTCGCGGGCCGGGCGCGACATCCCGCTCTCGCACCCGGATCCGGGCGTCCGCCTCGCGCTCACCGAGGGCGCCGTGCGCACCCTCGTGCGGCAGGCGGGCGACGAGGTGCCGGGCGTGCTCATCGGGCGGTGCACGCTCGACGGCGACGTGACGCGGGCGGGCGAGCCGGTCCGGGTCGCGCTCACCATGAGCGTCGTGTGGGGGGATCCGCTGCCCGAGCTGGCGCAGCGCGTGCGCGAGCGGGTCCACGCGGCTCTGCTCCGGCACACCGAGCTGCGCGTCGAGGCCATCGACGTGACCGTGGTGGACGTGCAGGCGCGACCCGCGCCCGAGGAGGAGGCAGGACGATGACCCTCGACGACGACGCGTCGCCGGCGCCGGCCCCCGTGCCGATCCCGCTCCCCGACCCCGCCGACCTGTCCCGCGACCTCACCGCCGTGCTCCGCGGCGTCCCGGGCGTGGCCGACGTCTTCGCGCCGCGCTCGCCCGTGCTGCTCGTCGCCCAGCAGGTCGTGGAGGGCGTCGTCGCCGGATCCTCGACCGCGGCCGAGCAGCTCGTCACCGTCGAGACGGGCGAGGGCACCGTGCTCGTGCAGGCGTCCATCGCGGTGGATGCGGCAGGCCGCGCGAGCGACACCGCGCGCGCCGCCGTCGACGCGATCCGCGCGCGCCTCGCCGAGGCCGTCGGCCCGGACGCCGCGGCGCTCGCGACCGTGACGGTGCGCGTCGGCAGCATCGGCTGATCCGCTCCGCCCCTCCCGCAGCGCACGGCACGGAACGGGCGCACGGGCACGGGCACGCGCGCGGCCGGGCCGGTCCCCGCTCCCGGTACCGTGGACGCATGCGCGTCGCCACCTGGAACGTCAACTCCATCCGCACCCGCGTGGGCCGCGTCGTCGACTGGCTCGTGCGCGAGGACGTCGACGTGCTGGCCATGCAGGAGATCAAGTGCAAGCCCGAGCAGTTCCCGATGGCGGCGTTCGAGGAGGCCGGCTACGAGGTCGCCGTGCACGGGCTCAGCCAGTGGAACGGCGTCGCGATCGCGAGCCGCCTGCCGCTCGAGGACGTCGTGACGACCTTCGAGGGGATGCCGCGCTTCGGCAAGCCCGATGCCTCCGGCCAGCCGCCGCTCGAGGCGCGCGCGATGGGCGCGACCGTCGCGGGCGTCCGCCTCTGGAGCCTCTACGTGCCCAACGGCCGCGGGCTCGACGACCCGCACTACTCCTACAAGCTCGAGTGGCTCGAGGCGCTGGCCGCCGACACGCGGGCCTGGCTCGCCGCGGATCCGGAGACGCCGCTCGCGCTCATGGGCGACTGGAACGTGGCGCCGCTCGATACCGACGTGTGGGATCCGGCGCTCTTCGAGGGCAAGACCCACACCTCGGAGCCCGAGCGGGCCGCGTTCGCCGCGTTCCTCGAGGCCGGCCTCGCCGACGTCGTGCGGCCGTCGATCCCCGAGGGCTACACGTACTGGGACTACCAGCAGCTGCGGTTCCCGCGGAACGAGGGCATGCGGATCGACTTCATCCTCGGCAGCGCGCGGTTCGCGGAGCTCGTGGACGCGCCGCGCATCCACCGCGACGAGCGCAAGGGCGACGGCCCGAGCGACCACGTGCCGGTGGCCGTCGACCTCGACGTGGAGACCGAGCTCGACGACGACCGGCCGATGATCTTCTGATCCGCCCCGCGGCCCCGCCGGCCGCTGCCGCACGCACGCCCGCCCGCCCGCCCGCGCGTCTCGGCTCCGCCCGCGCCCGCGCGCCGATGGCCGCTCCCGCCGCCGATTCCGGCCCCGCGGCACGTGCCCCGTAGTCTCGTGGCGTGACCCCCGACGACGACGCGACCCCCGAGCGCGGCCGCCGCGCCGACCGCGGACGCCGCTCCGCCGGCCCGCCCGCCCGCACCCGCCGCCTGCCGCAGGTGCCGAGGATCACGCTGCCGGCCGTCCCGCGCCGGGCGTCCCCGGACGCCGACGCGACCGAGGTCATCCGCCGCCCGTCGGAGCGGGACGTCGCGCGCGACGCCGCCCGCGACCGCCGCGAGGCCGCCCGCGACCGCCGCGACGAGGACCTGCCCGGCCCCGACTGGCTGCCGCGCTGGATCCGCCGGGTCGACCGCCGCGTCCTCGTCACCACCGCGGTCGGCATGCTCGTGGCCGCCCTGGTCGGCGGCGCCGTCGCGGCCTTCGGCCTCGGCCTCATCTTCGTCACCGACGCCTGCGACGTCGACTCCTATGTCTGCGACGACACCCTCTTCACGCTCGGCTACGCGCTCGCCGTCGCCGGCCCGCTGCTGCTCACGGGCGTCGCGCTCCTCGTGGCCCTCGTCGGCATGATCCGCGGGCGCACCCGGCCCTGGCTCGTGCTCCTGATCGGGGTGGCCGCGTCGCTCGCGGCGTACGTCCTCGGGGCGGTGCTCGTGCTCGTGGCCGTGCCCGGATCCTCGCCGATCACCTGACCGGGGAGCCGCCCTACCCCACCCGGCCGGGCGCTCCGGCGGCGCGGGCGCGGCCCCGCCGTTCCGCTAGCGTGGGAGGCCGGACGCGGGTGACGCGGATCCGGGGGGTCGGCCGCACCACGCGGCATGCGAGGGGGCGTAAGTGGACAGCGGACGAGTGGCTCTGGTCATCGAGGACGACGGCGACATCCGCCAGCTGCTCGAGGTGGTCCTGCGCCAGGGCGGCTTCGAGGTGCACTCCGCCGGGACCGCGTCCGAGGGCGTCCGCCTGGCCGAGGAGGTCGCGCCCGACGTCATCACGCTCGACGTGGGCCTGCCCGACTTCGACGGCTTCGAGGCCGCGCGCCGGATCCGCCTCGTGAGCGACGCGTACATCGTCATGCTCACGGCGCAGGGCGAGGAGGTCGACACCCTCCTCGGCCTCGAGGCCGGCGCCGACGACTACATCGTGAAGCCCTTCCGCCCGCGCGAGCTCCGCGCCCGCATCTCCGCGATGATGCGCCGCCCGCGCGGCGGCGACTCCCCCGCGGCTCCGGCGACGCCCGCGGCCGGCGCTCCCGACGCATCCGCCGCCGCGCCGTCCGCCTCCCCGGACGACGCGGATCCCGCCGACGAGGCCGTCCAGCCCGCCGCGTTCGCCACCACCATGACGGTCTCGCCCGCGCTCCCCACCGAGACGGCGCCCGACGACGACGCGGACGCCGACGTCCTCCGCCACAACGGCCTCGTGCTCGACGAGGGCACCCGCCACGTCACGGTCGACGGCGAGCCCGTCGACCTCACCCGCACGGAGTTCGACCTCCTCGCCTCGATCCTCGCGAGCGGCGGCCGGGTGCGCACCAAGGGCGACCTCGTGCGCGACATCCGCAGCGGCTCGTACGCCGTCTCCTCCTCCACCGAGCCGGAGGAGCGCGCCGTCGAGGTGCACCTCGGCAACCTCCGCCGGAAGCTGCACGACGACCCGCGCCAGGCGCGGTGGATCCAGACGGTGCGCGGCGTCGGCTACCGGCTCGCGCCGCCGCGGGACTGACCCGGCGCGACCGACCGGCACGACCGGACCCCGGGGGGGGCGGCCGGATCCCGGGAGCGGCCGCGGGCCGTCGTCCGCGGGGCGCGCGGGCGCGCGAGGCCGCCGCGGAGCCGGTGGGCTCCGCGGCGGCTGCGCCGTGGATCGGGGTCCCCTCGGGTGGGATCCCGGTCCCGTCATCCGATCCGGCCTGTCGCGGGAGCCGGTCGGGCGTGCGCGTCGACCGTCGGGTCAGCCGTGCGCACGGGTCTCGTGGGGCGGCCTAGTCGGGCGCGGCGCCGGCCTCGGCGCGGATCCAGGATCGCATCGCGTCCATGCTCCGCTCCCCCGTCTCGCCGATGCCGGCCAGGAGGAAGCGCGCCGCCTCGCCGTGCCCGCCGCGGATGGCCGACTCGAGCTGGGCGGCCGCCGCGCTGAGGCGGAGCGCGCCGACCATCGCGGCCGACGACTTGACGCTGAGGCACGCGTCGAGGGCCGCGTCGCGGTCGCCGGCCGTCACGGCCGCCGCGAGGCGCTCCCAGCGGCTCGGCCAGAGGTCGACGTAGAAGCGCAGGAAGGCGATGCAGGCGTGCTGCGCGTCCGAGAGGACGTGCGGCTCGGCCGCCTGCAGGGCGCGGGCGGAGGGGGCGCCGACCGGGCGGGGGGTCCCGGCCGGCGCCTGCCCGCGTCCCGGTGCGGGGGCACCACGGGACGCGAGGCGGTCGTCCGGATGGGGGGATCCGGACGACGGGGTCCCGCGGCGCGGCTCGGGGTGGCCGCGCTGCGGGGTCACGTCTCCTGGTGCGGGAACGCCGGGAGACGGAGCGGGGGTGTCCGTCGCGGGGACGACGGACAGTCGGGCGGGGCCGGGCGCGTCCGACAGCTCGGCCAGCAGCTGCTCCAGGACGCGGACGTCGAGGAGCGGGGGGAGCTGCGGGGCACGAGCGGCATGGGCGTTCACGCCCGGCCGCCGACGAGCGGAGCGGAGGGACCGGCTAGGCCGACGGCGGGTACCGTCGACGCATCCGCGGACCCGGTACGGCACCCGGTGCGCGCGGCTCGGGTGCCGCTCGCGGGGTGGTCGTGGCAGGTCATCCGGTCCTTCGATCGCTCGTGTCGGACGAGCCGCAGGCCCGCCGTGGATGGAGCCTGACAGCGCCGCATGCCGGTTGGACTCAAGTTGTGGACAAGATCGGCTCAAGTCGGCCCGCGCATGGCAGGGGCCGGCCGAGCCGGGACGCGGGGACGCCGGGACGCCTGCCCGCCGAGCCGCTCAATTGCGCGGGGCCGCTCAGGCGCGCGGGGCCGCCGGCGGGACGCGGAGCGGGATCCGCACGCGCATGGTGGTGCCGACGCCCACGGCGCTCTCCACCTCGATCCGCCCGTCGTGCGCGTCGACGATGGAGCGCGTGATGCTGAGGCCGAGCCCGACGCCCGCGACCGTGCTGGCGCGCGCCGAGCTGGTGCGGAAGAACCGCGTGAAGAGCTGCGCCGTGTCGTCCTCCGACATGCCGACGCCGTCGTCGCGCACGCAGAGGTGCAGCTGGTCGCCCTCCACGCTGACCTCGGTCGTCACCGTGCCGCCCTCCGGCGTGTACTTCACGGCGTTGCTGAGGAGGTTGTCGAGCACCTGGCCGATGCGCACGGCGTCCACCTCGGCGACGAGCTCCTCGTACTCGGGCTCCACCAGCGCGACGCCGCTGGAGCGCGCGTGCGGCCGGATCACGTCGAGCGCGTTCTCCACGATCTCACCGACGTCGACGAGGTTGCGGTTCACCGCGAGCCGGTGCTGGGCCGCCGTGAGGAGGTCGCCGATGAGGCCGAGGAGGCGCTGCGCGTTGCGCTCCACGATGGCGAGGCGGGCCGCCGTGATCCGGTCGTCGAGGTCGTCCTCGACGAGGTCGTCGGCGATGAGCTCGACGTAGCCGAGGATCGAGGTCAGCGGCGTCTTCAGCTCGTGCGAGACGCTCGCCACGAACTCCTCGCGCTCCGTGACGGCGAGCGCGAGCGCCGTGACGTCGGTGCTCACGAGGACCGTGCCGAGGGAGCGCCCGTCCGCGTCGACGAGCGGCGCCGCGGACGCGAGCACGGCCTTCTGCGCGGCGCCGTCGCCGATCCAGTAGACCTGCCGCGCCACCGCCTCGCCCGCGCGGGCCCGCGCGATCATCCGCCGCTCGGGCGGCACGACGGTGGTGCGGTCCTCCTCGTAGACGAGCCCGCCGGTGGTCGGGTCGTCGGGGTCGACCGGGTCGGCGAGCGCCATCAGCTCCACCGCCGCCCGGTTCCGCAGCATGATCCGCCCGGCCGGGTCGAGCACCACGACCGTGTCGTCGATGGCGTCGAGCACGCCGTCGATGATCGTGTTGCGCTCCTGCAGGTCGTCGAGCGTCGCCGACAGCTCGCGCTGCATCTCCTCGAGCCGCGCGTGCTGCCGGAACAGCTGCTGCGCGAGGAGGTTCACGGCGACCGCGACCAGCAGCATCACGACGGGCAGCACGACGAGGTGCGACCACTCGGTTGTGTCCGACGGCGGGGTCCCGGAGCGGAGGAACGGCAGCACGAGCACCGCGGCCGTGCCGATGGCGCCGAGCCAGAGCACGTGCAGGGCGAAGGCGTAGGCGAGCCAGACGACGGGGAAGACGAGGAGGAACGACGTCGAGGGGACCTGGGCGCGGATCGCGTCGTTGCAGAGGGCGAGCGCGGCGAAGTCGAGCATCGGCAGGAGCGCGATCCAGTCGCTGTCGATGCGGTCCCACGGCACGACGGCGGCGGCCATCGTGACGATCGCGGCGATCACGGCCCCCACCACGAACCCGGGGTCGGACACCGAGGCGAGGTCGCCCACGCCCGCGACGATCCCGACGACCGCGAGGCTCAGGATGAAGGGCAGCTGCGCGTGCAGCGGCTTCGAGAGCGTCATGCTGCGGAGGGCGGCGGGGACGCGGGCGACGCGATCGCGCCGTGCGGCCGACCCGCGTCGTACGGCGGAGGGGGCATGCTCGCTCACGTGACCCCCCGGTTGCGGTCATCCCCGTGCCGCTCGTCGATCCTAACCGTCGGTGGAAGATCTGCCCCGGACACCTGTACCCCGTGATAAGGGGTGCCCGTAGGGTCGACGGATGACCGACCTGCCGTACGAGCACCGCGTGGAGATCGCGCACCTCGTGGCATCCCCCGTGCACCGGCTCGAGGGGCGGCCGGCGGACGGTCCGCGGGACGAGCCGGGAGAACCCCCGTCGCGCCGCAGCGTGCGGATCCGGGCCGGCCTCGGAATCGTAGGCGACCGCTACTTCGGCCAGCGCGCGCACCGCACAGCCGCGGTCACGGTCATGGCCGTGGAGGCGGTGGAGCGCGTGGCGGAGGAGCTCGGGGTCGACGCGGGGCTCGATCCGGTCGAGACGCGGCGCAACGTGCTGCTGCGCGGCGCGCCCGTCGACGCGCTCCGCGGGATGCGCTTCAGCCTCGACTCGGGCGACGGCCCCGTGGAGTTCCAGGGGCACCGGCCGGCGAACCCGTGCGCGTGGATGGACGTGATGCTCGCGCCCGGCGCCTTCCGCGCGCTGCGGGGGCGCGGCGGGGTGCGCTGCGAGCCGCTCGGCGACGGGATCCTCACGGTCGGACCCGCGATCCTCCGCACGGAGCTGCCGCTCGCGGGAGCACCCGGCGAGCCGGCCCCGCGCGGGGCGACGCGCGGGGACGCACTGCGCGACGGGGTGCGCCTGTTCTGACCCGCCCCGCCGCGCGCGCCCCGCGCCCGCGGATCCGCCCTAGTGGACCGGCGTGCCGCCCGTCACCGCGATGGTCTCGCCGCTCGTGAAGCTCGACTCCTGGCTGGCGAGGAACACGTACGTCGCCGCGATCTCCGCCGGCTGGCCGGGGCGGCCGTAGACCGACTGGGATCCGAACTCCTCCACGTCCGATGCCGACTGGCCGACGGGCTGCAGCACGGTCCAGAACGGGCCGGGCGCGACCGAGTTGACGCGGATCCCCTTCGGCGCGAGCTGCTGGGCGAGCCCCTGCGTGAAGTTCCGGATCGCGCCCTTGGAGACCGCGTAGTCGATCTTGTCGGGGCTCGGCTGGTACGCCTGCGAGGAGCTGGTCGTGATGATGCTGCCGCCCTTGGGCAGGTGCGGGATCACGGCCTTGCTCAGCCAGAACAGCGAGTAGACGTTGGTCTTCATCGTGCGGTCGAGCTGCTCGGAGTCGAGGTCGAGGATGTCGTCCTCGTTGCGCTGGTAGCCGGCCACCATCACGAGGCAGTCGAGCCCGCCGAGCGCCGCGACGGACGCCTGCACGATGTCCTGGCACGCGGTCTCGTCCGAGATGTCGCCGGGCACGAGCGCGGCGGTGCGCCCGTCGGCCTCGATGGTGGACGCGGTGTCGCGCGCGTCCTCGAGCTCCTCGTCGAGGAAGTTGAGCGCGACGTCGGCGCCCTCGCGCGCGAACGCGATGGCGACGGCCTTGCCGATTCCGGAGTCGGCGCCCGTGATGAGGACCTTGCGTCCTCTCAGCCGGCCGAAGCCGACGTAGCTGTCCTGGCCGTGGTCGGGCGTCGGCTCGAACTTCAGCTCGTCGCCGGGGCCGGTCTGCTCCTGCTGGGGGAACGGCGGGGACGGGTACTGCGCGATCGGGTCCTGGATCTCGTACTGGTTGCCGCCGTTGCGGATCTCGCTCATGGGATGCGCCTTCCTGGGTCGGTCGTGGGGTCCCCTCCAGCCTGGCCCGGCGGGCGCGCGGCGTCCGGGGCAGCGGAGGGGGTTGACGGCGCGCGCTCCTACGATCGGTCCATGACGACGACGCCCGAGCCCGACCTCCCGATCGTCGAGTTCGCGTTCCCGGGGCCGCTGCGCGACCAGCTGGTGGCGGCGATCGCCGCGGGCGAGAAGACCTCGACGAGCTCGCTGCTGATCCAGTACGCGGCCGACGGCGAGGAGCTGCCGGTCGTCGGATCCCGCGGCACCGTGATCGACTCCGCCGGGCGGCCGGTGCTCGTCATCGAGACGACGGCCGTGGAGGTCCGCCGGCTGGCCGACGTGCCGCTCGCGCACGCGGTGGACGAGGGCGAGGGCTTCGCCACGGTCGCCGAGTGGCGCGCCGGGCACGAGGGGTTCTGGACGTCCGCCGAGGTCCTGGCCGAGCTGCCGGCCGGGTTCCGCCTCGACGACGACGCCGAGGTCGTGATGGAGCGCTTCCGCGTGGTGGGCGCGGCGGACCGACCCGCCTAGGGTCGGATCATGCGCCCCCTCCTCTCCACCGCCCTCGTGACCGCCGCCCTCGTCGTGCTCTCCGGCTGCGCTGCCGCGGATCCGCGTCCGGCCTCCGCGCCGGCCGGCGAGGCGGCCTCCGCCGCGACGACGGGCGTGCTCGCGGCGGAGAGGAGCGCGGACATCACCCTCCCGCCCGTCGGCACGGGCTTCGACTACCAGCTCGGCGGCGCCTCCGCGGTCCCTGCCGGGGCGGGCATCGTCGTGCGCGACAGCACCGACGAGCCCGCCGCGGGCGCGTACGGCGTCTGCTACGTCAACGGGTTCCAGACGCAGCCGGGCGAGACCTGGCCCGACGACCTGCTGGTGCAGGGCGACGACGGGCCGCTCATCGATCCGAACTGGGACGACGAGTTCCTCCTCGACACCTCGACCGCCGCGAAGCGCACCGCCATCGCGGCACGGCAGGCGACGACGGTCGATCGCTGCGCCGCCGCCGGCTTCCAGGCGGTCGAGTTCGACAACCTCGACTCGTGGTACCGCTCCGCCGGCGCGCTCGACGAGGACGACGCGCTGGCCCTCGCGACCCTGCTCGTGGATCACGCCCACGGCCGGGGCCTCGCCGTCGCGCAGAAGAACACCACCGACATCGGCGCCCGCGGACGCGACGAGGCGGGCTACGACTTCGCCATCGCCGAGGAGTGCGACCGCTGGAAGGAGTGCGCGGACTACACCGCGGTCTACGGGCCGCACGTGCTCGACGTCGAGTACACCGACGACCTCCGCGACACGGTCGAGGGCGCGTGCGCGCGGATCCTGGCGCTGGACCCCGCGCCTCGCGCCATCGTGCGCGACCGCGACCTGGTGCCCGCGACGGAGGACGGATACGCGTTCGCCGCCTGCTGAGCGGATCCGGAGGCCCCGTGACACGATGCGGGGATGGACGACGACGACCGGCGCGCGGAGATCGCGCAGCTGCGCCGCCGGGTCTTCGGACCGGACGCGGATCCGGGCGACGCCGCCGCCCTCGCCCGGCTCCGGGAGCTCGAGGGACGGGGTGCGGGGACGGCCGACGCCTCCGCCGACGCTCCGGACGACGCCCGCGCCGAGGACACCCGGACGCCCACCCGCCGCGACCGGCCCGGCCGCCGCATCCACCCGCGCCGGGTCGCCGCATGGGCCGCGTCCCTCGTCGTCGCCGCGGTCGTGGGCGCCGGCGCGACCGCCTGGTGGCTGGGCGACGGGCGCGGCACGGTCGCCGTCCTCGCGCTCGAGCCGCCGCCCACCCCCGACAACGCGACCTACCTCTCGGTCGACACCGGCTCGATCGCCCCGGGCTCCCTGTTCGCCGCCTTCCACGGGATCTCGGTCGCGCGCGTACCGGTCCCCGACGCGGTCACGGGCGTCGACGCGACCTGCCTGCTCGCCGGCCCCGCCGAGCAGGACGGCTCGGTCGGCGGCCTGCCGGGCTGCGCCACGGGCGCCGTCCCCGCCCGCACGGCCCTCGTCGTCACGGCCGACCAGCCGCAGGAGCTGCGCGACGCCTTCCCCCTCGGCACGACGCTGACCTTCGAGCTGGAGGGCGACGGCGAGACGGTCCGGGTGCGGACCGCCGGGGACTGATCCACGTGGCGGCATCATCCGCTCCCGATCCGCGGAAATGCACGCGGCGGCGGATGCGCTAGATTGTGTCCAGTTCGGGGAGCGCGCCTATCGGGGCGCCTCGTCTGGTTCGATTTCCGGAGCTCTCCACCACTCGCCGCCGACGCGGCCGCACCTCCCCGGCTCCACGCGCCGGTCCCCTCGCGGGGATCAGGCCGGTCGCGCGTACGCACCCGGCAGCAGCTCGGCCACCGGCACCAGCGTGGGTCCGGCCGTGCCGGGCATCACCACGAGGATCCCCGGGTGCAGGTCGAGCATCACCTGCCGGCAGCGGCCGCACGGCGCGAGCACGCCGCGCCCGCCGTCGCCCACGGCCGCCATGGCGACGAGGGCGCCGGCGCCGGCCGCGGCCGCGGCGCCCAGGGCGACGAGCTCCGCGCACGGACCGCCGGTGAAGTGGAGGACGTTCGCGCCCGTGTGGATCCGGCCCGCGCCGTCGAGCGCGGCGGCCGCGACCGTGTGGTGCGCATCCGCGCCGAGCGTGCGCGCGAGCGCCTCGGCCGCGTGGACGACGCGGCGGGCGGAGTCGGGGAGGGCGGAGTCGGGGAGGGCGGAATCGGGGTGGCCGGAGTCGGGGCGGTCCATGCGGACATCCTGCCGGGCCGGTGGACGCGCCGGGTCAGATCCGCGTGTCGAGCGGCACGACGGGTGCGCGCGGCGTGGATCCCATCTCCTCGCAGGCGGCCGCGTGATCCCGGTGCGCGCGCCGGTACTCCTCCCACGCGGCCCGTGCCGCCGTCTCCTCGCCCGGCCACTCCACCTGGAGCCGGTGGCGCAGGTGCGGGCGCAGGGCCGCCTCCGCGGCGGACGCCACCGACCACGACCACAGGCGCGCGCTGTCGGCGCCGACCGGCGCCGCGGCGAGCACGTCGTCGGGGACGCGCACGACCTCGGGCGGCTCGACCCGCGGGCGGTGCAGGAGGAGCGCGGCGACGAGGATCCAGGACACGACGAGGACGCCGAGCCCGGCACCGCCGACCAGGTTCGCGCCGTCGCCCACGGGGCCCCAGACGGCCGAGGTCACCGCGAGGCCGGCGGCTCCGCCGAGCAGCGACAGGAGCAGCGCGCCTCCCCCGATCGCCGCCGATCGGGCACGGGACCGGCGCCGGACGACGACGGGATCGTGCGCCCGTCGCCAGCGCTTGGGCGTGTCGGCCGTGAGCCCGCGGCGGTCGACGTACGCGGCGCCGTCCGGCGCCGGGAAGAGGGGCAGGTCGGCGCGGTCGGCGGCGGTCACCCGTGCTGCTCCGCGCGGCGGGGCGGCAGGCGGGTCATCGCGCCACCATATCCGCCGCCCGAGCCGCGCCGACCGCCCGAGCCGCGCCCTAGGCTCGACGACCATGCCCTCCTCCCCCTCCGCGCGGCGCGCGCTCCTGCTCGGCGGCACCGGCGCGATCGGCGGCGCGACGGCCGAGCGGCTCGCCCGCGACGGGTGGGCGGTGGACGTGACCGGCCGGGATCCGCTGGGCATGCCCGCCGAGCTGACCGCGCTCGGCGTCCGCTTCCACGCCGTCGACCGCGCGGACGCCCGCGGCATCGAGCGGCTCGTCGGCGACGGGGTCGACCTGCTCGTCGACCTCGTCGCGTTCACGGCCGCCGACGTCGAGGCGCTGCTGCCGTCGATGCGGGCGAGCGGATCCGTCGTCGTCGCGTCCTCGCGCGCCGTGCTCGTCGACGCCGCCGGCCGGCACGTGAACGGCGACGAGCCGCCGCGCTTCCCCGTCCCGATCCCCGAGTCCACGCCGACCCTCGCGCCCGCCGCGCCCGGCGCCGACCCCTTCAGCCGCGAGGGCTACGCGCCGTCGAAGGTCGCCGTGGAGCGCGCGGCGCTCGACAGCGGGCTGCCCGTCACGGTCATCCGCCCCTCCAAGGTGCACGGCCGGTGGGCGCGGAACGCCCGCACGCGCGGCATCGTCGAGCGGATGCTGGCGGGCGCGGAGACCGTCGAGCTCGCCGACCGCGGCGCCTCCGTCGACCACCTCACGGCCGCCGCGAACACGGCCGCGCTCATCGCCCGGGTCGCCGACGTGCCGGGCGCGCGGATCCTCCACTCCGCCGACCCGGATCCGCTCACGGCCGCCGAGATCGTGCGGGTCGTCGCCGACGAGCTCGGCTGGCGCGGCCTGATCGTGCCGCTCGAGCCGGGCGTCGCGGGCGGGGCGCACCCGTGGGCCGCGCCGCACCCGATCGTGCTCGACACGCGCGGGTCCCTCGCGCTCGGCTACGTCCCCGCCGGCCCGGGCGCCGAGCTGCTGCGCGACGAGGTCGCGTGGGTGCGCGACGGGGCGCGTCGGCGCGACTGATCCCTCCGGGCCGCCGCGCACCTGGCCGTTCCCCGCCGCATCCGCCGCCGGGCCGGTCGCGCGGGCCCGACCCTGGCAGGGTCGAGGAGCAGGGTCCGACCGGATCCCGCAGATCCCCCGAGGAGCACCATGCCGCTGATCCGCTTCCTGTTCGTCGCCGTCCCCGTCATCCGCCGCTTCCTGCGGAGCCGCCAGGGCAAGGCCGCCATCGCCAAGGGCAAGGCGCAGATGGCCAAGCGCTCGCAGAAGCGCGCCGCCCAGCGCGCCGCCGCGACCCGCCGCCGCTAGGTCCGCCGCCGCCGCGACCGACGCGGCTAGGTCCCGGGTGCGAGCAGCGCCGCGATCACCAGCAGCACCGGGATCGACGTGACGGTCGTGATGAGCACCGTGTCGCGCGCGAGCACCACGCCGCGCTCGTAGCGCGACGCGAAGTTGAAGATGTTCTGCGCGGTCGGCAGGCCCGCGATCACGGTCGCGGCGAAGGTCTGGTCGGCGTCCAGGTGGAACGCGAAGCGCGCCAGCAGGAACGCGGCGAGCGGCATCACGACCGTCTTGATCGCCGACGCCACCACGATCTCGCCGCGCCCGGACCCCGGCGCGAGCGGCTTCCGCCCGACGAGCGACATGCCGAACGCCATCAGCACGATGGGGATCGCGGCGCCGCCGATCAGCCGGAACGGCTCGTAGACCGCGTCGGGCACCTGCAGCCCGGTCACGGCGATGAGGATGCCGAGCAGCGACGCGATGATCATCGGGTTCCGCAGCGGCTGCGTGAGGATGCCGACCACCGACGCGGATCCGCGGCTCGAGATGTCGAGGATGGTGAGCGTCGTCGGCGCGAGCACCAGCAGCTGGAGGAGCAGCACGGGCGCGACGAGCTGCGCGTCGCCGAGCACGTAGATCGCGACCGGCAGGCCGATGTTGTTCGCGTTCACGTAGCTCGCCGAGGCCGCGCCGATGGTCGTCTCCGCGACCGGCCGCCGGAACAGGATCCGCGCCACCACGAGGTAGAGGATCGCCGCGACGGCCACCGCGGACGCCGACGCGAGCAGGAACGCCGAGAACACGACGTGCAGGTCGGCCTTCGCGAGCACCGTGAACAGGAGGGCGGGCGTCGCGACGAAGAACGCGACCCGGTTGAGGGAGTGCTGCGCGCCCGGCCCCGCGAGGCCCGAGCGGCCGACGGCGTAGCCCACGGCGATGATGAAGCCGATGATGGCGAACCCGGTCAGCACCCCGATCATCCGGCTCCCCTCGCCACGCGTCCCCTCCACCCTACGGGCGCGCGCGGACGCCGCCGAGGCGCGCGGGCGCCCCGGCCGTTCAGCGGCGGGACACCGGCGGGCCCCCGGCGCGTCACCGTCGGCGCATAGCGTCGGGCGCGTCGCGACCGCGACCGCTCCCCTGCCGGCGACCGTCGCGCCGCGCCCGCTCCGCCAGGAACCCATGCGCCTCCGCTCCCTCCGCCTGCCCGCCTCCCTCGTCCTCGCGCTGGGGCTCGCCGTCGGCGGATCCGCGCTGCCGGCCCTCGCCGCCACCGGCGCGGGCACCGGGAGCGGGAGCGGGAGCGGGACCGCCGCATCCGGCGACCGCCCGCACTACAGCAGCAAGACCCCGTACGCGCCGCAGGGGACGCCGGCGGACCTCGCGCCCGCGCCCGCCGGCTTCGTGCCGGTGTACACGGAGTCGGTCGCGCGCCACGGCTCGCGCGCGCTGTCGAGCTTCAAGTACGACTCGCTCACCACGCAGGTGTGGGAGCAGGCGCGCTCCGAGGGCGCCCTCACGACGCTCGGGCGGACGCTCGGCCCGGAGGTCGAGAAGCTCACGGCCGCGAACAAGAAGCTCGGCTACGGGAACCTCACCGGCCAGGGCGCCGATCAGCACCGCGGCATCGGCAGCCGGGTCGTCCAGCGGCTCCCGTCGCTGTTCGCCGGGGTCGACGCCGGATCCGACACCATCGCGCTCGAGAGCTCCGGCGAGGCGCGCGCCACCGCCTCGGGGAAGGCGTTCGCGACGGGCCTGACGTCGGCGGATCCGCTCCTCGCCTCGCACCTGCCGAAGGACCTCGCGAAGGACCCGGACACGCTGTACTTCCACAAGTCCGCCGCGAACGCCGACTACCAGGCGTACGAGGACGGCCCGACGGTGACCGCCGCGGTCGACGCCATCACCGACCAGCCGCGCAGCCACGAGGTCGCGCGCCGCACGCTCGAACGGATCTACACGCCCGCGTTCGTCGACCGCCTCGCCGCGGGCAGCTACCGCTTCGTGGACGGCGGCGACGGGAAGACCACCGTCGACGACGAGGTCGACGCCGCGATGATGCTCTACAACCTCTACATCATCGCGCCCGACATGGCCGACGAGGTCTCCGTCGACTTCGACCGGTACGTCACGAGCGCCGACGCCGAGTGGTTCGCGTACCTCCTCGACGCGGAGGACTTCTACTCCAAGGGCCCGGCGTTCCGGGGCAGCGACATCACGTACCGGATGGCGACGCCGCTCCTCGACGACTTCCTCGACTCGATGGACGCGCGGCTCGCCGGATCCCCCACCGCCGCGACGTTCAGGTTCGCGCACGCGGAGACGATCATCCCGTTCGCCGCGCTCCTCGGCCTGCCGGGATCGACGCAGCAGGTCACGCCCGAGGCCCCCTACGACTACGCGACCAACGCCTGGCGCGGCGAGACCGTGACGCCCATGGCCGCGAACGTGCAGTGGGACGTGTACCGCGCCGCCGACGGCCGCGCGATCGTGCGCATGCTCTACGACGAGAGGGCGATCCCGTTCCGCGCGGGCTGCTCGCCCGTCGCCGCCGGGTCCCTCTTCTACGACGTCGCCGAGGTGCGCCGCTGCCTCACGGGCGCGGCGGCGGATCCCGGCACGGGCGCGGGCTCCGACGCCGGCGCCGGCGCCGGCTCCGGCTCCGGCTCCGGCTCCGCGCAGCCCGGCTCGACGGTGCCCGGATCCGCGGCCGGGATCGCCGCCGCCGACGCCCGCACCGCGCACGGCGAGACCCTCGCCGCGACCGGCATGACGGCCGACGAGCTGCCGTTCCTCGCGGTGCTCGCCTTCGCGCTCGGGGCCGCCGGGATCACCGCGGTCGGCATGGTGCGGCGGCCGCGCCGCCAGCGCTAGCCGACCGCCGCGCGGCCGGTCGGCCGAGGCACCCGGGACGACCAGCCCCCTCGCGTCGAGGGACGCGCTCCACCTCCAGCTCTCTGCTCGACCTCAGATGAGGATCTTCCGGCCCAGGATGCGCAGCGCCTGTTCGGAGCGGATCTCCAATCGATCGAGGAGGGTCTCGACCGTCGAAGTCCGATGCGACTCATCCAAGCCTTCCGCCACCACCCGCAACACGAGGGGCGCTACGGACACGAAGTCCGTGGCCCATCGGATGAACGCCTCGCCCGACAGACCTGCTTCTCGGGCGACGGCGGCCCATTCGAAGGCACCCATCGATTCCGCCTCGTACCGCCCGGCGATGGCCATCGACAGCCGGGTCTCGCCGAAGGCGCGGAGCAGATCCCTCTTCTCCTCCCCCCTCGGCCGCACATAGGGCAACAGCGAGGAGAAGTCGTACATCTCCGTCAGGTCGGATGCGGGGGCCGCATGCCGGAGCGAGAAGTTCTTGCCGTGGGCGTCGGTGTTCAGCAGGAACCACGATGCGAAGAGCGCCTCGACGAAGCGCGACTTGGCGAGCGAGGAGATGCCGCTGTCGGGGATGCGGTCGAGCTGGCCGAGGACGTCGCGATATCCCGGGCCGCCGTCCCTCTGGTACTTCTTCAGCCGTGGCGTGCCGGTCGCTTGGACGAGATCCTCTTGATGGAACCGCGTGATGCTGCCATCGGTCGCCGCGTGCCGATCGAAGCGGGTGACCACGAGGGATCTCTCACCGACGAAGTCCAGCATCTCGGTCCGCGCAGCGGGGATGCCGAGCAGCGGGAGCGCCGTCATCGTCACGTGCTCGATGATCTCGCCGTCGGCGAGGCCGACGACCTTCGGCTTGAAGATGTGGGTCGACGGATGCACGCCCGTCGGCGCGAACCACTTCCCATCGCGAAGGGCCAGGGCGAACTTGCCCTGCGCGCCGCCCAGGGAGAAACGTCCCGCCTCGCCATCCACGAGCGCCGGGTCGGGCAGGTCGGCGCGGATGGCCCGGATGCGCTCGGCGATGGAGTCGTCGCTGAGCGGGTCGAGGCGCCCCGTGGAGCGGGTCCCAGCTCCCGTGGGGTAGAACTCCAGCGCTCCAGCGACGTCTGCCCCGTGGACGGCCAGGAGCTGGAACGGCTCCGCGTCATCGAGCCCTGCCTCCCTCGCCCATTGATCCCGCACGGGTCCGTTGTCCGGCAGCAGGTTGTCGACGAAGTCGAACACCGCGGCACCTTCATGCCGCCGCTGCGCGACCGGAAGCGACAGGGATACGGGCAGACCCTCCTCATCGGTCCACGCTCGCGTGTATTCGAGGACGTATCGACGTGGACGGATCTGTTCCACAGTGGCGACGAGCGCGCCGTAGAGGTGCACGTCGAGGACCCGGATCACCTCCGATCCTCACGATCGTCCCCGGGGGCCTGCACGGGATCGGAAGCGAGCTGCCCTCTTCCCCGCATCTCCTGCTGCGAGCGCGAGAGCCGTTCCAGGGCACCTGCCATCGCGGCGTGCATCTCGGTCGAAGCGGAAGAGAGCGCCTTCTCGTGGGGCTCCTCCATGTGCGACGCAGCGTGGGCACTCCGCTCGAGGGCGGCACGGCGATCGAACACGTCCATGCCGATGGGTTCGTAGGTCGGAATCGTCACCTGGGGCCGTTCGGCCGCGACGCGCTCCTCGGGCGACACATCCACGAGGAGCTTGAGCTCCCGCAGGACGCGAAGCACCTTCGAGAGGGTGGGATCGCCCTTGCCGGTCTCGAAGCGCGTCAGCCATTGACGCGTCACCTCCGACTTCCCGGCCAGCTCCTCCTGGGACCAGCCCAGATCCACTCGTCGCTGACGCGCGACGCGTCCCAGATCCGCCGACCACGAAGCACGCATGCCCGCCCCACTCCCACTACCGATGTAACACCAGCGTCCCATAGAGCCCATGGAATGTAAACGTGACATCTACGAACCGAGGGGTGCGCGCGCCCGACCGTCGACAGCCGACATGACGCAGTGGCCACGAGCGCGACCGTGGCGCCTCAGGCGACCGGCGCGACCAGCCCCTCCATCACGTCGAGGAAGGCGGTCCAGCCCTGGATCGTCATCTCGCGCTGCTCGGGCGTGAACTCGCCCGCGGTCTGCGTCATGGTCAGGCGCGTGGCGCCGCCCGCGATCTGCTCGAGGTCGACCGTGAGCGGCGGGCCGGCGGGCGCGTCCGGCCGGTCGGTCATCGTCATCGCCAGCCGCGTAGGCCGGTCGAGCTCCACGTACTCGCCCGCCCAGTCGATGGATGCGCCGTCGGGCAGCCGCATCACCGCGCTCCAGGCCCCGCCGACGCGCACGTCCATGCGCAGCGTGTCGAGCGGCACGTCGATCTCCGCCGTGCCGAACCAGGCGGCGAAGTCGGCCGGCGTGGTCCACGCGTCGAAGACGCGCTCCCGCGGGGCGGCGAACGTGCGGGTGATGACGATGGGCTCGCTCACGGCGACCTCCGGCGGCTCTGCGGGACGGGGACAGGCCGCCGCCCCTCAGGGGACGACGGCCCTGCCGCGAGTCGACCAGCCGCGGGCGCCCGTGTCAACGGGTGGTGCCGGAAGCGCAGACCGGCGACGGGCGCCCGTCGAGACGGCCGGCCGGCGCCCAGCGCTCAGCGCTCAGCGCTCAGCGCTCAGCGCTCCGAGCGGCCGTCCCGTGCGTCGCTCGACGGCACGGCGATCCGCGACGCCTCGTCGGCCGCATCCGCCCCGGTGGCCTGCGTCGGCGTCGTGCCCGGGCGGGCGGACGCGCGCTGCTCCGCCTCCAGCCGCTCGGCCTCCTCGCCGCCCACCGCCTCGCCGCGGGCGACGAGCCCGGCGACGTCCGACAGCGGGATCTGCTTGAGCAGCAGCGAGAGCACGAACGCGATCGCGATGAACGGCACGAGGTACCAGAACACCGGCGCCAGCGCGTCGGCGTACGCGTCCACGATGCCGTCGCGCACCGCGTCCGGCAGCCCGTTCAGCGTCTGCGGGTCGATGCTGCTGGCCGAAGCCGCCGCATCGCCCGGGGCCGCCCCGGCGCCGGCGAAGACGCCCGTGAGGTTCTCGGTGAGGCGCGTCGTGAACAGCGTGCCGAACACGGCCGTGCCGAGCGCGGCGCCCACCTCGCGGAAGTAGTTGTTCGTGCTGGTCGCCGTGCCGATCTGCGCGGCGGGCACCGCGTTCTGCACCACGAGCACGACCACCTGCATGATGAGGCCGAGGCCCAGCCCGAAGATGAAGAGGAACACGCAGATCAGCCACACCGGCGTCTGGGCGGTGAGCGACGTCATCAGCACGAGCGCCAGCATCGTGAGCAGCGTGCCCACGATGGGGAAGATCCGGTACCGGCCCGTGCGGCTGATGAGGATGCCCGACGTGATCGACATGCCGATGAGGCCCACCATCATCGGCAGGAGCAGCAGGCCCGAGACCGCCGCCGAGGTGCCCGTGGACATCTGCAGGAACGTCGGCACGAAGCCGATCGCCGCGAACATCCCGATGCCGAGCGCGAGGCCGATGGCGGTCGCGTTCACGAAGACCGGGTTGCGGAACAGGCTGAGCGGGATGATGGGGTCGTCCGCGCGCGCCTCCGTGAACACGAACAGCGACGCGGCCACGACGAGCCCCACGCCCCACGCCCAGGTCGCGAGCGAGCCCCAGCCGTAGGACTTGTCGCCGCCGAAGTCGGTGAAGAAGATGAGGCACGTGGTGGCGAGCGACAGCAGCACGACGCCCGCGACGTCCACCCGCTTGATCACGCGCTTGCTCGGCAGGGTCAGGGTGACGAAGGCGATGGCGAACGCCGCGATGCCCACCGGGATGTTGATGTAGAACGCCCACTGCCACGTGAGGTGGTCGACGAAGAACCCGCCGAGGAGCGGGCCGCCCACGGCCGAGAGGCCGAAGATGCCGCCGAGCGGGCCGAGGTACTTGCCGCGCTGGTTGGCCGGCACGATGTCGGCGATGATCGACTGCGACAGGATCATGAGCCCGCCGCCGCCGAGGCCCTGGGCCGCGCGGAACACGACGAACGACCAGAAGTCGCCCGCGAACGCGCAGCCGACCGAGGCGAGCGTGAAGATCGCGATGGCCGCGAGGAACAGGTTCCGCCGGCCGAGCACATCGCCGAACTTGCCGTAGATGGGCATGACGATCGTGGTGGCGAGCAGGTACGCCGTGGTGATCCAGACCTGGTGGTCGACGCCGCCGAGCTCGCCGACGATGGTCGGCATCGCGGTGGAGACGATGGTCTGGTCGAGGCTCGACAGGAGCATGCCGGCGATGAGCGCCGAGAAGATGATCCAGATGCGCCGCTGCGTGAGCAGGAGGGGCGCCGGGGCGGTGGCGGTCATGGGGTCCGTTCCGTGTGGCGGGTGGCGGTGGCGGGGTGCGCGATCTCGCGCAGGGCGTCGAGGCGACGCCGGAGGAGGAGCTCGATGGGGTCGGCGTTGCCGGGGGCGAGGAACTCGCGGGCGCTCGCCCGGCCCAGCGCGGCCATGACCTGCACCACGACGGACGCGCGGAGGTCGCCCTCCGGCAGGCCCTCGCGGCGCTCGACGAGGCGCACGTCGCTCGCCTCGTCCTCGATGGACGCGTCGAGCGCGCGGACGAGGAGGCCGGGCTCCCGGCGGAAGGCGGCGTGCATGTCCTTCATGGAGGTGCCGTCGGTGTCGAGCCGCGACCAGCGCTGCAGGCACAGCTCGGCGAGGTCGGCGAGGAGGTCGGGCGAGGTGGCGTGGGGCGAGGCGCCACCGCGCGAGGCGCCGCCGCCCGACGGGCCGGCGGCGACGAACGCCTCCTCGAGGTCGGCGGTGTCGAGGCGCGCGGGACGCCCGAACACCGCGTCCTCCTTGGAGGCGAAGTAGTTGAAGAAGGTGCGGCGCGCGACGCCCGCCTGCTCGCACAGCTCCTCGACCGTGAACCCGGCGAGGCCGTGCGCGGCGGTGAGGCGGCGCGCGAGGGTCGTGAGCGTGGCCGAGGTCTCCGCCCGGCGTCGCTCGCGCAGTCCCGTTGCACCATCCGTCATGGAGTGCATGTTTGCACTTCATGCTGCTCAGTGCAAGTCAGTCCCGGTGCCAGCCCTCCAGCGCCGCGACGACGCTGGCCACCAGGCGGTCCCAGCTGCGCTCGCGGTCGGCCGCGAGGGCGAAGGCGCCGCCCGTCTCGAGCGCGACGAAGCCGTGCATCGCCGAGCGGAGGAAGCGCGTCGCGTCGACGAGGTCGTCGTCCCGCAGGTCGTAGCCCGCGAGCGCGTCGTAGACGACCCGCGCCAGCGCCTCCGACGCGGCCTCGTCCTCGGCGTCGTCCGGGGCGGGCGCGCGCATGGCCAGCGCGTATCGGCCCGGATGCGCGAGCGCCCAGGCGCGGTAGGCGTGCGCGATCCGCGTCACCGCATCCGCCCCCGACCGCCCGACGGCCGCGCGCGAGAGCTCCGCCGCGAGCTCCGCCTTGCCGCGGAGGAGGATCCCGCGCTGGAGGCCCGGCATCCCCTCGACGTGCTTGTAGAGCGACGGCACGCGCACGCCGAGGCTCTCGGCGAGCGCCTGGAGCTGGAGCGGGCCGGATCCGGCGTCGTCCAGCATCTCGGACGCGCGCGCGACGACGGCGTCCCGGCTGAGCCCCGCCCTAGGCACGGACCGCGCCGAGGAAGGAGACGATGCCGGCGGCGACCGCGGCGGGCTCCTGCACGTGCGGGTAGTGGCCGGCGCCCTCCACCATCTGCACGCGGCCGAGGCCGGCGGGCAGCGCGGCGACGATGGCGTCGGCCTCGGCGCGCGGGTCCACCCAGTCGGGGTCGGCGGATCCCTGGAGCACGAGGACGGGCACGCGGATCCCCGCGAGCGCCGGGTCGGACTCGGCCGTGCCGGAGACGCCCATGCGCTTCAGCGCGGTCATGCGGCCGGGCTCGCGGAGCATCGCGTCGATGCGGGCGAGGCGCGCGTCCCAGTCGGCGGGGCGGCGGCCGGGCGTCGCGAGCTCGAGGTAGCGGCGCCACATGCCGCGGCTGCCGAGCATCACGGCGCCCAGCAGGCGGAGCGCGCCGCGGCGGTACGCGGCGACGCCGAGGTCGCGGATCGCCACCGACTGCTTCCGCGTGAACGGCCCGACCTCGACGAGCGCGCGGATCAGCTCCGGCTCGCGCAACGCGGCGATGGTGGCCGCGCCGCCCGCGATGGAGTGGCCGACGAGCGCGGCCGGGCCGCCCAGGTGCCGGACGAGCGCGATGAGGTCGCCCGCGATGTCGCCCTGCCCGTACGACGGCCACGCGGCGCTCGACCCGCCGCAGCCGCGGAGGTCGACGGCGGCGACGCGGTGGCCGGCCGCGACGAGGTCGGGGACGACCGCATCCCAGGAGCGGCGGTCGTCGCCCATGCCGTGGACGAGCACGACGAGCGGGCCGTTCGATCCCAGGATCTCGTAGGCGAGCGTGCCGTCGGCGACGGCGAGGGTGGAGGCGGTCATGGCAGCCCTTTCGGCTAAGTGCGTTAGCTACACGCTAACTCGCTTAGCCGAAGAGGGCAAGCCCGGGAGGGCGGGCGCGATCAGATCCGGAAGCCGTCGGGCCAGCCGTGGGCCGCGAGGTAGGCGCGGACGCGCTCCACGTCCTCGTCGGACGGCATCTCGGAGGTCACGCCCGCGATCGCGGCGGCGACGTCGAGGCGCGAGGCGGGCAGGCCGCCCTCGGCCTCGAGGCGCTCGGAGACCGCCATGACCTCCTCGTCGCTGAGCCGGCGGCGCAGCAGCGCGAGCAGCGGCACGAAGTCCTGTTCGGGGAGGCCGGCCGGGTAGCCGGCCCGCAGCCACGCGACGACGCGGGACACGAGGCCCGTGCGCTCGGTCGCCCGCGCGCCGGGCGCATCCGGGGCGTGCAGGTCGTCGGGCGATCCGAGGGGCCAGCCCGCCGCGGCGAGCCGGGCCGAGACGCGCACCAGGTCCTCCGGCAGCGCGGGCCCGAGGAGGAGCTCCTCGACGCGCTCGCGGAGCTGGCGGCGGCCGATCTCGTGGCCGGCCGCGTCCGCCGCCGCCGCGTCGTCGACGAGCTGGTCCACCACCTGCTCGAGCTCCTCGGCCGTGAGGCTGCGGCGGAGGATCCCGAGCAGCGGCACGTAGTCCTGGTCGGGCACGCCCGAGGGGTAGCCGGCGCGCAGCCAGCCGACCACGCGCTGGACGATGCCGCGCTCGGGGGCGGCGCCCCCGGCGGGCCCGCCCTCCGTCGACGCGCTGGTGGTCACGATCAGCCCTTCGAGGTGAAGGTCGGGATGACGTGCTCGAAGCTCACGGTCTGGCCGAGGCCGGTCGCGATGATGAGCGTGAGCCCCGCGACCACGGCGAGGACCACGATCGCGTAGCAGACCGCGCCGACGAGCTGCAGGAGCGGGGCGGGGAGGCCGGGGCCGGATCCGGTCGCGCGGCCGCCCGTGTCGGGGCTGGCGAGCGCGAAGGAGCGGACCCCGAGCGCGAAGAGGGCGGGCAGGCCCGCGCCGAGGAGGACGGCCACGAGGGCCACCTGGCCGACGGCGGAGAGGAAGAGGGGGAGCATGGCGGGATCCTTCAGGCGTCGGCGGGCTGGGTGGCGGGGCGGGCGGGCGCGTCGTCCGACCACTCGTCGTTGACGTTGTGGGCGCCCACGTCGTCCTTGCGGGAGCGCACGTAGACGGTGATGGCGACGGCCAGGAGCACGATCGTCATCGCGATGCCGCCGGCCGCGCCGCCGATGAGGTGACCGAGCCACCACATCACGGCGCCGACGAGCGCGGCGGCCGGGAGGGTGATGATCCAGGCCACGACCATGCGCAGCGCCACGCGCCAGCGCACCTGCGCGCCGGGGCGGCCGACGCCGGAGCCGAGGATGGAGCCGGTGGCGACGTGCGTGGTGGAGAGCGCGAAGCCGAGGTGGCTGGACGCGAGGATGACCGCGGCCGACGAGCTCTCGGCCGCCATGCCCTGGTGCGTGTCGATCTCGACGAGGCCCTTGCCGACCGTGCGGATGATGCGCCAGCCGCCGATGTAGGTGCCGAGCGAGATGGCGAGCGCGCAGCTGATCTTCACCCAGAACGGCACCGACTCCGTGTCGGTCCAGCCGCCGGCGGCGATGAGCGCGAGCGTGATGACGCCCATGGTCTTCTGCGCGTCGTTCGTGCCGTGCGCGAGCGAGACGAGCGAGGCGCTGCCGATCTGGCCGATGCGGAAGGTGCGATCGAGCCCGCGCCCGGCGAGGTTCCCGATGATCCGGAACACCAGCCAGGTGCCGATGGCGGCCACCGCCCCCGCGAGGATCGGCGACATGAGCGCCGGGAGGATCACCTTGCCGACGACGCCGTCGAGCTTCGAGCCGTCGCCCGCCCAGTTGACGCCGTTGACGCCGAGGCCCGCGAGCGTGGATCCGATGAGGCCGCCGAACAGCGCGTGCGACGAGCTCGACGGGAGGCCGAGGAGCCAGGTGAGGAGGTTCCAGACGATGCCGCCGATGAGGCCGGCGAGCACGATGAGGAGGAGCGCGGATCCGCCGCCCTCCAGGAGCGCCGGGTCGGGCGCCCCCGTCTTGTCCTGGATCTTCACCACCGCGTTCGTGACCGTGAGCGCGACCTCGATGCTGAGGAAGGCGCCCACCAAATTGAGCACGGCGGAGAGCGTGACCGCGACCTTGGGCTTCAACGCGCCGGTCGCGATGGACGTGGCCATCGCGTTCGCCGTGTCGTGGAAGCCGTTGGTGAAGTCGAAGGCGAGCGCCGTGATGACGACGAGCACGAGGAGAATGAAGGGATCCACGGCGACGAGCTTGCGCCCTGCCCGCCTGTCCCCTCTACGGAGGACAGCCGGGTTCACGCGCTGTTCACCCGCGCCTGTGGATGGCGACCCGCGCGGGCGCCGCCGCCCGCCCGACCCGAGGACCGACGTGATCACCGAGCTGCACGTGACCGACGAGCTGTCGCCGGAGGACCGCGCCCGGACCGCCGCGCTCACCGACCTGGCCTTCGGACCCGCGCCCGTCGACCCGGCCACGGCGATGGCGTGGGCCGCCGCGGACGAGACGGCCATCGCCCGGGATCCGGACGGCGGGGTGGCGGCGATGGTCGGGATCGTGCACCGCGACGGCCTGCTCGACGGCCGTCCCGTGCGGCTCGCGGGCATCGGGGGCGTCGCCACCGTTCCCGCCCTCCGCCGCCGGGGCTACGCGCGCGCCGCGCTCGACCGCGCGCTGGCTGCGATCGACGCCCGCGGGCCCGACCTCACGGTGCTCGTCTGCGACCCGTCGATGCGGGACCACTACGCCCGGGTCGGCTTCCACCCGTTCGCGGGCACGACGTGGATGGAGCAGCACGGCGCGCGCGTCGTCCTCGACCTGGAGCCCACCATGATCCGACCCGGCCGCCTCCCCGTGCCCCTCGACGGCGACCTCGACCTCCGCGGCGCCCCGTGGTGAGCGCTGCCCCGCGGGTCGAGCTGGTCCCGGTCGACCCGGCCGCCGACGCCGACGCCGACGCCCTCCGCGCGTTCCTCACGTCGAACGCGTTCCCCTTCCACGTGCGGCCCCGCCCGACCGTCGCGGACATCGACGCGCGCATCGCGGACGGCGACTTCGCGGGGCCCGAGCACGAGGCGCTGTGGGTCGAGGTCGAGGGATCCGGCCGCGTGGGCCTCGTCGTGCTCGACGACCTCGAGGATCCGGGCGTGCTGTTCGACCTGCGCCTCGCGGAGGCCTGGCGCGGCCGCGGCCTCGGCGTGCCCGTGGTGCGCGCGCTGACGGACCACGTCTTCCGCGCCCACCCGCACGTCACCCGGTTCGAGGCGCAGACCCGCGACGACAACCGGGCGATGCGCCGCGTGCTCGTCCGCGCGGGCTTCGTGAAGGAGGCGCACTACCGCGACGGCTGGCCCGTCGCGGGCGGCGAGCCCCGCGCATCCGTCGGCTACGCGATGCTGCGCCGCGACCACGAGACGGGGACGACGACCCCGGTGCCGCGGGACGACGAGGCGTAGGCGCGGCCGCACGCGCACGGATGCTGCGTGGGCACCGGGATCCACGCGCGGAACCCGCTCACCGGACACGATGCGGCGCCGATCCCGCGGATACGGTGGAGGCACCGCACGCACCCGCACGATCGGAGGTCGATCCATGTCCAGCGCCGCAGCCCCCGCAGCCGTCATCGGCGAGCCCGAGGTCGTCGAGGACGTGCGCTCCGTCGCCTCCTCCCCCGCCTGGCTCGCACTCAAGGACGCCGCCGTCGCGCTCCAGCCCCTGCAGGTGAAGGACGGCTCGATCCCCGACGCCGCGCAGCACGCGGAGGCCGCCCGCCTCGTCGGCGTGATCCGCGACTCCGTCCGCGCGCTCGCCCCGCTCTTCCCGCACGACGCCGCGTACCTCGCGGCGCTCGACGTCGACTTCGCGCGCTGGGTCGACGCCGGCCTCGGCGTCCCCGACTTCCTCGACTCCCTCACCGCGTTCCAGCCGCAGCGCGACCGCGTCGACGGCATCCGGCACCTCGTCGTCTTCCCCATGACCACGCAGAACGGCAGCGCGAGCCGGCTCGTCGAGGCCGTGCTGATCGAGGTCGTCTGGCCCGAGTTCGTCGCCGAGCTGGAGGCGGGCGACTACGGCAACGCGCTCTTCGTCCCCATCCGCTTCGTCGACTTCACGCCCGGCTACGACACCAACTCGGCCGTGCTCTTCCCCGAGACCGTCGCCATGCGCGAGGTGCCGACCTTCACGTGGGGCGCGATCTTCGCCGACCGCGAGGCCGCCCGCTTCCGCCGCGTGGTGTGCCACGCCGCCGAGGTCACGAAGCTCGAGCTGCCGGAGGACGCGCGGCGCCTGCTGGAGGACCAGCGGCTCGCGGAGGAGACCTTCGTGATGTGGGACCTCATCCACGACCGCACGCACATGCGCGGCGACCTGCCGTTCGACCCGTTCATGATCAAGCAGCGGATGCCCTTCTTCCTCTACTCGATCGAGGAGCTGCGCTGCGACCTCACCGCGTTCCGCGAGGCCGTCGCGATCCAGCGCCGGCTCGCCGCGGTGGATCCCGCCGAGCGCACCGCCGCCGACGACGCCCTCCTGGAGCGCGCCGGCATGGTGCAGCACGCCGTGATCTTCGACCGCATCTTCCGGTTCGCGATCACCGGCTCCCGCGTCCGCAACTACGACGGCCTCGGCGGCCAGCTCCTGTTCGCCTGGCTGCACCAGCACCACGTGCTGCACTGGACCGACACGCGCCTCACGATCGACTGGGACGACGTGGCCGACGTGGTCGTGGCGCTCGCCGACCGGGTCAACGACCTCTACTGGCGCTCCATCGACCGGCCGAAGACCGCGCACTGGCTGGCCGCCTACGCGATGGTCACCGAGACGGTCACGCCGCACCCCGCATCCACATGGGCGAAGGGGCCGGACGCGCTGCCGCTCGACGGGCCGCCGAAGGGCCTCACCGACCTCGTGCTCGACGACGAGTTCCCGCTCAGCATGTTCTTCGAGGCGCTGGAGAGGAAGATGCGCGACGTGATCGGGTCGACCGCCGGGATCACGGGGCAGGCCGCATGAGCGTCGACGGCCGCGTGGTCGTGGTCGCCGGCGCGTCGAGCGCCGCGGGCCGGGCGGTCTGCGCCGAGCTGACGGCGGCGGGGGCGCGCGTCGTCGCGGTCGGCACCGACGCCGGCCGGCTCGACGGCGTCGACGCGTCCCGCCGCGAGGTATGCGACCTCGCCGACCACGCGGCCGTCGTGGACCTGGCCGGACGGATCCGCGCCGACCTCGGCGGCGTCGACGGGCTGATCCACCTGGTCGGCGGCTGGCGCGGCGGCAACGGCCTCGAGGGCCAGACCGACGACGACTGGGACTTCCTGCACGAGCGCCTCGTCACGACGCTCCGCAACACCACGCGCGCGTTCGACGCCGACCTGCAGGCGTCCGACGCCGGCCGGCTCGCGATCGTCTCCTCCACCGCCGTGCAGCGCCCGTACCCGGGCGGCGCGAACTACTCGACCGCGAAGATCGCCGCCGAGACGTGGGTGCGCGCCGTCGACCGCGGCTTCTCGAAGGCCGGCTCCCCCGCCCGCACGACGATCTTCGTGGTCAAGGCGCTGGGCGGCCTCGAGCGCGCGCTCGCCCGACGCGTCGTGCAGCTGTGGACCTCCGTGCCGCCCGAGCGCGACCTGATCGAGCACTGATCGGCGGCTCCCCGCGCCTCCCCGCCACCTCCTCGCTCCGCCCGACTAGCACACGATCGGGCCTCCGCACGCGGTGCGCCCCCGTCCTCGATCCGGGCCGGTCGCCGGTATAGCGTCGCTCCGTGACCCCGCCCGCCAGAACCGCCGAGCACGACGCCTTCGGCCCGTGGATCGACACCGTCCGCACGCTCGACGAGGTCCCGCGCCTCTTCCGCCCGCACGGCGCCGACCCGTTCGCGGCCCGCCTCGTGCTCAAGGTGCCGCGCGACATCGCGCGCCGCGACACCGATCCGACCATGGACCTCTACGACCGCCTCATCGTCGTCGGCGACCGCGAGCTCGAGGTGCTGACGCGACGCGGATCCGGGTTCCTCGTGCGCCGCATCCCCTACGCCGACATCGTGGCCGTGCGCGACCGCGTCGACCTCCTCGACGGCCTGCTCACGCTGCACACGGCCGACGGCACGGCCCTCGAGATCCCCTTCAACGGGGCGTCGGCGGACGTCGTCGTCGACCTGACGGAGCTGCTGGTCGCGCTCGCGGGCGAGGCCGGCGGCGTGCCCGTCCACGCACCCGGACGGGCCGAGCGCGTCGCCCCGCGCATCGACATGGGCAAGGACGAGGCGGGCGTCGCGTCCGCGTACTACGACCTCACGGCGCGGGATCCGCAGCTGCGCTACCTCTCCTCGCGCCCGCGCACCCCGCTGCGCACGACCGCGACGGGCGTCGCCGGCGCGCTGCAGCACCTCCGGCCGATGAGCCTCGCCGGCGCGCTGGCCGCCTGCACGCCGCGCGAGCTGCTGATCGTGTCCCGCCGCGACCCGGTGCTGCGCCGCCGCACGGCGACCCTCTCGATCGACCGGCTGCGGCTCCTCCGCCACGCCATCACCTCCACGACCTCGGAGCCGCACCCGCGCTGGCAGGGCATGTCGACCGTGACCATCCGCGCGGGCGCCGCGGCGTTCGAGCTGATCGCGGAGACGTCCGAGCCGCTGGAGTGCGAGCTGCTCACCGTCGGGCGCTGAGCCGCCGTCGCGCGGTCGGCGCCGCCCCCGCCCGTAGGGTCGGGGCATGACCGACGCCGTGATCCTCACCGGCACGGTCGGCGCCGGCAAGACGACCACCCTGCACGCGCTCGGAGCCGTGCTCGCCGAGCGCGGGGTGCCCCACGCGCGGATCGACGCCGACGCCGTGCGCCAGCTCCACCCCGCGCCGCCGGGGGATCCGTTCCACCAGGAGCTCGAGCTCCGCCACCTCGGCGCCCTGTCGCGGAGCTTCCGGGATGCCGGCGCCCGGGTCGTGCTCGTCGCGGCCGTGGTCGAGAGGGCCGCCGACGTCGCGCGCTACGCGGAGGCGCTCGGGTCGCGGACGCCGCTCCTCGTGCGGCTCACCGCGGACCCGGACGCCGTCCGCGCGAGCCTCGACGCCCGGCACGCGGACGACGCCGATGCGCTGGCCTGGCACGCGGCCCGCGCTCCCGAGCTCGCGGCCGTCCTCGACGCCGCGGGCCTCGACGCCGTGCTCATCGACACGACCTCCCGCACGCCCGCGGAGGTCGCCGCGGCGATCGCCGACCACGGCCGCTGGGCCCGCCCGTAGGGTCGAGTGATGAGCGACGACCTCCCCCTCGACTTCACCGCGCCGCTCTGGGCGTGGGAGGCGCGACGCGAGCTCTGGACCATGGTGACCGTGCCCGTCGAGCTCGGCGGGATGCTCCGGGAGCTGGGCGAGGCCGGACGGCGCGGGTTCGGATCCGTGCCCGTGCGCGTCCGCGTCGGCACCACGACCTGGCGCACGTCGGTCTTCCCGCAGGGCGACGGCACGTGGGTGCTGCCGGTCAAGCGCCAGGTCCGCGAGCGGCAGGGGCTGGCGGTCGGCGACGACGTGCACGTCGACCTCGAGCCCCTGCCCTGACGGTTCTGCGTCAGCCGCCGGTCGGCGGCGTGTAGAGCTGGAGGTCGTTGCCCTCGCTGTCCTGGAACGGGAGGATGCGGCCCCACTCGTGGTCGCTGATCTCGCCCGTGATCTCGGCGCCGCGCGCGCGGATCCGCTCCAGCTCGTCCTCGATGGAGCCCTCGGGCGTGAACGAGATGACCGCGCCGCCGCTCGACGAGCCGCTCGCCTCCTCGCGCGCGTTGAGCCCGATCATCAGGCCGTCCGCGTCGATCTCGCTCCAGTCGTCGTCCTCGCTCGTGATCGTGAGCCCGAGCGTGTCGCGGTAGAACGCCACCGCGCGCGTCATGTCCGTGACGGGCAGCCAGACCGTCGCCACCGAATCGACCATGGGATTCCTCCTCGCATCGAGGCCGGTCGGTCGACCGGCTCTCCCCTCCGGTCTACTCCCGGCGCGCGGAGGCGTCGGCCGGCCGGGGCGGATCCCCGGGAACCGAGATGGTTGACAACTGTCCACCACAGTCATATGGTTGCCTACAGTCAACTACCGGAGGAACATGTCCCAGCACCACACCGACGCGGCACCCGCGAAGGCCCCTCGTCGCACCGTCTCGGCCGACGGATCCATGTCGAAGCGCCAGGTCCTCGAGTCCCTCTCGGGCCTCCTGCTCGGCATGTTCGTCTCGATCCTCGCCGGCACCGTCGTCTCCACCTCGCTGCCGATCATCATCAGCGACCTCACGGGCGACCAATCCGGCTACACCTGGGTCGTCACCGCGACGCTGCTCGCCACCACCGTGAGCACCCCGCTCTGGGGCAAGTTCGCCGACCTCTTCAACCGCAAGCTGCTCATCCAGCTCGCGCTCGC
>Ga0308163_10000323_pt1 | contig 104215 bp, 108 predicted proteins | sample PhyTR1_FD_201037 | JGI IMG/M metagenome (GOLD analysis project Ga0308163, IMG submission 201037) | Phyllosphere microbial communities from UC Gill Tract Community Farm, Albany, California, United States - DLSLT.R1 | ecosystem: Host-associated > Plants > Phyllosphere > Unclassified | place... | reverse complement strand
AATTAGTGGGCCGTTGTAATGAGAATCCTGGATTGACCACCGGTCAGCTACTAGAGTTATATCGCGGAACAAATTTTAGTCAGACGCTTGAAACACTGGCGATCTGGAACCACATGATAGTAGATGAAGAAGCCGAAGCGGTGTTTCAGGACTCGCTGGCCAGCATCTATGATGCTGCTCTTGAAGAGCGTCTGGAGTTTTTGATTGCGCGTGAGCGCACTCAGGGACTCAGCGCCGATGAGCGCCGTGAATTCTGGACACTCAGTCAGGCGTTTGCCAGGAAATAACTGTTTTCAGCATGCTGTCCATTCCGAATGATGAAAGGGCAGCCGCACGAATTTTAAGGGTCGGCGTCGATGCCAGTCTGGTTACCGCCAGCGCACAGCTCCCGGAGCGTACTGATGTACGTGAGGAGAGCGAGCACTGCCGGGAAGCAGAATGGCAAGTAAGCCAGGCCCTTAGCACAGAGTTAACAAGCGGCTTAAGTGCCGATTACTGATGGGCAAAGCCCACGCCGCGACGAAGGCAGCGGCAAGAACTAAACGCCTTCACTGCTTATTGTTGGCGCGCTGCCGACCGACACCAATCTAATTTAACAGAAGTGTGGATACCGTCTTATGGAGCAAAACCCGCAGTCACAGCTCAAGCTTCTTGTCACCCGTGGTAAGGAGCAAGGCTATCTGACCTATGCTGAGGTCAATGACCATCTGCCGGAAGATATCGTCGACTCAGATCAGATCGAAGACATCATCCAGATGATTAACGACATGGGTATTCAGGTGGTTGAAGAAGCCCCGGATGCCGACGATCTGATGCTGAACGAAAACAGCTCCGATACTGATGAAGATGCCGCAGAAGCTGCCGCTCAGGTGTTATCCAGCGTTGAATCTGAAATCGGGCGTACTACCGACCCGGTTCGCATGTATATGCGTGAAATGGGTACCGTTGAACTGCTGACGCGCGAAGGCGAAATCGACATCGCTAAGCGTATTGAAGACGGTATCAACCAGGTTCAGTGTTCTGTCGCCGAATACCCTGAAGCCATTACTTATCTTCTGGATCAGTATGACAAAGTTGAAGCAGGCGAATCACGCCTCTCCGACCTGATCACCGGTTTCGTCGATCCTAACGCAGAAGAAGATATTGCCCCAACGGCAACGCACGTAGGCTCTGAACTTTCTGAAGCCGATCGTAACGACGATGAAGAAGAAGATGAAGAGGATGACGACAGCTCCGACGACGATAACTCAATCGACCCGGAACTGGCGCGCGAGAAGTTTTCTGACCTGCGTAAGCAGTATGAAGCGACCCGCAGCGTGATTAAGAGCAAAGGTCGCAGTCATGCTGCTGCCGTTGCCGAAATCCAGAACCTTTCTGACGTCTTCAAACAGTTCCGCCTGGTACCGAAGCAGTTCGACTACCTGGTAGGCAGCATGCGCACCATGATGGAACGTGTCCGTACTCAGGAACGTCTGATCATGAAGCTCTGTATTGAGCTGTGCAAAATGCCGAAGAAGAACTTCATCACGCTGTTTACCGGCAACGAAACCAACGAAAGCTGGTTCAAAGCCGCTCTGGCGATGAACAAGCCGTGGTCTGAAAAGCTGCTGGAAGTGCAGGATGACGTGATGCGTTCCCTGCAGAAACTGGCACAGGTGGAAGAAGAGACCGGCCTGACCATTGAACAGGTTAAAGATATTAACCGTCGCATGTCGATCGGTGAAGCCAAAGCGCGTCGCGCTAAGAAAGAGATGGTGGAAGCTAACCTGCGTCTGGTTATTTCGATTGCGAAGAAATATACCAACCGTGGTCTGCAGTTCCTCGACCTGATTCAGGAAGGTAATATCGGCCTGATGAAAGCGGTAGATAAGTTTGAATATCGCCGTGGTTACAAGTTCTCGACTTATGCGACCTGGTGGATCCGTCAGGCTATCACCCGCTCTATCGCCGACCAGGCGCGTACCATCCGTATTCCGGTGCATATGATTGAGACAATCAACAAGCTCAACCGTATTTCGCGCCAGATGCTGCAGGAGATGGGCCGCGAACCAACGCCGGAAGAGCTGGCTGAGCGTATGCTGATGCCAGAAGATAAAATCCGCAAAGTACTGAAAATCGCTAAAGAGCCGATCTCTATGGAGACGCCGATTGGTGATGATGAAGATTCACATCTGGGCGATTTTATCGAAGACACCACGCTGGAGCTGCCGCTGGATTCTGCTACGTCAGAGAGCCTGCGTTCTGCCACCCATGACGTGCTGGCTGGCCTGACCGCGCGCGAAGCGAAAGTGCTGCGCATGCGTTTCGGTATCGACATGAACACGGACCATACGCTGGAAGAAGTGGGCAAACAGTTCGACGTTACGCGTGAGCGTATTCGTCAGATTGAAGCGAAAGCCCTGCGTAAACTGCGCCATCCGAGCCGTTCGGAAGTGCTGCGTAGCTTCCTCGACGATTAAGTCCGACAAAAACCCCGGTTCGCCGGGGTTTTTTATGCCTGCCTGTTCGCGCCACTCCCCTGCCCTGCCCGACGTCAGTGACTCTCCGGATGCAGTTCCAGCCAGAGCTGACGATACGCCCCGACCATCTCGTCCAGTGATGCACGATTCAGTCCGCTGGGATTCGGCAACACCCACACCTGAGTTTTCCCCATACATATCGGCTGTTTGCCCCATTCGACTTTGCTCTGTTTAAAAGCACGACGGAATGCATCCTTACCCAGAATGGCCAGCGCGGCGGGTTGATAATCCAGAACCTTCTCCATCAGGCGTTTACCGCCATCCCGCAGCTCATCAGGCGCAAGCTCATTTGCCTGCACAGTTGGCCGTTCTACCAGCATGGTGATGCCGCAGCCGGTTTCCGTCAGGCGCTGCTCCTCTTCCGGCTTCAGCTGCTGCCGGGTGAATCCCGCCAGATGAATAACCTTCCAGAACCGGTTTCCGGGATGCGCAAAGTGAAATCCCTGATGGGCCGTTGACTGACCTGGATTGATGCCGCAGAACAGCACATCAAGATCGGAGCTGATAATGTCGCGGATAGCATGCTCACTCATGCCGCCACCTCCAGCGTACGCTGCTTAAGCGCGTCGCGACTGCGTTGCAGCATCTGACTGGCCCGCTCAGCATCCGGACAGGCCCGTGCCAGCGCCAGTGCGCCCACCATCTCTGCCAGCATGCTGGAGGCCAGCGCTTCCACATCCGGCAATCTCAGCTCACGCAGTATCTGCACCAGACCGGCATGCATCGTATTGAAGCCCTGGGCGAAGATCTGCCGTGTCGGCTGTGGAAGATGGGCCACTTCGCTCACCAGTGCCGCCAGCGGACAGCCCTGAGCCGGTGCATTGCGATGCGCCTCGGAAAGATAGCTATCAATAAAATCAGCCAGCTGCGTTGCTGGTTGGGTCACGGATTTAGCAGGCCTGAAGGTATCAGATTCAGCAAACATATGTTTCAGCACCTCCTCAACCAGCTCCTCGCGTGACGCAAAATGTGCATAGAAGCCGCCATGTGTCAGGCCAACCCGCTTCATCAGCGCCGCCACTCCAATCCCTTCAGTGCCGGTTTCACGCATCACACGCGCCGCCTCATCAAGGATACGCTGGCGGGTCTGCATCTTGCTGCTCTGCTTCTCCATCTCATCTCCTGCGGTTTTAACTGCATGGCTTCTGGCTATTATAGTAATTATTACACTCATCATATTCCAGCTTGACGAATCATATGATGGTCGTCATATTGATAACCATTATGACGACCATCATACGAGGAAGCAAACATGTCACAATCAGGCACAGCATTAATCACAGGCGCATCCAGCGGTATCGGTGCAACGTACGCAAAACGACTGGCAGCACGCGGTTATGACCTCATCCTGGTCGCACGGGATCAGGCACGACTCACCGCACTGGCTGATGCGCTGACGCAGCAGCACGATATCCGGGTAACCGTGATGAAGGCTGACTTAACGCATGAGCAGGACCTGCAGCGCGTGGAGTCGGAGCTGTCAAATAACGCTCAGATTACGCTGCTGCTGAACAACGCAGGCATGGGTGTCGAAAGCGAGTTTCTGGAGGCGGACATCACACGCATCAACAGCATGCTGGCGTTAAATATTCTGGCACCGACGCGTCTGGCACAGGCGGCTGGCCGGGCATTTAAAGCACGCGGTCACGGCACTATTATCAATATCGCCTCGGTGCTGTCGCTGGTGCATGAGATGTTCAATGGCGCCTATAACGCCACTAAGTCTTATGTGCTGACCCTGACGCGCGCCATGCAGCGTGAACTCGCGGAGAGCGGTGTGCAGGTACAGGCGGTGTTACCCGGCGCAACCCGTACAGAGATTTTTGATCGCGCAGGCCAGTCTATTAATGAAATTCCGACTGAAATGCTGATGGACGTTGATGAGATGGTGGACGCCGCGCTGGCCGGACTCGACAGCAAGGAGACGGTAACTATTCCGGCGCTGGAAGATCTGCAGATGTGGCACGACTACGATCAGGCACGTGGCGCCATGGTTCCCCATCTTTCAAGGGATCGATCAGCATCCCGCTACCGTCAGGGCTGAGTCAGTCATCTGCCATAGCACCTGACATCGGGTTTTACTTAAGGCACGGGGAAGCATTATCCGTGCCGATTTGCGACTACTGCGCCAGGCGTTGCCAGTTTTGTTATATAAATCAGCAGGTAAATCGCTGCTGCTTATTTCAGCAACCGGTAGCTGAGTGCTGGATCGTCCTGAAGAGATACTTTATAATCCCCGCTCCGCTGGCCCCTTAGCTCAGTGGTTAGAGCAGGCGACTCATAATCGCTTGGTCGCTGGTTCAAACCCAGCAGGGGCCACCAAATTTAGTGATGTAAATCATGCATTTAAGCCACCTCTTAGGGTGGCTTTTTTGTTTGCACGCTATGCCGTTGGCAGCAAAGTGGCAGCAGATTTTTATCTCCTCCAACAAAAAACCCGCCTTAGCGGGTCAGTCTTTTTCAAAAATCACATCCACAGAGAGCCTTGTAATGTACGATCAGGATGGGGCGGAACAGGTTTTACCTTACCCGGACTCATGATGATTTCGGATACTGTTTCATGAGACTTAAAAGTGCAGCTGCAATTGATGTTTTGACACTGGTTATAACGTTCCTTGGTCGTCTTTGATACTTGGAAGCTGCTACGCGTATGTGCGGCATTACCGCACAAAGGACAATTCATCATAATAAGCCCTCAATCCCATTTAGGATGGATGATACATAAAATAACCATATTGGGATAGTTCTCATTCCATATCCAATGAGTCAATTTTTACTTCCAGTTCAATGCTGGTAGTGAATCCACTATCAGCGCTCAGGCTGTGCGTCAGCGTTGTGATGATCCATTCCCCGGCATCAATCTGCTGCTTGAACCCGCTGACCTTCACCGGCATTTCCGTATATAGCTCCGCGCGCCCCTTTGCCAGCTGAATCGAAAACGTCGCAGCACCGCGCTGCAGGCGTTCCCACTGCATTTTGGCAGCGCGCTCTGCGTTGCCCCGGTTTGCGTAAGTGCGGCTCAGTACCAGCACGTTTTCATCCGTGCCGATCAGGTAATCCCCCTGTTTCGCCTCCGGCTCTTTCTTCTTCGCCGTGGTTTTACGTCGCCTGCGCTTCACCTTTGCTACCGGCTTCTTTGCCGGTTCGCGGGTGTGCAGCCAGCTGGCGATCACGCCGGTGTAAGAGTCACGGTCCGCCAGAGTAAAGCGGTGGCTGTCTCCGTTCCTGCGCTGAAGGGTGATTACCGGCAGCGCCTTGCCGCTTGCCGTTTTTCCCTGGCCCTGCCGGATAAACAGCAGATTGCCGTCCTTGACGCAGGCCACTGTGCCGCACTGTTTAGCCAGGCGCATCAGAAAGCTGGCGTCTGATTCATTGGTCTGATCAAGGTGGTCAATTTCTGCGGCGGCCATATCTTCACCCATTGCCGCCTTCAGCTTATGGCGCCCGGCGATGTCCCGGACAATTTCGCCTGCGGTGGTTTTGTGCCAGGACTTCTCCCGCTTCGTGTTCAGCGTCTGCCGGAAGTCTGCGCTGCGCGCTCTCAGCGTCAGCCGATCAGGCGTGCCGCTGTGCTCGATTTCGTCAACCGTATAGCTACCTTTCGGATAAAGCGCCTCTCCCTGCCAGCCCAGCGACAGCGAAAGCACGACGCCCCGGCGTGGCAGCTGCAGCTGGCCGTCCGCATCGTCCAGCTCGATGTCCAGCTGGTCCGCCTCAAAGCCCCGATTATCGGTAAGCGTCAGGCTCAGCAGGCGCTTTTCCAGCTTCTGCGTGATGTCTGCGCCGTCCATCGTCAGGCGAAATGCGGGAGAATTCTGCTGACCGGTAATCCATGGACTGGTCATCATGAGAATAACCCTCCCGCTGCGGCACTGACCTTCCCGGCGGCAGTGGTAGCAGCACCCTGCATGGCCGACAGCTGGTCGCTGAGGCTGCCGAACATTTCCCCCAGCGATTCATCCGTGCGCTTCAGCGTCAGCGTGAATTCAATGCGGCGGCACACGCCGCTGCTGAAGAACTCCGCTTTGGTCTGGTTAAGACTCTCGATCACAAACATGCCGTAAATCGTGCCGCTGCCTTCAATGAGGGGCCACGCGCGGCCCAGCTCCGCAATCTGCTCCAGCGCGAACAGCGACAGCCTGCCGCCGGTAATTTCCGGCAGCAGCACGCCGGAAAGCGTCAGCGTGTCGTTGTCCGGACCTAAAAACTGCAGCGATGGCCGCACGCCGACCCGGCTGTTTGTCGGGAATCGCCAGCTGCGCTGATACTGCAGCTCCTGATAGGGCACCGTCTTCAGCATGAAAACAAATAAGCCCAGCGTCATCATCATTCCTCAAACCCTCCCCTGTCGCGGTAGCTGCTGCGCTCCCGCGCCTCAGCCTTCCGCTGCTCTGCCTGAAGCCTGCGCATCACCTCGTCAACCAGATCCTGCTGGCTCTGTCCCGGCTGCTGCACGATGGTGAACGAGGCATTAATCTGCGGCACGGCTTTTGGCGCTGTACTGCTCATGCGCGGCGCGTCCTGCCGGTATGCCTGCGCGGGCAGGCTCAGCGGATGCAGCGGTGCGGCTGTGGCAGGCGCTGCCGCCCCGCCCAGCGTCAGCGCCGCCAGTGCCGCCAGCCCTGCGGTGCGCCTGCGGCTGGTCACGTTAGCCGGGCCGTTAATCAGTTCAGGGCCGTTCTCACCCACGATTCCCATCTGGCCGGACGGAATGTTGCCGCCGGTGTCGTACATGCGCGGGAACCCGCCCGGCGGCAGCACCACCTTCCCGTCCGCGTTAACCGTGGCGGCCTGCTGGCGCGTGACGTGATCCGGCAGTTTTGCGTTTGCCGCCTCTTTCGTCACGATGCCGAGTTTTTCCAGCAGCCATGACACCCCTGATTTCAGCGTGTCCAGCGGGTGCATCACCATGCTGAGGCCATCGGCCAGCGCCTGACCAAACGCCTTACCCTTCGCGGCTGCGCTGTCCAGCTCAGCCCCCGTGGACTGCACCGGCGTCAGCAGGTCGCGGAACCAGCCAAACAGCGCCTGCACTTTATCCCCGATCCACTGAAAAACCGGTTTCAGCGGGGCAAATGCCTCACTTACCGGGGCGGCGGCAGCCCTGAACCCCTCAACCACGCCGCCGAGAAACGCCTTGATCGGCTGCCAGTATTTCCAGACAACCAGCGCCACGCCTGCCAGCGCGGCGACCAGCAGCCCGACCGGACTCAGCAGCGCGCCCATGGCCCATGAAATGCCGGTCAGCGCAACGCGAAGCACCGCCACGGGACCGGACGCCAGCCAGCGCAGCACCTGACCCGTACCGCTCAGCAGCACCCGCCCTGCCGCCACCGGGTTCATCATCATTCCGGCAGCGGCGGACACGCCGCGCATGGCTCCCCTGAACAGGCGCAGTGGCGCACCGGCCACCGCCTTAAGCGCATTACCCGCCATGCCTGCGCTGGCGCGGAGTGAAGCAAGCGGCCCGGCCAGCAGGCTGACGCGCCCGCCCGCGTCGCCCATTCCCCGCCGCAGCAGGCTTAAAGGGGCGCTCCCCAGCCAGCCGAGCATACTGCCTGCCCGTGACGCGGCTGAAGCAAGCCCCGGCAGCGCCTTAAGCCCCAGCACGTTGCAGCTCAGGCGCAGCAGCGCCAGCGGTCCCAGCACCGCAGCCAGGCCAATCATGAGCGTGCCCAGCGCAATCACCACCACCGATATAACCGCCGCGGCCTTCACAATCGTGCCTGCCAGCTCCTTGTTGTTTTCCACCCAGCGGCGGGTCACGCCGGTGACTTTCTTTACCAAATCCATGATGTCCATCAGCGGCGTGCGCAGCGAATCGCCCAGGCCGCTCATGGTGTTAGATACGCCGGTTTTAGTGAGCATCCACTGTGCGGAAAGCGAATCTTTATTGATGTCAGATTCCTTCTGCATCGACCCCTTAGCAGCATCTCCCTGTGTCAGTGCCAGCTGGCGGCGCAGCTCCGGCATGTTGTTGACAAGTTTTGCCGCTGCAGGGCCGAACTCCTTGCCAAAGAGCATCGTCAGCGCGGGCACTCTCTTGCTGTCCGGCAGTTTTTTAACCTTTTCCAGCACGCGCATGATGGTGCCCATCGCGTCCGTGGTCATCTGCTTTTCAATCTTTGCCGGGTCCAGCTTCAGCAGGTCCATGCCGTCCATAAACCGGTTACTCTGCATCGTGGCTATAGACAGTTCGCGCACCATTGCATTAGCGGAACTGGCCGCAATCTCAGAGGTGGCACCCAGCGTCAGGAATGTTGAACCCAGTGCCGCCACCTGTCGGAAGTTCATCCTGTCGGCCACGCCACCCATGCGCTGCAGCACATCGATGATGTCTGAACCTTTGGACATGGCGTTATCGTCCAGGTAGTTCAGCGCATCGCCCAGCTGCTCGATGTTACGCGTGGGAATTTTGTACAGCTGCGCAATCTTGCCCAGCCCTTCGGCCAGCTCACCGGCAGGCAGCTCAAACGCCGTTGACGCCTTCGCCGCCGTGGTGGCAAAGGCCAGCAGGTCACGCTTCTGGTCCTCATAGGAGTCGTTCTGGTTGGTCACGCCCATGCGCGCGCCGCCCTCAACCAGCGCGGCGTAGTCAATTGCGCCGTTTTCCATCGGCAGCTGCTCACTGGCGGCCTTGATGGCGGCCTGCATGTCATAGAACTGCTTTGTGCGGTTTCCGTCGTTGTCGCGCAGCCCGTTAACCTGCTTTGCCACGCCCTTCATGGCGTCTTCCATGGCTGCTGATGCGTGCACGGCGGCAGCAACAGGGGCAACCATCGCCAGCCCGGCGGCAGACGTTGCCGCGCCGGCACCGGCCACGCGGTCGCGCACCTCAAGCGAACGGGAATAGCGCTCACGCACCGCGCTCAGTTTTGCCTGACGCTCTCCCAGCTTTTTGAGCGACTGCTGCTGCCGGTCAATGGCGGCGCGCGCTTCATCCGACTGACTTTTCAGCTCGCGCTGTGCCTGGCTCAGTTTCTTCGTGTCGATACCGGCAGCGCCCAGCGCCTCACGCTGACGCTGCACCGACAGGCGCAGCCCGTTGTAGGTTTGCTGCAGCTGGCTGGTGCGGTTTTTCGCCTGCTCCAGCACGCGGGCCTGCGCGGCGGTGGGCCTGTTTGTTTCCGTAAACTGCACGGCCAGCCGCGCCGCTTCCTCGCGGGCGGCCTTCAGGTTATTCGCCGTGATGGCAAGCTGTGAGCGGGTCTTGCGGAATCCGTCAATACGCCCGGCCTGCGCATCCAGCTCTTTGAGGGTGTTGCGGGTGTCGCGCAGCGTGCCAGCCAGCTCACGGGTGCTGTCGCGGGCGCTGCGGAAGGGGCGCGTCAGCTTATCGACCGCGCCCAGCACGACCTGCAGACGCAGATTTTTATCACTCATCGCTGGCCCCGTGTCGCAGGATTGCTTTGTGCCGCCACTCCAGCACCTCGGTCAGCGTCATGGATTCGGTAACGGAGGGCGGCCAGTGAAAGACGGTGGCGATGTCCGCCACCAGATCGTCAACCGTCAGGCCGTCGGTAAATCTGACAGGACCGACTTCTTCAGCAAAAAAGTGACCACCTCAACCGACAGGCTCACCAGATCGGCGGGATCCATTTCGTTGATTTCGGCCGTGGTCAGCGCCGGGGTGGTGATACGCGGCAGCACGGTGATCAGTGCGTTCACGTCCATGTCCATCAGCGCCTGCAGGCGGGTGCCGCGCAGCGCGCCGGACTGCGGCTTGCGCACGGTGACGGAGGTGATTTCTGTTTTACCGCGCAGGATCGGGGTGTCCAGCTCAACGACTTTTTCATTTGGTGCAATTTTGTCTGTCATGATGCGATTCCGTTAAAAAGAGAGATAAGCGGCAGGCGCGCGGCCTGCCGGTGTGATTACAGGCCCAGCGCGTTGCGGTGCTTCTCCATCAGGTCGGTGCCGTCCACGATGTGGATCATGTTTACGATGTCGATTTCGTAAACCACTTCGCCGTTAATGGTCAGCTTTGCGTAGCTGTTGGTTGCGGACACTTTGGTGGTGCTGGATTCGCCGGTCTTCCATTCGCCGGAGTCCAGCTCCTTATAGCGTCCGCGCGTGACCAGCTCGACCGCCTGCACTTCGCCGGTGTCGTCGCGCTGGATGGAGCCGGTGAAGCGCAGCTGAATGCCGTCCACGGTTTCGGTGCCAAGCTGTTTAAACAGCAGGGCTTCGGTGCCGCCGATGGTGAATTCCGTGTCCAGCGCGCCGTCGTCCAGGCCCATGTCGATGTCCACCGCACCGGCCATGCCGCCGCCGCGATACTTTTCGAACTTGCGGGTGACTTTCGGCAGCGTGATGGACTCAACCAGCCCCTGCCAGTTGTTGCCTGCGTTGAACATGTTCAGGTGCTTGAGTTTGCGTGGCATTGCCATTTTTGCGTCTCCTTATGCGCTGACGCGGCTGCTGAAATCGACCAGATACTGGTCGGTGATGCGCTGGCGCAGCAGCAGGTTTTCCAGCGGCGGCACCGGCGTGTAGTCATAATCGATCAGCAGCTTGCCCGCTTTGAGCGTGTCCTTGTCGTTCACGCTCTCGTCCAGCCAGCAGTCCGCACCAATCAGATAGCCCTGATTCACCAGGCTGCGCAGCTTCGCGCGGATGCTCTCGATGATGTCGCGGGCCAGCGACGGGTTCAGCGCACCGTCAACACTCCACATCTGCGCTTCTGCCATCGTGTCCATCAGCACCTGCGCGGTGCGGGTGTAACACTCAAACTGAAACAGCGCGTCATCACTGAGGCAGCGGGAACCCCAGAAGCGGAATCCGTCTTTACGGATCAGCGTGGTGACGTCGTTCTGGTTCAGCAGGCCCGCATCAGTGGCCGGATCCTGCAGGTCCCAGAAAACGTCTTTTGAAATGCCGGTGACGCCGTTCACGCCGACGTTTGACAGGGACTTATGCCAGCCGGTCTGCTCGTCAATTTTTGCACGCAGCCCCAGCGCGCGGGCGGTGGCATAGGCCGTCGCGTCCGCCTTCAGCACGGTGTCAAAGCTGATGAAGTCAGGCCAGATCAGCATCCCTTCGCGCTGGCTGAAGTTGCTGCGGTAGGCAATCGCCTCTTCAACGCTTTTACAGCCGTACGCTGAAAGGTAGGCAAAGCCGCGCAGGCTCTGCGCCACGCTCAGCAGCTCGGTGGCAACGGCTTTTGTGTCGTGGCCCGGCACGCCCAGAATGCGGGGCTTAACGCCGCAGACGGACTGCGCGGCCAGCAACGCCTTCATGCCGGTGCGCTGGCCGTCGGTCACGCCGCCGATAATGTTGGCGGTGGTTTCCGCTTCGGTCTGGCCCTGCGGCACGCGCACAACGACGGTGACGGGTTTCGACTGATCCGCGATGGCGTCCAGTGAACGGGCCAGCGTGCCGGATTCCCCGGCCTTGCCGCTGGCGGTGAGTACGTCGGTTAACAGCACCGGACGGTTAAGCGGGAAGGTTGCAGCGTCGGCGTCGTCGCCGGTGCAGACCAGCCCGACAATCGCGGTGCTGACGGTGGTGATGGTTCGGGTGCCCTCGTTGATTTCCTCAACGCGCACGCCGTGGTGACGATCCTGTGCCATGTGGCGGTTCTCCTGTGAAGGGGTTCCGCTATGGTGAAAGGTTGCGGGTGCGGGCGCACCCTGATGGCGTTGTGTGGAAAATCACACAATGAAAAAAGGCCCGCGGCGGGCCTGATGGTTACTGCGGTTTTGCGGGCCAGCTGATGTCCGGCGCGCCTGACACGTCAGTGGCCTGCACCGCCTGCACGTACTTCATCCAGGCAGTAAGCGTGGCCTTGTCCGCATTGGTGATGATGCCTAACAGCAGCTGCGTCTGCCATGCCTGGGTGATGCCGTTTGCCTCGCTCACGCGCGCCGCCTTTTCGCTGGCCGCCGCATCAAGCCGCGACTGCTGCTGTGCATCGCTGTCGGTCACCCACTTTTCGCCGTCCCACTTATCAAATGCGGTTGCCGGAGCCTGCGTTGTGGTGTCCGCCGGATAGTCACCCAGCGCCATGATTTTCACCGGCGCGCCGCCGGATAACGGGTAAACCGTTTCGCCGCGATGGTCCGGCACGCGCTGCCAGCTGCCGTCCTGATACACGGCCACCGTGCCCGCCTGCGCGTCAGGCGGTGCGGTCAGGCAGGCACAGGCGGGCAGGCCGACGCCCTGCGCCAGAAATTCCTGCACCGCGCCGGTAAACTCCCCGGTCAGCGCGTCATAGCCGTATACCGTCAGCGTGCCGTCGGCTTTTGCCAGCCCGTTCTTATCAAGCGTTGCCTTTGCCATTATGCAGCCCTCACGATGTAGTTAAACGCCACGTTTCGCGGGCGGTTCTCCGCCGCCACCGGCACCACGCGCGAGGCGTCAAAATAGATTTTCTCGCCCATAGACTGCCCGTTTGATGTGTTGCCAACAGGAGGCCCGTCGGTAATGGCTGCTCCATCAACATAAACGCCCTCATTGGCATTTTTGCCGTTATTGTAAAAAACGCCGTCTGACCTGCCGTTATAAGGCACGGCCAGCGACTGAACGCCGGTCATGTTCCTGATGGCATCGCCCTGCGCTGAAAGCAGCGCACGCCCGCTGTCAGCACCGCGCCCGTCGTCCCAGCCGCGGATAAACTCCCCGCGCAGGTCGGGCAGCTTCAGTGACGGATAGACTTTAGCCAGCGCCGGATAAGCGGAGGCGCTGAAGGATGCGCCGTTGCACTTGAGCCAGCCGCTCGGGGGCGTTGCCAGCGGCCACGGCTGCGGAATGCCGACCGGCATTGCCGAACCGTCGGCGGCCAGCAGGTACTGCGGATGCGGATTCACGGCGGCAAGGTGCGCGGCTGTCAGTTTGTCCGCATACTGGCGCACCTCCAGCACGCTGTCGTCCACGTACTGCCGCGTTGCCAGCACCACGGACGGGTCCACCTTCAGCGTCACGGCGTCGGTGCTGCTGACGATGATGATCATGCGCAGCCGCTGGGTACGCCCGCTGCCCTCCTGCAGCTGTGGCTTGTAGGTTTCGGCGGTGTTGCACACGGCAATCAGCGTGCCTTCACCGTCAAACAGCCCCATTTCCCGGATCCAGAATCCGCCCTCCGTTTCCGGGATAACCTGCTCCGCAATAATCTGGCTGCTGTTGGCCGCGTCCACGGTCAGCGAGTTAAGCGCGGCGCGGCGCACCTCGTTAACCAGCTTCGTCTGGCTGGCGTTCGGCGTCGGCAGCGTGCCGCCGCCGTCGCCCACGGCCATGTGCGTGATGTTCAGTTTTGTGCCAAGCGACACGGCGTTGGCAATCTTTGCCGCGCCGGTGCTGGTCACGATGGCATAGAATTTTGTCATGGTCCCACTTCCATCAGGTCGATAACGTGAACCGCCGCGCCCGTGTAGCTCTGGCCGCCAACGGAGATAATGTCCGGGGTGTAGGGGTAGACGGTGAGATCGTCGCCGTCATAGCTGCCCGCGCCGGTGAATAACGTCCCGCCGCTCTGCAGGTTGATGGACATCCCCAGCAGGTGACGGCTGCACGGCTTCGCGTCGCTTATCAGCCGCTCCAGTTCCGCGTAGGTTTCTTCTGTAATGCCCTGGTCCTGCACGCCGATGTCCAGGCGGAACGTGCCAGGCGGCTCATTGTTGTTCCACCACTCAATCACCCGGATCAGGAAGCCGAACGGCTCCACCACCCGGCGGATGGCGCTGATAGTGCCTTTGTGCTGATGAATGTAAAACGCATCGCTCACCACCTGCCGCTTGATGCTTGCCGTCCAGCTTTCGTCCCAGCGGTCCACCGAAAAGGCCCAGGCCAGATAAGGCAGAAAGCCCGCCGGGCAGGTGGCCGGGTTCCATAAATCCCGCAGCGGCACGTTCAGCCCGGAAATGCCGCTGCAGGCTTCTGCCAGGCGGCGCTCCAGCGCAGACGAACCGGGCGGCATCAGGCTGCTGTTACTCATGTCACCCCCTGTTCGCCCGCCACGGAAATGTCCGTGCCGGTGCAGTAACCCGCCTGCGTGCGGTCCATGATAATGTCCTGTGCCGGTTCGGTGATTTCCACCCAGTCCACACCGGCCACGCGCATCACCGCCCCGTAAGACTCACGCCGCACGCTGCGCCCCAGCTTTTTCTGCTCGGTCAGGTAAGCGGCCAGCTTCGCGTTTGCCGCCTCAAGGCAGGGACCGGCGGCCACGCCGTCGAACAGGTGCAGCCTGGCCTTCACGCTGTAGCTGCGGATGGTAGCCCCCTGAACCGTCACGCGGTCAGCCACCGGGCGCACGCTGTCTGCGTTCAGCGCGGTGTTCACTGTGGTCAGCAAATCCGCTGCCGCCGTGCCGTCGCCTTCGCGGCTCAGGACGGTGATCAGCACCGTCGCCGGTGACGGGCTGATGGCGGACACGTCCTGCACCCGGCCATCTGCGCTTTTCGCGTGAAACTCATACGCGCCCGTCGGTCCGGCCACGCTCAGCCCCTCAAACGCTTCCGGCACGCGCACGCGCAGCGCGTCGTCCGATTCCATTACCGCATCCACCGGCGGCACCGCGTCCGGGTCAGCAGGGGTCACGGTCAGGCGCTGCACGTTGTTGCGGGCGGCCAGCTGGTCCAGATCGCTGCCGATGGCGTAGGCCACCATCACCGCCTGCGCCGCCTCGTTAATGCGCTGGCGCAGCAGGACTTCCCGGTAGACGTTCTCCTGCAGGCTTTTAACCACCGGCTCAGACTCCAGCGCCAGCACGCGGCGCATGGCGGCCTGTTCATCCGCCGGATAAAGCGCAATCAGCGTCTCTTTGCGCTCTGCCAGCAGCGTTTCAAAGTCCGGCACCTCAATAATCTGCGGCGCAGGCAGCTGCGAAAGGTCAATTACTGCCACTGTTCACCCCCGTTGAAACCGTCAGAGAAAGCGGTGAGCCGTCGGCACGCTGACCGCTAAGATCAACCTGCATAGAGCCGTCCGCGTTGCGCGTGATGTTTACCGAGGCCAGCCGGATGCGCGGCTCCCAGCGGCTCAGTGCGGTATAGATGGCGGCCATCACCTGCAGTTCGGTGGCGTCGTTCTGCGGCTGGTCAATCAGCACCGACAGCAGCGAACCGTAACCACGCCGGGCAATGCGGCTACCTTCCGGGGTGATCAGGATGTCGCGCACGCTCTGACGGATGTGTTCGATGTCGGTAATGGCTTCGCCGGTGTCGCGGTTCATGCCGAGATACATCATTGCGGGCCTCCTGACATATCGCTGCCTTTCTTCACCCCATCATGTAAGTGCTTATCAGCAATAACGCCGTTTGAACGCATTGAACCGCCGCCGTGTGTCACATCACCGTTCATCGTGGTATCACTGTTAATCCGGGTCTGGCTGGCCTCTATTCCCAGCGCGTCGGTGATCAGCTGAATGCCGTCTGCCGCTTCAATACGCACGCTTTTAATATTCTTTATCAGCAGCAGGCCGGTTTCCGGCTCGTACTGAAACCAGCCGCCGTCCTTAAACACCGTGGTGGTGCCGTCTTCTGAATAGTCTGGCGGCGGGAAGGCTTCGGAATAAATGGCGGGCAGCGCAAAGGCGGTTTCAAGATTGCCGCCCAGGCTCAGCAGCACAACCTGTTCCCCGACGGTGGGCTGCCACCATGTGCGTGTGCTACCGGCGCGCAGGGTGAGCCAGTTAATCCAGTTGGTTTCGAGATCGCCCGTTTTCACCCGGCACAGCCAGTTCACCGGGTCCACTTCGGACACGGTGCCGGTGCGGATCAGGTTGGTGATAAGGCGCATAATTTCGGTGAGTTTTTCATTCATAAAAGGAGAGTGTCATTTGCCCCCTAAAGGGGCACTCAAAAATCATTGTCTGGTTGGTGATACAATAGGCACTCCAGACACCCGGAGATTATCGACATGCCTACATATCGTATTGATGTTCCCCATAATGGTCGTGCAATCCTGCAAACTATTGAGGATCACTCACTGGACGTGGTTTTCCTTTTTGATAATGGCGGGGCGGTAGTTGTTAATGAAGTCGCTAAGCATGGAGTCAGTGCCCTGCAGGACAATCCTGATTTTGCTCATATTCTCGATGTCACCGAAGGCAAACCACTGAAAGAAATACGCCCGAATATATCCCCAATCCAGCACGCTCTTATCTTTGGCTAAATGTTTTGCTGGCTCACTCTGTGAGCCAGCTCAATAAGATTTCGCGCACCGTGCTTTCAACATCGCCGTTGACGCCCAGCAGCGGACGTTCCGCATATTTCACCACCGGGCCGCGACGGCTTACCCGGTCCCGCAGGCCGTAGTGATGGACGCGGGCCAGCTTCTGCACACCCGGAATAAAGGCAACCTCAGCAGCGTCCGCGCCTGCCTGAGCCTTCAGGTACTTCGCCGTTTTCAGCTTCGCGAACATCCCGCGACGGATGCGGCCCTTTTTGCTGCGGGCGCTGACGCGGCGCGGCTCCCATGCGGTGCCGTCAGGCGAGCGCTGCGCGGTGATGTTTCCCTGCTGAATCCGGCGCACATCGCGCGCCACCTCGCGCAGCATCTTTTTCCGGGCGGCAGGCTCCAGTTGTGACAGCAGCGCCGCCAGCCAGGCATCCACTTCATGCAGTTCAGCCACGTTTCACCGTCCAGACTTCCTCCGGCGCGCCCGGCTCGGGCACCGCCTCAATGCTGATTTTACCGTCCACAGTGGTTGCTACCACGCGCTCGGTCAGCTTCAGGTCCATGCTGATGTCGCAGCGGTCATTCCCCAGAATATCGACCTCAAACGAAAACAGTCTTTCGCGCGCTTCGCTGTTCTGCAGCGCGTCAGGCTGGTTTTCCCGCAGCCACAAAAGCACCGGTGCCATCAGCAGGTTCTGGTCGCCGGTAAAGTCGGTGATCACCACGTTCAGCGTGTAGCGATACTCCCACGACAGGGACGCGGCGGACGTGGCGACCAGCTGGCCGCTGTCCACGAACAGGTGCAGGCGGTCCGGGTTGTCGGCCACATACTGAACGGACTTATTCAGGGCGCTGCGTAAGGACTGCGGCTTGTTCATCGTCTTTTTCCTGACAGCTGATGATGGTATCGACCTTACCGGCACACGCCGCCCAGGCGGCCTCCGTTTCGTCCAGTAGGGCCAGAAGGTCGCCGTTAGTGCGCGGTGCTGCCGGGTCCAGCTGGCAGCGGGTGATTTTCGGACAGCCACTCACGGTAAGATTCACCTCCTGAGAGGGCCGGTCGCTGGCGCAGCCGGACAACAGGATCAGGCAGAGCGGCATCAGCCCAGCTGCGCAGGTCTTCATTTTCACGCTTCAGTTCCTCAATCTTTCGCTGCCGGTCGCGCAGCAGCTGGCCGTTGCGTTCGGCGGCGGCGTAAAGCTGCGTCTGCGCCTGGCTGCTGGTCTGCGTCAGAATGTTCAGAGCAATCAGCTGGCTGTTTTTCTGGCTCAGCTTTTTGCCCTGGCCCGCAATGGTGGTCTGCTGCGCATCAATCCTGCCGTGGGCACTGTTCAGCCGGTAAGACTGCACGCCGGTGACAAGCAGCAGGATCAGCACGATGACGGCCAGTGCGCGCGTCATGCTGCGGCCTGCTTAAGCTCTGGCCTGATCATCCAGCGATAAAACAAGGCGTTCAGGCTCATGAGTACCGTCAGCTGCCATCCCGCTGTCCACATCACGACCGCGATAATTACGCGGTGATACCACCTGAGCGGCACGCGGTCAGCCAGCTGCGCAAACCGCAGCAGCCAGGCAAACACCCGTTTACGCTCCGTGCCGGTAAAAGCTGCAGCGCAGCAAAGCCCTGAAAAACCGATGAAAGCCCATGCGATAAACTCCGCCCAAAGCAGCGCCGCCAGCGGATAGCCCGCAAAGCTGCCGTGACTGATACTGACCAGCGTCAGCAGGACGGTGAGTGACGCCGTAAACCACCATTTTTTAATCATCTTCATTTCAGACTCCTTTAAGGCACCAGGCCAGCTCACGCCCGCGCCGGTTATCCAGCCCCTGATTAAATACGCCTTTCACGTACACCCAGCGCGGCAGCTGATAACACGCCTCGCGCCACTGACCCTTTTTCAGTAATGCCACCATCGTTGAGGCGCACACGTTGCCGGTGCCGACGTTGAACGCCAGCGACACCAGCGCGTCATAAACCTGCTGCGGCATGGAAACCGCCACGCAGCGCGCCAGCGCCGCTTCAGTGCGCAACACGTTGGTGATGAAATTCCCCGCCGCCTGCCGTTCCGTGATGGACTTACCCGGCACCACGCCGGACGTGTTACCGATCCCGTCGGTCCACTTTCCCGCGCTGCACTGGTACGGCTGCAGGCGGCAGCCCTCGTAATCCGCAATCAGCCGCAGCCCCTCCACGGAGGTATGCAGCTGCTGAAATCCGGGCATTGACGCGGCCAGCGCCAGCACCACGCCTACGGCGCAGCGTTTAACGGTCTGCAGATTCATACTCCCCCCGCGTGATGCGCCCGCTTGCCAGAAGCTGATAGGTTTTGTGTTTGTAGTACCAGCTGATAAGCGCCATCAGCAGGCCGATAAGCACACCGGCCACGGTGGACATGTCTTTCAGGTCCATGCCGCCCAGCCACGCCATCACTACCGCAATGCACCAGGTTAAAAAGGTGGTGATTTTTTCCCACATGATTTAGTCCCAAAGCTGGACGGCCTGCACGGTGGCCGTCGCTGTCACGTCCGGCAGCTCCACTTCCAGCCCGTGCGGTAAGAGGGGACCGTGCTCCGCCAGCCCCGGATTTGCCTGCAGCACCTGCTCCGTCATGCCCTGCGTGCGCCCGTAGTGACGCCAGCAGAGTGCGTCCACCGTGTCATACTGCTGCGCACGCACTTTCATCAGATAAGCTCCACGGTGCAGTGCGGCATGTCCTGCACGCGGCTGACGGCCCAGCGCGCATCGCGCCACAGGTCGCCGCTGGCATCAGCCAGTTCTTCGCCGCGCTTCACGGCGGAGGCGGTGGCGTCAAAGTCCTGATAACGCTCGTTCAGCACCGCGCGCGTCCAGCACCACACCGCATTTTCATAGTGATGCAGCCGCACGCTCACACCGGCCAGCGTCTCAGCCGGAACGTCAGCCAGGCCGTTATGACCGGCCAGCTCCTGCCGCTCACGCCACGGATAAAGCTCCGCGTTAACCTCCGCCATCGCGGTCAGCACCACCTGACGCAGACGTTCCGGCGTCACGGTGCCGTCAACGCGCATCACGCTGCGGAACTTCGCCAGATCAACGTCCGGCCAGAATGAGTTGTTGGGGATGATGTCCGGCGCTGCCGTCGCCTTCTGTGGCGCGATAAATTCCATTGCTCTGTTACTCCTGAATAGGTGGGCGGTGGACGGGGTTTTGATGCGGCGCTGCCTGTCGCCACCCCGTGCCGCCCCGCGCGTGGGCACGTCCGGTTATCAGCTGGCGTTACGGATTTTCCGCTCCAGCTGCTCTATGTCTTTTTTCACACCGCAGCGTTCATCAAGCTGCATGGCCTGCTGAAGATGGTTCAGCGCAGAAACGGGCTGGCTTTCGCGCAGCACCCAGCCGATGGACTTGTGCAGGCGCGCACGCGACTGATCGGGCATATCCCGATCGCCAATCGCATCAAGCGTCTGCAGCAGCAGTGCGGAGTCGAAGGTATTTTTTGCCTGAAGGGCATTTTTTGCGGCGTCGGCCATTTCTTCGGCCAGCAGCGTCTGCACGTTGCGGTTAAAGCCCTGCGGCATTCCCCAGCCGTGCCTGAGCGCATGGCGGCCAATCATGAGCGCACCGGCATAGTCACCGGCATCAATGCGCCAGAGCATCACGTACATCAGTACGTCGTCCTGCTGCGCGCCCTCAGCGGCCAGCACACCGTCCACCCAGGCAACGTATTTCGGCAGGACTTCCACCTTGATTTCCGCCTTTTTCACGGTTGACTGAATGCCCTTGAGGCGGCGGCGGTCTTCATTCAGCTGCATGAGCATCAGCTCATAGCCGCTGGCGTGGCGAACACTGCCGCCCTGACGGGCGGCCTGTTCAGCCTGGACGCGCTGGCGGTGCTGCCGTGCGGGACTCAGGCTCATGGATTAACCCTCTGCACCGGCTGACTGCGCCGCAGCAGCAGCGGCCACGATTTCGATATTCTCGATCAGCGCGGCGCAGCGGTAATCCTCCACCACGTACGCCTCGTTGACCGACTCAAAGTTTTCGATGCGGTCACGCTTCGGATTATCAATCAGAGAACGGCGGCGGGAATCTTCCTGCCAGTAGATGGACAGGTTATCCAGACGGGTGATCAGTACGGCGTTAGCCGGGAAGTACGGCGCGCGCACCGCCTGAAGGCCGCCCATGCGCTTCTGACTGATAATCATGTCAGCGGCCAGCTTTTCGGTGTTGGCCTGATCGCTGTTGACCAGCGGGAAATACTTGTCAGACAGCAGCTCACGTCCGCAGATCACCACCAGTTCGTCGTCGTCCTGGAAGATGGGATCGATAAGCTCGTTCACCGCATCCATCACCAGCGCGTCCAGGTTGGCATAGGCTCCGCCCTTGCCGACCTTCACCGGCGCGGCGGTAGTTGCGCCTTCTTTGGTGGTGCTGCCCATGACGTTATCCGGCGCATCTTCGCGGACCTTCTGCAGCCAGCCCTTATTCACGTCCTGCAGCAGCGGGTTTTTAACGCGGTCAGAGGTCTTTTCACGCTTCACGCCGTTGAAGCCGATCATGATGCGGTCCAGCGCCTGACGTTTCACGATGGCGTCGCGGATGCGGGTCTGGAAGTCCTGAAATTTCGCCCACAGGTCCAGCTTCGCGTAGGTGATGGCCGTATCGAAGTTGGTCTGTTCGCACTTGTAGCTGATGTCCGACATATCCGTCGGGTCGGTCGGCTCACGCTCTTTGGAACCGGTATCGGTGGTGCCTGCGATGGTGCTGCCGACGCCGAGTCCCAGCAGCTGACCTGACTGATCGGTTACGCCGATCACGTTAATCAGGGTCAGAAATGCCGTTGACTGCTGAATGGTATCTTCCAGCGTCTGCGCCACGGACGGCTCCACGCTGAACTTCCCGTGCAGCTCTTCCTGCTCAACTTTGTAAACGCGCGCCAGCTGCACCAGAAAGGCGTTGAAGGCAAAACGGGTATTCTTTTTCATGGGGTTTACTGCTCCTTTAGCAGTTGGTCAGGTGTCCGGCTGGCGCGTTGCCACCCGGCGTGCGCTGGCGGAAATCTTTGCGGCCGTCTTCGCGCTCCAGCTGCGCCTTCAGCTCACTGAAATCAGCTTTCTGAGCGTCAAACTCAAGGACGCGCGTCTGCAGTTCCGCCTCCAGCTGGCTCAGGCGTTCGGTCTGCTCCTGCAGCGCCTTGTCGGTGCGGGTGCCATACTGCTGCTGTTCGCTGGCAATCAGCTCAACCGCCTGATGCACGTCGCTGAAGCGGGCGGCATCGGTCTGCTGCTGCTTTGCAAACATGGCTTTGATGCGGGTAAACAGGGCGGGCTTTTCCTCCGGTGCGTCTTCCAGCTCGATCACCGTTTCGGTCGCGGCGCTGAACAGGTTTTCCGGGTGCTGCTTACGGTTTGCCAGCGGGTTCTGCTCCGCTCTGGCACTGAAGGCCAGCATTTCGGTGCCGAGGCTTGCCGGGTCGTCAGTGACGGCCAGACCAACCAGATAAGGTGCGTCGGTATCGGCAAACTTCAGGCTGATTTCCATCGACGTGAACAGCTTCTGCATTTTGCCGGTCATATCGATCAGATCATCCGACGGGGAAATCGTGGCAAAAAGCCCCAGCTTGCCTTTCAGCAATCCGTCTTTGATTTCTTCCGTGTCCAGCGCATCAACGACACCGAACCGGCGGAACGGACTGTCCGGCGTGTAGCCCTTGATGTGTTCCATATTGATGACGGCGGTATAAACAGCCGGATCGTATTTTGCCGCCATCAGCTCAAGCCAGCTGCGCTCGATGGTGCGCCCGTCCGTGGTGGCACCTTCCACCCCGATACGGAAACGCTTTGCTTTCTTTGCCATTGTCCAGGCTCCGTTGTGATAAATCGCTCTGAGGCCCTATGTTTGCGGCGAGGGGGGTAGTGAAACAACGTGCGGACGTTGTGCGGCAGACCACACAATGAGGGGCAGCAGAAAAGGCGGCGGCGGGGCCGTATTTTGGCTGCATGAACATGACACCCGCCCCCGAAGACCTCGATCCCCGCAGGCAGGCTTTGCTGCTGTACTTTCAGGGATACCGCATCGCCCGCATTGCTGAAATGCTGGGAGAGAAACCCGCAACCGTTCACAGCTGGAAAAAGCGCGACAGGTGGGGCGACTATGGCCCGCTGGATCAGATGCAGCTGACCACCGCCGCACGCTACTGCCAGTTGGTCATGAAGGAGACGAAGGAAGGAAAGGACTATAAAGAAATCGACCTGCTGGCCCGGCAGTCAGAGCGCCACGCCCGGATCGGGAAATTCAACAACGGCGGCAATGAAGCGGACCTGAATCCTAATGTGGAGAATCGCAACAAAGGGCCGCGAGCAGCACCGATTAAAAACCTGTTCACCGACGAACAGATTGAGAAGCTGCAGGAAATCTTCCACAGCTCGATGTTCGGCTACCAGCGCCAGTGGTGGGATGCGGGCAACAAGCACCGCATCCGCAACGTGCTTAAATCCCGCCAGATTGGTGCGACGTTTTACTTTGCCCGCGAGGCGCTGATCGATGCGCTGACCACCGGGCGCAACCAGATTTTTCTGTCGGCCAGCAAGGCGCAGGCGCACGTCTTTAAGCAGTACATCATCGAATTCGCCAAAGAGGCGGACGTTGAACTTAAGGGCGACCCGATGACACTGAGTAACGGCGCGTGCCTGTACTTTTTAGGCACCAACGCCCGCACCGCGCAGAGCTATCACGGCAATCTTTACCTGGATGAATATTTCTGGATCCCGAAGTTTCAGGAACTGCGCAAGGTGGCGTCCGGCATGGCGCTGCATAAAAAGTGGCGGCAGACCTATTTTTCCACGCCATCCAGCCTGACGCACAGCGCCTATCCGTTCTGGTCCGGTGCGCTCTTTAACCGGGGGCGCGCGAAGGCGGACCGCGTAGACATCGACCTGACGCACCCGAACCTGTCGCCGGGCCGCTTCTGCGATGATGGCCAGTTCCGCCAGATTGTCACCGTTGAGGATGCGGTGCGCGGCGGCTGTAACCTTTTTGACCTCGACCAGCTGCGCCTGGAATACAGCCCGCCGGAGTACCAGAACCTGCTGATGTGTGAATTCGTGGATGATCTCGCGTCCGTGTTCCCGCTGCAGCTGCTGCAGAAATGCATGGTGGACAGCTGGGAAGTGTGGAAAGACGATTTCGAAGCACTGGCGCTGCGTCCGTTCGGCTGGCGTGAAGTCTGGATCGGTTACGACCCGGCGAAGGGCACGCAGAACGGCGACAGCGCCGGGTGTGTGGTCATGGCTCCGCCCGCCGTGCCGGGCGGTAAGTTCCGCATCCTTGAGCGGCATCAGTGGCGCGGGATGGACTTCCGGGCGCAGGCTGAGTCCATCAAAAAACTGACGCAGCAGTATAACGTCACCTATATCGGCATCGACTCCACCGGCGTTGGCCTGGGGGTTTATGAAAACGTAAAAGCGTTTTTCCCGGCGGTGAAAGAGTTTGTCTACAACCCGACCGTGAAAAACGCCCTAGTGCTCAAGGCGTTCGACATCATCAGCGGCGGGCGGCTTGAGTTCGACGCCGGACACCTCGACATCGCGCAGTCATTCATGGCAATCCGCCGCGCCACCACGGCCAGCGGCAACCGCCCGACCTACGAAGCCAGCCGCAGCGAAGAAGCCAGCCATGCGGACTTAGCCTGGGCGGCCATGCACGCGCTGGCAAACGAACCGCTGCAGGGTGAATCCGCCCACACACGCAACATCATGGAGATTTTTTAAATGAGTAAACGCAGGAACCGCACGCGTACGCAGCCCGTGCAGGAGCAGATGACCGGCGGCCCGGCGGCGGAGGCGTTCACCTTTGGCGACCCGATCCCGGTGCTGGACCGCCGCGAACTGCTGGACTACGTGGAATGCGTTGTGCTGGACAGGTGGTATGAGCCGCCGGTGAGTTTTGACGGGCTGGCGCGCACGTTCCGCGCTGCCGTGCATCACAGCTCACCGCTGAACGTGAAGCGCAACATCCTGACCAGCACGTTTATCCCGCACCGGCTGCTCAGCGGTCAGGCGTTCAGCCGCTTTATCCAAGACTATCTGGTATTCGGCAACGCCTATCTTGAAAAGCGAACTAACCGCCTGGGCGGCGTGATTGCACTTGAGCCGTCGCTGGCGAAATTCACCCGGCGCGGCACCGATTTAGACACCTACTGGTTTGCACAGTACGGCCTGACCACGCAGCCTTACCAGTTTACGCCGGGCAGCGTGTTTCACCTGATGGAGCCGGACCTTAATCAGGAGATTTACGGCCTGCCGGAATACCTGTCCGCCATCCCGTCAACGCTGCTGAATGAGTCGGCTACGCTGTTCCGCCGCAAGTATTACCTCAACGGCAGCCACGCCGGTTTCATCATGTACATGACCGACGCCGCACAGAATCAGGAGGATGTGGACAACATCCGCAAAGCGATGAAGAGCGCGAAGGGTCCGGGCAACTTCCGCAACCTGTTTATGTATTCACCCAACGGGAAGAAGGACGGCATTCAGATCATCCCGCTGTCAGAAGTGGCGGCTAAGGATGAATTCCTGAACATCAAGAACGTGAGCCGCGATGACATGATGGCCGCGCATCGCGTACCGCCGCAGATGATGGGGATTATCCCGAACAACACCGGCGGGTTCGGTGACGTGGAAAAGGCCAGCCGCGTGTTTGTGCGCAACGAACTGATGCCACTGCAGAAACGGTTTGAAGAGCTGAACAACTGGCTCGGTGAGGATGTTATTCGGTTTGCACCTTATGTACTGGATGTCGAATAACAGGCACAAAAAAGCCCGGCTTAGCCGGGCTTTTTTTAACGCCGATTTTGTCGCTTTCTTTTTCTCGTAGATACAGGCTTTTGCTCTCGATTGTTATCCACCTTCTGATGTGTATCCATATCAAACCAGGAAGCCTGTGCAACTTCACCTAAAGGAAAAATCACACTTGTATCAACATCACCCAGCTCACTGTAATCATTAGAAAAAAGAACCCGAAGATTATCCTTTTCTCTGTAGCCTGACATGATCGGATTAATTGATATTTCAAGATAAGGACCTTGCTTCTCGTTTGGTTCGCTAATCATATTCACTGTGCCAACGTAAACCTTTCGGCTTTTAAGGCTTACCAGCACAGGCTTTGCACTTGTAGCAGAGTCGAAAAACAGCTTACCTAAAGGCCCCCCTGAAAGTAATTCTTTGAGTGCCCACAATCTGATTACCTGCTTAAAAAAATCAACCTGCCCATTATCATTCTTAAAACCGCTCAGCACGTTCGCTGCCAGATGGATTCCGAACCTAACGAACTGAGTCCACGCTACAGCGAGCATCACCATGCTAAAAGACAAAAGAATTAACCATGATGTAAGTCGGTTTTGCTTGGGGTCATTACTGAGTTCAATCCAGTTTGTCAGCCAAGTAGCTAAAGTAAAACCGGGTATGGCCCACTTCATCAGATAAGCGGCACAAATCGAGGCGAGCAGGCACCATATGCCATATGTGGCCACCTTCATGTAAAGAAGCTGGCCATCATATCTGTGTAAGCGGAAGTAGGTTTTAATTATGTAACGCGAGGAAATTATTATCTGCCCGCTGGCGAGCAGTGGGATTATGAGAAGTGCAAACATTAGTCCTCGTCATTGTCCTTGCTGCCAGCAGCAACAGCCTGAGCATCCTTCTCGACAAATCGTTTAGCGGCTTTCCGATAATGAGACAGCTTTTCTCCGTTGTCATTGCGCACAATGACTGAACCGCGGCCAACAACGCTAATGTCTTTGATTCCCGACTCTTTCAAACGCTCCGCCATGGCTTTACCGCCTGCGACGTAAGGGTTCCAGCCAAACATTTTCATCACGAAATCTTGCATACAAACCTCCTTAACCTTCCCACGTGAACCGCTTAACTTCGTAAGCAATTTACAGGTACTGCCCCTATGGGGCGGCGAAGTTTAGCACAGTTGCGCTAGGGCTATAAGCGCTTTCTCTGCACAATTTAGACAGAACTTATCCTTCATAGTTCTGCCGTTGATGAACAACAATTTAGTCACATCACATACCGCTATCTTTTAAAAACTAACTTAACTTAAGTTGTCGTTAGCCATTTAATCAAGTGCAAATGATGCACAACACGATAAAATTTATTGCTTAAAGTTTTGGAAGATGCGGTGGTAATCACCGGCAATTCGTTACGCTCGCACTGCAAAACAGAAGTTTTAATGTTAAATGTCATTCGTTTAATGATGGCCCTCAAAACTGATTGACCTCATAGCGCAATTGAACCCCCCTGCACCACCACACGGGGCGTGCTCTTTTTTTCGCCCTCAGACCTGACCTGATGCCGCCGACGCGCCAGCGGCCCGCAAATCGCGGCCCTTTCTGACCACCTGCACCCCTCAGCGCGCGCTCGTAGCCCCGCCACGCCTGCCCGCTTTATGCAGTGGTTTTCATGCAGGTGCATGACATAAACAAAAGCCCGCCAGTACTGGCGGGCCGGAGCATTAAAGATCCTTTTGAGATCATGCGATTTCATGCAGCATAGTCATGCACCTCATTGTCACTCTTGGGAATTTTTCAATAGCGAAAACTCCTATGCTAATGCGCATGATAAGTAGCTTATTAGTGCATACTCTAGAACTTACAGACATTCGGCAAGGCTACAAAGAGTATATTTTCCTAACAAAAAAAGGCTCCTACAAGGAGCCTTTTTTCATAAGGTATTAAATCAGATTGGTTTTACTACGACCTGTCCAGTCTGTTCAGCTTTCTTTTTAGCTAACATAAAACGTTGCAGCATCTCGTTTTTCTGGGTTTTGATTGCGTCATAGTCAATGTTCAGGTTCATTTTCTCAGTTTTCCGTTCGTATAACATAACAAGCCCCCTCAATGTGAACTGCAAGGTTCTTGGATTTGGAATACCTACTTACTAATCTATCATAAACCTTTCTTAAATCTTCGCTATAGGCCTGAAAGGTCAAAATTTGTATAGCCTCAGTTTCAGCTATCCTGAGAATGATGTCAATCAACGTTGTGTAAAGATAGCGTGCTTCTACAGCAGTTAAGTCTGGCGCTCCCGGAGGCTTATCGAACATCGTATCACATTCTTCGTTATCTTCAGCTTGTACATTATAGAAGCTGACGACGCTTACAGTAAGCGTTGCAAGTTCATCGCCATAAAGATCTGTCAGAAGCTTGCTGTTGCCTTCTTTACAAAAGACTAAACGGAACGTGATCTGTCTAGTGACATCTCCCGAAAAGGTGAAGATTACATCAGTATATCTAAACACCTCAAAACCTTGCAGTTCATCATGCTCGATCTTGTGCGAGTTGCCCGCCATCCAAATATCTCATTATCAAATTAATGACACGTATCTTACAGTAAAATTTAATAAAATGTTCAATTTGAACTCTGATTTAAGCAATTCCACACCAAAATCCGTAAACGCATAGCCAACCATACCGTTCCTGCAATCTACCAGTGTTCGGCCATAAGTTAGGTGGTGATATGAGGGCAAACCTTCTGCTGTTTATTGATCATAATTTCGATTCGCACGTTACCCCCCCGTCACTCTGGCACTTGCATCAAACGTGAATAATCATGATTTCTAACCTTGCGCATCAGCTCGTCAGTAAGCTCAGAAACCCACTGAATCGCTAAACGTTTTTCTTCCTCAGAACAATCGCTAGCAGCAACAAGTTTTATAAAAAAATCAATACGCTGCAACTTCATCGACTCTAAAAAATAGTCCTGCATAATCCCTCCGCACAATCAATAACTGGTTATGCATACAGTATATTATCAATTTTCAAATGTGTAATTATTTTTTACGATCAATAGGCCGTTTTCTGATTTTTTTGCCGAGATACGTGCTTTGCCTACCCATTGATTTTTATCCGGTTACACCACCCAGATGCGATGAAGGCTAGGTCCAGCGACTCCATTTATCATCCTCTTGCAGCCGTCCTTTACTGTAAAAAATGCGCATGCCTGCACCAGAATCAAGGCTTCCCCCGGACAGAAGCAGGTTTGTTTCTTTTTCTTCGCCGGTAAAACCTCTCACCCGCAGCTCTGCAACCAGAAGCGCCCGCTGGTCATCGTCAATTTCCTGTTTGTAACTCTGTCGCTGGCGCGGCTTAACCACCCGAAGACGCGCCAGCAGATCCCGGCGCTGCTTTCTGGTCATATTGTCGAAGTCTGCCGGACCATATAAAGGTGCTTCACCTAATTCCAAAGGTTCAAAAGAGACGGGATTGCCCCCTGAAATGTTCAGTTTTTCATCAGGGGGACAGTTATTGCCACGAGTCCAAGGGGCGCCAGCGCCCTGGTCGGCTGTCGCCTCCTGAACGTCAACGGCCTTACGGACCATTTTCCATTTCGTTGCGTGCGTGCAGATGCGGCCCGCCACTAACGGGGACCAGATGCCATAAATGCGGGTGCCGTGATCGCCGTAAGGGGTAGGCTCATCGTTAAGCTCATAAGCGGTTCTGACAATGTGATGTTTGCGCGGAACAAGCACGCCGCCCTGTTTCATGATGTAGGTGGCAAAGCAGCCCACATCTGCAGCGGCCAGCACGGCGTCCAGCTGCGCGTTTTCAAGCACCGGAGCACCGGCTTTTTTATCGCTCTGATTTCTCAGTGCCTGACCAGCAAGCAGGCGCAGTTCCCGGTAAGCCTGGCGGCCCGGAATGCCAAAGAAGCGGAACTGCTGAACACGATGAAGTGACGCCCACGCGCCCACGTTCTCCGCGCTGTCACGCAGCGATTTACCCGTTTCTGCGCTGATCTCATCCGACAGTCCGCGCCCGTCAATATTCTTGCTCACGTATTTGGCGATATAACTGGTCGGTGAACCTTTGCGCGGGTTAATCAGCTCAGCCTTAAAGCGCGGACCGGTATTGCTGCCAAGCTCTTCGCGGTCTTCACGAATGGCAAATTTCCGCAGCAGGGCAGTGACTGAACGGCTCTTTTTTTTGCGCATGAAGCACAGCAAATGCCAGTGTACAGTTCCATCATGATGCGGCTCCGCAACCCGCACGCCATACCAGCGCATACCGGCTTTGTGCATGGCCTTGCGGAAAGCGGCAAACGTATCAACCAGATAATCACTGCTCTGGCGAACCGTGGCAGTTGTCCACTTCGGATTGGGTCTGCCGTTGTTCAGGGTGGCGTGGAAACGAGACGGGCAGGTAATGGTGTAAAACATGGCGCAGTCGCCGCGCATCTCCGCGATAAGTTCCAACCCCTTAACGCAGGCCATCATTTCATTGCGGCGGTGTGCCGGATTGCTGTTACTGGCATTCACCACGTCTTCCAAATCCAGCGTATCGCCTTCATCGCTGACCAGCTCATGTGAGCGGAAGAACTCCAGAGACTTCCGGCGCTGCTCACGCTTATGGATCACTGCCTCATAACTGACGTAAGGGGACGCTTTTTTGTTGACCAGGCAGACAGCACGCAGCTGCTCTTCACGCCATTCACAACGCAGTTGCCACAGCTTGCGATACCACCAATCCGCGCAGAGCATACGGGCCAGAGATGGCGGGATCAGATCATAGGGGACTGGCTTGCGGCGGCGTTTTTTGCGGCGCAGCTGCTCAAAGGCCGGGGGGATTACGTCCAGACGCATCGCTTCCGCTGCAACAGCTTCCCATGCCTGGCGGACCTGCTCCGGCTTCACGTCGTCACTCTCGAACAGATGACCGCTGGCTTTATCGAGACACATGCTCATGTGCGCAGCAACCAGCGTTGATAAACGCTTGACCTGATTCTGGTTCATTTCAGGCAAGGCCAGCAGGCCGTCCAGCCCGTCGTGACCGGCCATATATCGGAATGAGGCTGAAATCTGGCTATCACGCACGCGGGCCAGCCTTTCAAGGCAGGGGCGGATAGTTTCGCGCAGGTAACGGGAATATGCGTGCGGCCTGCCTAGTTTGTGGAAAAACTTAACGCGGTCCATGAGAGGCTTGCTGATGTGCGAAGGCTGGGCGCTGACATCTGCCACGATGACCAGATCAGGATTGAACTGCTGCTGTTCGCGGGCCATCTTTGCCCGGCTGATGATTCTGTCCTGCAAAATTTCGCGCTGGACAGGATCGCGGGATTCGTTGAAAAAGTAGCGGTCCCAGACCTGATCGCTCACTGCCTCACGGCGCAGCTGCTCCTGCTCGTTATCCGCAGCATAGAGAGCGATCAGGTTTGAAAGCGCGGACACCGGCGCAACTTCCGCCGGGTCCAGTTGTGGATTTATTGCCTTTTTTGGGGCGTTCCACGGGTATGCGAATACCTGAGCCATTACGCCGCCAGACTCATGTGACGCGCCGCGATGATTTCCGGTGCGCGCTTGCCTTCACCAGCGGCCACGCCAACAGAGCGGGCGGCAGTGATTCTGGTCAGGCCAAATTCGCGGTAGATACTGCGGGTAAACAGTGTGTCGCTGTTTGAAACGATGACCGGGTTACGCTCAGAGATACCCAGCAGGATGCAGGCCAGCGAGTGCTGGTCGTCGTCGCTGAACCCTTCAGTGTGATAACCGTTAAACGTGCCGTGATAAGGCGGATCGCAGTATACGACATCACCGGCACGGACCATGTTCAGGGTTTCGCTGTAGCCCAGGCATTCAAACGTCGCGCGTTGTGCCTTCAGGGCAAATGCTTCGATTTCGGCCAGAGGGAAATATGGCTGTTTGTAATGGCCGTAAGGATTATTAAATTCGCCGCGCTTGTTATAGCGGCAAAGGCCACGGTAGCCGTGACGGTTCAGGTAGAGGAATTGCGCCGCACGTTCCAGCAGTGGCAACGCCGTGTTGAAGTTAAAGTCTTCGCGGACCTGATAATAACTCTCTTCCGTTTTGTTCTGATTAAAGAGCGATAACGCCACGACAATAAACGGGCGCGTATGCTCTTGAACTTGGCGATAGAGGTTAATCAGATCGGGATTAACATCCGCCACCAGATAAGACGGATAATCCGTATTCATCATGACCGCACAGGAACCGGCAAACGGTTCAACCAGACGATCACCTGCGGGCAGGTGCTTAGTCAGTTCAGGCATCAATCCGGACTTATTGCCGGCCCATTTCAGCATGGTTTTCATAACGCTGCACCCTTGTAATGCGCGCTTTTCAGCTCACTGATTTGTTTGCAGGTCACGCAGAGTGAAACGCCCGGCAGTGCGCGGCGGCGCTGCTCCGGGATTTGTTCACCGCATGAAAGGCAGAAAAACTCACTCGCCCCTGTGGGGCGGTGAGTCGCGTTAGCCAGATTGCGCGCCAGCTCTTCCTGCACGCGCTGCTGTACCAAATCCATTGAATCAGCCATCAGTGCATCTCCTGCGCCTGGTTCTCAAAGCGATCTGCCTCTTTGTCCAGAAGCTCGATGATTTCCGCCGCAGACATTTCCTCTTTGCGGGCATGAATTGCCAGTGCGGCCAGGCGGATTGAAACTGACATAGCATCATCACTGCGCTGCTCAGATTTGGCCTTGCTCAGCAGGGCATTAAGCGCGTCATCATCAGCTTTAAAACTACGGGTCTGGATATTTCGCATTTCTCTTTCTCCTGAATTCGGGCAAAAGAATGCCCGGCGGGTTTACGCCATTAAATTTCTTCGGGTTAATTAATTAGGTAACGTCAGATTCTTTGGAAATAAACTCACGACTGCTTTTAAGTGATTCATTGCGCTAATCAGCGCCGTTCTTTCGTCACTCGTTAGTTCACTGAAATCAACGCTGTGACGTTCTTTGCTGATATTTGCCAGGAAGAATATTGCGCTCAGTGCGCGGCCATTTTGTTCAGCCTGGTGATCGCGCTTATTACGCATATCTGCGATAAAGCGTTTGAGTTCGTGGCTGCAATCGCCATACATCATGGTGCGAAGCGCAGAAATATGATTAAGCGCACTGGCACGCTGCCCCGCATTCATTTGAACAGTGATACTTTCAGCTTTGTAACCCATGATTCTTTCCTCTTACCCGTTAATCCTGCCAGCAGTTCGGCCTGTGAAATTGCCGGGTGCCAGCGTCTGCCCTTATCTGCCGCAATCCAGCCGTGGCCGTATGCGTGGGACGGGCTTTGCCGCCGAAGAAGCGGAGCCACAGAAAACGCCATATTTCACACCATTCCTATGGATGCACCGATACCGCTTAACACATCAGCAGTACCTGACAGCGCAGGATTAGAGTGAACTCTCGCCTGAACTGCCAGTGCGGCCAGAGTGAGACAGCGGATACCTGCATGTACGTTCTGAACCAGACCACGGCGGCAGGCTGCTGTTAATTGCTCCTGGCTCACTACACCCGCAGCTAACTGTCCTACTTCGGCAGTGGCTTTCAGGACATAAGCTGGAAGGTTTTCCTGAGCCATTTCGTTTACTGGCACGCATGGCAGGCAGTGCAGCTGCGCCAGTGCGCCATCAATCAGCGTTGCGTCTTCGGTAAGATCGGTAAGCAGTAGCATTTCACGAACGGTTAACTGGTGAACCTGTTCCGGATTGAGTTTGTTACGGATCGTCTGAGGATTCAGCCCGGCTTGGTTAGCTAACTGAATGATGTTGTGCTTCAGTGCAAACGCCCGGCAAGCATCATCGAAATGGCTATGTGTGGAGACTCGAAAATCAAACATGATAAATCCCTTCTGCTATCCCAATATGGATGTATCAAGCCTGCATTGTGATTTCGCAGCCAGCAGCGGCTTCGATAGTGAGAGCAACCATGTTGATTTCGATAAGACCGTTTAAGCCCTCTTTCTTTCTGATGGGTAAACGGTTTTCACGGTACATCTGGCGAACGGTGCCTTCCTTGTAACCTGTGCGACGGCAGAACTCCTCAACGGTAATGTAGGGTTCTGAAATCACGAGGTTGATTGAAGGGCGCATTGAAAGTTTACGGGTCATGATGCAGTATTCCTCGGTTTAGGTATTAGGTATCACTATTAAACGCTATTCATCTCATCACAGACCGAAGAATAGGATCACAAAACGGATATGTCAACGAAAGAAAACACAAATCGCCATGATGCGAAAGTGGTTCGTGAAGCGGTAGAGAGCAACCGGGGCGGAAAAGATACTATTTTGCGCTTGGTTGAGGCTTACGGATTCAGTAGTCGTCAGGCGCTATGCGCTCATTTGGGCGTGTCACAAAGCACGTTAGCTAACCGTTCAGCACGCGATACCTTCCCAGCAGACTGGGTGATCATCTGCCATGTGGAAACGGGAGCATCACTTACCTGGCTTACTACAGGTAAAGGTGCACGCTTTATGGAAGTGGAGGAATCCCGTGTTGTGATTGCGAAACACAAAAAAATCTCAAATGGGATTCTAGAAGTAATGGATGATTTCATTCTGGATAAAGCATCACTACCTGAAGGCTTGAATGCCCCGTTTGTGATCAACGCAGATAGAAGCACTTATTTGGTTGATACCTATGAAGGGGAGATCGTCGATGGGCTGTGGCTTATCGAGATTGATAAGTTAGTCAGCATCCGAGAGCTGGTACGTTTTCCCGGTGGAAGAATACGTGTTGAGAATGGGAAATCGTCATTTGAATGCCAATCAAGTGACATCGTAGTTTTAGGCAAAGTGATCACCCGAACCGAATACCTTTAAGGCTTGGAATGGCGATAAATAAATTACCCAGCGGGAAATGGCAGGCACAGGTTTTCCCAAACGGCCGTGACGGCAAAAGGATTCGCCGCCAGTTTGCGACGAAGGGCGAAGCACAATCCTATGAGAAGTTCGTAAAGGAGCAGGCTCAAGATAAGCCCTGGCTGGGAGAGAAAGCAGATAAGCGGCGGGTGATTGAGCTGGTTGAACTGTGGTTCAACACGCATGGCATTACGTTGGCGGATGGTGAGAAGCGGCGAACCACAATGGCGTTCGCTTGCGAGGCGATGGGAAACCCACTCGCAACCGAGTTTAACGCGAAAATTTTTGCGTCTTATCGCGAGCAACGGTTAAGCGGAAAGATCACCCGCTCCACTCGAGTTAAGACGGTTACGCCCCGCACGGTGAATTTAGAACTGGCGTATTTCAGGGCGATGTTTAACGAGCTACGCCGGTTAGATGAATGGACCGCACCTAATCCGCTTGAGAACGTGCGCGAGTTTAAAATCAGTGAATCAGAGATGGCGTATCTCACTATTGAGGAAATCAGAACCCTCCTCGCCGAGTGTGAGAACAGCCGGTCAAAAGACCTGACCGCCATTGTGAAAATCTGCCTGGCAACTGGCGCACGATGGAGTGAGGCCGAAGGCTTGAAGGGAAACCAAATCCGCGCTGGTCAGATCATCTACGTTAAAACTAAAGGCAAGAAAAACCGCGCGGTGCCGATAACTGAAAAATTGCAGGCTGAACTGCCATCCAGCAGGAAAGCGCAGTTGCTCTTTAAACCTTGTTACTCAGCTTTTAGAAAAGCCATGCAACGTGCCGGTATTGAGACACCCGCTGGGCAGCTAACCCATGTTTTGCGACACACCTTCGCGTCTCACTTCATGATGAACGGCGGCAATATTCTCGTTCTACAGCGGATATTGGGGCATACGGATATTAAAGTGACGATGAGATATGCCCACTTTACACCGGACCATTTGTCTGAGGCGATGTTACTCAACCCTCTAAATCGCATTTGAAAATTCCACATTAGATACTATTAAACAATACATTATATAAATAATTGAGATTTCAACCATGACATTAATAATCGATATGGCAGCAAATGATGCCAGAGCATACTTTCTAAAACATCATAGTTACTGCAGCTTCCCTCTTCCTATTTATTTTAATTTTGAGCCCCTACTTCAAGCTGTAAGCGATGCACTTGACCAAAAGCAGAATGGTATTAGTGATATTGGTTACCGTAAAGCATGCGATTTTGAAAATGTTAATTATACATTACAAACCAACAAAGATGGTCATTACTCTTGGCGACCACTTGAATTAATCCACCCAGCTATTTACGTTCATCTCGTTCATAAAATAACTGAGGAAGATGAGTGGAATCTATTGGTAGAAAGGTTTAGTGAATTTCAAGAGAATAAAAAGATAGTATGTGCGAGTTTACCTAGAGAGTCAGATGACACTGATGTTTCAGACACTGCCGAAACTGTTAATGGATGGTGGCGCGATGTCGAGCAAGAGTCAATCAACAAGGCTCTTGAATTTAAATATCTTTTCACTACAGATATAGCTAACTTTTACCCTTCAATTTATACACACTCTATTCCTTGGGCAATTCATACCAAAGAAGAATCCAAGGAGGCAAGAGGTGTAAATGATAATCTTGGTAATAAAATAGATCATGCTTTACGCCAAATGCGTTGGGGGCAAACAAACGGCATACCACAAGGTTCTGCTCCTATGGACTTTATCGCTGAGATAGTGCTTGGTTATGCAGATGAGTTATTGGGAGAAAAACTAGAAGAAGAAGATATAACTGACTACCATATTATCCGATACCGAGATGACTACAGAGTTTTTACCAATAGCAAGGAAGATGCGGAGGCATTAGCAAGACATCTAACTGTCATCCTTCAAGGATTAGGTTTGCATTTAAATGCGTCTAAAACATCTCTTTCAGAAGATGTAATATTCAATTCAATGAAGCCAGATAAACAAGATGCCTTAATGCAATTCGGAAAAAATGTTTACGCGACAACAATTCAAAAGACTTTATTGAAACTCGCTATTTTCTCTAGAAAACATAAAAACTCTGGACAACTAAATAAATACCTTTCAAAGATTAATAAACGCTTAGAAAGAATGAATAAATTAAACGAAGATGTGCGTCCAATTGTTAGTATCATTGCTGATATGATGCTTAATAACCCTAGGACATTTGCCTCTTGCGCATTAGTTTTGAGTAACACTCTTAAATTTGTCGAAGATAATGATGAAAAGACAGATTTGCTTGAGAAAGTCAAAGATAAATTCTCTGCGATATTAGGCACAGGTATCTTAGACATCTGGCTGCAGCGTATTTCTTATCATATTAAAAAAAGTATAACTTACGATGAACCACTTTGTTCAATTGTTTCTGGGGCATATAGAAAACCTCACAAAGAAATATGGAACTCAGAGTGGATTGCAGATAGAAACTTTAAAAACTCAGTAATGGCAACGAAGTTTTTTGATGCCAATAAGCTTGCAGAATGCGAGGCAGTAATACCTGAAGATGAGGTAGTTCTATACCCTTATGATTACGAATTAGATGATGAAGACTTAGATGATGAAGATGAGTGAATTTATAGTCTCATTGGGATAAACATGGCAGCCTCTTGCTTAACCCCAACTTCCCCAAAATGATAAAAAGATGTAGCTTACCTCTTTTGCTTATAAAGCATGATGATGCAAGTGATTTCTTGGTTACGAATTGGCAGCAAAGTGGCAGCAGAGCTCAACGCTATGTGCCACTTTTCATCGCTATTCGGCCTAAAGAAAATATAAAAATCAGTAAGTTACTGATTTTACTTGCTTCAAATTGGGACTCATAATACCCTGGTCGCTGGTTCAAACCCAGCAGGGGCCACCAAATTTAGTGATAAAAAAACATATACTTAAGCCGCTCGTTGAAGCGGCTTTTTTGTTACTGGCTTTTCGAGTGGCGGCAAAGTGGCGATGCATTTTCACTGCCATGGGAAATCCTCAACTGATTATCCTGAGCAGCCCGAATCAAGACCGTGAATTGCAGAGCCTTCTGCGAGTCTTTATCATCAATGGCACGGCTGGCGCCACACAGCAGAATCAGTAGACGGTTTCAAAGAGTCCACCACGCATCAATAATGGCTGAAGCCGGAAACAGCGACCCGGTTTCTCACCTGTAACTAACCCTCAACGCCTCTCATAAATCCGGCCCATTAAATATTAGCTTCATGTTAAAGTCATTGGCATTGCCTGACTCGAACAAGTGAGCAACAGCTATGCATCAGATTTTCGAAATACTCTCAGAGTTATTTAGCGCGTGGCCTGTCATGTCGGGAAAGCGAAAGGAGAAGAAGCCCGCCAAGGACACCAGGAAGATCTCAGGTCTTGCCTACGAACCTTTATGCAAGATAACGCCCGACCAAAAAAGAAATGATGTGCCGCACAAAGATGAGAGCAACTGAGAAAACGTACTCATCCTCATATTTGCTGGTGTGAACACAAGCGAGACTGGCAGAAGCTATCTTCCACGCTGACCGTTTTACCTCAGCTCACAGTTTTCATCCTCTCAAGCGGCACCGCGAATCGTCAGCGATAGTCCTGAATGTGGCGTCATCGCCACATCGCAGATCATTATCCCGAAAGCGCCCGCAACACCATACTGGGTAAGGTACGACAACGGGTTGTGATATTCTCCAGCCAAACCTGGCGATATCCCGCATTGCCCTCTGCCTGATCGTCAGATTTAGTCATCTCTCATCCTTTCTGATCTGCAACCGCTCTTCATCCGAAGTCATCCCTGCGACCTGTCGATAACGTATGGAGAAAAGGTAGCTGCGATTAAAACAACCTGACGAGGCAATTACTGTCGCCAGCATTTAGATTTCAGGTAATTTAACCCGCGCAAACCCCATGCTATCTTGTGGTTTTGATTTTTTCAGTGGGCAAAACAGATGACAAAGTTGCGGGTAGGGATCGTGTTTGGCGGGAAGTCGGCCGAGCATGAGGTGTCGTTGCAGTCGGCCAAAAATATCCTTGAGGCGATCGACAAAACCAGGTTTGACGTGGTGTTGCTGGGCATCGACAAACAGGGACACTGGCGTCTGAATGATGCGTCCAACTTCTTACTTAACGCTGAAAATCCGGCGCTGATCGCACTGAATCACGCCGCTGAAGATGTGGCGCTGGTGCCGGGCAAGACGCAGCAGCAGATCATCACCCGTCACAACGCCCATCCACTGTCGCAAATCGACGTTATCTTCCCGATTGTTCACGGTACGCTGGGTGAAGATGGTTCTCTGCAGGGTCTGCTACGTATGGCCTCTTTACCGTTCGTCGGGTCCGATGTGCTGGGTTCTGCGGTGAGCATGGACAAAGATTTCACCAAACGCCTGCTACGCGATGCCGGCCTCAACGTCGCGCCGTGGCTGAGCGTCACTCAGGCACAACGCGCCCATCTGGATCCAGAGGCCGTGATTGCCCGCTTTGGACTGCCGCTATTTATCAAACCCGCCAACCAGGGTTCTTCAGTGGGCGTGAGCAAAGTAGATAGCATTGAAGAGTTTGATGCCGCGCTGGCACTGGCTTTCTCCTTTGACCGCAAAGTACTGATTGAACAGGGGATAAAAGGTCGGGAGATTGAGTGCGCGGTGCTGGGCAACGATGCACCTGAAGCCAGCCCCTGCGGCGAAGTGGTGGTGCATGACGCCTTCTACTCGTATGACACCAAATATATTTCTGAGAACGGAGCACAGACGGTGGTCCCGGCGGCCATCGCAGCGGAAACCAGCGATGCGATTCGTGATGTCGCCATCAAGGCCTTTACCGCGCTGGAGTGCTTTGGCATGGCGCGCGTCGATGTGTTCCTGACTGACGCCGGCGAAATTATCGTCAATGAAGTGAATACCCTGCCCGGCTTTACCAACATCAGCATGTACCCGAAACTCTGGCAGGCAGCCGGGCTCAGCTATCGGGATCTGATCAGCCGTCTGATAGACCTGGCGATTGAACGCCACCAGCAGGCCAGCACGCTGAAAAGCAGCGTCAGCTGACCCGCCCCGGCGGCGTGGCGTTATGCCACGTCGCTGGAGATGCCGCAATAGTTGACGGGTGAGGTCTGATTACGGCCATTGCGCTTCGAGAGATAGAGGTTTTTATCCGCCGCCGAAATGAGCCGGTTAATCACACGGTGCCACTCCGTCGCTTCTCCGGCACTGCTATGCGCCAGTCCCAGACTGACGGTCACGGTAGCCGTACTGCCCTGTAGCCAGAATTTCTCTTTCGCCATCTTCTGCCGGATGCTCTCGGCGAGAAAATAAAGCTTTGCGGGATTCTGGTCGAACAGCACCACCACAAATTCCTCTCCGCCAAACCGGCAGACGCGTCCCTCTTTACCGATAACCTGCTGCATCCGGCGAGCGATCTCTTCCAGCACGCTGTCTCCCGCGTCATGACCAAAATTATCATTAATCGCTTTGAAGTAGTCGACATCCAACAGAATCACACCCACCTTACGATCCGGGAAAATAGGCTCCGCACGCAGGCTTTCATATAAGCCGGAACGCGACAGCAGCCGGGTCAGGAAATCGTAATTCGCGCGCAGCGCGAGCCGTTGATTCAGCTGGCGAATGGCATCCATGCTCGCGGCCACGATCAGCGGGCTAATTGCGATAGTCGCCACACCCAGCCGCGCCGAGGTCAGGTGGCTGACGGGCAGAAGGGTATCATCGCCCTGAATGTTCATTACGCCGTGCGAAACCAGAATGATTTCGACAATACCGCTCAGCAGAATCACCAGGCTGGTCAGCGGCATCGGCAACACGATGGCACACCACACCAGCGCCGGAACCGGTAACGTCAGGCTACCTGCGCCACCCATTATTGCCCCAATCATCATCGAAAAGATCAGAGCGATAACGGGTGCCAGCTTGCGCAGCTGCAAAAACTGGCGGGCTGACAGCGACGACCAGTCACGCGTCAGCAAAAACGGCAGCACCATGAGCCCGGTAGAGAACTGCTCACTAAACCACTCACCCCAGGCCATCGCCAGACCGACAGTGAAATCAGCCTGCTGTGCCAGTGCCCCCCAGCTGGCACAGGCTAACGCGGCCAGCAGGCAGGCGGGGAAAATACGTAACACATTGATAATACGCTCCCTTCCGGAATCATTCTGACGATGCTTTATCAGCAGCGTAACCGCTATCAGCACAAACAGAAGATTCGCCAGGTTCAGCGTGAAGGCAGAAAGCGCCCAGCCTGAAAAAACAGTGTCGTTAAACACCATGCCAGCAAACGTAGCCAGGTAATAGCGGGTCTGATGCAGATAAGGATTTCGGACGATAACGCCAGTGACGATCGCGTTGACTGGCCAGAACAGTGACAGCTCCTGTGGGATGCGCAGGTGTCCGCCGATAAAGCAAAATAACAACGTCACTAAAAACAGCGAAAATGCGTTCTTCTTAGCGTTGTGCTCTTCAAACAGCTGCATGCGCATACATCCGGACCTTGTCGCAGAGAGGCTGGCTGTCCACGTCAGCCTGCACAGGCGCGTGGTGTCAGAATGATTAAATCCTGGATACTCTCACTGTCATCCGACGGTCAACCGCCCTTCCTGGGCTGACTCCGCAAAGTGACCCTGAAGAGTCTAACCCCATCAGATGACAGTAAAAATTGGGGACTTATTATGCCTCGCAAATAAAAAAATCGGATATCCGAGATATCCGATTTTTGCCTCTCAAACGACTTTACCGTTGCGTTTATCGCTATTTTACCGCAACCGGCCACTGACTCAGGCGAATGCCGCGTTTATCAGCGTTATCGCCAAAATCTTTCAGCACCGCTTTGACGTCGGGATCGATATATTCCGCATTGTCGTTATCAACGATGACCACGCTGTTCTCTGGGATCTCATCCAGCAATCCCTGGAGCCTGGGATTATGCATAAAGGTCAGGTTCTGCTGAAAGCGCAGCACATAGTGGTCATCATAGCGGGTGAGCTGCAGTGCGTTGCGATGACTCTTGTAGATGCTATAGAGGATCTGGGTGGCGATACCGATGCCAATACCGACCAGCATACCCAGCGTGATAATCCCAACGATGGTGGCCAGAAACGGCACGTACTGCTGCGCGCCCATCCGGAACTGCTCAACGAACAGTCGCGGTGTCGCCAGTTTATAACCGGTATAGAGCAGTACGGCAGCGAGGCTGGCCAGCGGAATGGCATTCAGCATCTCGCTAAACCACATGCCGCAAATCAGCAGCAGTACACCGTGAATGAAAATCGACAATTTGGTCTGCGCGCCCGCGCTGACGTTCACTGAACTGCGCACAATCACCGCCGTGATCGGCATCGCGCCAAGGAAACCGGCCACCAGGTTACCGATACCCTGCGCGAACATCTCTTTGTTGGGCGACGGCGCGGGCGTCTGAGGACGCAGTTTTTTCAGCGCCTCCTGGCTCAGCAGAGTTTCCAGACTGGCGACCAGGGCTAAGGTCACCGCAACCACCCAGACCTGCGGATTCTGCCAGGCCATCCAGTCAGGCGTTTCCAGCTCCGCCACCAGCGCAGAGACGCTGTCAAAAGCGGGCAGCGAAATGCGAGCCAGACCCTGCGTCATCTCAGGAAACAGCCTCCCACCCATCACGGTAGCCAGGCAGCCGATGAGCACGGCAATCAGCGGGCCGGGGATCCAGGCCAGCGCCTTGATCCGTTTCACCGGTGCGGTGGTCCAGAGACATAAAATGGCCAGACCAACACCTGCTACCACGATGGCGGGCAGCGAGAAGGTCATCTCGCCGGTCACCAGCGACACCAGCTCCGCATCGCCAGCGGCACCCAGTGCCACCGGGATCTGCTGCATGATGAGCAGCAAACCAATCGCCGCCAGCATCCCTTTGATAACGCTGCCCGGCACCAGCGAAATAAACCGTCCGGCACGCAGCAGACCAAACAGGCATTGCAGCGCCCCGGCAATAATCAGTGCGGTGAGAAACGCGGAGAAGCTGCCTAGCGACGCCATTGAGGCGACCACGATAGTGACCAGGCCCGCTGCCGGGCCACTGACGGCAAATCGGGATGGACTCAGCGACGTCACGACCAGACCGCCAATCACACCCGTCAGCAGACCGGCAAACGGCGGTAATCCGCTGGCCTGTGCGATGCCAAGACAGAGCGGTAAGGCGACCAGAAACACCACCAGACCCGCCGGAATATCGCGACGCAGGGTATCGAGGTTCATAATGAAGGTTCCTCTGCAGATTGATGAATCAGTTCTTTGAGATGACCGGAGCGCAGGTCATAAACACAACCAAACACCTCCAGTTCCTGGCCCGATTGCCAGATTTGCCGGACCGGTTCAGATTTCACCAGTCTGGCGAATTGCGCCTTCACGTTGGCCTCAACCAGCCGATCAAGCTGTTCACCCGGCGCCACGTCTGAGGCCGGGCTTTCTGCCAGCCCCTGCTGAATATCATTTCGCAGCGTCTGAATACGTCTCGCCAGCGCGCTTTCCTGTCCGTCCAGCACGCTGCCCGGCAGGTTTTGCGCGGCTTCTACGCCGCCACAGCCATAGTGGCCGCTAAGGACAATGCGTTTCACACCGAGAAAGAAGAGCGCGTATTGCAGTACGCTCAGCAAATTGTCGTCGTCCTCAATCACCATGTTGGCGATATTACGATGTACAAAGAGTTCGCCAGGATGTGAGCCGGTTAATACCTCAGCCGGAACGCGACTATCAGAGCAACCTATCCAGAGTGAGTGCGGCTTTTGCTGATGAAGGAATTTTTTAAAATAATCCGGATTACGCTGGCGGCGCTGCAAGGCCCAACTGCGATTTTTCGCTAATAAGGGTTTAAGTGTCGTCACAATCATCTTCTCTCTACTACCGGGATGTCGCATCCTGGCTAACCACAACATGTGTCGGCACACAAATAAAGCATGAGCCGCCAAGGAAATAAGAACTGAATCACAGAAAAAGGTTATAGACGCTAACCATTTCCAATGCACGGGCAATATTTCACAACGCTTTGTTCTCACGGGTTTTGTCAGTTTGCCGTCAGTAAGAGTCAGGGTTACGTAAATTTAATTAAGCAGCAAAGATGAAAAGGAATCACCAGAATTAATTTTTAATAGATTAAAATCATGATTTTAGAAAATTAACTAAAGTTAATGCTGACAAATAAATACAAGCACTAACAAAGGGGGTTTTCAGCACCATACCAGTCAGCGTTCATTTCACCAGGAATCCTCTTAATTAAAAAATTAACCATTAGCACAATCAACCGGCTTAATGGGTATAAGCCAGTCAGATATACCTGTATTGAGTTAAGAAGGGAGCAAGAGATGATTAATTTAATTTGCAGGAAAATAGTGACGACAGTAAGTAAATAAGGACCAATAATAAACAGAGCCTGAACGAGCAGGCTCTTTTTCTTGACGAATTATTTACCGTTCCAGCTCTGCAGACGTGATTCACGCACCGACAACTGCTGTTCCGGGGTCAGCTTATTGTAGTTTTCCGCCATTCCGCTCTCCCAGTCGCCGTAGAGTGGATTAGGTAACACGATAAACTGCGTCCCGAACTGCTGATGATTAAGATTCACGAAATCGCGACGCGTCTGATTCCCTTTATGCCAGGTCGCCCCACCAAAATCGTTGAGGTTATCGCCGACGTAAAGCACCACGTTATAGCCCGCATTTTTGATGGCATCGAAACGTGCCTGCTTATTGGAGCTGTCGGTATTCAGACGTACCGTTTTATCGCTGACGTCAGGGAAGCCGAGCTGCTGCATATTGGCGACCGTGGCAGCGTAATCTTTCTGATCGCGGTTCGACACATAAAACAGCGTGCCGCCATTTTCTGTCACATGACGCGCGAACTCAACCGCGCCCGGCACCGCTTTCGCCTGACGCGCCTGCGTCCAGGCTGACCAGGTTTTGCTGCTGAACGGCTGGCCGTTTTTCGCCTGCCACGCGCTGTAGGCGCTGTTATCCAGCATGGTTTCATCCAGATCGACAATCACCGCTTTGGGTTTGCCGGTCAGCGACGGTGCCTGATCAAATGCCATGCGCGCGGTGTTAAACGCCTGCCAGGTCAGCGCCTGATATTCGCCAGACTGCTGGAACCAGTTTACAGCCAGCACCGATTGCTGACCGAGTTGCTGTTGCGCGGTCTGATGTGTCGACGAGGCGCAGCCGGTCAGGAGCAGCGCGACCAGTCCGGATGCTGCGAGTTTTGCGGAGGTTTTCATCATTTCATCCTTAAGGTGAGAAAGGTCTGAGGAGAAGCTTCAAAAATGTAGCAGTTAACGTAAGCTGTTGGCAGCCCAATGCACGCTGTTATAACAGGAGATTCTTATGGCCGTGATCCCGCGCTCGCCGTTGCTCGATTCGCTGGAGTGGCTCGATTATGCGTTTCAGCCAGCCGGTGAGCCACCTCCCGCCGATGCCGCCTATGGACATCAGCGCCACAGCGCAACCGTGGTCACCGATAGTGAGAACATTCCGCCCAAAAGCTGTGAGTCCGATGGCGTGATCGGCAGCGGAATGCGACCGGTAGCGGTCTACACCGCCGATTGTCTGCCGGTGCTGTTCGCCGACCGCCAACAGCGGATCGTGGCGGCGGTGCATGCCGGACTTAAGGGCACACTGGCGGGTGTGCTGACCCGCGCCGTGGAAAAACTGGGCGAGCAGGGCTGCAACCCGCAGGATCTGGTGGTGGCGATTGGCCCGGCGATGGGCCCCTGCTGCTATGAGCTGGCCGAACCGCAGCTGGCGGAGATTGCGCAGAACCCAGCGTTTGCCAGCGGGCTACGCTGGCACCGGAATCAACCGGTAAACCCACAAGCACAACGTCCACAGGCCGCAGCCCATCAGCAGGGTGTCTGGTTCGATCTGCCCGCACTGGCGACGCAGCTGCTGGTCAACGCGGGTGTGCCGGCCGCGCAGATCGACAACGTTAATGTCTGCACCTATTGCATGGCCGAGAGCGGTTCCAGCTACCGCTTCAATACCCACCATAGCAGCGGCTATCGCTCGCGCTATTCGTGGATCCGGCGGCGTTAACGGTTTCAGAGCCAGAAACATTAAAAGCCACGGATGGCCGTGTTGCTTAAGGCCCGGGTTCCCTGCGCACGCTCGCCCTGCTCACCTGCCGATGTTTATGATTTCACTCACACCCTGACATTCTTTCACTTTTTTTTAATGCAGAAGGGGCTAGAGTAAACTCATCCGACCACTTTGCTGTGAGTGACTACCATGTCCGTCAATCCTGATTATCCTGCGCTGTTTACGCCGCTGGATCTTGGCTTTACCCGCCTGAAAAACCGCTTTCTGATGGGGTCGATGCATACCGGCCTGGAAGAGCATCCGGATGGCGCAGCCCGGCTGGCGGTGTTCTACGGCGAGCGGGCACGGGAAGGCGTAGCGCTGATTGTCACCGGCGGCATCGCCCCCAATGCGCAGGGTGTTACCACCGCGCATGGCGCGATGCTCACCGACGAAGCACAATGCAGCTGGCATCGACAAATCACAGAAGCGGTGCATCAGCATCAGGGCAAAATCGCCCTGCAGATCCTGCATACCGGTCGTTACAGCTATCAGCCCGATCTGGTCGCGCCCTCCGCCCGTCAGGCACCGATTAACCCGTTTACGCCCCAGGCGATGAGCGAGGCGGCGATTGAACAGACCATTGATGACTTCGCCCGCTGCGCCCGGCTGGCCCAGCAGGCAGGTTACGATGGTGTGGAGATCATGGGGTCCGAAGGCTACCTGATTAATCAGTTTCTGGTGAAACACACCAATCAGCGCACCGACCGCTGGGGCGGCGACTTCCGGCAACGGATGCAGTTCGCGCTGGCAATTACCCGTGCCGTTCGCGCAGCTACCGGTGACGCCTTTATCATTATCTTCCGGCTGTCGATGCTCGACCTGATCGAAGAAGGCAGTTCGCTGGAGGAGACCCTGTTGCTGGCGGGCGAGCTGGAACAGTGCGGCGTCACGCTGTTCAATACCGGCATCGGCTGGCACGAAGCGCGCATCCCGACCATCGCCACCTGCGTGCCACGCGCGGCCTTTGCCTGGGTGACGCAGCGCCTGCGTGCCCACATTTCGGTGCCGGTGATCGCCACCAACCGTATTAACCATCCCGCTGTCGCTGAGGCGCTGCTGCAGTCGGGCTGTGCCGATATGGTGTCGATGGCACGCCCTTTCCTCGCCGACCCCGCCTTTGTCAGCAAAGCGCAGCGCGGCGAACCGGACAGCATCAACACCTGCATCGCCTGTAATCAGGCCTGCCTCGACCAGGTGTTCGCCGGTAAAATCACCTCCTGCCTGGTCAATCCGCGCGCCTGCCATGAGTCGCTGATGCCGGTCATCGCCAGCACCGCACCGCGCAGACTGGCAGTAGTGGGTGCCGGCCCGGCCGGAATGGCGTTTGCCCTGCAGGCGGCGCAGCGCGGACATCAGGTGACGCTCTATGAGGCCGCGCCCGAGATTGGCGGTCAGTTCAATATTGCCCGGCAGATCCCCGGCAAATCTGAGTTCAGTGAAACGCTGCGTTATTTCCGCTATCAGCTGGCGGCAGCAGGCGTGACGGTTCAGACGGGCTGTCGGGTCACGCCCGATCAGCTGAGTGACGCCGATGAGGTGGTGCTGGCAACCGGCATTAAGCCGCGTACACCGGCTATTCCGGGCATCCATCACCCCAGTGTGCTGAGTTATCTGGAGGTGCTGCGCGATAAGCGCCCGGTGGGTAAACGGGTGGCGATTATTGGCGCGGGTGGGATTGGCTTTGATGTGGCGGAGTATCTGTCTCAGCCGTCGCATGACGAGGACCTGGCGGCGTTTTACGCCGAATGGGGCATCGACCACAGCCTGACACAGCGCGGCGGCCTGGTTGCCCCACAGCCGCCTGCCGCATCACGGCAAATCTGGCTATTGCAGCGCCGATCAGGGAAACCGGGTGCCGGGCTGGCAAAAACGACCGGCTGGATTCATCGCACCAGCCTTCAGGCGCGCGGCGTGGAGATGTGGGGCGGCATTGAATATCTGGCCATTGATGACAGCGGCCTGCACCTGCGGCGTAACGGTGAAACGCTGCTGCTGGAGGTGGATAACGTGATTATCTGTGCCGGCCAGGAGCCGCAGCGCGAACTGGAAGCCGCGCTGCGTGCAAAAGGACAGGTGGTAACCGTAATAGGCGGCGCAGATGTCGCGGAGGAACTGGATGCGCGCCGCGCGATTGCGCAGGCAACGCAACTCGCTTTGACGATCTGACTAGCGCATTTTCACCGCGCGCAGCACCACAAACTTCTGGTTTGAGGCGATCAGTGTACAGTTGCCGAACAACTTCTTCAGCTTGTGGTGATAATCGAGGTGGCGGTTGCCGACAATGCGCAACTCGCCGCCATACTGAAGGCAGCGTTTCGCATCGCGGAACATCTGCCATGCCAGATGATCGGTAACAGCGTGCTGCTGATGGAATGGCGGGTTGCACAGCACCGCGTGCAGCCGATCTGATGGATAGCCGCTCAGCACGTTATTCACCAGGAACTGACAGCGCGACAGGTCATCAGGACGGTTTACTTCCACGTTAAGCTTGCTGGAGGCGACCGCCATATAAGACTCATCAAGGAAATGCACCTCGGCCTGCGGATTCTGCTCCAGCGCCACCAGCCCTACCACACCGTTGCCACAGCCCAGATCGACAATCTCACCTTCAATGTTTTCCGGCAGATGCTGCACAAACAGCCGTGCACCGATATCCAGCGAAGAACGCGAGAAGACGTTAGCGTAGTTGTGGATCTGATAAGGGGTGCCATCCAGCGGCCAGACCAGCGTCGGCGTGGCCTCACGCAGTTCAGGCTGACTGAACTGGCTGTAGATCAGGCGCGCTTTTTTCCAGGCCAGTGAGGTTTTGGTTTCACCGATGATCTGTTCGAACAGCTGCAGAGTCGAGTTGTGGATCTCTTTGGCACGCGCCGCCGCCACAATCACCGTATCTGGCGTGACGACTTCACGAATAGCACGCAGCTGATGCTCCAGCAACGCCAGCGTTTTAGGCACTTTAATCAGCACCGCCGCCGGAGCCGCGGGCAGCTCAGCCAGGCTATCAACAAAGTGTACGTTGCTGTCATCCATCTCATTGAAGCTCAGATTTTGGCGGGCGGCCTGCTGGCTCAGCCAGGAGTCGCTGACGTGCCAGACAGTGCGCGGATTCAGGGCGCAGGTTAACGCCCCGAAGCTGTCGTTGAAGATCAGCACGGGTCCTTCTGGCAGCGCCTGCTGTAACAGGTATTCATCAGCCGCATCCCAGGCTTGTAATGGACTTTCGTCACGCATCTGCGGGAAGCGATGCAGGATCAGTGTGCGATCGTTCAGTTCAAGTTGGCTCATGAATTCTCCGGCGTGGTACACTTTGATTGATTTTCGCCCCAAAATCGGGGGCGCAGTATACTGTCTTTCGCCAGGAATCCCTAATGTCCTCACTGATCTACCTTCAGGGTTATCCTGCCCCTCTTCTTGAGCAGGTCCAGACGCTAATCGCCCACCAGCGCTTAGGTGCATTTCTGCAGGAACGCTATCCTGACACCCACGACGTGATCAGTGATAAGGCGCTGTATGACTACACGCAGGCGCTGAAAAACCGCTATATGCGCAACGCGCCGCCAATCAGCAAAGTGATGTGGGATAACAAGATCAAGGTGATGAAGCATGCACTCGGGCTGCACACGGCTATCTCGCGGATTCAGGGCGGCAAACTCAAGGCGAAAGCGGAAATCCGTATCTCAACCTTCTTCCGCCTCGCCCCTGAGCCATTTCTGAGGATGATCGTGGTGCATGAGCTGGCCCACCTGAAAGAGAAAGATCACGATAAAGCGTTTTACCAGCTCTGCTGCCATATGGAGCCGGATTACCATCAGCTCGAATTTGACGCACGCCTGTGGATGACTGACCAGGCGATGCGCGGCAATGCGGCTTAAAGAAACTCCTGCGCTTTCTGAATCAGGCTGGTTTTAGTCAGCGCCCCCAGAAAGCGTCGCTCCTGAGGATTATTCAGCACCGGCAGACGCTCCAGCGTGACCGCGGCAAACGCCTCCCATCCCTCACGCATGCTCTGATTCTGAAAGACCACCGGGAAATCCTGATCCATGACGCACTGCACCGGGGAGTCGAGGGTGATCTCCTGCGCCAGTACCCGGCGCGAAATCTCATGGATCGAGACCACACCGAGGAAAGCACCTGCGGCGTTGATCACATAGACGTAGCGCTCACGCTTCAGCGAACTGACCGCCAGCGCCTGCCCCACTGACTCCTCCGGCTGCAATGCCGCACCGGGAATAATCAGCTCAGCTATACGCATGTTATCGAAATCATACTTCGCCTCTGAACGGCTGAAGTGATGACTCACCACTGGATAGGTACTGGCGGATTGCAGGCGATAAACCACCATCGACGCCAGCACTGTTGCTATCATCAGCGGAAACAGCAGGCTGCTATTCAGCGTCATCTCCAGCACCATCAGCATCGCCATCAATGGCGCCTGACTGACCGCCGCCAGCACCGCCGCCATGCCAATCGCGGCATAAAGCAGCACATTGCCCAGCGGCAGATGCAGCGCCGCCCCGATCATCGCGATAATCACCCCAAGCAGCGCGCCTATCAGCAGCGAAGGCGTAAAGAGTCCGCCGACAGCGTTGGACCCCACAGACAGGCTGGTGGCGAGGGTCTTCAGCACCAGCAACAGCAGTAATCCCGGCAGCAGATAGTCGCCTGCCATGACTTTGACGATCACTTCGTAGCCGTTGCCGAGAATATCAGTTGAGATCAGCGCCAGTAAGCCGACGGCGAATCCACCCGCGCCCAGGCGCAAGGGCAGAGAAGCGATGCCGCTGAACAACACTTTGCTGCGGGCGATGCATTTAATCAGAAGCCAGCCCGCCAGACCGGCGCTCAAACCAATGACCACCGTCATCAACAGGCTGCTGAGATCCATGGCGAAGTTTGCGTCTGCCAGCGGATAGAGCGCGCTACGGAAGCCCAGCGTCCACATGGTCATCACCGCTGTCGCCGACGCGATAATCAGAGGGATCAGCCGCTGCAACGCAGAAATGCCAAACGCAATCTCCGCCACAAAAATCGCCGAGGCCAGCGGCGCATGATAGACCGACGCCAGGCCCGCCGCAGCCGCCATCGCCACCACGTCACTGTTTTTCAGGTTCAGTGAGGCCGGTAACAGGCGGCCAATCGCACTGCCGCACAGCGCCGAAAGCTGCACCATCGGCCCCTCTTTACCGATCGACGCACCGCTGCCGATACTGGCAATCGACGATAAGGCACGGAACAGCGAGGTTCGCGTCGGTACCGCATCGAGTCGGGCGTTGATCACTTCAAGATAATCCGTTTTCACCGTCTGCTGTTGCTCAATGGCGACCGCATAACGCAAAAAATAGCCCGCCAGCACCCCGCCCGCCCCCACCAGCAGCGGCCAGAAGATCCACGGCCAGAGATGCAGGGATTCGGTAATTTCGCCACTTCGGGCAAAGAGCAGATGGTTGATCAGTTCTATCACGCCGCGAAAAGCCAGCGTCACCAGCGACGCCGCACACCCGACCGGAATGGCGATCAGTAGTGTGGTCCAGTTTAATGCGTGCTTACTTGCTTTCACCTTCGCTCCCTGGTTGATGCCTGAATATCATGGCTTCAGCATATTATTGGAATGCGGATCGCAGGATCAATCCTTGCGTACCCGGCCCCCTTGCACCGCCTCGGGGAGATGTTACTCTGCCGCTTTAACGCTGCCGGAGAGATGACGTGATTCGTTTTGCCATTGTGGGAACAAACTGGATTACACGCCAGTTTATTGATGCCGCCCATGAAACCGGAGCGATGAAGCTCTGTGCGGTCTACTCACGCAGTCAGCAGCAGGCCGACGCCTTTATTGCTGATTATCCCTGCAAACAGACCTTTACCTCACTGGATGCCCTGGCCGCCTGCCCGGAGATCGACGCGGTCTATCTTGCCAGCCCCAATGCCCTGCACTGCCAGCAGGCGCTGCTGTTTATGTCGCACGGCAAGCATGTGATTTGCGAAAAACCGCTGGCCTCTAACCTGGCGGAAGTGGAGCAGATGATCGCCTGCGCCCGTGAGCATCAGGTGGTGCTGTTCGAGGCGTTTAAAACCGCCAGCCTGCCAAACTTCCAGCGGCTGAAGCAGGCGCTGCCAGACGTGGGTACACTGCGAAAAGCCCTGCTGAATTACTGCCAGTACTCCTCACGTTATCCGCGTTATCTCAACGGCGAGAATCCTAATACCTTTGATCCCCGCTGGTCGAATGGCTCAGTCATGGATATCGGTTATTACTGCCTGGCATCGGCAGTAGCACTATGGGGCGAGCCAGACCGTGTGCAGGCCACCGCGACGTTGCTGGCGAGCGGCGTGGATGCCCATGGCGTGGTGGTGCTGAGCTACGGCGATTTCGACGTGACGATTCTGCATTCCAAGGTGAGTGACTCTTCACTGCCCAGCGAAATTCAGGGTGAAGCCGGTACGCTGGTCATTGAGAAGCTTTCGGAGTGCCAGAAGCTGACCTTTATTCCTCGTGGTGCTGAAAAGCAGGCGCTGAGTGAGCCACAGCATATCAACACCATGCTATATGAAGTGGCCGCGTTTGCCCGGCTGGTTGAGCAGCGTCAGGTGGACCATCCCGGACTGGAGATTTCGCGGATTACCGCCGCGCTTCTGACCGAAATCCGCCGCCAGACCGGTGTTATCTTCCCGGCCGATCAGGCTGCTGTGTAAATATTTCTAAATATGTCTGGGATAGGTTGCTTCCTGTGCGGCTAAAACGTAACTTACTCTCCTGCAAAGGGGAGTAACTTGTAAGCTGATTGATCGTCACTACGTTGCGAAAGCATCCGGTCATCAGGCAACCCGGAATCGATTTCTGTGTTGTAAGTGAGACCTTGCCGGAAGGCGAGGTTTGCTTACACAAAAATAAGCGGCTGACGTCTTCTGACTTCAGCCGTTTTTTTCTTTTTAAGACAGGATACGAATATGCAAACTGTGGGTACGCCTTTACTCTGGGGCAGCTTTGCGGTTGTGGTGCTTATCATGCTGGCTATCGACCTGCTGTTGCAGGGACGCCGCGGCGCGCAGACCATGTCTTTCAAACAGGCGGCTGTCTGGTCGCTGATCTGGGTTTCCGTCTCACTGCTGTTTAGCGCCGCTTTCTGGTGGTATCTGGAGGGCAGCGTGGGACGTGAAGTCGCTAACACCCAGACGCTCGCCTTCCTGACCGGCTACGTTCTGGAAAAAGCGCTGGCGGTAGATAACGTCTTCGTCTGGCTGATGCTGTTCAGCTACTTCTCTATTCCGGCCAACCTGCAGCGCCGTGTACTGATCTACGGCGTGTTAGGCGCTATCGTGCTGCGTACTATCATGATCTTTGCCGGTAGCTGGCTGGTCACCCAGTTCAGCTGGATCCTCTATGTGTTCGGTGCCTTCCTGCTGTTTACCGGTGTGAAGATGGCGCTGGCGAAAGAGGATGACAGTGCAGTGGGCGACAAACCGGTGGTGCGCTGGTTACGTAAGCATTTACGCATGACCGATGATCTCGACGGCGAGAAGTTCTTTACCCGCAAAAACGGCGTGCTGTTTGCGACCCCGCTGCTGCTGGTGCTGATCATGGTGGAACTCAGCGACGTGATCTTTGCCGTCGACAGTATCCCGGCCATTTTCGCCGTGACTACCGACCCGTTCATCGTGCTGACCTCAAACCTGTTCGCTATCCTGGGCTTGCGTGCCATGTACTTCCTGCTGGCAAACGTGGCGGAACGCTTCTCGATGCTGAAGTATGGTCTGGCGATTGTGCTGGTGTTTATCGGCTTTAAGATGCTGATTGTGGACCTGTACCATATCCCGGTTGGTATCTCACTGGGTGTGGTCAGTGCCATTCTGGCCTCAACCCTGCTGATTAATGCCTGGGTTAACCGCAAAAGAGATCAGAAAAAGATCGCACCATAATTACCTGCAGGGGCAGCGTATGCCCCTGTTTTATTTTGCGACAGACTGTCGTGCCATTTCATCCCTCTGTCACACTTCCACTATTCAGCATAATTAAAATCTGACCTGCGCCACACTGACAGAACTTTCTCTTTTCTCATCTGATGTTTTCCTTATACTCCGCCGGGCAAACCGTTTTAGCCGATGTAAAACATCGCGTCTGAAACTACATCCGCGACAAAACACAGAAAATATTATGCAGAAAACTTTCTCCGCACGTCTGGGCACGCTGCTCGCCGGAAGCCTGGTGAAGCAAATCTTGATTGGGCTGATCGCTGGTGTGGCGCTCGCCTGGATTTCACACGATGCCGCGCTGGCAGTCGGTCTGCTGGGTGAACTGTTTGTCAGTGCGCTGAAAGCGGTCGCGCCATTGCTGGTACTGATGCTGGTGATCGCCTCGATTGCCAACCACCAGCAGGGCCAGAAAAGTAATATCCGGCCAATTATCATGCTCTATCTGCTGAGCACCTTTTTCGCGGCGGTGGTCGCGGTGGTCTTCAGCCATCTGGTTCCGCAGACACTTACACTGGCGGCAGGCACAACGGAAATCGTTCCTCCTTCCGGCATCACCGAAGTGCTCCATGGGCTGCTGATGAGCATGGTCGCCAACCCAATCACCGCGCTGATGCAGGCTAACTATATTGGCATTCTGGTGTGGGCCATTGGCCTGGGGCTGGCGTTCCGTCACAGCAGTGACAGCACCCGCGCCTTGCTGAATGATGCGTCTCATGCCGTAACCTGGCTGGTACGCTGCGTCATCCGCTGCGCGCCAGTCGGTATTTTCGGTCTGGTGGCATCGATTCTGGCTTCAACCGGCTTTGGGGCACTGTGGCAATATGCGCATCTGCTGGCGCTGTTGATCGGCTGTATGCTGCTGATGGCACTGGTGGTGAACCCGATGCTGGTGTTCTCTAAAATCCGCCGTAACCCTTATCCACTGGTCTTCACCTGCCTGCGTGAAAGTGGCGTCACCGCCTTCTTTACCCGCAGTTCTGCTGCCAACATTCCGGTGAATATGGCGCTGGCGAAACGTCTGGATCTGGATGAGGATACCTATTCGGTGTCGATTCCTCTGGGCGCAACCATCAGTATGGCGGGTGCGTCGATCACGATTACCGTGCTGACGCTGGCGGCGGTGCATACGCTGGGGATCAGCATTGATGTGCCGACGGCGATTCTGCTGAGTCTGGTGGCGTCACTCTGCGCTTGTGGTGCATCGGGCGTGGCGGGCGGTTCGCTGCTGCTGATTCCGGTAGCCTGCAATATGTTCGGCATTCCGAATGACCTGGCGATGCAGGTGGTGGCGGTCGGCTTTATTATCGGCGTACTGCAGGATTCGGCGGAAACCGCGCTGAATTCCTCTACTGATATTCTGTTTACTGCCGCCGTCTGTCAGGCAGAAGCAGAGCGCGAAGCCAGCCGGGCTTAAGATAGTTATTACCGTCTGTTAATCCTGTGCTCTTCGCGGATGGCAGAGTCCGATCGCAAAGTCGCTTTACGCATCCCTGCACGCTCGGCCCGCGCCTTCTCTGGCGCGGGACGCTTTGCTCTTCGGACTCTGCTACCCGCTCTCTGAGCTTTTGAGCTATCTGAAAGAACAAGATCGCGTTTGGTTTTAGAGCGTCACACCACTTTTGAAAATCGCCAGCTCGCGGAAGTCGTTCTTCTCGTTGTTGGTCGGCTGACCGCTGGCAATCGCCACAATGCTGTCGACAAAATCTTCCAGCAGCGCATCCATGCTCATGCCCTCGATCAACCGTCCGGCATTAAAGTCGATCCAGTGCGGTTTCTTCTCCGCCAGCGGCGTGTTGGTCGCCAGCTTCACTGTTGGCACAAAACCGCCATATGGCGTGCCGCGTCCGGTACTGAACAGCACCATGTGGCAACCGGCTCCTGCCAGCGCACTGGTAGCGACCGCATCATTGCCCGGCGCACTCAGCAGATTGAGACCAGGCGTTTTTAACCGCTCGCCATACTTCAGCACATCGACGACCTGGCTCTGCCCCGCTTTCTGAGTACAGCCCAGAGACTTCTCTTCCAGCGTGGTGATGCCGCCTGCTTTATTGCCCGGCGACGGATTCTCGTAGATGGGCTGCTGGTGATCGATAAAGTACTGCTTGAAGTCATTGATCATGGCGACTGTTTTGCCGAAGGTCTCTTCGTCGCGACAGCGACTCATCAGAATCCGCTCTGCGCCAAACATTTCTGGCACTTCAGTCAGCACGGTCGTGCCGCCATTGGCGATCATCTGGTCCGAGAAACGCCCCAGTAACGGGTTGGCCGTGATGCCAGACAAACCGTCCGAACCGCCGCACTCCAGACCAAACTTCAGCTCGCTGAGTTTGCCTGGTTCACGCCGGTCATGCCGCATTTTTTCATACAAGGCATGCAGGCGCTCCAGCCCGGCTTCAACCTCATCATCATGCTGCTGGCACACCATAAATTCGACCCGGTCGCTTTCAAACGCGCCGAGGGTCTCACGGAAAACATCGACCTGATTGTTTTCACAACCGAGACCAATCACCAGCACCGCACCCGCATTAGGGTGGCGCACCATATTCTGCAGCATGGTGCGGGTATTTTCGTGGTCCTGCCCCAGTTGCGAACAGCCGAAGGTGTGGCTGAACAGGAATGCGCCATCGATTCCTTCGGCCTCCTGTGTCTCTTTCAGGAAACGCTGCAGGATCTGACGCGCAATGCCGTTTACACAGCCGACGGTCGGCAGGATCCACAGCTCATTGCGGATGCCGACTTCGCCGTTAGCACGACGATAGATCTGTACCTCACGATCACCCGGCTGCGGCGGTAAGGTCACGAACTCAGGCTGATACGCATATTCATCCAGATCGCTGAGATTGGTGCGGGCGTTCTGCGAATGGATTAACTCACCGGCGGCCACAGGCTGGGTGGCATGGGCAATCGGCAACCCATACTTGATCACCAGCTCATCCTGGGCGATAGGATGCAGGGCAAATTTATGCCCGCGCCCGACCGCCTGTTGCACCGACACACTCAGTGGTGGCAGCTCTATGGTGGCGCCCGCCTCTAAGTCACGTAACGCCACGGCGACATTGTCGCGGGGGTCAATTTTAATTGCGTCTTGCATAGCGTTATCTCAGTTGGCTCAGCGCCTCACGCATTCCGTGGGCGATGATATTTTGCAGGTGTTGGGTGACAACCGTAGCCAGTCCGGGCTGACGGGTTAAATCTTCGCCCCAGTGTTGCGCGTCGCTAAGCACGCCGTGCACCAGCTGTTGCGGTGACAGCTGATCCGCATCAAGTGCTTTCCAGGCGTCGGCGTAGTGCTGTAACCACTGCGGCTCATCCTGTAATGGCCAGCTTTTACCGGCTGACTCGCCGCGATAAAAGGCGATCAGCGCCGCCAGCGCAAAAGTGATGTGTGTCGGCCAGTTGCCCGTTTGCTGATGCGCGGCAAGCAGTGGCGTCAACAGACGGGTGCGGAACTTGGTCATGCCATTAAGCGCAATCGACAGCAGCGCATGGCGAATGAACGGATTGCGGAAGCGGCGTTGTACCGCATCAGCAAAGGCGTGCAGTTCATCGGCTGGCAGATCCAGCGTCGGGATCACTTCATGACGCAGCAGGTTATCCACAAATCCGGCAATCGCCGGATCGGCCATCGCCTCCCCGACACTTTCAACACCGGCCAGAAACGCCACCGGCACCATCGCGGTATGTGCGCCATTGAGGATCGCCACTTTCTGCGCTTTATAGGGCGCAATGTCATCCACATGACGCACCTGTGGCGACAGCGCCGCCAGTTTCAGTTCACTGAACAGCGCCGACGGCCCCTGAATCACAAACTGGTAGTAGACTTCGCCCGCCACCAGATAGCGATCTTCATAACCCAGTTCACGTTGCAACTGCTCGCTTTCCGCCGGAAAGCCGGTAACGATGCGGTCAACCAGGGTGTTATAGAAAGCACAGTGCTCATGAACCCAGGTTTTAAATTCGGATGGCAGATGCCAGTGATCGGCGTAACGCAGCACCAGATCGCGCAACGCGTCGCCGTTATGGTCAATCAGCTCACACGGCACCACCAGCCAGCCACGATCGCTGGCGCCATTGAAATGGGAATAGCGCGCCCACAGCAGCTGCGTCAGTTTGCCGGGGAAGCTGCTGGCGGGCTGATCGGTGAGCTGATCCGTGCCAACAAAGGCGATGCCCGCCTCAGTGGTGTTGGAGAAAACCATGCGCAGGTCGGGATTCCGGGCCAGCGCCATAAATTCAACAAACTGCTGCCAGGGCTGGATCTCACGGTTGAGGCTGCGGATCAGCCGGGTTTCACTGACCTGCTCGCCCTGATCGTTGAGTCCGCGGATCAGCGTGGTGTAGAGGCCATCCTGCTGATTCAGGCTGTCGCTGACTTCACGGTTGCGCGGCCGCACCACCACAATTCCGGCATCGGTGCCCTGATGTTCATTCAGCCAGTCAATCTGCCAGTCAATAAAGGCGCGCAGGAAGTTACCTTCGCCGAACTGAATCACCCGGTCGCGATAGCGTGCGCCCGGGAAGTCGTGGCGGTTTAGCCTTTTCATCATCAGGCTCCCAGCTCGATGCCGAAGTAATCGCGGGCATTGTTGAAGCAGATGTTCTGAACCATCTGGCCTAACAGCGCTTCATCGGCTGGCGCTTCACCCTGCTCTACCCAGCGGCCAATCATCTGGCACAGCAACCGGCGGAAATATTCGTGGCGGGTGTAAGAGAGGAAGCTGCGGCTGTCGGTCAGCATCCCGACGAAGCGGCTCAGCAGGCCAATCTGCGCCAGCTGGGTCATCTGACGCTGCATACCGTCCAGCTGGTCATTGAACCACCAGGCGGAACCAAACTGCATTTTCCCCGCCTGACCTTCACCCTGGAAGTTGCCTGCCATCGTCGCCAGTACTTCGTTATCGCGCGGATTCAGGCAATAGAGGATGGTTTTCGGCAGCGCATTATTAAGGTTCTGTGCGCCCAGCAGGCGGGCCAGCGGTTCAGCCAGCGGCTGGTCGTTAATGGAGTCAAAGCCCACATCCGGCCCCAGCAACTGGTACTGGCGTGGGTTGGTATTGCGCAGTGCGCCAATGTGATACTGCTGTACCCAGCCACGGCGGGCATATTCGCTGCCCAGCCAGACCAGTACCGCCGTTTTGAACTGCGCCGTTTCGTGCGGATTCGGTGCTGTACCGCTGCGTCGGCGCGCCAGAATCACATCCAGCGTGGCGTCGTCCGCCTCGGCATAACAGACCACATCCAGCGCGTGATCGGAGACTTTACAGCCGTGCGCCGCAAAGTGATCCAGCCGCTGATACAGTGCGCTGCGCAGATCGTCAAAACGCTGCACGCTGATGTCGGTCAGATGTTCCAGCGTCTCAATCCACGGCAGGAAGGTGTCGGCTTCGATATTAAAGGCTTTGTCCGGACGCCAGCTTGGCAGCACTTTAACGCTGAAACTGGTGTCGTCTGCCAGCGCGCGGTGATGGCGCAGGTCATCCAGCGGATCGTCTGTGGTGCCGACCATCTTCACCTTCATCTGCTGCATGATGCCACGCGTGGTGAAGCTATCCTGCGCCAGCAGTTCATTGCAGCGATGCCAGATGCTGTCAGCCGTTTTCTCAGAAAGCAGCGTGTCGGTAATGCCGAAAGGCCAGCGTAATTCCAGGTGGGTCCAGTGATAGAGCGGGTTGCCGATGGTGTGCGGCACGGTACGCGCCCAGGCGTCAAACTTTTCACGATCGCTGGCGTTGCCGGTACAGAACGCCTCAGCCACACCGTTGGCGCGCATTGCCCGCCACTTGTAGTGATCGCCCTTCAGCCAGATGTCATAAAGATTGGCAAAGCGATAATTTTCGGCAATCTGCTGCGGCGGTAAGTGGCAGTGATAGTCGAAAATCGGCTGATCCTTCGCGTAGTCGTGATAGAGACGGCGGGCGAATTCACTATCCAGCAAAAAATCCTCGGTCATGAAACGTGACATACATGCTTCCTCATCTACTGAACCACTGATGGCCCAAAGTTATCATACCAATTTTAGTCCGTTACGGATTTATTTGCGATCCTGCTCACATAAACGGCGATGTCTGGCTACCGTTATGGACATTTTTGTCGCCCGCAGCGCGCTAAATGGCTGTCATTACGCAGGTTTCCAGTATCCCACAGTGCAGAAAGGGTTTTTGTGATGGCTCTCAACTTTTAAAGTTGTATAACAAGTTAGGCTCTCGTCCTATCGTGAGGTCGTTAGCGGCCCACAAATGGCAAGGTAAGAACAGGGTTGCTCAGACAGAACCTGCGGGCGTGAGCAGAGCTGCATCACGGGCTGTCCCGCTCCAGATAACAACAGCGGCAAGACCGCATACAGAACTGGAAGAGGTAGAGGATGCGTAAGATCAAAGGGTTACGCTGGTACATGATTGGACTGGTGACGATCGGTACGGTATTAGGGTATCTGACCCGTAATACCATCGCCGTGGCGGCCCCGACATTGATGACAGAGCTGCATATCACTACGCAGCAGTATTCATACATCATTGCGGCCTATTCAGCCTGCTATACGCTGATGCAACCGGTGGCGGGTTATGTGCTGGATCTGCTGGGCACCAAAGTCGGCTACGCCGTGTTTGCTGTGCTGTGGGCAATCTTCTGTGCCGCCACGGCGATGGCAGGCAGCTGGGGCGGCCTTGCTCTGGCGCGTGGTGCCGTCGGTGCGGCTGAAGCGGCGATGATCCCGGCGGGTCTCAAAGCGAGTAGTGAGTGGTTCCCGGCCAAAGAGCGTTCGGTCGCGGTAGGCTACTTTAACGTCGGTTCATCTATCGGTGCGATGCTGGCTCCGCCGCTGGTGGTCTGGGCAATCGTGGCACACAGCTGGCAGATGGCCTTTATCATGACCGGTGTGCTGAGCATGGTCTGGGCACTCTGCTGGCTGGTGTTTTACAAACATCCGAAACAGCAGAAGAAGCTGAGTGATGAAGAGCGCGACTACATTATCTCCGGTCAGGAAGCACAGCATCAGACCGGCAACACCCGCAAAATGTCGGCGCTGCAGATTATCCGTAACCGCCAGTTCTGGGGCATTGCTCTGCCGCGTTTTCTGGCAGAACCGGCGTGGGGAACCTTCAACGCCTGGATTCCGCTGTTTATGTTTAAGGTGTACGGCTTCAATCTGAAAGAGATTGCGATGTTCGCCTGGATGCCGATGCTGTTCGCGGACTTCGGCTGCATCCTGGGCGGCTATCTGCCGCCGCTGTTTCAGCGCTGGTTCGGCGTTAACCTGATCGTTTCCCGTAAAATGGTGGTGACGATGGGTGCGCTGTTAATGATTGCGCCAGGCACCATTGGCCTGTTCACCAGCCCTTACGTCGCCATTGGTCTGCTGTGCGTCGGCGGCTTTGCGCATCAGGCCCTTTCAGGTGCGCTCATTACCCTGTCGTCAGACGTTTTCGGCCGTAATGAAGTCGCGACGGCTAACGGCCTGACCGGCATGGCAGCCTGGACCGCCAGCACGATGTTTGCGCTGGTCGTGGGTGCCCTGGCCGATACGCTGGGCTTCAGCCCGCTGTTTGCTGCCCTGGCGGTGTTCGATCTGCTGGGTGCCGTGGTGATCTGGACAGTCCTGAAAAATAAACCGATTTCAGAGCTGGAAGCGGAAGTGGCGATTCCACCAGCCAGCGCCGTTCACAATTGATTTGCCGGGCTGGCGCGAGCCAGCCCATTTCCTCGCACCGCCTGAAGTGGTATAACAACTTATCTGTCTGCTACCAGGATTGTGCTATGGACCTCACTGAATCCCGTCGACTCTACCAACAGCTTGCCAGCGAGCTCAAAAGCCGCATTGAAACCGGAATCTATCCGGTGGGCGACAAACTGCCTGCTGAACGCCTGATTGCCGAAGAGATGGAAGTGAGCCGCACCGTTGTCCGTGAAGCGATCATCATGCTGGAAGTAGAAGGCTATGTTGAGGTCCGTAAAGGATCGGGTATTCACGTCATTGCCAGCCAGCAGCAGAATCGCATCGCCCCCACCAGCAGCCAGCTGGAATTTGCCACCTTTGGCCCGTTTGAGCTACTGCAGGCGCGCCAGCTCATTGAAAGTAACGTGGCCGAGTTCGCAGCCACCCAGGTCACGCGTCAGGACATTATCGACCTGATGGCGATTCAGGAAAAAGCCCGCCAGGAGGATCACTTCCGTGATTCCGAGTGGGACATGCAGTTTCATGTGCGCATCGCGCAATCCACCCAGAACAGTGCTTTAGCCGCCATCGTTGAAAAAATGTGGCTGCACCGCCTGCACAATCCCTACTGGCTCAAACTTCATGAACATATCGACCAGCGCAGCATTCTCAGCTGGTGCGACGACCACGATCAGATTCTCAAAGCGCTGATGCGTAAAGATCCCGCCGCCAGCAAACTGGCGATGTGGCAACATCTGGAAAATACTAAACAGATGCTGTTTAACGCGACGGCGGATGATTTTGAATTTAACGTGGATCGTTACATGTTCGGTGAGAATCCGGTCATCCTGCCTGATGGGTCCAATAACGCCCGCTAAAAGCGCCTGAAAACAGCCTGAGATGGTCAGTTAATCTGCAATAGTGTCAGGTCATGTAAAGCTCCTTTTTACAGGGCGTTTCACAAGGTAAAACTCCTGTTCGCAAGAGAGTTTTACTGTCTCAGACAGGCGATTTTTGTTACAGTTATCGCCCTTTTATTACCCTTTGCGACAAGGGTTTATAAAGTTGCTGATTTAACAATCGATTCTGGAAGGATCCGGAAAATCCCGCCCAGGCTGCGCGCCTAAAATTTATAACGAAATGCCGGTCTGCGTTTAAGTCCCTGTGGGACATGTTTAACAATGATGTTCAGGAATGATTGATGGATATTTTGCAAGCGTTGCTGCATGCCCTGTGGCAACAGGACTATGAAACTCTCTCCGATCCCACGCTGGTATGGGCCATTTACGGCGTGTTGTTCATGATTTTATTCTTAGAAAATGGCCTTCTTCCTGCCGCATTCCTGCCAGGTGACAGTCTGCTGATTCTGGTCGGCGTACTGATTGCCAAAGGCACCATGAGTTTCCCTTTAACGATTCTGGTTCTGACGACCGGCGCCAGTCTGGGCTGCTGGGTGAGCTACATACAAGGCCGCTGGCTGGGTAATACGCCCACGGTTCAGAAATGGCTCTCTCATTTGCCTGCCCAGTACCACCTGCGCGCGCACAGCATGTTTCACCGTCACGGCTTATCTGCCCTGCTGATTGGTCGCTTTATCGCCTTTGTGCGAACGCTGCTGCCCACCATTGCCGGGCTGTCAGGCCTCAGCAATGCCCGTTTTCAGTTCTTTAACTGGGTAAGTGCATTCCTGTGGGTGGTAATTTTGACCGTTATCGGCTTCGCGCTGGGAAAAACCCCGATTTTCCGTCGTTACGAAGATGAGATGATGTTTTTCCTGATGATGCTGCCACTGGCGCTGCTGGTATTTGGCCTGGTGGGATCGCTGGTGGTGTTATGGCGTAAACGACAGGCGAATCAAAACGGGAAAGCCGAGTAATGAAACTGCTGCAGGCTATTCCTAAACGGTGGTTACCGTGGTTGATTGCTGGCGCGTTTGCGCTGGTCGCGCTCTGTGCAATTCCACCGCTGATGAAACACGAGACGGTCGTCCAGATTCGAGTTTCCCATGCAGGTGCAACGCTGCCAGATGGTTTTTATCTCTATCAGCAATTAAGCGCACAAGGTATTCGTATCAAAAGCATAACGCCCGCGGGTGATGCGCTGATCATTCATTTTGACAGCGAAGAACAGAGTCTGGCAGCACAGAAGGTGTTGCGCCGCCTGTTGCCACAAGGCTTTATTGTGGCGCAGCACGATCATTCTCAGCACCTTTCGCTTGCGTAATCCCCCTCTCCCTCTTTTTCAGACCGTTGCCGCATGCCGCGACGGTCTGAAAGCCGCTCTATCTCCCGGTCTTCTTTGAACTTTTTACTATCGGTGTCTATGCTTAAGCGAGAGTCGATTCTTAGCACCCGCAGGCACAAGATCGCGCAGGTGATGAGGAGTCAGGTCGCAATGGAAGGTTCAGGACCGATGAAATATCAAGTATTGATGGGCATTGCTCTGTTTTCGCTATCGGGTTCGCTGCTGGCAGCAGAATCGCTGTGTGAGCAGAAAGAGCAGGATATTCAGCGTGAAATTGGGATGGCGCAAAAGCATAACAACCAGCGCCGGGTTAATGGTCTGGAGCGCGCGCTGACCGAAGTCCGGGCAGATTGCAGCGATAAAAAGCTTGAAGCCGCCCATCTGGAAAGAATTAACGCGCAAAAGCAGAAAGTTGCAGAGCGTGAGCACGCACTCAGGGAAGAGCGTGAAGAGGGCCATGACAGGGAAAAGATTGCTAAGCGACAACAAAAACTGGATGAAGCGCGCCGGGAACTGAAAAAGTTACAGGCGGAGCCCTATTAATTGGAATTAACCAACTGATGTTAAAGGAGTATTTTATGTCTAAAGACACATCATCGGAACATTTGCGTGCTGAACTGAAAAACCTCGCCGATACCCTGGAAGAAGTACTGAGCAGCAGTACTGAAAAATCCAAAGGTGAGCTGGATAAACTTCGCAGCAAAGCGCGTGATGCGCTGGACAGCTCACGTGAACGTCTGGGCGAATCAAGCGAGCGCATTGCTGCGACTACGCGTGAAGCGGCACAGAGAGCTGAAGGCTATGTGCGTGAAAATCCATGGCATGGTGTGGGCATCGGTGCAGCGATTGGCGTCGCACTGGGCATGCTCATTTCGCGTCGTTAACTATGGCTGACTCACAGCACAACCACGGCCCGGCTAAAGGGGTCATTAACATCGGCCAGCGTATTGTGACCACGCTGGTTGGCATGGTCGAGACGCGTGTTCGTCTGGCAGTGGTGGAACTGGAGCATGAGAAAGCTAACCTGATTCAGCTGCTGTTGATGGTTGGCCTGACCATGCTGTTCACTGCATTTGGTCTGATGAGCCTGATGGTTCTGATTATCTGGGCAGTAGATGCACAGTATCGTCTGATGGCCATTGGCATCACAACCGGCACACTGTTCCTGCTGGCGGTCATTCTGGGACTCTGGACACTTCACAAGTCGCGTCAGTCAACGCTGTTACGCCATACGCGTAAAGAGCTGGAAACTGATCGTAATTTGCTTGAGGAACAACGCTGATGAGCCGCCGCGAGCGTGAAGAACGCATCCATGAACTGCTTAAGCATGTGCAGCAGCAGCGGCTGGATTTAAGCGCTGCGCGGCGTGACTGGCTGGAAGGGACCGCCCATTACGATCGTGGCTGGTTTACTTTCCTCAGCTTACGTCGCTATCTGGCTATTGGCAGCAGCGCGCTGGCCGTCTACTCAATTCGTAGTCCCAGTAAGATCTTACGCTGGGCCAAACGGGGATTCGGTGCCTGGAGTACCTGGCGCATGATTAAATCGGCTCTGCCACCGCGTTAATTTTGTTAATAGCCGGTCCTGAAAAGGCCGGCTTTTCTTCATCAGATTTTCTGAAAAACACAGACAGTATATCTCGCTTACAACCTTTCCACTCCGCGATTATCATCTCCAGCCATCAACCCAATGAACGCAGTAGTGCTTTCAGCGGGCATAAACCCTGCGGGCAGCTTGCCCTGCATTCCTGATAGCGCTGGAGTAGATGATGAAAAAATTCGAAGATGTCGGTTTATTAGTGGCTCGCATCCTGATGCCAATCCTGTTCATTACGGCCGGCTGGGGCAAGATCACCGGTTATGCAGGTACTCAGCAATATATGGAAGCGATGGGCGTCCCTGGCTTTATGCTGCCGCTGGTTATTCTGCTGGAGTTTGGCGGCGGTCTGGCCATTCTGTTTGGTTTCCTGACCCGTTTCACTGCCCTGTTCACTGCAGGCTTCACCATCCTGACCGCGTTTCTGTTTCACAGTAACTTTGCCGAAGGTGTGAATCAGTTGATGTTCATGAAAAACCTCTCTATCGCGGGTGGTTTCCTGGTGTTAGGTCTGGTGGGTCCAGGCGCATACAGCATTGATCGCCTGATCAGCAAAAGAAAATCATAGGCGATTGCGCGCTAATCTCACATAAAGCGTAATGCCACATATACTTAGCAGGGCGGGGACATTTCCCCGCCCTGCTTGCATTGGAGCCATTATGGGACAGTTAATTGACGGTGTCTGGCATGACACCTGGTACGATACTAAATCTACCGGCGGACGTTTCAAACGTTCAGAGTCGGCTTTTCGCAACTGGGTCACGGCGGACGGTAGCGCCGGTCCGGTGGGCAAAGCGGGATTTGCTGCTGAGCGCGATCGCTATCATCTTTATGTCTCGCTGGCCTGCCCCTGGGCGCACCGTACGCTACTGATGCGTCAGCTGAAGGGTCTGGATAGCATGATCGACGTCTCCGTGGTGCATCCGTTGATGCTGGAGAACGGCTGGACCTTCGATGACACCTTTCAGGATGCGACGGGCGATAAGCTCTATCAGAACGAGTTCCTTTATCAGCTCTATTTGCATGCTGACCCGCAGTACAGTGGCCGTGTAACCGTGCCGGTATTATGGGACAAGCAGCAGAACACCATCGTCAGCAATGAATCGGCTGATATCATCCGCATGTTCAACAGTGCGTTTGATGCGGTCGGTGCCCGTGCCGGTGACTACTATCCGGTAGCGCTGCGCGAGAAGATTGATGAGCTGAATGGCTGGATCTACGATACGGTTAATAACGGCGTGTATAAATCGGGCTTTGCGACGTCGCAGTCCGCGTACGATGAGGCAGTGACTGCGCTGTTCCATTCGCTGTCGCGACTGGAGCAGCTCCTGGGCCAGCATCGCTATCTTACCGGTGATCAGCTGACCGAAGCGGATCTGCGTTTGTGGACCACGCTGGTGCGCTTTGATCCCGTCTATGTGACTCACTTTAAGTGCGATCGCCACCGGATCAGTGATTACAGAAACCTGAGCGGTTTCCTGCGTGATATCTATCAGATGCCGGGCATTGCAGAGACAGTCAATCTGCCGCATATCCGTCATCACTATTACTGCAGTCACAAGACCATCAACCCGAACGGCGTGATTTCGCTTGGGCCAGCGTTTGACTGGGATGAACCGCACGGCCGCGGTTAAGCTGCATTCGTATAGCGCCACAAAGCAAAAACCCCGCCGAAGCGGGGTTTCTGGTAAAAAATCGACGCTGACCGTTAAGCCGCGTTCTTTTCATAGAGAGCGTCGTGGACAGTCATTCATCGCTGCCTGCACCTAGCCCGCAAAAGCAAAAACCCCGCCGGAGCGGGGTTTCTGGTAAAAAGTCGACGCTGACCGTTAAGCCGCGTTCCTTTCATAGAGAGCGTCGTGGACAGTCATTCATCGCTGCCTGCACATAGCCCGCAAAAGCAAAAACCCCGCCGGAGCGGGGTTTCTGGTAAAAAGTCGACGCTGACCGTTAAGCCGCGTTCTTTTCATAGAGAGCGTCGTGGACAGTCATTCATCGCTGCCTGCACATAGCCCGCAAAAGCAAAAACCCCGCCGGAGCAGGGTTTCTGGTAAAAAGTCGACGCTGACCGTTAAGCCGCGTTCTTTTCATAGAGAGCGTCGTGGACAGTCATTCATCGCTGCCTGCACACAGCCCGCAAAAGCAAAAACCCCGCCGGAGCGGGGTTTCTGGTAAAAAGTCGACGCTGACCGTTAAGCCGCGTTCTTTTCATAGAGAGCGTCGTGGACAGTCATTCATCGCTGCCTGCACATAGCCCGCAAAAGCAAAAACCCCGCCGGAGCAGGGTTTCTGGTAAAAAGTCGAAGCTGACCGTTAAGCCGGGTTCTGTCGTGGACAGTCATTCATCTAGGCCAGCAATCGCTCACTGGCTCAAGCAGCCTACCCGGGTTCAGTACGGGCCGTACCTTGTGAACCCCTATTTGGCCTTGCTCCGGGTGGAGTTTACCGTGCCACGAACTGTTGCCAGTCGCGCGGTGCGCTCTTACCGCACCCTTTCACCCTTACCTGATCCCATTTCTGGGCCATCGGCGGTTTGCTCTCTGTTGCACTGGTCGTAGGCTTGCGCCTCCCAGGCGTTACCTGGCACCCTGCCCTATGGAGCCCGGACTTTCCTCCCCTCTGCCCGTCTCCCCACAAATGAGGACGACGACAAAGCGGCGACTGTCTGGTCAGCTTCGGCGCGGGATAATAGGACATCCGAAGGCATTTGTCACGCCTCTTGCTGCTCCAGCGCATACTTATAAAGGGCATTCTTCTTCACGCTGTGGATCTCAGCGGTCAGCGCAGCCGCGCGCTTCAACGGCAGCTCTTTCTGCAACAGCGCCAGCGTACGCAGCGCATCAGCGGGTAACGCATCGTCATCGTCAACCTTGTGCCCTTCAACAATCAACACCATCTCGCCTTTACGACGATTCTCATCTTCTTTGACCCAGGCCAGCAGCTCGCCGACCGGCGCACCATAAATCGACTCCCAGGTTTTGGTCAGCTCACGAGCCAGCACAACGTAGCGCTCAGGCCCCAGCTCACTCACCATATCCTGCAGGCTGTCGACTAAACGATGGGTTGATTCATAGAAAATCAGCGTGCGTGGCTCCTGCACCAGCGCTCGCAGGGCATCGCAACGGCCTTTGGTTTTTGCGGGCAGAAATCCTTCGTAACAGAAACGATCGGATGGCAGTCCTGCGGCGCTCAATGCGGCAATGGCGGCACAGGCGCCCGGTAGCGGCACTACACGAATGCCCGCTTCACGGCAGCGGCGCACCAGATGGTAGCCCGGATCGTTAATCAGCGGCGTGCCAGCATCGGAAACTAAGGCTATGCTTTGACCCTCTTGCAGCTTCGTCAGCAGCAGCTCAGCCTTATGCTGCTCGTTGTGGTCATGAAGTGAGAAGAGTCGCGCATTGATGGCGAAATGTTGTAGCAACAGCCCGGTATGACGTGTATCTTCCGCAGCGACCAGATCGACGCTCGAAAGCACCGTCAGCGCCCGCTGGGTGATATCACCCAAATTACCAATCGGGGTTGGAACGATGTAGAGCGTGCTGGCAGAAATCTCTGCCCGATCGAGTTGTTTCATTGTTTCATCCGAATTGCCGATTTAATATTGAGCATCTTGAAAAAAACATCACTGGATACAGTATGCTTCCTTCAAAAGTCGTTCGTCATAAAGCAGGACGCTTTCTGCCTGTCATTCTTGCCGGGCTGATTTTAGCCGCATGTAGCGGTCAGGCGCCGCAAACCTCAACCGTCAATATTCAGGGGCCAGCCACCGCCAGCTCCGCTTACTATCTGCAGCAAGCGCAGCAAAGCAGCGATGATAGCAAGACCGACTGGCAATTACTCGCAATCCGCGCCCTGCTGAAGGAAGGAAAGTATCCCGAGGCCACTCAGCAACTGAGCCAGTTGCCGCAGCAGCTCTCTGAGACGCAGCAACAGGAATCTCTGCTGCTGAAAGCGCAGTTGTTGATTGCCCAGCAGAAAACCAAAGACGCTGAACCGCTGTTAGCAGCGGTAAAAACCAGCGCACTGTCGCAGGATCAGCTGGCGCGTTACTACAGCCTGCAAATTGCCAGCGCGCAGGGCCGCCCTTCACTCTCACTGCTGCGCAACTATATTGCTCAGGAACCGCTGCTGAAAGACGCCGATCATCAGAGCAATATTGACGCTACCTGGCAGACCCTGACGCAGATGTCGCCACAGGAAGCCAGCAACCTGGTGATCAATGCCGACGAAAATGTGCTGCAGGGCTGGCTGGATCTGCTCGCGGTCTGGCGTGCTAATGCCCAGGATGCAGAAATGCTGAAGTCCGGCATCAAAGACTGGCAGACTCGCTATCCGCAGAACCCGGCGGCCAAAACGTTGCCGACGCAGCTGAGCCAGATGCAGAACTACACCAAAGCCTCTACCAGCATCATCGCGCTGCTGCTGCCGCTGAATGGCCAGGCACAGGTGTTCGCGAATGCCATCCAGAAAGGCTTTAACGACGCGAAGAACGGCGTATCCGCGCCGGTCGCACAGCCTGCGGCAGCAACTGCCCAGCCCGCCGCTGCGGATGCAACAGCCAGCGCGCAACCTGCCGCCGCTGCGGGATCGTCTGCCGATCCGATCAGCGCACCGCAGCAGTCTGCTACCACCACACCACAGCAACAGCCTCAGTCACAGCCTCAATCTCAGCCTGCCGCCGCCGCACCGGCCAGCAACGCTCAGATCAAGGTCTATGACACCAGCAGCCAGCCGATTGAGCAGGTGATGCAGCAGGCACAGCAGGATGGCGCCACTATCGTGGTTGGCCCACTGCTGAAGAGCAACGTTGAGAAGGTCGCCAACAGCCAGACACCCTTAAACGTGCTGGCGCTCAACGAGCCGGAAAAGATCCAGAACCATCCGAATATCTGCTACTTTGCGCTTTCTCCTGAAGACGAAGCACGCGATGCCGCGCACCATATCTGGGACCAGGGCAAACGTCAGCCGCTGCTGCTGGTTCCGCGCAGCGGCCTTGGCGATCGCGTGACAAACGCTTTTGCACAGGAGTGGCAGACGCTGGGTGGCAGCACCGTCATGCAGCAGCGCTTTGGTTCGACCGCTGAGCTGAAACAGGGCATTAACAGCGGCGCGGGCATCAGCCTGTCAGGTACGCCGGTCAATGCGGCACCTGCTGAGCCGCAGGGCGTTTCTATTGCGGGCCTGACCATTCCGGCACCGCAACAGAGCACGCCTGATGTGGTCAGCACCAGCAGCGGCGGTGGCATCGATGCGGTCTACATCGTCTCAACCCAGGATGAACTGCAGCTGATCAAACCGATGATCACCATGCGCACCGGCAGTCGCAGCAACATCTCGCTTTACGCCAGTTCGCGCAGCGCGCAGGCCGGTGCCGGCCCGGACTTCCGGTTAGAAATGGATGGCCTGCAGTTCAGCGATATTCCGCTGCTCTCCGGCAGCAATCCTGGCCTGATGCAGCAGACATCGAAGTCATTCAATAATGACTACTCGCTGGTGCGCCTCTATGCCATGGGTATGGATGCCTGGACGCTGGCGAACCACTTTAACCAGATGCGCCAGTCACCTGGCTTCACGCTGGATGGCAATACCGGTAAGCTCAGCGCCGACACGGATTGTGTGATCAACAGGAAGTTGACATGGAACCAGTATCGCCGGGGCGAAATCGCGCCGGCCAACTAAATCGCCGTCAGATTGGCGCCGGACATGAAGAAGATGCCCGGCGCTATCTGGAGCAGGCTGGCCTGATATGGGTCGCCAGTAATGTTCACTTTCGCAATGGTGAACTTGACCTGATTATGCGTGACGGGCACTGTTGGGTGTTTGTTGAAGTCCGCTACCGACGCGATGCGCGTTATGGTGGCGCGCTCGCCAGCGTAACCCGGAATAAACAACAAAAGCTGCTGCGCGCTGCCGCTCTCTGGCTGGCGCAACGCGGCGGCAGTTTTGAAACAGTGAATTGCCGTTTCGACATCATCGCCATTACCGGCACGGCGCTCGAGTGGCTGCCGAATGCCTTTAATGCAGACGTTTAGAACCAGGTGGTCGTGTGCAGGAAAGAATTAAAGCGTGTTTTACCGAAAGTATTCAGACTCAGATTGCCGCAGCCGAGGCGTTGCCCGATGCCATCTCCCGCGCGGCCATGACGCTGGTGCAGTCGTTATTGAATGGCAATAAAATCCTGAGCTGTGGCAACGGTGCCTCATCCGCCAATGCCCAGCACTTCGCCGCCAGCATGATCAATCGTTTCGAGACCGAACGCCCCAGCTTACCGGCGCTGGCGTTAAGTGCCGACAACGTGATGCTGACCGCGATTGGGAATGATCGTCTGCACGATGAGATCTATGCCAAGCAGGTACGCGCGCTGGGACACGCAGGTGATGTGTTACTGGCCATCTCGACCCGTGGCAACACCCGTGACATCGTTAAGGCCGTAGAAGCAGCGGTGACACGCGATATGACTATCGTTGCGCTTACCGGGTATGATGGCGGAGAGCTCGCCGGACTGCTGGGTCCGCAGGATGTGGAAATCCGCATTCCGTCGCACCGCAGCGCCCGTATTCAGGAGATGCATATGCTCACCGTTAATTGCCTATGCGATCTGATCGATAACACTCTCTTTCCCCATCAGGAATGACTGAAGGAGCACGAATGAAAGCATTGAATGCTATAGCTATTCTGTTAACCGCCATGCTACTGCAGGGCTGCGTGGCGGTCGTCGCTGGCGGCGCAGCTGTTGCCACCAAAACGGCCACGGATCCCCGCTCGGTGGGTACACAGGTTGATGACGGCACGCTGGAGCTACGCGTCACGAACGCGCTGGCAAAAGATCAGCAGATTAAAACCGATGCCCGCGTTGTCGCCACCGCCTATCAGGGCAAAGTGCTGCTGACCGGTCAGGCGCCTTCGCAGGAGATCGCCAATCGTGCCAAACAGATCACCATGGGCGTTGATGGCGCAACCGAGGTCTATAACGAGATCCGCATCGGCCAGAAAGTGACGCTGGGCACCACGTCGTCAGACACCTGGATTACCACCAAAATCCGCTCGCAGCTGTTGGGCAGCGATCAGGTGAAATCCTCCAACGTGAAGGTGACGACGGAGAATGGCGAAGTGTTCCTGCTGGGTCTGGTGACACAACAGGAAGCGCAGGCCGCGGCTGATGTCGCCAGCCGCGTCAGTGGCGTGAAACACGTCACCACCGCCTTTACCATGCTGAAGTAACACGCTAAAACGCAAAAAGGCGGCTATGGCCGCCTTTTTTATTGCCCGATTTTCAGACCGGAATATCGATGACCAGCGCGCGGGTCGCGGTTTTCGCTTTCAGCTGCAACAGCTTCTCTTCCTGCAAAAACGCACCATCGCCACAGCCCAGCTTTTCCTGATGATCTGTGCCGGACATCGCCTCCAGCGAACCATGAATTGACTGCAGATAGGCGCGTGGCCCCTGTATCCGCAGCGAGTGCTGTTCGCCCGGCGCCAGCTCAACCTGATGAATCCACACCTGCTGACGCAACTGCAGACTGTCATCTATCCCATCCGGCGAGGCGATAAGTTGAGACAACCGGCCTTCCGTCAGGGCAATCTTTTGCATCCGCGGATTTTCGCGCTCAGGACAGGCTGACAGCCATAGCTGCATACGTGTCAGTGGACGATCTTTGCTCAGGTTAATTTCGGTGTAACTTACCCCCTGCTGGGCAGAGAGCAGCAGCGCCTCTCCTTCCCGCACGCTGATGGTGTTGCCTTCGCTGTCGCGGTATTCAGCTTCACCCTGCAGCACGATGTTCAGCACATCGACCTGAGGATAGGTACGCGGCTGAAATGCGGCGCCCGGTGCCAGTACTTCCTGGTTCAGAACACGCAGCGATGCGTAGCCCATCAGTTTGGGATCAAAATAGTGGCCAAAAGAGAAACTGTAACGCCCCTGCAACCAGCCGAAATCGGCCTGACCACATGCGGACGCACTGCGTGTCGTTATCATTATTTACCTCCGGCATCCGGTGACGAGGATCGGCCACGGACTTTATGCACCCATGGTAAAAGTCTGGACGCCGGATTGTTAGCCAGTTAATCTGCCCGGCATGTTCAAATTTCCTGACAGAGAACCGGGATGGCCAAAGAGCGTGCGTTAACCCTTGAATCTTTACGCGTTATGGATGCGATTGATCGACGTGGCAGTTTTGCAGCAGCAGCAGATGAACTGGGGCGTGTCCCTTCAGCCCTCAGCTACACCATGCAAAAGCTGGAAGAGGAGCTGGATGTGGTGCTATTTGACCGCTCCGGTCACCGCACTAAATTTACCAACGTGGGACGCATGCTGCTGGAGCGTGGCCGGGTACTGCTGGAAGCGGCCGATAAGCTCACCACCGATGCGGAAGCGCTGGCGCGTGGCTGGGAAACCCATCTGACCATCGTTACTGAAGCGCTGGTGCCCATTGATGCACTGTTTCCGCTGGTGACAAAGCTGGCTGACAAAGCCAATACACAATTTTCGCTGGTTACCGAAGTATTGGCAGGCGCGTGGGAGCGGCTGGAACAGGGCCGTGCCGATATCGTGATCGCCCCCGATATGCACTTCCGTGCCTCCACCGAGATCAATACCCGTAAGCTCTACACCATGATGAGTGTTTACGTCGCCAGTGCTGACCACCCGATTCATAACGAGCCTGAACCTCAGTCTGAAGTGACGCGGGTGAAATACCGGGGCATTGCAGTGGCAGATACCGCGCGTGAGCGCCCGGTGCTGACCGTGCAGTTACTGGATAAACAGCAGCGCCTGACCGTAAGCAGCATGGATGATAAGCGCCGTGCCCTGCTGGCGGGGCTGGGTGTCGCAACCATGCCCTATTCACTGGTGGAGCAGGATATCGCGGAAGGCCGTCTACGCGTGGTGAGTCCGGAATACACTCGCGAGGTTGATATTATTATGGCGTGGCGGCGCGACAGCATGGGCGAAGCCAAATCCTGGTGCCTGCGCGAGATCCCCCGCCTGCTGGCGAAGAAAAACTAAAAGCCTATGGCCGACTCAGGCAATCCATCGCCACCGCCCTGAAGCAGGTGAAATCGGTGCAGTCCCGCAGTCGGGTCATCGCCCTTTCACGCAGGAACGTCACAAACAGATCGTATATCGCCATCGCCTCTTCATATTCACTTTTGCTGATCGCCAGCAGGAAGATGACATAGGCGGTATCGTCTCCCCAGGGAATACCGTGTGGGGCCAGCACGGTATAGACCACGGTTTTCTTTGCCAGGAGTCCCAGCGAGTGCGGCAGCGCAATGCCTTCGCCCAGCATCGTGCTGACAATCGCTTCACGCTCTTCGACCGACGGATAGAACGCCTCATCCACAAACCCCTCCTCCTGCAGCTGATCGCTCAGCTGGCGAAACAGCTCAGACCGGGTTATTGGCTTGTCGACGATATGAAAGTGCTGGGCATCAAAAAATTTCGCCAACATATAGGGCCGGGTACGATCGACCAGCACCAGCTTGCCAATCTGCTCCAGCTGAAAACCGGTGGGAAACGGTGACATCACCACCACGGGTTTCTCTTTTTCGCTGAGCCGGATGGTTGAGATGACAAAATCTTCGTCAATGCGACTGCGCGCCTCATACTCGCGCTGTGACAGGCGGGCCGTGACCTGCAACTGCGGATATTTCCGCAGCAACATCGCTTCAATCATGCGCAGCGTGGAGTTACCGCTGTCGCACACCAGCAGCACCTGTGGATGACGCTGATAGCCCACGTCATAGTGGCGCTCCAGTCCGACACCAATATGCAGCACCAGAAAGCCAATCTCATTCTCGGTAATGACGTAAGGCGTATATTTTCCCCAGCTGGTCACCGCCGCCAGGGTGACATCATAGGCCATCGGATAGTGCTGCTTGATGTTGCTGAGCAGCGGGTTAGGGATGTGAATCTGATAGCGCACCCGGGTAATCATGGTTTTGATGTGGGTAAGCAGATCGGCGCGCAGCTGTTGATCGTTTTGCAGATTGAAGTTGTAGTGCGTGTTGATAAAGCTGAGCAGGTAATCCACCAGCGCGTCGGCGTCATCGGCATTGATGGCGCTGGGAGCGATCGCCTGAATGCGCCGCGCGGCAATGTTGACCCGCAGCCAGTTTTCTTCAGCGGGTGAAATTGGTTTGCTGACCAGGGGACGCATCAGATTAATCAGCTGATGTGCCGCTTCACGCACCTCATCGCCAATCTCCTCAGCACCGGGATCGTTAAGCGGATAACCTTCGCTGATGCGACGCACAGCAACGGCGCAATAGAGCCGCAGATAGCGCTCGCCCTCATCACTGAGGCGAATGTTGTGCTGCGCAAAACAGCTTTGCAGCAGCGGACGCAGCGTCTCCAGCATGCCGCTGTTCAGCGCTTCAATAGTCAGCAGCGGACTCTCTGGCATCGCCTGATCGATTTGCCATAACAGGTCGGTGAGACAGGTCCGAATCGCCACTTCGCTGCCAAATAGCTTCATGCCGTAGTGCGGTTTACTCTCAATGGTGAGGTGATAGCGACCCAGCCACTCGCGCACCTCGGCCATATCGTTCTGCAGGGTCGCGCGGCTGACAAACCACTCTTCCGCCAGCTCTTCAAGTTTCAGTGAATAGGCAGCGGTAAGAAAACGGGTCAGGAGGTAGCGAACCCGGTCCTGCGAGGTACGCGGCACCCGCAGCGGCGACGCGGTATGCTGCTGCAGATGCTGAAAGCGCTGAGCATCCTCGATCTTCAGCTGATAACCTGCGCCACGGCTCAGGATAAACTGCGCACCATGATCTGCCAGCAGCGCATTCAGCGCCGTAATATCGGTACGCACGGTGCGTGTCGAGACGGCAAAACGCCGCGCCAGCTCATCCTGAGGCAGCGTTTCGTTTTGCAGGGCATCGAACAGTTGCGCAAGGCGCTGATTGGGAAATCTCACAAGCGTTACCTGTTTGCTGGCAGAGAGTGAAAACTTCAGCCTACGGCGTTCGTCACGCAACGTCCATGCGGCACGATCTGCCTGTCAAAGGCAGATCGTGTCGATCACCGGGCCAGTACTGTTTTACAGATGGCCAGCAGCTGCTTCACATCGTCAATGCGGGTCTCTCCGCTGGCTTTGTCAATGATCGAACTGTAGACGTGCGGGATCACTTTGCTGACGCCCGCGTCCAGCGCAATGCGCACGATCTCGCCGACGTTTTCCAGATCGATGCCGCCGGTGGGCTCCAGCCAGAAATCCTGTTTTGCACAGGCTTCCGCCACAGCGCGGTACTCATCCACCGCCTGCAGACCGCCCATCGGGAAATATTTCACCGAGCTGCCGCCCATATCCTGCAGCATCGCAATCGCCGTTTCGATGGACACAATCCCATCCTGCCGTTTTGCGCTGCGCGGTCCGGTAGAAATTTTTACCTGACCTGGCGTGCCGGTTGGCGAGACCAGACCGTTCACAATAGTCTGTGACTGACCCAACAGCGCACGACTGGTGGCGACACCGGTAAAGACCTGATTCACATGCTGCGGTTGCAGCACCGCCGAAATCTCACTGACCATCTGTGACTGATTTGGATCGCCCGCGCCCAGGCCCACCGAGAGTGCATTATCGATCAGCGCAGCATATTCATGCATATCAGCGATAGCGGCGTCATTGCTGGTGTAGTTTTTTGACAGCACGCCGACCAGCACGTGTCCTTCTGCTGCCTGCCAGATAGCGCGCGCATTCTCTTTTGATCCCGCAAGGACGTTAAGGCAGAGACGATCCTGATAAAAATTAGGTGTCAGCGTCATGCGTGTTTCTCCCCGTTTAACAGTGCCTGAATGCGGGTAAAAATAGTGTGCAGTTGATCGGCGCTGACGCTGCGCACATCCGCTTCAATGATTCCTTCGTTGGCTTTATAGCCGCGGAAATAGATCGCTACATCGCCCTTTTTCAGCGCCTGCACCAGATCGCCGGTGCGTTGCTGAATCGCGGCTTCATCGAACTTAATTTCAGCGCGGGCGATATCGCGTCCGGCACTGTCCCACACGACGCGGGCCGTCACGCCGTTCAGGCTGTTAAGCTGTTCAATAAACGGCGTCATTTTTTCCACCATCTGCGCGCCGCTGATTTTTGGCTGTGACAGATAATTTTCAATCGCCTGGGTCAGCCCCAGAATCCCCTCTTTGCCCACTTTCATTGCGCGGCCAATGCCGTTGGTCTGGCGTTTGACCCACTCAACGTAATGGTGTCTGCCAATCACCAGCCCGCTGGTCGGCCCTTCAATCGCTTTTGCGCCGCTGTAGATCACCAGATCGGCTCCCGCCTGGTAATAGCATTGCAGATCCTCTTCTGCTGCCGCATCGACGATCAGCGGAAGCCCATGCTCCCGCGCAACTGCCGCGGCCTGCCCGACATCAAGATGGCTCTTCTGTACGCAGTGGTGCGATTTCACATAGAGGATCGCCGCCGTCTGTGGCGTGATCGCCGCTGCCAGCTGGGCAGATGAGCATTCGTTGCTGTAACCCGCTTCAACCAGTTGCCCGCCACCCAGCGCCACCATGCTGCCGACCGGCGCGCCATAGTTCACGTTGTGCCCTTTCGGCACCACAATCTGGTGCGGAACGGTCAGCGGCGCGGCGTGCAGGTTATCCACCAGCCAGTCGTTGTCTTTTACAATCACCGCCGCCACGCACTGGGCGATTCCGGCCGAGGCGCAGGAGACCACCAGCGCGTTCTCCACTTTCAGCAGACCGGCGATATACGCACCGGTCTTATCCACCAGATCTTTCATTTCGAAGTAGTGATCGAGGCCATACTTCACCGTATCGACCACGTCACTCGATGGGGTCGATACGCCGAGGATCGTCATACGGCCAGAGGCGTTAATCACCGGCTTCAGGCCATACTTTTCATAAACCGAGGTCATGCGCTATTCCTTCTTCAGTGGCGATCCACGTACCAGCGACCACCGCCGCCAGCGGAACCAGATGCTTCTCACCGGCGACCTCTTCACCTTCGGAATCGATAAAGGGCCGGGTTTCCTCTTTGATGCTAAAAACAGTCAGATCGGCGTCGTAGCCGACTTTCAGCTGGCCTTTACGCAGCAGGCGCAATCCGGCGGCCGCGTTTACCGTCACGCAGTCGATGACCTGCGGCAACGTCATGCCGACGCTGAAAAATTTCGACATCACATGCGCCAGGCTGTGAACCGGCCCGGCCAGACGATTGCGGCAGTAAATGTCAGAGCTGATGGTGTCGGGCAGAATGCCCTGCGCAATCGCCACCCGGGCGACCTCAAAGCTGAAGCTGGCGCTGCCGTGGCCGACATCAAGTTTTACGCCGCGCGCAATGGCATGTTTAACCGCTGCTTTGAGTTCACCCTGCGGCGTCAGGATGCGGTTGGGTTTGCCATTAAAGCAGTGCGTGATGATGTCGCCCGTGGTGAGCAGATCGGCAATCTGGTCAAGATTGGGCGGATTATTGCCAATATGAACCATCAGTGGCAGACCGCCGCTCGCCTGCTGAATAGCCTTCGCTTTTATCAGTGGCTGGACGCCGTTCTGACCGACCACGCTGCTGCTGATGCGCGCCTTAAGGCCGACGATAAAATCGGGCAGTCGCGCTACAGCCTGCTTCACCGCCTCCCCGTCGATCTGCGTCATGTCGGCCAGCTCATTCTGAGTGACGATGCCGGTGCGGGCGATATTAATCAGCGCATAGACCTGGGTCTGTGCCGCGCGCGTCAGCTGGTAGAAATCATCGATGTGCTCTGCGCCGGTGCTGCCTGCATCGACCACCGTGGTGACACCGTGCGCTACGCCAATCGCGTCCGCTTCATCATGATAAAGGGGAGATTTGGGATAGCAGTGAACGTGGGAGTCGATCCAGCCCGAGCTGAGGTAGAAGCGACCCGCCAGATCGCGCTCGCGCCGTGCCGTGCCCTGCACGTTGCCCACGGCGGCGATGCGGCCATCCTGCAGCGCAATGTCGACCACCTGCTCATCGCTAAGGCGCGCATTGCGGATAATCAAGTCGTACATGGTTTCTCCTTAACGGCAGCCCGCTGCCGGGCTGCCGGTGAGATCAGAGAGCAATCGGGAACAGCGCACCCAGGATCATCGCGCCGAGAATCGCACCGCCGGTGATCGGCTTGTTCCAGAGATAGAACAGCAGCGCACCCAGCAGCGAACCCAGACCAATCGGAATCGAGGCCGCCATGGCGGACAGGATAATCAGCGGACCCAGAAAGCGCCCTGAGGCATTACCGGCTCCCATCATCACGTCTGCGCCGTAGGTGGAGTCGCTCTGATTGATGGTGAATTTACGCGCCAGAATAATCAGGTAGCCAATCGCCACACCAATCACCAGGCCCGTCACCAGCGAGGCCGCAAAATTCGCTACCGGAAAGACGATGCCCGCGCCCAGCAGCAGTGCCGGCACGCCCAGGCCGACGCCGGTCTGAATCGCCCCGCCGATATCCAGAATGCCCACCAGTGAACCTTCAATAATGCGGGCAAACAGGAAACTGGCACCAAAAGCGGCGACTGCGCCGTAGACGCCGGTCTCCATGCCTGCGCGCAGCATCGACACAAATGCCACTTCGTTGAACGCGCCGATGCCGTAGAGGTAATACATGTGCGTCCCGGCAAAGACACCCGAGGAGAGCAAGCCAACAAAGATCGGGAAAGACCAGTCGGCATACCAGAAGCCTTTATTTTCGTTCATCGCATCGCCTCTTATTTGCCGCTGACTGAGTTGTGGATCATGTCGAGCCAGCCGGGAATGCCGAGCTGGAAGGACTGCAGCAGCTTCATATCGAAACCACGGAAGAAGCCGCTCAGCACAAACAGCAGCACGATAGCGGTCATCATCACTTTGGTAACCCGATTCCAGCCGCTCTCTTCCACCCCTTTGCCGATCAGAATACCCAGCACCAGCCCAGGCACGGCGTTGCCCATGATTAGCTGTGCCAGACCGCCAAAAATGGTGGCCCAGAAGCCTGACTTTTTACCTGCGTCGATTGCTGCCAGCCAGAAGATTACCGGCATCACCGTGTTCACCAGCAGGTTAGCGGCGGGCACCAGCACTTTGACTGCGGTAACCTGCAGCGCAGCGGGAACAGCTGACGCGGTAGAGTTGAGAAAGGCAACGACGATCATGCCGATAATGCCGCAGGCGATGGCCATTTTTTTCGGGTCGTGCAGCGTCTCTGCCACATTACGATTCTTCACCATCAGCGCGGCCGCGCCCCAGTTTGGGATGATGCGGTGATCGACATCCTGCGTGAATGAACCGGCTGCAACCGACGATGCCCAGGCATTGAAAAAGAAGCCAAGACCAAAGGAGAAATGAGAGGCCGGATCGCCTTCGCACGAGTTCAGCTCGCCCAGCGTACGAAAGGCGCCCATGCCCTGGGTGGTGGGCGCGTGGAACATGCGTGCAGCACCCGCCCCCACACCCACACCGACCAGTCCGCCAATGATCAACGACTTAAACAAAATGATTAAAAACATGTTGTTGTACCTTGTTGTCGTTTTTACCCATCCTGCCTCAGCGCCCGCGTCGCTCCGGTCTTAGCGTCGCGCTATCGCGACAGCTGAGATTCGGTTCAGTAGCGGGCTGATGTAAACAGGTTCTGTTTTACGATGCCGCCGTAAACGTCACCCGTTCGGTGTCGAAAACGGTGACGCTGACGGTGATCTCCAGGGTGACGCTGAAGCTTCGCCGCTGACGTGCCAGAAAGAAGAAGAGAAACTTCTCGGTTTTGACGCTCTCCTGCGCGCGCAGCACCCGGACATCCTGCGGTTCGATGCGCAGCAGAATTTTTTGCGTCGCGCGCAGAACCTGGTTTTGCACCCGACTCAGCGCGTCTGCAAAGGCTTTCGCTTTGGTATCGCCTTTGCCTTCGACCGTCACCTGAGTAACGTATTGTTCTTTCATAATCAGCTGCCGTGCTTCTTGTTCCAGGCCTGCACCAGCCGCTCGCCTAACTCTTCTTTATCCATGAAACCAAAACCCAGTACCGTGGCACCTTCATTAATGGCGGTGACGCCCTCATCGATAGAGCGCATACCATGCTTTGCTTTGTAGCCATATTTGTTCTGGGCGGTAATGGCGCCAGCGCCGCCGCTGCCGCAGAAGGAGATACCGAAATCGGCATTTTCTGCCTTCATCACGTCACCCAGTTTCATATCAGCCGCCACACCGGGTACCACAACAGCACGGCCACCCGCTTTTTCGATGCCAATAGCCACTTTCTGGCCTTTACCTAAACGATCGCCAATCACTACTGTTACCATGTTGTCTTCCTCTCTAGTTGTTGGATCGCGCGACTTCAATATGCACTGACAGCAGCCAGGCCTCTTCCCGGGGCAGATTGCCAAACAGATCGACCACCTGCTGCGCCAGTGCCACGGTTTCCGGTGGAATATCTTCAAACAGCTCCGCTTCCACGTCCGGCAGCGGCTCTCCGCTCAGCGAGCGTGACGCCATGGCGCCGACATGGGATTGCAGCATCTGCTGCTGGACCGCGTTGGGCTGAATGCCATGCTGCTGATAGAGCGCCGCAATCTGCGTCATTACGCTGTCAGCCAGTTGCTGCACTTTCTCCGGTGACGCTTCATACACCGGGACGCCCTTATTGCTCACCTTGCTACTCCTGTTAAACCGGATAATTCGCGTTAAAAATAAATTAACGGTCATCACCCCGACTGTGGAGAGGCAACATTTCCAGCAGTAAGTGGAAATTGACGTGAAGGTTGTGCGTCAGATCGCAGCCTGCACGCTTAGTGCGACAGGCGTCGCATAATGCGCAAAATGCGGGTTTTAACAGGTAAAGACGACGATGTTGTGCGGCGACAGGCGCGTTGCAAGAGGCTTTACGGCGCGGTAATAAGCAGAAGTGATGGTAAAAATCGCCGGTCAGGGTGACCGGCGATCTGATTAACGGAATTTCTTATGGTTGGTATTGCGGATGTCATCAAATTTAGCAGCTTCGCGCTTAGCGCCATCCACGTTGTTGGCTTTCGCCAGTGCACTGACCACGTCGATCTGCGCAATCAGCGAATCGAGGCCCGCCTGATAATCTTTGACCTGCGCGCTATCAGCAGGCTGACCTTCCAGCTTATCCGGCGTTGATTTTTTGGCATCCTGCGCCGCGGCACGCATTTTGGTTAACGCCTGCTGCATCTCCTGAGCATTGTCACTTTTCTTGACGATTTTCAGGTTCGCATTCAGCGTGTCCATATCCTTTTCCAGATCCGCCGCATAGAGGCTGACGCTGGAGAACAACAGAGAAGCCGACAACATTGCAATCACATGCTTACGCATCATTATTTCCTTTTTATTGTGATGAAAAAAAAGCAGCCTGCAGGCTGCTTCAGAAATCCATCTTATTGTCCCGCTATTTTCATCTCAGGCAGTAACACGGAACCGCACTGGATATTACTGCGGGTTTCAATATCGTCACCAATGGTCACCATGTTGCGCCACATCTCTTTGAGATTTCCGGCGATAGTGACTTCGCTGACCGGGTACTGAATAACGCCATTCTCGACCCAGAAACCGGCTGCACCGCGTGAGTAGTCCCCAGTAATGGCGCTGACGCCCTGGCCCATCAGTTCAGTCACCACTAATCCGGTGCCCATCTGCTTCAGCAGTTCGTCAAAGCTGTGGCCCTGGCCCGCAATGCGCCAGTTATGGATGCCACCAGCATGACCGGTGCTGGTCAGGCCCAGTTTACGGGCTGAATAGCTGGTCAACAGCCAGGTCTGCAGCACACCATCTTTGATGATGTCGCGCGCCTGAGTCCGCACCCCTTCGCTGTCGAATGGCGTGGAGGCGAGCCCTTTCAGCAGATGCGGCTGCTCATTAATAGTGAGCCACTCCGGCAGGATCTGCTGCCCCATGGAATCCAGCAGGAAGGTCGATTTACGGTACACGCTGCCACCGCTGATCGCGCCCACCAGATGACCAAACAAGCCGGTCGCCACTTCAGAAGCAAAAATCACCGGGGCTTTCATGGTCGGCAGTTTACGCGGAGCCAGACGGGAGAGCGTACGGCGTGCGCACTCTGCACCCACCCACTCCGGGCTTTTCAGATCCTCAAACGCACGGCCAATGGTATAAGCGTAATCACGCTCCATATTGCCATCCTGCTCGGCAATGACGCTGCTGGAGAGCGAGTGGCGGCTTGAGCAGTAGCTCTGCAACATACCGTGGCTGTTGCCAAAGACTTTGATGCCGACGTGGCTATTGAAACTGCCCCCTTCGGTGTTCGTAATACGCTTGTCTGCACGCAGCGACGCCTGCTCCGCCTGTGCCGCCAGTTCAATGGCGCGGTCGGCGTCAATCTCCCACGGATGGTAGAGATCCAGGTCCGGCGCATCATACGCGAGTAACTCCGCGTCAGCCGGGCCGGCAAACGGATCGGGCGAGGTGTAGCGCGCAATATCAATCGCCGCCTGCACGGTGCGTTTGATGGCGTCCGGACTGAGGTCGGTCGATGAGGCGCTGCCTTTACGATTCTGATGATAGACGGTGATGCCCAGCGCACCATCGCTGTTGAATTCGACGTTTTCCACTTCGCCATAGCGGGTGCTGACCCCGATGCCGGTAGTTTTACTTACTGCCACTTCCGCGCTGTCAGTGCTTACTTTAGCCAGTTCAAGTGCCTGCGCAATGGCCTGCTCCAGGACTTTTCGCTGTTCTGCAACCTGAGTAGATACGTTCATCGACCTGCCCATAATCTTATGTGTGAATGATTTGAGTCTATCAGAGTCAGAGAACAATTTCGCAGTCACCCGATAAACTGGTACGATTAGCCTCTTTTTTTTGGGAGCCCGGAAATGACCAAACAGCCCGATGAGTGGCTCGACGATGTGCCAGATAATGACGAAGAAGAAGATGAAGAGATTATCTGGGTCAGTAAGAGTGAAATTAAACGCGATGCAGAAGAGTTAAAGCGCCTGGGTGCCGAACTGGTTGATCTGGGTAAAAACTCGCTGGATAAAATCCCGCTGGATGAGCGCCTGCGTAACGAAGTTGAACTGGCGCAGCGCATTAAGAAAGAGGGTCGCCGCCGTCAGCTGCAGCTGATCGGTAAACTGCTGCGCAGTATAGATGTGGAGCCGATTCGTGTTGCGCTGGACAAGCTCAATAATCGCCACAATCAGCAGGTTGCACTGTTCCATAAACTGGAAATGTTGCGCGATCGTCTGATTGAGCAGGGCGATGAGGCGATGGGCGATGTGATTGCGCTCTATCCCGAAGCCGATCGTCAGCAGTTACGCAGCATGATTCGTAACGCGCAGAAAGAGAAAGCGGGCAATAAGCCGCCGAAGTCTGCACGTCAGATTTTCCAGTATCTGCGCGAGCTGGCCGAAGCGAAGTAATGCCATGGCAGACGTGCTCAGACAGAGCACGGCCAGGGCAGGAAGTCTGAGCGGATTTGTAACGGCAAGAGATGAAAGGATTTACCAGGATTTTCCTGCAAAATAAGCGCCCTGTCGGGCGCCTGTCATATCAGGCCAGCCTGTCCAGCAGCTTCTGATGAATACCGCCGAACCCGCCGTTGCTCATGACCAGAATCGTGTCGCCTGGCTGAGCGGCTTTGACCACCATTTCGACCAGGGTATCGATATCCGCACTCCAGTGCGCAGGCGGTATACACGCTTCTGCCACGTCTGAAACCTGCCACGGAATATGGTGAGGCTGGAACAGGAAGACCTCATCAGCCCGCGCCAGAGACGGGGCCAGATCGTTTTTGCTGACGCCCATCTTCATCGTGTTGGAGCGTGGCTCCAGTACCGCCAGGATACGTGCTCTGCCGCCCACTTTACTGCGCAGCGCAGCCAGTGTTGCCAGAATCGCGGTCGGATGATGCGCGAAGTCATCATAGACTTTGATGCTGTTCACTTCACCGCGCAGCTCCAGCCGGCGACGTGCATTGATAAAGGTGTTCAGCGCCTGGCCTGCATCTTCCGGCTTCACACCGACATGCCGCGCGGCCGCAATCGCCATCAGGCCATTGTGCATGTTGTGTTCGCCAACCAGGCCCCAGTTCACTTCCCCGACTTTTTCGCCGTCGAGCCAGATTTCCCAGTGAGAGGCATCGTTGGTCAGCTTCTTCGCCTGCCAGCGCCCGTGCTCGCCAACGCTCTCCTGCTCACTCCAGCAGCCCATCGCCATTACCTGTTTGAGGTTAGGATCATGTTCCGGCAACAGGATCTTGCCCTGACCCGGCACGATCCGCACCAGATGGTGGAACTGCTTCTGGATCGCCCGCAGATCATCAAAGATGTCAGCATGATCAAACTCAAGGTTGTTGAGGATCAGGGTACGCGGACAGTAATGGACGAACTTGGAACGCTTGTCGAAAAACGCGCAGTCATACTCATCCGCTTCAATGACGAAGAATGGACTTTTTCCTAATTTTGCTGAGACATCGAAGTTTCCTGGTACACCACCAATAATGAAGCCGGGTTCAAGGGCGCATGCCTCGAGAATCCACGCTGCCATGCCTGCTGTGGTGGTTTTACCGTGGGTTCCGGCCACTGCCAGTACCCAGCGATCGCGCAGCACAAAATCGTGCAGCCACTGTGGGCCAGAGAGGTAGGGAATGTTGCGTTCCAGTACGGCTTCCACGCAAGGATTACCCCGCGTCATCGCATTGCCGATGATGACTAAGTCAGGCATCGGATCCAGCTGGCTGGCGTCATAACCTTCCGTTAATTCAATGCCTTGCTGTTCGAGCAGGGTACTCATTGGCGGATAAACGTTGGCGTCTGAACCGGTCACCTGATGACCAAGTGAACGTGCCAGCATCGCCAGACCGCCCATAAAAGTGCCACAAATCCCGAGGATGTGAATGCGCATAACATGATCCATTACTCAAAAGTTCGGCGCACAGTGTAACGCCGCTCGCAGACGGAAGAAACGGATTAGGACTATGGTTTTTGAAGTTCATTCGGCTAAACTGCGTACGCATCCGTTGGCAGACTGTTACGCGTGCTGCCACTCCATCGAAGATTCAGGGAATGTGTTATGAAAACGTTGGGCGAATTTATCGTCGAGAAGCAGCACGACTTTCCGCACGCCACAGGTGAACTGACGGCGCTGATTTCAGCTATCAAGCTGGGTGCCAAAATTATCCACCGCGACATCAACAAAGCCGGTTTAGTGGATATTCTCGGTGCCAGCGGCGTGGAGAATATTCAGGGTGAACAGCAGATGAAGCTTGATCTGTTTGCCAACGAAAAACTGAAGGCAGCACTGAAAGCACGTGGCATCGTCGCCGGTATCGCTTCTGAGGAAGAAGACGAGTTCGTTATCTTTGAAGGTGAGGAAAACGGTAAGTACGTGGTGTTAATGGATCCACTGGATGGTTCTTCTAACATCGACGTTAACGTTTCCGTCGGCACCATTTTCTCTATTTATCATCGCGTTAGCGAACCCGGCACGCCAGTGGTTGAAGCGGACTTCATGCAGCCAGGCAACAAGCAGGTTGCTGCCGGTTACGTGGTCTACGGCTCATCCACCATGATGGTTTATACCACCGGCGCAGGTGTGCATGCGTTTACTTATGATCCGTCACTGGGTGTATTCTGCCTCAGTCACGAACGTATGACCTATCCGCCAACCGGATACACCTATTCGATCAACGAAGGTAACTACATTCGTTTCCCGCAGGGTGTGAAGAAATATCTGAAGTTCTGTCAGGAAGAGGATCTGCCAACGCATCGTCCTTATACCTCACGTTACATCGGCTCGCTGGTTGCGGATTTCCACCGTAATCTGCTGAAAGGCGGTATCTACCTCTATCCAAGTACCGCCAGCCATCCTCAGGGCAAGCTACGTTTGCTGTATGAGTGCAACCCGATGGCGTTCCTGGCCGAGCAGGCGGGCGGTAAAGCGACCGACGGTCAGAGACGTATTCTGGATATTCCACCGGTCACGCTGCATCAGCGTTGCCCGTTCTACTGCGGTAACGAGGCGATGGTGAACGACGTTGAGCGTTTCCTGGCTGAGTTCCCGGATTGCCGTCAGGGTTAATCCGGAAGTAGTATAAAAAGTCATATAGATAGGGCGCGATTTCGCGCCCTATCTGTTTTTTACGCTGTCTGCAATCTGAACTGCGCCATCGTTGACTGAAGCTGGTCGGATTGTGCTTCCAGCGACTGAGTGGCAGCGGTTGCCTGCTCTACCAGCGCGGCGTTCTGCTGAGCCGCGGCATCCATCTGCGTGACGGCCAGATTGACCTGCTCAATGCCACGGCTCTGCTCGTCGGAGGCCATCGAGATCTCTTTCATCAGTGCCGTGACGCGCATCACCTCACCAGAAATCTCATCCATGGTTTCCCCGGCGCGCGTCGCCATCTCACTGCCCTCTTTCACCCGAGACTGTGAGTCACTGATCAGCGTGCGGATCTCTTTGGCTGCGTTAGCACTGCGCTGTGCCAGCGTGCGCACTTCATTTGCCACCACCGCAAAGCCACGGCCCTGCTCGCCTGCACGCGCCGCTTCCACGGCGGCATTGAGCGCCAGGATGTTAGTCTGGAAAGCGATGCCATCAATCACGCTGAGAATGTCGCCGATACGATTGGCGCTTTCGGTGATCTCATTCATTTTTTCCATCACGTAGCTGACGACCTCAGCGCCGCGATCGGCAGTATCGGAGACCGCGCTTGCCAGCTGGTTCGCCTGCTGAGCATTTGTGGCGTTAAGTCGCACGGTGGCTGTAAGCTGCTCCATACTGGCCGCCGTCTGCTCCAGCGAGGCGGCGGACTCTTCGGTGCGCTGAGACAGATTGACGTTACCGGCCGCCAGTTCACGGCTGCCGATGTCGATCTGCATACTCGCTTCACGCACCTGACTCACTGAGGTCCGCAATGAGTCCTGCATCCCGCTCAGTGCATGGTTAAGCCGGCCCAGCTCATTGTTGCTGGACGGTGGCAGCGCCTGCGACAGATCACCCGCCGCGATCTGCTCAAGATGGACAATCGCCTGGTTCAGCGGCTGCAGCAGCATCCGGCGCAGCAGTTGCCAGGCAAGCACCAGCAGCAGCAACGTTAATATCCCTGCCACACCGATCAGGATTTTCATTTTGGTTTCGTTTTGGGCCGCCTGCACCAGCTGAGCCTGCGTGACCTGGTCAGCAAACTGGCTGAAGTCAGTGACCGCCTTATCGTAACTGGCCGCCAGTGTTGCCAGGTTGCCTTCCAGCAGCTGGTAATATTCGTCGGTATATTGCTTATCCAGCGCGTCCATCATCGGTTTGATGCCCTGGTCGAGATAGGCTTTGTAACTGGCTGAAACCGCATCCGCCAGCATCTTACCGTGCGCCGTCACCGTTCCTGCGTCCACAAAGCGCTTCAGGTTGAGTTGTGATGACACCACATCCGCCTGTGAGAGTTTTGTAACTGCCGCGCCCTCTTCCAGCATACCAATTTCAATTTTACGCACTGCCAGCGCCGCGTTAGCGCGGGCACGCATCAGATCTGAATTGCTCTTATAAAGACTGTTCAGCTCGATCCCCTGAATGCGGTTAACCACATCCAGCGAGCGGTTTCCTTTGTTAATTGCCACGATACCCATAGAACTCACCGCCAACAGCAGCAGTGTCATAAATGCCAGCAAAGCCAGCAACCCCGTGCGAAGTGATAACTGTTTCATCCTGATAGTTTCCGTGTATGTGAAAAGGCGAATTTCAAGCGGCCTCAAAGCGGAGGAATTATCGGCAGTAACGGTCCGAAACTTTAACGCTGATTAGTGTTAACAACTTGATCATCACAGAAACATCCATCAAGCTGATTGCCGCCCATCCGTTATCCGGAGAAAAGAATGAAACCAGGTTTGTTTCTGATGCTGATCTGCCTCAGCACATCGGCGCTGGCAGAGGATATACCGTCAGACGCTTCGCCTGATCGCTGCCTCAATAATGCCTCAACGACTCTTGCAATGAATCAGTGCTACGCGGCAGCAAGCAAGGTCTGGGATCAGGCGATGAATAAGCAGTACAACAAGCTGATGAAAACGCTCTCCGGCGAACCGAAGAACAAACTGCGTGCCGCTCAGCGTGCCTGGCTGAGCTACCGCGACAGCTGGCTGGAGGCGAGTCGCAGTCAGCTCAGTTCTCAGGGAACACTGGGTAGTGTCGCCCTGAGCGCGCAGAGTCTGAGCCTGGTGCGGAATCAGGCGCTGATGTTGCAATCACTTTCTAAAGGCAGTTGTGCGAATCCCGATGACTGCTGATCGATAACTGGCTTTTGCACTGGCGGAAGTCAGTGCGTTCCATAACCTTCAGGGAGAAACCATGGCTGCTTACGCCTCGACCATCATTCTGATTTGCCTCGCCGTGCTGAGTTATTTCGTACACAACAATGCGGTCACGATTTCGATTCTGGTGCTGCTGGCGATTAAAATTACCCCGCTGGCGCAGTTCTTCCCCTACGTCGAAAAACAGGGCATTACCTTAGGCATCATTATTCTTACCGTGGCAGTCATGGCGCCGCTGGCGAGCGGCTCACTGCCCGCCTCCGCCTTAATCAAATCCTTTGCCAACTGGAAGTCGATTGTGGCGATTCTGGTGGGGATTTTTGTCGCCTGGCTGGGCGGTCGTGGCGTGAATTTTATGAGCGTACAACCCTCTGTAATCGGAGGTCTGCTGATTGGTACGGTGATAGGCGTCGCGTTCTTTCGTGGCGTGCCAGTAGGGCCACTGATTGCCGCAGGCATTGTTTCACTGTTTGTGGCAGCTAAGTAGCGTTTGGGCGCATTCCGAAACGCCAAAAAGGGGGCATACATTCAGAGTCAGTTGGCTATAATAGCCGACACTCAACATACGACTACTGAAGGAATACCAGATGAGTTTGAACCAGGTGCCAGCAGGTAAAGACCTGCCAGAAGATATCTACGTTGTCATTGAGATCCCAGCGAACGCTGATCCGATCAAATATGAAGTTGATAAAGAGTCTGGTGCCCTGTTTGTAGACCGTTTCATGTCTACCGCCATGTTCTATCCGTGCAACTACGGTTACATCAACCATACCCTTTCTCTGGATGGTGATCCGGTTGACGTACTGGTTCCAACCCCGTATCCACTGGTCCCAGGCTCCGTGATCCGCTGCCGTCCGGTTGGCGTGCTGAAAATGACCGACGAGTCTGGTGAAGATGCCAAACTGGTTGCCGTTCCGCACACCAAGCTTTCTAAAGAGTACGATCACATCAAAGATGTGAACGACCTGCCAGAACTGCTGCGTGCACAGATCACCCACTTCTTTGAACACTACAAAGATCTGGAAAAAGGCAAATGGGTGAAAGTGGATGGCTGGGATAACGCCGAAGCCGCTAAAGCTGAAATCATCTCCTCTTATGAGCGCGCACAGAAGAAGTAATTCTGCTGCCGGTTTGTAAGTCGAAAAAAAAACACCGTCCAAATGGACGGTGTTTTTGTTCAGGCCTCTGGCTCCTCATCACGCTTTAGCCAGTCACCACTCATAATGCGCTGGCGTCCTGCCACTGAGCGTTGATAAACATAAAGCCATGCACTGCCAAACGGCGTCTGAGTCAGAAATCGTTTGTACTCTCCCCCTTTGGTGCGAAGCGCATCCAGCTCCGCCAGGGTTGAGGCATCAATGCGGTACACCTCACAATGTACCGCTCCATTGCCCTCTATAACGCCGGGATAATGGCCCAGACTATACAGCTCAAAGCCTTCAATCTGGTGATCACCCAGCCACTGCGCATTGGTCATCCAGTGACTGTTTCCCTGTTTGCGCCGTAAACTGCCGTAGACAATTATTCGCATTGCTAAAACTCAAACTGATAGAGCAAATCGAGAGCCTGATCCACACCGGACACGGCTTCCAGATAGAGCTTAGGCATCAGGCGGTAACGCAAGGTTAACGTCGCCAGTGAATCAAATATGCCAACACCGTATTTTACCTGCAGACCCGGTAGCACGTAGCCGCTGACCTGCACCTGCTGGCTATCGCCAACACCGGCAGTATCAACGGCGAGATTGCTGACACCGAAGGTCTCTCCGATTTTACCCACAACCTGACCACTTTGTGCAACCCCTAAGCCAACAAGTGCCGACGTTAGAGCGTTACTGTCGCCGTCGCTGCCTAATCCCTGACCACGCAGCAGGTAGGAAAGCGCTTCCTGTTGCGACATCGCCGGATCGGAGAAGACTTCCGCTTTAGGTTCATCGGCAAGGCCGGTCACGCGCAGACCGGCAGTGACGCCATCTTCCGTCGCATCCGGGTTACGAATGGCTTCCAGGTTAACGTAAGGCTGATCAGGCGGCCCGGCAAACTGCAGCTCACCTTTACGCACAATCAGATCCTGACCATAGGCGTGGAAGCGACCGGATGGAATGTTGATCTGGCCGTTTAAGCCCAGTCCTGACTTATCCTGCACCATTTTCAGATCGCCATTCAGCTTCGCTTTCAGACCAAATGCGGACAGACGCACATCGTTGCCGACGTGGATCACCAGGTTACTGTTAATCGGAATCGCAGCGGTTTGCGGTGCAATTGGCTTCAGCTGTTTATCCAGCATCACCTCATCTGACGAGACGCCCGTCGCGCTTTCCGGCACTTCCTGCACCGTAATGCGCGCCCACGGAATATCGACGCTGCCATCAAGGTTAAAGGCGGCTGGCGTCGCTTCAAATACCAGATCCGGCGAGACATCCATGCGCACCATCGGCGGCACGGTGACGCGAACCCGACTGCCCTGCGCCGCAATGCGCGCACGCCAGTTATCGAGCTGGCTCCAGTCGGCGTTACCGCTGAGATTGATGTTGCCCTGTGCAGTCTGGACCAGTCCGTTCAGGGTAGAGCTCATACCGTTGAACACCAGATTCAGGTTGGCGGCGGTCAGATCGACCGGCATAAAGTTGCCATCCACATCCACACCCGTCAGACCCAGCTGCCCAAACACCTGTGGCTGCTGCACACTTCCCCCCAGGCGAAGGCTGCTGTTCAGGCTGCCTTTGATCTTCTCGCCCTGCATCAGCGCAGGATTGATCATCGCCAGCGAGATATTGCGGATGTTCACGTTACCGCCCAGCGTGCGGCGATTTTGCGGATCGTCGATCTGCACGTTGCCATCCAGCTGCCCGTTTTTGGCAATGCGGATCAGCCAGTCGAGCTGCGCGCGACCGTTTCGCAGTGCGGCATTCAGGTTAAGCGTGTCAAAGGCGATCGGCAGGCTGTTGCCCTGAACATCCTGCACCACTTTTACGCCGTTACCCTTCAGCGCCACAGTACCGGTTGGCAGGCTGCCATCCGCCGTCCAGTTAACGCGTACATCGCCACTGAACAGGCCGCTGAGCTGGGTTGCCTCCGGCATAAATGGCTTGACCATCGCAAGGTCAAAACGGTTCAGCACCACATGCGCCTTACCTGCCGGGCCCGCTTCAATCGGCTCCGGTACACAAATTTGTGCATTGGGGTTCTGCCAGCAATGCGGCCCGATGGTCGCCGTCTGACGGCTGTTCAGATAGTCGATGGCCATGGCGCGGGTCAGACGCCACTCGCCCACGGGCGTGTCAAAGCGGGTATCGTTTAGCGAGCCTTTCCAGCGCTCGGTCTGGCGATCAAAGCTGCCGTTGAGCGCCAGCTGACCCGAGACCGGTTTGCCCTGCACAGTCAGCTTCATCTGATGCTGACGCTCATTCCCCTCTGCATTCAGCGTCAGCAGGCCGATGTTCAGCGCATCCTGCTTCAGTTGCTCAACGCGAAGTTGCAGTTTACCGGCGACCTGTTCGCCGGAGCGGACATCGCCATTCAGGGTGACGCGATTAATCTGCATCTGCTGCCAGCGCAGACCACGGGCATTGAGATCGGCCAGCAGCTGCGGTGCCTTCAGAGTGCCACGCGCTTTAATCGTGCCGTTGACCACGCCGCCCAGACCCGGCAGCGCATTGTCGAGCTGTGGCGCATCAATACTGGCATCAAGATCCAGACTGTCGCCCAGCGCCCCTTTGACATCCAGATGGTTGCGTCCCAGCGCCAGCTTAATACCCGGCACCGTCCACTGGTTGTAGCTGTTACCGGTCAGTGAGCCGTCAGCGGTTACGGCATTCTTTTTCACGTTACCTTTTAGCTGAAGCTGCGGCACGCTCAGCTGCCAGGTGCCGCCATACAGACTGCCGCGCGTGGTGATTTTGCCATCCAGCCGCGCGGGCCAGTCGGGATACTGTTTCGCAGTATTGATCCCTGCCAGCGTCAGCTCACTGCGCCAGCTGATTGCCTTACTCCAGTCCACCAGCGCGGTGAGATCGATATTGCCCTGCAGCGCGGCTACGCGCAGGCGATCGAGGCTGAACTGCTCAACGTTACCTTTACCCGTCAGCGAGACATTGGCCGGTGGCACAGATTCGCCCTTCACGGCGGTCTGCAGTGACATCACATAGTCGGTGGCTTTGCCTTTGAACTGATAGTCCAGGTTATCGGCCTGATACTGTATCGGTCCGGTCAGCGGCCAGCGCAGTTGCGGACTGGTCAGCTGCAGTGACAGCGGCAATCCCGCAACAGCCAGTTGGGTCGTCGCATCCAGCTGCGCATTGACCGGACCTGAGAGATTCAGGCCCAGCTTCAGCGCGTCGCGCATCGCACCGTTAAGTTTCAGCGCCAGCTTTTCGCCTTTAATCGGATCGGTATTGACCGTGCCATTCAGGGAGAAATCGACCGGCCAGTTATCCGCCAGCGTCGCCTGCCCACTCCCCTTCAGATTGCCCAGATTCGAGTCCACTTCCAGCGTCGTTAACTGCATCTGCCGATCGGCGGTTTTGGCTTTTAGCAACAACCGGCTGACAGCGATATCGGTGTCGCCGGTCACGCGCAGCTGCTCGCCCAGAATCTGCTGCACGTCAATATCCAGCGGCAGACGGAAATCAGGCAATGCCGGTAGCAGCGGTTGCGCAAACATCGCCTGCAGCGTTTCGCCCAGCGGTTTCTCAGCGGGATGCGGCTGCTGAACTTTCGGATCGACCACCTCTTCCTTCACCACTTTTGCCGCTTTTGGCAGCGCAATCAGCAGGCTTTGGATATGGGTCGGATTCAGCGTCAGCGCACGATCCTGCCACTGCAGGCCCGTGGTGAAATCAAGCAGCGAGATCGCGGTGTCATCAACCTTCACATTGATGTTGTGCAGGCCAAGATGACGCAGCGTGATGGGGTATGGTGTGCTGAGGTTAGTGTTGCTACTCTCCTCTTCCGGTGCGGCGGCGGCAGGTGCCATTTTCTTGCTGTCGACGACCACGCTGATATCGCGCAGGGAGACATCGTTGACGCACACGGAGGAGTGCAGCAGGCAGTTGAGATCCACCGCCAGGTGAATCTGCCCGGCATCAACACTGACGCCGGGCATCTCAAAGCGCAGACCGTTAAGGGTCAGGTTACGCCAGCCGCCATCGACCTGTTTGATCGACAGGCCAGGCACCCAGCGCGATGCGCCCTTGAGCACTAAATGCAGTCCCGGCGTGGTCCCGATTAAAAATGCCACGCCACCCAATAGCACAACCAGAAAGATCAGAATACCGATCAGGACCTTTTTCCACAGCTTCATAGTTCAGGCCCCAGTCCTACGTAAAATTGCAATCCATGCTCCTCGTCATCCCCGATAGGTCTGGCAATATCAAATTTGATGGGGCCAACCGGTGAAGACCAGCGCACACCGACACCTGCACCGGTTTTGATATTGCTCTGTTTAATGTCGTTAACCGCTTCGCCTGAGTCGACAAACACCGCGCCCCACCATTTACCGGTGACGTTATACTGATATTCCAGCGATCCGGTGGCGAGTTTTGATGCCCCGGTGAGTTTGCCGTCGTCGTCACGCGGTGAAATATTTTTGTATTTGTAACCGCGAATACTGCGGTCACCACCGGCGAAGAAGCGCAGATCCGGTGGCACCTTGTCGAAGTCGTTGGTTTCAATCCAGCCAAGATTGCCGCGCGCCACAAAGCGATGACTGTCACCGAGAGTGCGAATCCAGACGTTTTGCGCCTGCAGAATCAGGAAGTCGACGTCGGAGCCCCATGTCGTATCGGAAACGTCGACGGAGTAGCGCTGTGAGTCGCCCCAGGTCGGCATCAGACCGCCGCGCGAGCGGGTGCGGTTTACGCTGACGCCGGGATAGAGCAGCATGGTGGTATTGGTCACACTGCCCTGCGTAAAGTGATCCAGGCTCCAGCGCAGGTTGACCGCCTTCTGCCAGCCGCTGCTGCTGTCCCAGTTGCGCGACATCGCAAGCGTGGTGGTGTCGGCTTTGGTGTCGTTAAGGTCGGTACGCTTGAGGCCTCCGGAGAAGGTGTAGTACTGCTCCAGTGGGCTCTTCAGTAACGGGACTTTATAGCTGAGGTCGACCTGCTGTTCCGGCGCAGACACGTAGGCGCTGGCTGTCAGGCTGTGGCCGCTGTCGTTGATCCACGGTTTTTTCCACGTTCCTTTCAGCCGCGGACCGACGTCAGTTGAGTAGCCGACGCCGGTTTCAATGGTGTTTTCGGTGCGGGGTGACATCACGGCACTCAGCGGCAGCACTTTAGTCTGTCGTCCCTTGCTGAATTCCGGCGCGACCACCACCGAATTAAACCAGCCGGTGGCGGAGAGGCGGCGATTCAGTTCGGCCAGATCGCGTGAGCTGTAGTAATCCCCTTCTTTAAAGGGCACCAGATTTTGCAGATACTCTTCACGAATCTGCGATCCCTGAAAAGTGACGTCACCAAAGCGATAGCGCTCGCCGCTGTCGTAGTCGATATCCCAGAACGCTTCATGGCGCTCAACCGAGACGCCGAGCTGGCTTTTTTTAAAGGTGCCGTCGAAGTAGCCGTTACGCAGCGCAAGATTAGAGAAGCCGCTTTTAAATTTGTCATACTGCCCGTGGTTAAGCTGCGTGCCCACTTTGGGCCGTCCCTGCTTCACCCAGGCTTTGTAATCAGGATCATTGCGCGCATCACCTTCCACCACAATGGTGCTGCCGCCAATTTTGACAGCCTCGCCCGGCGTCACATGTGCGACTAATACCGGCCGTCCTCCCTTCGCAGGCGCGGGGCGGGATTCGAAATCGATGGTCGGCTCGTAATAACCAAGGGCGCGCAGCCCCTCTTTTATTGCAACAGAGACACGTGCACGAAAACGGCCATCATTCGAGACCTCGTCGCTGCCGATGGTGGAAAGGCGCGCTCTGACATTCTTTTGCAGATCCCCGGTTAAGCCATCTACCTGTAATCGCACGGTCGCCGCCTCAAGGGCGGGCGCGGCAAGCAGCAGGCCAGCTATGCAATAAACATAAAATCGTGGCACCTGTACTCCTGTTAATCATGCCGGCCCCTTTTCCGCGGGGCACTTATTAATCATCTTTGCCCGCACTACCGCAACGGCAACATCCTCATCATAGCCGCACTTTATGGCAAACGGCGGCGCAAAATCGACTTCTAACTCAAATAACGCGGCTATTGTCGGTAAATGGGGGGATTGATACAACTCCTGCAGGCGGGAATGAGCGGTCCAAAATGATTCACTCAGATAAATCTGAGTCGATAACGTACCGTTCTGCCTGCTAATCCTGAGGGAAGCGGCAGATTGCCCTCTGGCGGCCCGATGAGCGCTCCTGCTATAATCTGCCACCACAGGCATTCCGCCTGTTTTCATTTCTGCCCCGACATGTACGTTGTCGAACTGGCGCAGACATTTTTGGCACGGATAGCTCTGTTTCACGGATAAACCAACTCTGTTTGCGCTTACCCACGCTGCCCAGGCCAAAAATGACAAGTGGATAACCCTTTGGATCTCATATGTTAGATAGCTTGCTTGTCATTTTATTGCTGATTGTAATCAGTGCCTTTTTCTCCCTGTCGGAGATCTCGCTGGCGGCCGCCCGTAAGATCAAACTGAAACTTCTGGCCGACGAAGGCAACGTCAATGCCCAGCGTGTGCTGAAAATGCAGGAAACGCCGGGCATGTTCTTCACCGTGGTGCAGATTGGCCTTAACGCTGTCGCCATCCTGGGCGGTATTGTCGGCGACGCGGCATTTTCACCGGTTTTCAGCGGCCTGTTTAACCGCTTTGTTTCGCCGGAACTGGCGGAACAGCTCAGCTTTATCTGTTCATTCACCATCGTGACCAGCCTGTTTATCCTGTTTGCCGACTTAACACCAAAGCGGGTTGGCATGGTCGCACCGGAAACCATCGCGCTGCGCATCATCAATCCGATGCGTTTCTGCCTGTTAGTGATGCGTCCGCTGGTATTTCTGTTTAATGGCCTGGCCAACGTCTTCTTCCGTATTTTCAAGCTGCCGATGGTGCGTAAAGATGACATCACCTCCGACGATATCTACGCGGTGGTGGAAGCCGGTGCGCTGGCGGGCGTTCTGCGCAAGCAGGAGCATGAGCTGATTGAAAACGTGTTTGAGCTGGAGTCACGTACCGTTCCCTCTTCAATGACCTCACGCGAGAATATTGTCTGGTTTGATCTGCACGAAGATGAGACCAGCCTCAAGACCAAAATCGCCCAGCATCCTCATTCGAAGTTTCTGGTCTGCAGCGGCGACATCGATCATATCGTTGGCTATGTCGACTCAAAAGAGCTGCTGCTGCGCGTACTCGGCAATCAAAGCATGGCGCTGAACAGCGGCCTGCAGATTCGCTCTGCGCTAATCGTGCCGGACACGCTGACGCTCTCAGAAGCGCTGGAAAGTTTTAAAACCGCTGGTGAAGATTTCGCGGTGATCATGAACGAATATGCGCTGGTCGTGGGCATCATTACGCTGAATGACGTCATGACCACACTGATGGGCGATCTGGTCGGTCAGGGCATGGAAGAGCAGATCGTGGCGCGCGATGAGAATTCATGGCTGGTTGAAGGCGGCACACCGATTGATGACGTAATGCGCGTGCTGGACATCGATGATTTCCCGCAGTCAGGCAACTACGAAACCATCGGCGGCTTTATGATGTATATGCTGCGTAAGATTCCAAAGCGTACCGATTTTGTGAAGTTTGCTGGCTATAAGTTCGAAGTGGTAGATATCGATAGCTACCGTATCGATCAGCTGCTGGTCACCCGCATTGATGAACGACCACCCGTGCTGAACCTGACCAAAACCGAAGAAGAGTAAATGACTCAGAGCGTGTCCCGGCGGCTATTATTGTCCCAGGCAGTCCTGGATACAGAGCGCGCGGAACAACCGGAACGTTTACGTAGCAGTTGGAGATTGTGGGCACCGTCCGTGTTCGGACAGGCAAAGGGAATAGCCTGATAGGTCATACACTAAGGGCGCCATCGGCGCCCTTGTTATTAGTTGAACTCAAGTTTGAGACGAACGACCTGGCGGTTAATTTCTGACATCACGCTCAGGTGCTGTTTGTCTTTGACGCGAGGGATTAATACTTTCCCTTTATCGAACTCGAACGCGCCCACGTCCTTGATATACAACCTTCCTTTGAACAGCGTTTTTACATATTTCGCTATTTGTAGCGGATTATAGCGCTGGAAGATCTTCATGCTGTTTAACTCCTGTACATTTTTAAGCACGCTTCGCCGTTTCCAAATTTGGTTCCAGCCCATGAAGCGCGAATTCGCGATAACTATAGAACACTAAAACTGACTGATGTTCCTAAAAGTGAATTTTTTTACTGAATTGACACATCATTACAGAACACTCTGTTATCAGGCTCACACAACACAGTATAAACCTTCATTGATTAAGGAATTGTGGCGGCCATAACAAACCTGACACCTTTCCAGGACAGGCGCATCATCCCTGCTTACTATTGCAGTAAAATGACTGACTGGTCTGATCACCTAAGGAAATAACAATGCGTATAACCCTGGCAGCTGTGGCGTTGTCTCTGTTGATACCGGCAGGCGCGATGGCTCATAACCTCAGACTGGATATGCGGGTACCGGCTGTAGGCGTGAATGACAAAGGCGAGCTGTTATTGCAACAGGAGAAGTTTAGCTACAAAAACTGGAATAGCGCGCAGCTCAGCGGAAAAGTTCGCGTCATCCAGCATATTGCGGGGCGCTCATCTGCGAAAGAGATGAACGCGGCACTGGTAGAAGCGATCAAAGCCGCGAAGCTGCCGCATGATCGCTATCAGACCACCACCATCGTCAATACCGATGACGCGATTCCGGGCACGGGCATGTTTGTGCGCAGCAGCGTCGAGACCAACAAGCAGCAATATCCCTGGTCTCAGTTTGTCATAGACAGCAAAGGCAACGTGCAGCACAGCTGGCAGTTACAGCCTGGTGGTTCCGCCATAGTGGTGCTGGATAAGCAGGGCGAAGTGAAGTTTGTGAAGGATGGTTCGCTGACGCAGGATGAAGTGACAAAAGTTATCGCGCTGGTCAACTCACTGCTGAAAGAGTAATGCTGAACACCCGGGAGCGAGAGAATCGCTCGCCGGGCATTTATGCCAATACCGTCTTAAAAGAGCGAAACGCGGAAGCCGGGATTCAGGAAGGATTCGCGCGGCGCATAGTCCAGGGTTTTGCCCTGCCAGTCATGTACATGCGCACCCGCGGCCATCGCCACGGCATGACCCGCGCCGGTATCCCAGATATTGGTTGGCCCGAAACGGGGATAGAGCTGAGCTTTACCTTCTGCCACCAGACAGAATTTCAGTGAGGAGCCGGTCGCAACGGTCTGATGCTCACCTAACTGCTTCAGGTACTCTTTCATCTCGTCGTCGTCACCATGTGAGCGGCTGACCACGACCAGCGGAGGACGTGCGTCACGGACATGAATCTGTTCACGATGACCGCCCTCTTCTTTCCACGCTTTACCCTCTGCCGCGGAATACATTACGCCCAGCACTGGCGCATAGACGACGCCCATCACCGGCTTGCCCGCTTCAATCAGCGCAATATTGACGGTAAATTCACCGTTACGCTTGATGAACTCTTTGGTGCCATCCAGCGGATCAACCAGCCAGTAGCGTTGCCAGTGCTGACGGACATCCCAGGCTGGCGGATCTTCTTCTGAAAGTACCGGTATGTCAGGCGATAGCTGTTTCAGCCCCTCCATGATGACTTCATGCGCCGCGATATCCGCAGCGGTCACCGGCGAATCGTCCGATTTGTGAGAAACGTCAAGCGGCGCGGCACCGTTATAGACCTGCATAATCGCGTCGCCAGCTTCGCGTGCCAGTTGGCAGATTTGCTCTAACATTTTTCACCTCGTTTTTGTCTGTCTGCTGCAGGATCAGCCCATCTTCAGATAGTGACATTTTAGCAGTTCCGCCTGACCAGCCTGTTTACTGGTCCGGCGGCGATTCAATTTATAGATATATCAATATCATAGTTACGTGCTTATCGCCATGCTGACGCCAGTGAGCCTTTATCGTATAAGAATGAGTCGCAGGCCGATGCATCAAAACGTTATATCCATCACGATTTAAAATGACTATCTGTCATGCTTTTACATTATTTTGAGAGCCTGAATTTAATTTGCAGCAGGAGCAAGCATGTTTAAGCCCGGAATGATGTTACTGGCCCTGAGCGTTTCCGTCGCCGCCCAGGCCGCGACGGTGGATTTACGCGTACTGGAAACCACCGATCTGCACAGCAATATGATGGATTTCGACTACTACAAAGATACGGCAACTGAGAAATTTGGTCTGGTGCGCACCGCCACGCTGATTCACGCCGCCCGGCAGGAGGTGAAGAACAGCCTGCTGGTTGATAACGGCGACATCATTCAGGGCAGCCCATTGGGCGACTACATGGCGGCTAAAGGGCTGCGTGAGGGTGAAATCCATCCGGTCTACAAGGCGCTTAATACGCTGGATTACGCTGTCGGCAACCTCGGTAACCATGAATTCAATTATGGCCTGCCCTACCTGAAAAAAGCGCTGGCGGGTGCGCGCTTCCCTTATGTGAACGCCAACGTGATTGATGTGAAGAGCGGCAAACCGCTGTTTACCCCTTACCTCATCAAATCCACGACGGTGGTTGATCGCGAGGGCAAATCGCAGACCCTGAAGATTGGCTATATCGGCTTTGTGCCGCCGCAGATCATGGTGTGGGATAAAGCCAATCTGCAGGGCAAGGTACGGGTGGATGACATCACCGAAACAGCTCGCCGCTATGTGCCTGAGATGCGCGCGCAGGGTGCCGATCTGATTATTGCTATCCCTCACTCCGGCCTGAGCAGCGAGCCGTATCACGCAATGGCAGAAAACTCGGTTTACTACCTCAGCCAGGTGGAAGGTATTAACGCCATCCTGTTTGGTCATGCGCATGCCGTCTTCCCCAGCAAGGAGTTTGCTGGCATCAAAGGCGCAGACATTGCTAACGGCACGCTGAACGGGGTTCCGGCGGTGATGCCAGGCATGTGGGGCGATCATCTTGGCGTGGTCGATCTGGTGCTGAACAATGAGGGCGGACGCTGGCAGGTGAGCAGCGGCAAAGCAGAGGCGCGACCGATCTACGATAATGCCGCGAAGAAATCGCTGGCGGCGGAAGATCCGGCGCTGGTGAAAGTGCTGGCTGACGATCACCGCGCCACGCGGGAGTTTGTGGCGAAGCCCATCGGCAAGTCGGCTGACGTAATGTACAGCTATCTGTCGCTGGTTCAGGACGATCCAACGGTGCAGATCGTCAATAATGCGCAGCGCGCTTATGTGGAGCATTTCATTCAGGGCGATCCGGATCTGGGCCGTTTGCCGGTGCTCTCTGCTGCCGCGCCGTTTAAAGCGGGCGGACGTAAAAACGATCCTGCCAGCTATGTCGAAGTGGAGAAAGGTGCCCTGACTTTCCGTAATGCGGCCGATCTCTATCTCTATCCCAATACACTGGTCGTGATGAAAGTCACGGGTGCGCAGGTGAAAGAGTGGCTGGAATGCTCAGCAGGCCAGTTTAACCAGATCGATCCGCACAGCAGCAAAACGCAGTCGCTGATTAACTGGGATTTCCGCACCTATAACTTCGATGTGATTGATGGAGTCAATTATCAGATTGATGTGACCCAGCCCGCGCGTTATGACGCAGAGTGTCAGTTGATCCATCCTGACGCCTCACGCATCCGTCAGCTTACCTGGCAGGGTAAACCCATCGATCCGCAGGCTATCTTCCTGGTGGCGACCAATAACTATCGCGCATATGGCGGCAAGTTTGCCGGCACCGGAGATAAGTACATCGCCTTTGCCTCGCCAGATGAGAACCGTTCGGTGGTAGCAGCCTACATCAGCGCGGAAACCAAAGCGCATGGCGCAGTTCAGCCGAAGGCGGACAATAACTGGCGTCTGGCACCGATTACCTCATCCACTCCGCTCGATATTCAGTTTGAAACGGCACCGGGCGATAAGGCGACCGGATTTATTAAGCAGCATGCGCAATATCCGCTTCAGCCCAAAGGAACAGATGCGATTGGCTTTGCACTGTGGCAGGTAAATTTACAGCAGAAATAAGGCGGGAGAAAACGCTGCAACCGGGGTGGTTGCAGCGTCTTATCTTACAGGATTTCCAGCAGCTCAACTTCGAAGAGCAGCGTGCTGAATGGTGGGATAGAGGCACCCGCACCGCGCTCGCCATACGCCAGGTTCTGTGGGATCACCAGTTCCCATTTTGAGCCAACCGGCATCAGCGTCAGCGCTTCAATCCAGCCAGGGATAACGCCGCTTACCGGGAATTCTGCCGGTTCGCCACGGGCAACTGAGCTGTCGAACACGGTGCCGTCGATCAGTTTGCCGGTGTAGTGAACGCGTACGCGATCCTGACGTGATGGGATTGGACCTTCACCCTGAGTAATCACGCTGAACTGCAGGCCTGATTCGGTGCTGCTCACGCCTTCACGCTGCGCATGTTCCTGCAGGAATGCCTGACCTTCTGCGGCCATAGCTTCGGTACGCTCACGACGCACGCCTTCCGCGCGTTCGTGCACTTCACGCAGTGCGCGATGAACCACATCAACCGGTACGGCCGGCGAGTTCCCTTCCAGCGCGTCGCGCAGACCCGCGAGCAGTGCTTCTGGTTGCAGACCCTGCAGACCAGATTCCAGCAACTGCTGGCCAACCTGTAAACCAATACCGTAACTTGCTTGTGCTTCGACGCTGTCGAAAGAAGGGGTAGTCATCTTCGTTCCTTTCACTCTCGGATAAATTCGAACCGGCAGCATAGCAGCGCAGGCCGCTGGCGTAAAATGCCCTGCGTCGCAGATGACTTTTGCTGATGAAAGAGAAACAATAGCCACGTCAAATTTATCAATGCTGGCAGGCACTTCGCGCCGGTATTGCCCATACTATAACTATCGATGGGGATCACCTCATCTGTAGCACCTGAATAAGAGAGCAAACATGGGCCAGATTGCCCCACGCCGCCGCAGGATGCGTGCAAAACAAATGGTATCCCGGCTGCAGACCTGGCTGGCCGCACGCAGGCTACAGCAAACTGCCGGAGAGGAGGAAACCCGAATGGCTTCAGACACGTCATCCCGCCTGCCGACATGGCTTCAGCGTATCTGGCATTTTACCGACCATATTCGCTGGATGGATCCGCTGCCTGCGCCGCACCGTCGTGGCATTCTGGCGGCACTGCTGGTGATGCTGGTGGCGTTTCTCTGGCCCACCAGTACCCTGCGCTATCCGGTCGAGCAGTCTTCGCCTTCTGCGGAGAAAGAGGTGCCGATGCAGGCGGATATTTATGATAACAACCGTGCCCGTCAGCCTTCATCCTCAGCGTCTCAGCAGACGCCAAAAGCTGATTCTCAGGGCGAATGGCGCAATATGACCATTGCGTCGGGTCAGACGCTGGCGCAGCTGTTTCGTGACAACAGTCTGCCGGTCAATGATGTGTTTGCGATGGCGCGGGTGGAAGGCAGTGACCAGCCGCTCAGCTCACTGAAAAGTGGTCAGCAGGTGAAAATCCGTCAGGATGCGCAGGGTGTGGTAACCGGTCTGACCGTTGATGGCGCAAATGGCCCGGTGCTGTTTACGCGTCAGCCAGATGGCAGCTTTATTCGCGCGCAGTAAGGCCAACAGCAGTTTATTGAAAGGCATAAAAACAAAAACGCCGGCACAAGGCCGGCGTTGATGTCGTGCTCAGTTAATAAAATTAACCAGCAACAACTTTCACGTTCAGTTTAGCGAAGACTTCGCTGTGAACCTGGAAGCTTACTTCATGCTCACCGGTAGTGCGCAGAACGCCGTTCGGCAGACGAACTTCGCTCTTAGCGACTTCAACGCCAGCTGCAGTAACTGCATCAGCGATGTCGCGGGTACCGATTGAACCGAACAGTTTACCTTCATCGCCCGCTTTAGACGTGATGGTTACAGTGCCCAGTGCATTGATTTTCTCAGCGCGTGCAGTTGCTGCAGACTGAACGTCAGCCAGTTTGGCTTCCAGTTCAGCACGGCGTGCTTCGAAGAACTCAACGTTTTTCTTGGTAGCAGGAACAGCTTTGCCCTGTGG